>Ga0224483_100157_pt1 | contig 18099 bp, 17 predicted proteins | sample hydfratestSal1_FD_181453 | JGI IMG/M metagenome (GOLD analysis project Ga0224483, IMG submission 181453) | Metatranscriptome of mouse feces microbial communities from Columbus University, Ohio, United States - Sal1 (Metagenome Metatranscriptome) ... | reverse complement strand
GTGACGTTTGACGCGCTGCGCTCACAAAAACTCCCCGCTGAACACCTCAACCGCAGGCCCGGTCATATAAACCGTGTCCTTTTCCTGATCCCAGGTAATATCAAGCGTTCCGCCCAGCAGCTCCACCTGCACGCGGTTCTGCGTATATCCTGCCAGCACGCAGGCCACGGCTGCCGCGCACGCGCCGGTCCCGCAGGCCATCGTTTCCCCGGATCCGCGCTCCCAGACGCGCATTTTCACATGGCTTTTGTCAATGACCTGGACAAACTCCGTATTCGTGCGGTCCGGAAAACGCGGATGCATCTCAAACCCGGGCCCGATCCGCTCCAGATCAAGATCCTCAACCGCATCCATAAATACCACTGCATGGGGATTTCCCATTGAAATCCCTGTGAATTCATACCGCGTCCCGTTCACCACAAGCTCCTCCGGAACCTCTGAGGTAACAGCCGGCCTTCCCATATCCACCGTAACCGCCTGCGCTTTCCCGTCCTCGACCTCCAGCTCCAGATATTTCACGCCCGAAAGCGTTTCCACGGAAAGCCTCGTTTTATCCACAATATGATGGTCATACGCGTACTTTCCCACACAGCGTATCCCGTTTCCGCACATCGCTCCCTGTGATCCGTCCATGTTGTACATATCCATCCTGCAGTCCGCGATATCCGAGGGCTGAATCAGGATCAGCCCGTCTGACCCGATCCCGAAATGGCGGTCGCTGACCAGCACAGCCGTCCTCTCCGGATCCTTCACCGTCTCCTCAAAGCAGTTTACGTACACATAGTCATTTCCCAAACCCTGCATCTTTGTAAATCTCATCCCGGCTCGTCCTCCTTAACCGTACAGCCTCAAAATCATTTCCGCCGCCTCCGTCATACCGCGCCCGGTATCCATGCTGCATTTCTGCAGATACTTATGCGCCTGCGGCTCTGTCATATGGTTCCGCCTCATCAGAAGCTGCTTGGCCCTTTCAATCGCCGCGCGCTCCTCCTCCCCTCTCTTTAGCGGCTGTCTTCTCCTCTCCCGCCTGCGTCTGCTCTGCGCCTCCTCAAGCATCCGCACCGTGGAAACCAGATCACACATCTTAAAGGGTGTCGGAAGGCAGACGAGGCGTCCCATATCCTCCCCGCTCCATTTCGCCGGGGAGGCGATCACAAGTACCTCAAACGCATCTGAAAGCTGGCGGCCCAGCTCGCAGCACGTCATGTCCCCGAACCGGAAGCCGCAGACCACGATCCCGCTCTGCAAATCATCCGCATTCGCCAGCACCTGCGCTCCGCAGGCGCATGAAACCGTCACCTGCATCCCGTTTTTGACGAGAATATTCCGGATATTCCGCCCATCCTCCTGCTTTGAAAATGCCACTATAATATTTGCCAACCGCCTCACCTCTTCTTCAGTTCCTGTTCGTGCGCCCTGTATCGGCCGGCGTATCAACAGGATCTCAGAACTGCCGCCTCATCAACAGCGATGCAGGTACTCCGCAAGCTCCCAGTCCGTCACATACGAGCAGAAGCGCTCCCACTCCTCCTTTTTCCCCTCCTGGTAGATCCGGCAGAACGTTTCCCCAAAGGTGCGCCTGGCAAACGAATTGTCTCCAAGCTGGCGGATCAGCACGCCCAGCGTCTCCGGAAACCGCGGATCCGCCTCCCTCTGCGTAAGCGCATCATCGTTTTCCAGCCCGTCGATCCCCGCGGAAATCAGCGCCGCCAGGGCCAGATAGGGATTCGCCGCCGGATCCGGGAAGAGCGCCTGCAGGGAAGAACCCCTCTCCCCGTCCCCTGTCAGGCGGACCGCCTTATCGCTCCCCTTTTCCCAGGCCGCGGCCGGGAATTCCGGCTGGAACACGGATCGGCGCTCTGCGGCCAGGCGTTTGTAGGAATTGATCATCGGATTCGTGAAAATCAGCATATTGTGTAAATTCTTAAGGATTCCCACTCTGAACCGGGCGGCCGTCTCCCCCGCGGACGCGCCGTCCGTCCGCCGGATCGTCATGCCCACATGGAGGCCTGAGCCGTCCCCGCTCATATTCGGCTTCGGCATAAAGGTGGCGTGCAGGCCGTGGCGCTTCGCAATCCGCTTCACCGCTGTCTTAAACGTCTGCAGATAGTCGCCCGCCTCCACCCCGCAGCGCGGCGGCAGCCGAAAGCTGTGCTGTCCCGGCGTCAGGCCGTGGCGCGCGCTCTCTGCCTCCATGCCCGCCTCCGCAAGGCTCACGAGCATATCGCGCCGCACATTCTCCGCCAGATCAATCGGCCCCGCGTCATAGTAGCGCGCCGCCTCGTGCGTGATCGTCGTGGGCCTCCCGTCATCGTCCGTGTGGAATAAATAAAATTCACACTGGAAATCAAATTCAACGAAAAGGCCCAGCTCTCCCGCCCTCTCCACCTGCCTCTGGAGCAGATATCTCGAATCCAGACCGGAAAAGGCTCCGTCCGGGCCGCAGACATTGCAGATCAGGCGCGCGGTATGCGCGCCGGCCCCCTCCCAGGGAAGAAGCGCATACGTGCACAGATCCGGCTTTAAATAAAGCTGCGTCCGCTCCCCGCGGCCGGTCATATGCTCCGGCGCAGCGCTGTCCGTCTCCCCCTTTTTAAGCCCTCCCAGGGCAAAGCGGTTGATTGGATATCCTTCCCTCACAGCCCGTTCCGCCCGGTTTCTCGTCATCTCTACCATTTTGTTCTGCCCGAATACGTCTGTGAACTGGAATTTTACCAGATCGACTCCCTCGTCAAAAAGAACGTCCCCTCTCTTTTCCATATCCATTTCCATCTCGCCTCTCCTTACCCGCAAACGGGGAGCGGGCCCGTAAAAGCCAGCCCCCCTTGCCCTGTTTATTCACCCAAGGCAGCAAGCTGCTCTGTGATCCCGCTCCCAAGCGTTATTTTTCCCACATAGCCGACCTCGCCCACCATGTAGACTACGCCGTCCTCCTTGATCTCCACCTCCAGGACGCCGCCCGGCATATGGACATACATGTGGCTGTCCGCCAGCCCCAGCCGCACAGCCGCGCAGGCCGCGGCGCAGGCGCACGTTCCGGACGCCAGCGTATACCCCGCGCCGCGCTCATAAATCTCGATCTGGATATTCGTCCGATCCAGGACATTTAAGAGCTGTGTGTTGACCTTTTCCGGAAAACAGTCAGCCCCTTCCGAGTGCTCCCCAATGCGGCACACCAGCTCCCTGGAAATCTCATTCATCCAGATCACGCAGTGCGGGTTTCCGATGGAAAGGCACGTCGTCACATACGGGATCTTGCCAAACACCATCGTCTGGTTCACCATCTCCCGCCTCTCGCCCGTCACCGGGATCTCGTCGCTCCAGAACGTCGGCCGGCCGACAGAGATCTTCACCCGGGTTCCCTGCTCGTTCAGGTAAAAAACTGTCTCCTCGCCGTCCGCTGTCATCCAGGACACGCTCGTCTTCTGGACATAGCCGGCATCCTTTAAATACTTTGCAAAGATCCCCATCCCGTTTCCGCTCTTCTTCGCCCCGCTTCCGTCGGGATTAAAAATCTTCACATACATCCGCTCCTGATCCAGGTACGGCCCGGCCAGGATCCCGTCCGAACCGGCCCCGAAATGGCGGTTGCAGATGAGCCTGATGCGCTCTTCATTTAACTCCATCTCATTGTGGTTCGGATCATAAATCAGGTAATCATTTCCCATGCAGTGATACTTTTCCAGGACAATCTGTTTCATCCGCGCATCCTCCCTCTCGCTATTTGACGGACAGCCGTGATTTCGTTTTCCCCCTTACGGCCGGCGCAGCCGCTCGATCTCGCTCCAGAGCGCCCGCACATTTTCGATCAGGCTGTCAAACGCCCCATATTTATAAAAATTAATAAACACCAGGCCCACAGGCACGGCCAGGATCATCCCCGCAATCCCGCGCGCCTTAAAGCCGATATACAGCAGAAACAGCGTCAGCAGCGGCGGGATCCCCATGGAATCCCCCACGATCTTCGGCTGAATGATCTGGCGCACGGCTTGAGTCAGGATATAGATCAGGATCAGGCCCGCGCCATACGCATACTCGCCCGTAAACAGCTTGATCGCCGCCCACGGAAGCAGCGCCGTCCCGGTCCCGAATATGGGCAGGAAATCCAGCAGGGCAATGAGCACAGCCAGCACAAGCCCGTACCGCACGCCCAGCACAAGAAGCCCTGCGGCCAATATGCCCGCCACCACGAACATAATCCGAAACTGCGCCAGAAAATAGCCGCCGATCAGCCCCTTTGCATCCCTCTTTAAATACGTTGCATACCGGAACAGGACGCGCGGCAGATGCGCCGTAAGCCAGGCCATAATTGCCTCCCGCTCCGCCAGGAACAGGTACGAGGCCAGAAACATTACAATCGTATTGACCATCGCATTCGGTATGCCTCTGGCCACGCTTCCCGCCAGCTCTACCGTCGGCGCAGCCGCCTTTGACATCAGTTCCCCCATGCTTCCCCTCACATCCTCCCAGAGCCCGGAGAACAGGCCGCTCATGCCGTCCGGCAGAAAGGAAAACAGCCGCTCACCGTTTGCGAACGCCCCGTCGATCTCCTGCAGCGCATGCTCATACAGGGCCGGGGCATCGGCGGCAAAGGCCGACAGCTCCCGGTAAATCAGGAGCACGGCCAGGTAGATAAGGCCAGTCACCGCCGCAAGCGCCGCCACCATGACAGCTATGGAGCTGTGCCGCCTCACAATCCGCAGACGGCGTTCCAGATACCGGACCGGCGCGTTGGCGGCCATGGCGACCAGCCATCCCACGACAAAGGGCATGAAAAAGCGCAGAAGCCTCGGCCCCCACACGCAGGCGAGGTAAATCCAGGTCAGGGGCACCGCGATGTTGAGCAGTATCCGGACATACCTCTTTACATCCTCGGTCATACCAGGCCGTAATGGCGCGCAATCGCCCGGAACGCCGGCAGGGAGCGCTCGATCTGCTCATAGGACACGCAGTATGCGAGCCTCACATACCCGCCGCAGGCAAAGGAACTCCCCGGAACCACCAGGACATTGTGTGTTTTACAGACCTCACAGAATTCCTTCTCATCCTCCACCGGTGATTTCATAAAGAGATAAAATGCACCCTGCGGTTTCACACACGTGAACCCGCACTCCCGCAGGCCGTTGTACAGGAGGTTCCGGTTCCGGTCATACGCCGCCACATCCACCTCCGCATCGATACAGCGCTTAATCACGCGCTGCATCAGGGAAGGCGCGTTGACGCAGCCCAGCACGCGGTTCGCAATCGAAGCCGCCTTAAACACATCTTGTGCATGTTCCATCTCATCCGGAATCACCAGATAGCCGATCCGCTCTCCCGGCAGGGAAAGCGACTTGCTGAAGGAGTAGCAGATCACCGTGTTCCTGTAATACCCGGTGACAAAGGGAACCTCCGCGCCGTCATACGCAAGCTCCCGGTACGGCTCATCCGAAATCAGGACGATCGGTGTCCCAAGCTCCTTCTGCTTCCTCTCAAGGATCGCTGCGATCCGTTTCAGCGTCTCATCCGAATAAACCACGCCTGTGGGATTATTCGGCGTGTTGATGATCACCGCCTTGGTCCGCTCTGTAATCCTCTGCTCAAATTCCTCCAGGTTTGGCTGAAAATCCACGGTATCAGGGGATACAACGCAGAGTGTTCCGTCGTAATTCCTCACATACGAGCCGTACTCCACAAAATACGGGGCAAACACCACTACCTCATCGCCCGGATCCAGGATCGTCTTTAAGATCACATTCAGGCCGCTGGCCGCCCCGACTGTCATCAGGATGTTTCCCCTGTGGAACCGTGTCCCGAAGCGCCGGTTCAGCGAACCGGCGACCGCCTCCCGCACATCCTCATAGCCCGCATTGGACATGTAGCCGTGGACGGACAGGGAATCCTCCTGCTCCAGGATATCCAGGATCGCCTCCTTCACCTCCTTCGGCGCAGGGACGCTAGGGTTCCCAAGGCTGAAATCAAACACATTCTCCCTGCCGTACAGGGCCGCCAGCCGGTTTCCCTCCTCAAACATCATCCGGATCGCGGAATTATTCTGTATCAACGGCGTCATTTTCTTGGAAATCATCATAACAAAGCCCCTTTCTTAATCGCAAAACGCCGGCCTCCCTTACGGCGTCCGATCCCGGACAGCCCGCTTCCCCTGAAAAAGGAGACATAGAGCGCCGCTGCCCCTGTGACTGCCAGGTAAAACCAGGTTGCGGAATTGCTGAACCACGTTGTAAAAAAGGACAGCAGCAGATAAAACGCCATCTGCGCATACAGCAGGTACAGGATCGGATTCCTCACGTGCTCCATTTTCCGCATCAGGACAAAGGATACAAATCCCAGGGCGCAGGAGAACAGCAGCACGCCGATCAGCCCAAAATCATAATATGCGTCATAAATCAGCGTTAATGTCGTCATCTCCGGCCTGGTGACAAAAACCGGCCCCGGCGTCAGGGACGGATACAGAAATTTAAGCCCGCTTAAGCTCCACAGGGGGGCCAGCATCCGAAGGCCCCATGTATGCCCCGCCGCCTGCCCGGTCAGGCAGTCAAAGTTATCGTAATTGTTGGCCACATACATATAGGGCTGGGAGAGAAAGAGCGGCATCTTCTCCTGCTTCATCTCAAATACAGCCTTCAGATATGCGCTGTCATGGCTCCTGGCAGCCGTCATCGCCACATATGCCACGGCAAGCGCCGCCGCGGCTCCCGCAAAGGCGGGCAGATGGATGCGTTCTCCCATCTGAATATACGTAAACGCAGCCAAAAGTACCGCCATCAGAAGCTGGGAACGCGAGACGCACAGAATGGGAATCAGCAGGGCCAGCGCGTCCAAAGCGAGCAGCGCCCTCGTCTGCGTCCGGCTCCTGCCCCGGTCAATACAGAAAAAAATCACGGAGAGGGACGGCACAAGCACGCATGATACCGTGACATAGTGAATCCCCGTCAGGTGAAAGTACGAATACGCGTGCGGAACCCCCCGCACAAAAAGCGGGATATAGCCGAGTATCACCGCCTCGGCCGCAAAGCAGCCGGCCGACAGCACAGTGAGGATACAGGCCGCCATAAAAACCGGCTGCCTCGCATCCCCGAAGTCCGCGCGCCTCCTCTGGCGGTTCCACCTCGCGCCGCTTCCGCCCTCCAGGTACCAGAATACCGCATAAAAGCCGGTAAACGCAGCCAGAAACGAAAGCCAGGTCATCGCATTCCAGTCCTGGCTTAACCGGCTGAGCCGCAAAGCAGCCAGCCCCTGCCCGCCCACAAAGGAGAGCGCAAACAGGGCGCGCAGGTGAAGCAGATTCCCGGACCGCCTGTAATCCTCATAATACAGCCACAGAGCCGCCCCCAGAAGACAGAGCCCCGCAAGATACGGATGCCGGCTCTCTGCAAACATCCACGCCGCTCCATAGCACAATACATAAACGATCATTTGCCTGTTTCCCTTTCATAAGACGGAAGGGCCGCGTTTCTCCTTCGCAGCCCTTCCCTTTTCGTGTCCACGCCCCCACGGGGTGCCGCAAGCAGACAACCGCCTATTCTCCCAGGCCCTCGCCCACAATCCGCAGCATGGAGGACAGCGCCTCCTCCTCGTCCTTTCCCTCACAGATAAATTCGATCTCGTCCCCGCACTTAATGCACGCCCCGAGCACGCTCAGCACGCTTTTTGCATTGGAAATCGTGTCCCTGAATTTAAATGTAACGGAACACTCATGCCTCGACGCCTCATTACACAGGATCCCGGCCGGCCTCAGATGGAGGCCCGTTGAGTTTTTAATGACTGCCATCGCACGAACCATCGCCAAACACCTCCGTTTCTTCCTCTCATAAAATCGATATGCCTGCGTCCGCTGCCGCCGCACCGTACACTCAGCGCGGCAGAGGCCCATTTCCGGTTACTGGGACTCTCCCTCTGTCCCTGTATCCGCTTCTGCCTGCGTCTCAGCGCCGGCGGCAGCCTCCTGGGCTTTTTCTGTCTCCGCCGGCCTGTCCGTCTCGGCTACAGTCACCGTAACCGGGGACGAGGCGATCACCTCAAATGCATCGTCCAGCCGGATCTGCGCCGCGACGGTATGGACGCCGGGCGCAAGGCCCGCCACGTCCGCCTGTATATTCATTTTATCCACAGAAAGGCTGTCCAAATCCTCTTTTAAGCCCCTCACGCGGATTTCCGCCCCCGCATCGCCCAGGGAATAGCTTAAGGAATCCTCCTGGCCCGTAAGCGTGATATCCTTTGCCTCAGCCGTAAAGCTTCTCTCCCTCAGCCGCTCCACCTTGAGCGTGATCTCCACCACCGTATTCTCCAGCCCGGCAATGCTGAGCTTGGGATCCAGATGATCCGCCAGATCAATCTGGCAGACCTTATCCTGCGTCGCCCCCTGGATATTCAGGGCCGGATCCTGGATGGTAATGGTATTCAGCGAGGCCAGATCCGATTTGAGCCCCGCCACGGAAATCGTGCGCAGGCTCGCCTGCGCGCCTGTGTAGCGGTATCCGGCCGCCACCTCGCCGCTCACCACAAAATCAAGCGGGATCTCCCTCACCTTCAGCACCTGCATCGAATAGGACACGTCGCCGCTCAGCGTGCGGACCGACTCGCCTAAGTCCTTCAGCACGTTTCCATTGGCATCATAATAGACAGGGGTCGCGCGGCCGCTCACATCTGCCGTGGCGCCCTCCACGTCAAACTCAATCCCCACGCTGCTGATCTGCCCCATCAGGGAGACGGGCCCCCTGACCGATACCTGGGACGGAACCATGGAAATCGCCCCCGGCTGACAGCCCTCGCCCGGCGTTCCGACCGGCCGGGCCTCCAGCGCAAAGGATTTGGTCAGAATCTCCTCGGTCTGGATCTTTAGTACCTCCGGAGCCTTCACCACCGGGGCTGACTCAAGCAAATCCTTATTTTTAAGAACCTCGACCCGGATCGGGATCGCGCCCGTCACATTGTACATCTCAGACAGATCCACATAAGCCCTGAAATCCGTATCGCGCAGCCGGTACGCGTCCTTGGTCCGGATCTTGTAGCTTATGGTGGCCGTCTTCTTTCCCACCACCTCATACGCCAGGTTGGACCGCTCAAGAATCGAATCATTGATGATCTCAACCTCAACCTCGTGCGTCGCCGTCACGATCGGGTTGGCGATATTGACCACGGCCAGCCACACGAAGAATGCGCAGAACAGCGAGAGAAGCTTGATCCACAGATTTCTAATCAGCCTTTCTTTCATTCCTCCGCCTTCCCTTCCAAATCCTAAATCTTCCCGCTCCCGCATCGTCCCTCTTAATCATCACAGAGAGAAGCCCGCGCAGCTCCTCCGCATCCGACACCCGGCGCAGTTGTCCGCCCAAGGCCACGGAAACACGGCCCGTCTCCTCAGAAACCACGAGGGTAATGCTGTCCGTCGATTCGCTGACTCCCACCGCCGCGCGGTGCCTGGTGCCCAGATCCTTGCTGATCGCCATATTATCCGACAAAGGCAGGTAACACGTGGCTGCCGTCACGCGGTTGCCGCGGATCACGACCGCGCCGTCGTGCAGCGGCGTGTTGTGCTCGAAAATATTGATCAGAAGCTGGCTCGTCACAATGCCGTCCACCTGGATCCCCGTGCGCTCGATCTCATTCAGCTTCGTTGTCCGTTCAATCACCATCAGGGCCCCTGTCTTTACCTTGCCCATCTCAAAGCTGGCCCGCACAAGCTCATGGATCGTCTTCTCCGTAAACGCCTCGCTCTCCTTCCCGTCCTCCTGTGAAAACAGGCTGGTAAGCACATTCCGGCTCCCAAGCTGCTCCAGGGCCTTCCTGAGCTCGGGCTGAAAAATAATCAGAATCGCCGTCACCGCAATATAGGAGATCTTCTCCAGAAGCCACAGGATCGTGTCCAGCTCCATCACAGCGGCAAACAGGAAAAAAGCAAGGATAAACAGAATCCCCTTGAGGAGCGTCCATGCCCTCGTATTCTTTATCCAGACCAGCACCTCATAAATCACGATGGCTATGATCGCAATCTCCAGAAAGTTTTTAATCGTAATCTTCGGTACAAACGAGATCCAGGAATAGATCTCCTTTAAAAATTCTGCCATGCATCCACTTCCCTCAAAACCGCGGGCGCCAAGCGGACGCAGATTCAGCGTCTGGCCGCCTTGCGCGTGTTAATCCTCTTTACCTTAACGTCCGGCCTTGTCACCGTTAGCTTCGGGACAGCCTTCACATAATAATAATACTCGTCGTCCTCAAACTGCACATATTCCGTCCTGCTATAGTCTACGGCGAAAACAAAAAAATGGTACGCCCCGGCAGCGGCGCAGGACAGAAGAATCCCAACCGTCATCTCCGGCAGCGACATCTCCACGCCGAACCGGAAATCCCCCACAAATATCACCACCACCTGCACGATCACACCCGCCGCAATGGCGATGATCCAGGAATAGCTGACCGACCACCTCTTGATCAGATGAACCGCCAGAACGCCCAGACAGCAGGCGGCCATCATCACCAGCATGGCCTGGTTGCCCAAAAGGCCCTTCACGGCCCCGATAAAGACCTGCGTGATCTCCTCCTGCCCGCTGCCCGCGAGAAAGCTGCTGTTCATCTTTGTGTACATCATTACATAATAAATGAAGATTCCGCAGCACATGGGAATCACGGAAAGAAGGCTGCCCGCCAGCCCGGTCAGAAGCGGAATCACAAACGGCATCTTCAGAAAAAACAAAATCGGGGCCGCAAGGAGCAGCACGCTGTCCCCGGGCCGGAAGCTGTAATACAAAAGCGCCACCACCAGGATAAACACCAGCGCGATCACCGTCACCTCCAGGGAAGCCGCCGAGAGCTGCGCCAGCAAAAAAACGCCGCACAAAAAGGCGATCGCCCCGTACGGAAGGCACGCGCACACAAGCCCCATCCCAGCCGGAATGAGCGGCCCGCTCAGCTTCGGCATAAAGCCCACATTCTGGTTCATCAGCAAAACAGCCGTAAAGCCGACCGCAAACCGGATCGCCGGTATGACAAACGCGCTGTACTTCGCGTAAAAAGCCTTAAGGCCCTCCTTAAACACAAGCAGTCCCATCATATACGTCCGCCCTCCCTGGCCAGCTCCCTGGAACGGCTCTGATACTCATAGCGCTTGTCCAGGTGCTTTAATTTTGAGATGTAGATGCGGTTCATCTTCACCTCATACTCATAACGCCTGCTGTATACCACTACGATCAGAAGCAGGTAAGCCAGAAGCCCTGCGCCGTATATCCAGCCCCCTTTAAGGGCCAGGGCCGTCAGGCGCTCAAACTCCATCGTGCTCAGAAATTCATCCATATTCATCAGCACCCAGAGGGCCAGAAGCATCAAAAAGCAGAGCGTATAGTGAATCAGCCCGCTAATCAGGCCCCTGCTGATGTAATCGCTCTTAAAATAACCGGACGCATCCCTTAAGCAGCACTGGTTCTTCTTCTCAAACATAGCCAGATCCGTCATCAGCCGGATCTTTTCTTCATTCAGCATAATGTCACTCTCCAAACCCGAAACGCAGGAAAAGAGAAAATTTGCTTTTGTGCGAGCACATAGCAGATTCTCTCTTTCTTTCACCGCTGCGAAATGCCTGCGGAACAAATCTCTGATTGTTTTGCATGGCTCATAACATACGGAGCTATTATAGCATAAGTTATGGTAAATGGCGAGTATATTACAGAATTTTCATAAATTTGTAATGTAAATGTTACCAGCTTTCCGAAGCCGCCCGGAAGGGGAAATCGAGAAAGAGCCGCCGGCCTCTGTATACTTTCCCCTACTCATACCGCAGCGCATCAATCGGGTCCGCCTTCGCCGCCTTGGACGCGGGATAAAGCCCGAAAAAGATGCCGACCACGGCCGAGAACGATACGGCGAGAATCACCACGCCCGGCTTTACGATCGTCGGAACACCAAGGGCAAGCCCGGCCAGGCTGACGATGCCTCCGCCCAGGATGATTCCGATAATGCCCCCGCATGCGGAGAGGATGGCCGACTCGGTCAGGAACTGGATCAGGACGTCCCTCGTACGGGCGCCGAGCGCTTTGCGGATGCCGATCTCGCGCGTCCGCTCCGTGACGGAAACGAGCATGATATTCATGATGCCGATGCCGCCCACGATCAGGGAGATCGCCGCGATCCCGCCGACCGCCATGGAAAGGTTGGCCATCATGGAGTCCATCTGCCCCATCTGGCCGATGGCGGTTTCCATGCGGAAGTCCTCCGGCCTGCGATCCTTAAGCTTGGCGACGTAAGCGGTGAGCTCGCTGTAAAAAGCGTTCAGCTCCGGCTCGGTCATATTCGTGTCTGCGAAAAAATGGCAGTAATAAAAATAATCGTTGGGCCAGGTCAAAAGCGTCCAGGGCACAAAGGCTGAACCCGTGTCGCCGCCGGATCCCATCATCATCTGCTGGAACGCGCTCATTTTTTTCTGATAAACGCCGACGACCGTGTATTCCCGCATATTTCCGAAAATCTCAGCCCGGAAGGTGCGGCCCACCGCATTTTCCGTCCCGAACAGGCGTCTGGCGCTGTCCGCCTCCATGACCGCGTTCTGACGGCGCCCCTTAATGTCTCCGGCATTCAGATAGCGGCCGTACAGGATGTCCACCGGCTGCACCTCCTGGTAGAGATAATCCACGCCGGAAAAATTGAATTTGAGCGACGCATATTCTGAAACAGCCTCGCTGCTGGCGCTCATGTCACTGTCAATATAGCTGATTTTGTCGCCGAACACCTCCTTGATCCGGCTCAAATCATCCATGGTAAAGTAGTCGCTCTGCCTGACGTCATCCACCCAGTACCCGATGCTTAAGTACGCCTGCGTGACGCCGATGTCCTGATAGATGCTGGAAAACAGGCCGCGCATCGTGTCCCCGATGGAAACAATGGCGATCACGGATCCGATGCCGATGATAATTCCCAGCATGGTCAGAAAGGCGCGCATCTTGTTGGCGCGCAGGGCCGTAAAGGCCATTTTCATATTCTCTAACAGCATAGTTGCTTACCTGCCTCCTTTTCCCTTCAGGATCCGGCGGGCCGGCAGGCCGTGACAGGCGGATGCTCCCCGCCGTCCTCTGCGCCTTCCCGGGCCCCGGGCTGCCGCGCCGGTTTAGGGGTTCTGACATCGCTAACCACCTTTCCGTCCCGGAAACGGATGATCCGCTCCGTGAAGGCCGCGATATCCTCCTCATGCGTTACCACCACCACGGTGGCCCCCTCGTCGTGAAGCGCGGAAAACAGCTCCATGATCTCGATCGAGGACGCTGTATCCAGGTTTCCGGTGGGCTCGTCCGCAAGGATTAACGGCGGTTCATTGGCCAGGGCCCTGGCGATGGCCACCCTCTGGCGCTGGCCGCCCGACATCTCGTTCGGCATATGCTCGATCCGCTTTCCCAGGCCCACGCGCTCCAGAAGCGCAACCGCGCGCTCATGGCGCAGCCGCTTCGGCACATGGGCGTACGTCATGGGAAGCTCTACATTCTTGACCGCAGGCGTCCTGGAAATCAGGTTAAAGGACTGGAACACAAAACCGATCTTCTGGTTGCGGATCCGCGAGAGCTGATCCTCATTTAAGGTGGAGATGTCAATCCCGTCCAGATAATAATGCCCCAAAACCGGGCGGTCCAGACATCCCAGAATGTTCATCAGCGTAGACTTACCGGAGCCGGACTGGCCCATGATCGCCACAAATTCTCCCTTTTTAATGGTCAGGTTAATGTTGTTTAAGCCAATCACCTTCACGGCCCCGGTATCATACACCTTGCAGAGATTCACGATCTTGATCAGCTCGTCGGTCTCTATCTCCGGAAGCTCTCCCCTGCTGCTCTTAAGCCATCTCCTCATCATACGCCAGCCCCCTGCGCCATGGTCACAGGCATGCCCTCTGTCAGGCCCGCGGGATTGGGGATGATCATCATGCCTTCCGTGAGAGCGCCCTCCTCAACAGGAATAATCTCCACCTCCAGGTCGCTTTCCACCCCGGTCTCAACCGGGATCAGATGCACGAGATTCGTCGCCACATCCACGGCGGCCACGCACACATTGCCGTCCGCGTCCGCTGTCAGGGCTGTCTGGGACACCTTAAACGTCCCGCTCGCCTCCCCGATCACGATCGATGCCTTGGCGGTGATTCCTGCGATCAGGCCGCCGGAGCTCTCCCCGTCAATGCGGATCGTGGCCGGAACCACGCGCTCCGAGGAACCGCCGCCCTTCTCCTCGCCTGTCGGGGAGATGGATATAATCTCGCCCTGTGCAGGCGTCCCGTTCAGAATATCCGCCGTGATCTCCGCCTTCTGCCCCACCTGAACCTTTCCTATCGAATACTCGCTGACCGCGATCTCCATCTCCAGGCTGTCCAGATTCTCCACAATAAACATGGGCTTTTCATCCTCCGGCTTATCCGCGAACTGTCCCACCTTGGAATTCACCCGCACCACGGTTCCGCTGATCGGGCTCTTGACCTCCGTGTTCTCCAGATCCTTCTTCTTCTGATCCAGCTCAAACTGGGCAGACTTCACCTTCAGCTCATACGATTTGTCCGGAACCGCCCGTCCGCCCTGCACGGTAAAGGAATCCACCTGCCGGGCCGCGTCCCTGAGCGCATTATTCACCTGCTCCATCTCCGCCTGGGAGATATCGCCCGCTGCGAACAGCACCTGGTTCCGGTTATAGTTCACCTGCGCCGTCTGGTAATCCTGCACTGCCTTCTCATAATTGTGCTGCGTATCCCTGATGTTTTCATTGTACTCGCTGACAGCCAGCTCATATGAATTCTGCGCCATCTCCACTTCCTTGGCCGCATCCGAGCTGTCGATCCGGGCCAGAGTCTGTCCCTTTTCCACACGATCGCCCTCGCGGACCATGATCTCCAGCACCTCTGCGTGCAGATTGGAAACCACATCCGCGCTCTCTGTTCCGGAAACCGGCCCGTTCAGGCTCAGGACCTCCGTCACATCCCCCTTTTCCAGCGGAACCGCGGAAACCATCAGGGCCGGCTCCTTTTTCGGGCACGCCGCCCGGCTTATCACAAATAACACCAGGGCGAGGATGGCAAAAAGCCCCAGCTTCTTCCTGCCGCTCAAGCCGCGGATGCCGTTCAGGATGCCCTTCAAACGCCCGGTTTTCCCGCTGTCCCTGTCTTTTTCCTTATCCCTGTCCCTGCGCTTCTCCCCCTTTTTCTTCTTTCCCGGGGAATGATCCTCTGACAGGTATTCCCCCAGGATCTCCTGCATCTGCTCGTCTGTCTTCTCTTCTGCAAATTCAGGCTTCTGCCCCTTATTCTGTGTCTCCTGCATCTCTTCGTTTTTCTTTTTACGCCACATATCTGACTCCCCGTACGATGTATTGTCATTGCATCCGGCGGCCCCCGGCCGCCTTTATTTACAGAACGAGACAGAGCGTCCTATCTCTTCAAATTTCTTTTAAAATTGCTGTTCCCACTTCCTGGGTCGAGGAATGCCCGCCCAGATCCGGCGTCAGGGCCTCTCCCTTTACAAGCACCCGCTCAATCGCCCCCAGGACACGCGCCCCCCATTCCTCCTGACCGAAGAAGTCAAGCATCTGTGAGACGGACCATACAGCCGCCATGGGATTGGCAATCCCCCTTCCCGCAATATCCGGGGCCGAGCCGTGGATCGGCTCAAACATGGACGGCCAGCGCCGCTCCGGATTCAGATTCGCGCCCGCCGCAAGGCCCATCCCTCCGGCGATCGCCGCTCCCAGATCCGTCAGAATATCGCCGAATAAATTGCTCGTCACCACCACCTCAAAGCGCCCCGGATCCTTTACCATAAACATGCTCGCCGCATCCACCAGGTAGGTATGCGTCTCCACATCCGGATATTCCCGGCTGATCTCGCCGAATATCTGATCCCAGAATACCATGGAATAATTGAGCGCATTGGCCTTACTCACGCTCGTTAAGCTCCGCTTTTCCCGCCGCGCCGTCTCAAAGGCATAGCGGATGATCCGCTCGCAGCCCGCCCTGGAAAACACGCCGTCCTGGATCACCACCTCCTGCGGTTTTCCCCGGTACAGCCAGCTCCCGCTTCCGGCATACTCGCCCTCGCTGTTTTCCCGGATAAAGGTCATGTTTACTTCTTCCTTTGTTACACCTTTCAGCGGGCACTGCGCCCCGGAAAGCAGCTTCACCGGCCGCAGGTTCACATACTGGTCAAAGCGCTTGCGGATCGTGAGCAGCAGATCCCACAGGGAGATGTGATCCGGCACGCCCGGCGCGCCCACAGCCCCCAGATAAATCGCGTCAAAGTCTTTCAGCCTCTCAATCCCGTCCTCATCCATCATGCGCCCATGCTTTAAATAATACCCGCAGCCCCACGGAAACCAGGTATCCTCCACTGCAAACGTACCGTCCGCCTGCGCAACCTGCTTTAAGATCTTCATTCCCTCCGCGACCACCTCCGGCCCCACGCCGTCGCCCGGGATCACCGCAATCTTCCATGTCTTTTTCATCATGCTCTCCTTTCGCTAAACCGCAACGCAAAACAGCCATAACCGGAAGCCCATCCGGATATGGCTGCGCGGGCGCCCGCCCCAAGCGACACATGGGGCAGGCGCCGTAACCGCTCAGACTGTCTGAACGGTTCTCATCTCTATTCGTCAATACTGTAGTTCGGCGCTTCCTTGGTGATATGGATATCGTGCGGATGGCTCTCCTTGAGCGACGCGGCCGAAATCTTGATGAAGCGGCCGTTCTCCTGCAGCGTCTTAATATCCGGCGCGCCGCAGTAGCCCATGCCGGCCCGCAGCCCGCCCAGAAGCTGGAATACCGTATCCTCAACAAGACCCTTGTAAGCCACGCGGCCCTCTACACCCTCCGGAACCAGCTTCTTCGCGTCGTTCTGGAAGTAGCGGTCCTTGCTGCCGTTCTCCATGGCCGCAATGGATCCCATCCCGCGGTATACCTTATACTTTCTGCCCTGGTACAGCTCAAACGTTCCCGGGCTCTCGTCGCACCCTGCGAACATGGAACCCATCATACACACGCTTCCGCCCGCTGCGATCGCCTTTGTGATATCACCCGAATATTTGATACCGCCGTCCGCAATCACCGGGATGCCGTACTCCTTGGCCGCCTCGTAGCAGTCCATCACCGCCGTAATCTGCGGCACGCCGATGCCCGCGACCACGCGCGTCGTGCAGATCGAGCCGGGCCCGATTCCCACCTTCACCGCGTCCACGCCGGCCTCGATGAGATCCCTCGTCGCCTCCGCTGTCGCCACATTTCCCGCGATCACCTCCAGCTTCGGGTAGGCATCCTTGATCATCTTCACACAGCGGATCACATTCTCCGAATGGCCGTGCGCGGAATCCAGCACAACCACATCGACCTTGGCATTCACCAGGGCCTCCACACGCTCCAGAACATTTGCCGTGATGCCCACGCCGGCGCCGCACAGAAGCCGTCCCTGCCCGTCCTTGGCAGAGAACGGATAGCGGATCTGCTTTTCGATATCCTTGATCGTGATCAGGCCCTTCAGATTGAAATCGCCGTCCACAATCGGTAGCTTCTCCACCCTCGCGCGGGCCAGGATGCTCTTGGCCTCCATGAGCGTGATGCCCTCCCTGGCCGTAACCAGGTGCTCGGATGTCATGCACTCCTTGATCTTCTTGGAGAAATCCTCCTCAAACTTCAGATCGCGGTTTGTAATAATGCCGACCAGCCGGCGTCCCTGCGTGATCGGCACGCCCGAAATGCGGAACTTGCCCATCAGCTCGTCGGCATCCTTTAATGTATGTTCAGGGGATAAATAAAATGGGTCTGTAATAACGCCGTTCTCAGAGCGCTTTACCTTATCAACTTCCTCGGCCTGCGCCTCAATAGACATGTTCTTATGAATAATTCCGATGCCGCCCTGACGGGCCATGGCAATCGCCATCCGGTGTTCCGTAACTGTATCCATGCCGGCGCTCATTAACGGGATATTCAGCCTAATCTTCTTCGTCAGATTCGTCGTAACGTCAATCTGATTCGGAATCACTTCGGAATACGAGGGGACGAGCAGCACGTCGTCAAAAGTAATGCCATCGCCAATAATCTTACCCATTGAATTTTCCTCACTTTCGTATTATTTTTGAGCCCTGAAAATAAAG
>Ga0224483_100156_pt1 | contig 18233 bp, 13 predicted proteins | sample hydfratestSal1_FD_181453 | JGI IMG/M metagenome (GOLD analysis project Ga0224483, IMG submission 181453) | Metatranscriptome of mouse feces microbial communities from Columbus University, Ohio, United States - Sal1 (Metagenome Metatranscriptome) ... | reverse complement strand
TGCACCCATTTCCCTTCTTCTGGGATTGGAGCTGGTTCATGTTTTGCGCCCTTGGCTACTGGACACATGTTTTCAACTTCCTTCGTGTAAATCATTTTAAGACTCCTTTCAATGTATACATTTACTGCAGGCCACTTCGTTCCCACAGCATAGGTAAATATGTTAAACCATTGTTATGTATTTAACATTCTTACCAATATTTAACCATATTTTGCGGAAATAGTCCAGTGTTTTTGTATAAAATTTCACTTAACTTAAAGGCCCGCCAGATACCTGTGCCCCCAATGCTTTTTCTCCCTGAACTTCACCTTAAGCACTGTTAAACCGAATACTTCTTCCACCTGAACTTCACCTTAAGCACTGCAAAACACTTCCTGCCGTCAGTCCAAGGCCTCCATTTTCGCAAAAGAAACAGACGCCGCTGCTGCCCCAGCAAAGGTCAGCGCCCCCATCATAACAACCATGGCCAAAAAGCCGGCTTCTATGGACACCAGAATCCCGGCTATTACGGCTGCAGCCCCGGCAATGCCAATGGCAATTCCCTGCAGCAGCGTTTTGATTAAGGTGCGCCCGGTACTGCCAAGGAGGTTCCCAATCAGGACGTCTGCCAGCATCCCATAATACAGGCGGTTTGCCTGCAGGCAGATGTACAAAAGCACGGTAAGGGCCGTAAGGGCAGGGCTAACCCCTAAAACTATGGATCCCGGCAGGGTAATGAGGACTCCGTCCACGGCTGACCGGAAATGCTCAATTTTAGTAGCATACCACATTTTTTTCAAAGGCGTATCTGGAATCAGGTATGTATATGGGTTTTCCAGCTCCTTGGACCATTTAGTGGCATAACCGCTGAAAATAAATACTACATAGCTGGCCACCCCGGGGACAATAAATATTTTTCCGGGCCCTAATTCGCGGAAGGCATCGTTAAAATAGCACACTGCCCCAATCAATGCCCCAAGCCCAAGGCACAAAAGTGTGTTCCAGCCAAAAATAAACGTAGGGTTTTTCTTATATTCCAGCATCTGCCGGTAATAAATGGCTTTGGCATAGGAGCCTTTGTACTCCACCGAAGCCTGCTTGAATTTCCGGTGCTTATCCAGCCATGGGATGGACGCAACGCCTTTTTTCTGCTTTGCCCGCCGCTCCTGGTATTCGTCTGCAAATTTCATGGCGTCCTCATAATAGGCCCCAGTGCATTCCATCCGCCAAGCCGCCAAAAACATCAGGGCTGTGGACACAAGGAACAGGGCCGTCCCAACCAGGCTCACCGTGTCCGGGCCCAGGAAAATCAGGCGGAAAGCCGCAATATTCCATCCCACCACTGGCACAAGCTGTATCGCCGCCATGGAAAAAAATTCCTGCAAAAGCCCAAAGGACGGATCCCTTGTAATCATCAAAAATGCAGCAGCCGCTACCACTGCCCCCATGAACAGGTACATGGCAGCCACAAGGCCTTTGAAAAACACTTCCGGAAGCTTTTCATTCCCATAGCAGAAAATAATAGCCGAGGCCTCTAAAATGCTTTCAAAAACCACGAAAAACAGGAAGCACATAAAAGCCTGCAGCAGGCTTGCCTCAAACCATATGGCCCCTGCCACTGCAATTACAGTCCCAATCAAAATATTGACGGAAAAAGATTTTACCCCTGCAAACATCAGCACCTTTTTCGGGCTTACGGGGGAGGAAAATACAAAATGCACTTCGCTTGGGCGGAACAGAAGCCCCCGGCGCCTTGCGTAGCTGATAAGGTTTGCCGGGATGAGCAGATACACAAGGATGGAAAGGATGGTAACATAATTTTCTGTGGAATTAAAATCCCCATCCGCCATCATCGTATTTATGCTGTTCCAAATCAGCAGGACATACAGCAGGATAAAAACTGCCATTAAATATGCAGCCGGGCGTTTCAGCGCCTTCTTAACCCGGTTGAGGATAGTCCTCTGGTACAGGTATGCCAATCCTTTCATTCCTTTTCACCGCCTCCCGTAATCTGGAAAAACAGTTCCTCAATATCGGCGTCTTTCGCCTGTTCCCGGGTGAAGGTGCCTACAATTTCCCCATGCTCCATAATAAACATCACATCCCACAGTTCTTTTACCATTTCCAGCATATGGGTGCTGATTAAGACCGTGGTCCCCTGGGATTTCAGCTCCAGCACCACTTCCTTCAATTCCTTGATGGCTGCCGGGTCCAGGCCCACCATAGGCTCATCCAGCAGGATTACTTTGGGCTTGATGGCAAGGGCGCAGCAAATGCTTACCTTCTGCATCATGCCTTTGGAAAGCTCATTCCCTAATTTGTCCTGCTTGTCGTCCAGCTCAAACCGCTCCAGAAGCTGGGCAGCCTCTGCGTCGGTAATAGGGGAATTGTATGCCCTCCGGACATATTCAATATGTTCCCGCACCGTCAGGGCGTCAAACATGGCCGGGAGTTCCGGCACATAGCCAAAAATCCTCTTGGCTTCCAAATCCCTTGCCGGCATCTGCTGGATCCCTACGCCGCCTTCATAGCGCAGGAGCCCCGCAATGCTCTTAATAATGGTTGATTTCCCAGCCCCATTTGGCCCAAGCAAAATCCCTACCTGCCCGTCCAGGACAGTAAAGCTTACATTATTTACAGCGATAAAGCGCCCATACTTTTTTTTCAGGCTCTGAACTTCTAACATAACCCTCTCTCCTTTTTTGCCTGCCGGACAGGCGCATCCTGCCCAGCAAAAAACCATATGTTTCTTGTATTATTCTTATAATACAATAGTACATATGGCTTTCTTTGTCAACTAACTATGTTTTTCTGCAATTTCATTTTTCGTCTTATAAATGGAATTGGCAGGCACAACGCCCCTTACCATAGAAAGAGGGTAAATGTTGCTGTTTGGCCCAATTACAGTCCCCGGGTTCAGCACGCTGTTGCAGCCTACCTCCACTCCGTCCCCCAGCATGGCCCCAAACTTCTTTAAGCCGGTGGCAATTTCCCCGTCCCCGCTTTTTACCACTACCAGGGTCTTGTCAGATTTCACGTTGGAGGTAATGGATCCCGCGCCCATATGGGCTTTATAGCCCAGGATGGCATCCCCGACATAGTTGTAGTGGGGCACCTGGACTTTATTAAACAGAACTACGTTTTTCAGTTCTGTGGAATTGCCTACCACTGCCCCTTTCCCCACAATGGCATTGCCCCGGATAAAGGCACAATGGCGGATTTCCGCTTCTTCGTCGATAATTGCCGGGCCGTTAATGCTGGCTGTTGGGGCAACCTTTGCGGTCTTGGCAACCCAGACCTGCCCGTCCCGCTGCTCAAACTTGTTTTTGTCCAGCGTTTCCCCCAGCCTGCAGATAAATTTGCTGATTTCCGGCAGGGCCTCCCAAGGGTAAACCAGGCCTTGGAACAGCGCTGCGGCTATGGTTTCTGACAGGTTGTACAGGTTTGTAATTTTGCATTGTTCCATGTGATATTCCTCTTTTCTTTTTTATGTAGATTAGAGTGTGTTTGGTGCTACGCACCCTTTTGATACCCTAATCTTTATAGTATGAAGATGCATATTGGAAATATTCCCGCAGTGCACATTGGTTTTTTAAGCCTAACACGCCGCTGGTACGGCTTTGGATAAAGTGCTCCAATTTGTCCATATATTCCCTGGGCGTAATGCTCCCTTCCGCCACATATGTAAGGCCTTTTTCCCAGCTTGCTGTTAAATCTGGATTTAACAAAGAACGGATGGACGCATTTACCACGTCATATACCATTTCCCCTAACAGGGTAGGGGTAATGGCATGTGTCTTTTTATTCAGGGCAAGGTATTTGTTATTTACCAGCTTTTTTAAAATTTCCGCCCGGGTGGCGCTGGTGCCAATCCCGCTGCCCTTAATCTGGGCGCGCAGCTCCTCGTCCTCAATCAGCTGCCCTGCGTTTTCCATGGCAAGGATGATTGAGCCGGAATTGTAGCGTTTGGGCGGGGATGTTTCCCCTTCCTTTACTGCCATCGACTGCACGGGAAGTTCCATCCCTTTTTTCAGGGAGGACAGGATCGCCATAAAATTTGTGTCGCAGGAGGTTTCCCCTGCCACGCCCGTGTCCCGGTTCCCTTCTTCCTCCCCGGGCCGGGAACCTGTTTTCTTTTTCTGGAAAGAGTATCCCATTACCTTCCGGTAGCCTGGGCTTTCCAGGACTTTAAAGGAAGAAAAAAATTTCTCTTTCCCTCCGCCAGGTAATTCCATAGCTGTGGTTAAGTTGATTTTCCGGTACACTGCGGGAGGGAAAAAAATACTGAGGAACCGCCGCACAATAGCTTCATATACATTAATAGCCGTCCCATTCAGGCTGCGGATGGCTGAAATGCCCTGCCCGGTAGGGATGATGGCGTAATGGTCCGTAATCTGCTTGTCATTGGTATACCGGGTCTTTGCGATATTTTTATGGCTCCCTTTTTCCAATATTTCTTCCGCAAACTGCTGTACAGAAGGGATATTTTTCATGCCGCTGATATTTTTGTATATTTCCTTTGCCACGGCAGAGGACAGGACACGGGCGTCTGTCCTTGGGTATGTGACAAGCTTTTTCTCATACAGCTCCTGCACCACCTGCAGCGTCTGGTCCGGGCTGATTTTGAAAAATTTGGAGCAGTCGTTCTGCAGTTCTGCAAGGTTGTACAGAAGGGGCGGGTATTTATTTTCCTTCTTCTTCTCTATGGAAAATACAGTGGCTTTTGCCAGCCCTGCGGCATCTTCCGGGCTTAACGGTCCCGGGGGACCCTCTGTTTTCACCACCCTTGCACCAATCCCTTTCTTTCCTCCCTCTGTTTCTGTAATTACAGTTTTTGTACCGGAAATCAAATCAGAAATTAATTTTTCTGCGTCTTTCCGTTCTTTAAAACCATTTTCCTTATACAGTTTCGGGGACTGAAAATAGGCGGAACCTTCCACGGCCCTCCATTCCCCTTCCACCGGATTCCCATGGATGTTCAGGGCATTTACCGCCCGGTAAAAAGGCGTCTTGGTAAATTCACGGATCTCCCGTTCCCGGCGCACCACCATCCCCTGCACACAGGTCATGACGCGGCCCACGCTGACGACAGCATACTTTGTCTTCAGGAACCGGGCAATGGCATCCCCATATTTCAGGGTAAGCAGACGGGAAAAATTAATTCCCATCAGGTAATCTTCTTTTGCCCGGAGATAAGCAGATTCACAGAGGTTGTCATATTCCGACAAATCCTTTGCTTCCCGGATGCCCCTTAAAATTTCATCTTCTGTCTGGGAATCAATCCACACCCTGCGGCGGTCCTTCCCCCGGACTTTTGCCTGACGTTCTACCAGCCGGTAAATGTATTCCCCTTCCCGCCCGGAGTCGGTGCATACATAAATAGTGCCTACGTCCGGCCGGTTCAGCAGCCCTGCCACAGTCTTATACTGCTTCTTTACTCCCGGGATAACCTCATATTTGAAATTTTCCGGCAGGAACGGCAGGGTGGAAAGGCTCCATTTCTTGTATTTCTCATCATAGGCTTCCGGGTAGCTCATAGTCACCAGATGCCCCACGCACCATGTGACAATGGCTTCCCCGGACTCCATATATCCGTCATGATTTTTTAAATCCAGTTTTAATGCTTTGGCAAACTCCCGCGCTACGCTGGGCTTTTCTGCTATGTATAAAGCTTTCGCCATAAATTACTTTCCTGCTTTCTGTTCTTTCCATGCAGCCATCCTTGTCTGGCTTCCTTCCATTCCGCCTGCCATCCGCTTCATTATCCTTTTACATCCGGTTCATATTTACCAGCAGGATACGCTTGTCATTGTCCACTACCTTGATTAGCTTTTCTTCAAACCCCTTTGCAGAAAACAGGTAGTAGAAATTTGCTGTGATTTTGGCCTGCTCCATGCTCTGGAACAGCCGCTGGCACATCTCAAAAGTCATCTGCGGTTCCGACCAGTTGCAAAGGCAGATAATATTTTCACGGACGCTGTTCTGGGCGATAATGTCGATCTGGCCTTTTTTCCCAATCCAAGTGCCCATTTTATGGATTTTCAGCGGAAGCTTCCCGATCAGCTCCTGCAATTCCAGATATTCCATGCACACATTTACAAAATAACGTTTCAGGTACTCCTCCAAGCCCCCGGCGATATGCCTTGCATAAAACTCCTCCGCCCCCATCCAGTGCAAATCTGAAAGATAAGGATAGACAAACTTAAACCAGAAATTAATAAATGTATCTTTTATCTGGTAAAGGCCTTTCTGGGCGTTTTGCCACCCTCCTGTTTCAAAGGAATACACCTTTTCCACTACGTCAAACTCCATTAGGTTTTTCAGGTAAACACTGATTTTAGCCCTTGAAAACCCGGTTGCCTGATAGATATCGTTGAGTTTGTGTTTCCCGGACGCAAGGGTTTCTAAAATGGTATTGTATACGGAAAGTTCCCGTAACTGGCTGCGGATGGTTTCTTCTGCCTTCCCATATAAAAACCCCTGCGGGGAAAGGATATGGGCGCAAATATTCTCACGGACGCCCTGCCTGTCCTCCCAGCCCTTAATATAATCCGGCACGCCGCCAATGATCCCATAGGCTTCTACGCTTTCCCGGACGCTGTAGTTCGGGAAGCTGCGCACCAAATCCAAAAAACGCAGTTCCTCCAGCTTCATTACCCGGTCTACTTTCTTTGCAGCAGCCCCTAATGCCTGCGGCAGCTCCTGTTCGGCCCAGAAAACCGAGGAACTGCACAGGAGGATAAGGACTGGCCCCGGGTACAGTTTCTTCCCTTTTAGCTTCAGGATACTGTCCAGAAAGGTGGCGTCCTTCTTCCATATATGCTGGAATTCATCAATGACAAGCACCAGCTTGCTGCCGTCCCCGCTTTTGACCCGCTTGAAAAAATCATCGTAAGAATCTTTCGGAACCGTTACCTGGTAATGCCCTTCGATTTCCCTCTGCATCCGCTGCCGCTGGGCCTGCGGGGAAGCTTGGGGCGCATAGTAATAGAAGGACTTCTTTCCTTTGCAAAATTCCTGCACCAGTTCCCTTCCGCCGTTTTCTTTCCTTCCGTACAGTACAATAAGCTGGTTCCCCTCCTGATGGTACATCTGTTCCAAATACTGCAATTCTGCTTTTCTTCCTGCCATAACCGACTCCTATCAATATTTGGCTCCCTCAAATCACCTGAAATGGGCAATGTGGGCGATTGTTGTATTTTTAGGTTTCTGTCTGTGGAATCCCTTCCTCTGTATCATATCACGATTTAACTTCGTTTACAATAGCCTTTGGGGCAGAAACTACGAAATAGGGATGCGCAGGGTCTGCCCCAGAGAAGCGAGGGTATCCGTACAAGAAGCAGAATATTGCTTCGCAATTGTGCCCGACGCGCAAAGTATCCAAGCCCCTCATGAATGAAGGGCTTGGACACTTTTTTATCGCACTGCGGCAGGTACGAAATCTCTCACAAAGCGACCCGCCGCAGGCGGAGAATCCTGCAAAGCAGGATTCTTTCTTGTTCTATAGGAAAGACCTTGCCACGCTAAAGCGTGATTTGTGCCAGCCTGTGCCGGGAGGTGCGTTTTTTCTATTTTGCACTGATATAGCCTTGTGCTTTTAGCAGTTCTGCACACAAAATTGCGCCGCCCGCCGCTCCCCTTACGGTGTTATGGGACAGTCCAATAAATTTCCAGTCGTATACAGTATCTTCACGCAGCCGGCCAACGCTGATCCCCATGCCGTTTTCATAATTCACGTCTTCTGTTACCTGTGGGCGGTCGTCTTCCTCCAAATATTGGATGAACTGCCCTGGCGCGCTTGGAAGGTGCAGCTCTTGGGGCACGCCCTTAAAACTTCTCAGCTTCTCAACCAACTGTTCCTTGGTAGGCTTCTTTCTGAATTTTACAAATACTGCCGCAGTATGGCCGTTCAGCACCGGGACACGGACACACTGGCAGGTAATCACCGGACTTTCTGCCGGGACAATTACGCCGTCCTCAATTTCTCCCCAAATCCGCAGCGGCTCTTTTTCTGATTTTTCTTCCTCGCCGCCAATATATGGGATGATATTCCCTTCCATCTCCGGCCAGTCCTGGAAGGTCTTGCCTGCGCCGGAAATGGCCTGGTAAGTGGTGGCTACCACTTCGTATGGCTCAAATTCCTTCCATGCCGTCAGGGCTGGGGCGTAAGCCTGAATGGAGCAGTTGGGTTTTACTGCCACGAAGCCGCGCTCGGTCCCTAACCGTTTTTTCTGGAACTTAATAACTTCCATATGCTCTGGGTTCAGTTCCGGAATTACCATGGGCACGTCTGGGGTCCATCTGTGGGCGCTGTTATTGGAAACCACTGGGGTTTCCGTTTTTGCATAAGCATCTTCAATGGCTTTGATCTCGTCCTTGGACATATCCACCGCGCTGAATACAAAATCAACCTTGGAAGCAACCGCTTCCACCTCATTGACGTTCATCACCACAATATCCTTTACCGCCTCTGGCATGGGGGTATCCATTTTCCAGCGGCCGCCTATTGCATCTTCATACCGTTTTCCTGCAGAACGGGGGCTTGCTGCAACCGTTGTCACCTCAAACCATGGATGGTTTTCCAAAAGGGCGATAAAACGCTGCCCCACCATCCCTGTGCCGCCTAGGATTCCTGCTTTTAACTTTTGGCTCATTCCACATCTCCTCGCTTCTTCCATATTCTTTGCTTCGTTTTGTCCGCATCACGCGAACAAGTGTATTTTTAGGTTATAGTAATACATTGGGCAAGAAAATGCAACCCAAATTATAGACAAATTTCACAAAATATCTACAGAGAATTTATGCAAACCTTCCCAAAACGCCGGAACCAGCTATTTCAGCAGTTTTGTTTCCCAGTCTGCCAGCCCATCTTTCCAGTCGCTGCTTAAATATTCCTTTTCCATCTGGAGCACTTTTTTCATGGCTTCCTGGCCGGGTGCGCCCATCGTCAGGCGTTTTTCCACGCAGGTTTCCATAGAAACGGCATGGAAAATATCCTCCTCAAATACAGGGCTGATTTGCTGAAGCTCCTCCAGTGACATGTCGTCTATGGCAATTTTCTTTTCTATGCAGTATAGCACAACCTGCCCTACAATCCCATGGGCGTCCCGGAAAGGCACCCCGTGGTTTACAAGATAGTCTGCCGCGTCGGTGGCATTGGTGAAGCCGTTTTTTGCACTGGACTCCATCTGGCTTTTTTTGAATTTCATAGTGGCAAGCATCCCTGTAAACAAAGCCAGACAGCCTTTTACCGTGTCCATAGCGTCAAATGGGAGCTCTTTATCCTCCTGCATGTCCTTATTGTAGGCCAGCGGAATTCCCTTCATGGTGGTAAGCAGGGAAATTAATGCGCCATAGACGCGCCCCGTTTTCCCACGGACAAGCTCTGCAATATCCGGGTTCTTCTTCTGGGGCATAATGCTGCTCCCAGTGCTGTAGGCGTCGTCAATTTCCACAAACTGGTACTCGTTGCTGTTCCAGATAATGATTTCCTCCGAAAAACGGCTCAGATGCATCATAACTGTAGAAAGGGCAGACAAAAATTCAATCAGGTAATCCCGGTCGGACACCCCGTCCATGCTGTTCAAGGTGGGCCCGGCAAAGCCCATCTGCTCCGCCGTATCATACCTGTCCAAATCGTAAGTCGTCCCGGCAAGCGCCCCAGAGCCAAGGGGGCAGTAATTCATCCTATGGTAAATATCTTCCATGCGCTGGCGGTCCCGCTTAAACATTTCAAAATAAGCGCCCAAATGGTGGGCAAGGGTAACCGGCTGGGCTTTCTGCAAATGGGTGAATCCCGGCATATAAGTATCCAAGTTATTTTCCATAATAGTTAAAATAACATTTAACAATTCTTCCAGCAACCTGTCTGTTTCCAGGACCTCCTGCCTGGTAAACAGCCGCATATCCAAGGCCACCTGGTCGTTCCGGCTCCTGCCAGTATGCAGCTTTTTCCCAGTGTCCCCCAGCCTGTCAATCAGCGTCGCTTCCACAAAACTGTGGATATCCTCATATTCATGGGAAATTTCCAATCTCCCGTCTTCCACTTCCTGCAAAATGGTTTTGATGGCAGCGACAATCTCCTTTGCTTCCGTTTCTGTGAGAATCCCCTGTTTCCCAAGCATTTTTACATGGGCAATGCTGCCTTCCATATCCTGCCTGTAGAATTTCCTGTCAAAAGATATGGACGCGTTGAACTGGTAGACCAACTGGTCTGTTTCTTTCGTAAAGCGCCCACCCCATAATTGTGCCATGTGATTTACCTCTTTCCCATCCTTATTTTCTTATAGTTAAATTTAATTATTATAAATTTATCTGTTCTTTGCTTGTGGATTCTGAACCTCTTGTCCCTGCGGAAACCTGCGCCAGCCTTTGTTGCCGCTCCTGCATGGAAAACACGCATCCACAGTAATCTTGCCGGTACATCCCATATTCCTTGGAAAGTTCTATGGAACGCTTGTACCCTTCCCGCTTCTTAAAATCAGAAGTAAGGTAGGGCACGCCGTACTCCTGTGCCAGTTCTTCCCCGATTCCGTTTAGCTTTTCTGCATTTTTCAAAGGGCTGACCGTCAAAGTTGTGGTAAAATAGTCCATCCCCAATTCCTTAGCATACCGGGCTGTTTCCTGCAGGCGCAGCCTGTAACAGCGGAAACACCGTTCCCCTCCCTCCGGGATGCTCTCCATGCCTTTTGCCATCTGGTAAAATTTTCCTTTGTCATAGCTGCCTTCCAAAAAGCTAATGTGATAAAAGCCTGATAGCCCTGGCTGGCTGGGGGAAGCTTCCCCTTTGCCATAGCTGCCCCCGTAACAGCCAGCCTTATGGTAAATCCCTGATGGTTCCGTCTGGCCGGGGGAAACTTCCCCTTCCCATCCCTGCCCTCTGTTTTGCTGGAACCGGCGGATAAATCCTTTTTGCTCCTCCACCCGCTTAAAATATTCTTCTTCCGGATAAATATTGGGGTTATAATAGAACACCGTAATCTGGAAATACTGGGATAAGTACTCCAGCACATAGCTGCTGCAGGGGGCGCAGCAGCTATGGAGCAACAGCTTTGGGGCAGGATTCTCCCCTTCCTGCCCATTTGTTATCCGTTCTAATTGTTTATCCAATTCTTTCTGGTAATTCCGCTTCATTCTTTTCCCTTACTATGTTCCTTGTTTTGTGTCTGATATTTGGTTTATTTCCAGGCTGTGAATAACGCTTACAGAAGAAACCCGCCCAGTACATAATTGCTCACAGCAATCCCTTCTTCTGTCAGGAAAACGGCGTCCCCTTGCTGGGCTAAAAGCCCTTGCTTTTGGAATTCCTGTAATGGTTTTCCATAGGGTCCTTCCATGTTTATCCCAAAAGCAGCCTGAAATCCAACTTTGGAAACCCCTTCTGCCATACGCAGCCCAAGGAACATAAATTCCTCCATTTGCTGTTCCCTGCTAAGTTTCCAGTACCCTTCCCCCTCCGTTTGGCGTTCCTGCCATTCCCTTTCACTGGCAGCCCCCGTTCCTTTTGCGGACGGGCCTTTGTGCAATACCGGGCCTAAGCGGGTATAGTTCCCTTCCAAGTATTCCTTTAAGCTGCTGGGATTAGAAAAACGCGTTTCTTCCAGCAGGGAGGCGCTTCCAAGGCCAAAGCCCAGATAGGGGGTACGCCTCCAGTAGCCAATATTATGGCGGCACTCCCTGCCTTGCCTCGCATAATTGGAAATTTCATAACGGCGGTAGCCTTTTTCTTCCAGCAATGCTTTGGTACGCTGGTACATGTCCCGCTCCGTTTCTTCTTCTGGCAGGTACTGGGGATGCCCGCCTTGTTCCCGGCGCTGCTCATCCTCCCCATATGTTTCATAAAAAGGGGTTCCCGGCTCTACAATCAAGCTGTAGGCAGAAATATGTTCCGGCTCTAAATCCATGACTTTTTCCAAAGTGTATTCCCAATCCCTTAAAGTTTGCCTTGGAAGCCCAGAAATTAAATCTATATTTATATTCTGGAACCCTATGTCCCGCGCAAGGGCAAAATTTTCTTCAAATTGCTGGAAGGTATGGATCCTTCCCAGCAGCCCCAGTTCCTGGTTGATGGCAGACTGCAAGCCTATGCTCAGCCGGTTTACCCCGGATTTTTGGTAAGCAGAAAGCTTCTGCCTGTCCAATGTGCCCGGGTTGCACTCTATGGTAACCTCTGCATTGGGCGAAAGGGAAAAATATTCCTGCACCCCTCCCAGAATCCTTGAAATCTGGCCTTCCGGCAAAAGGGATGGGGTCCCGCCGCCCAAAAATACCGTTATGGCCTGATACTCCCTGCAAACGCCGGCTTTTTCTTTCAGTTCTTCCAGCAGCATGTCAGCATACTGGATATAGACGCCTTCGTCTGCGGGCATGGACAGGAAATCGCAGTAATTGCATTTCCTTATGCAGAAGGGGATATGGAGGTATAGTTCCAGTTCTTTTTTATCTGTCATCCAGCTTCAGCACGCTCATAAAAGCTTTCTGCGGAACCTCTACATTCCCAACTTGACGCATCCGTTTTTTCCCTTCCTTCTGCTTTTCCAGCAATTTCCGTTTTCTGGAAATATCGCCCCCATAGCATTTTGCAAGGACGTCTTTGCGCATGGCCTTTACGGTTTCCCTTGCAATGACTTTGCTGCCAATGGCCGCTTGGATCGGGATTTCAAAGAGATGCCTTGGGATTTCCTCCTTAAGCTTCTCACACATTTTCCTGCCCCGCTCATAGGCTGTCCCGCTGTGGACAATAAAGGAAAGGGCGTCTACTTCTTCCTTATTAATTAGGATATCCAGTTTTACCAGCTCTGAACGGGCATACCCCTTCATTTCATAATCAAACGAAGCATACCCTCTGGAACGCGATTTCAATGCGTCAAAAAAGTCATAGATAATTTCATTCAAAGGCAGCTCATATTTTAAAAGCGCCCTTGTTTCCTCCATATACTCCATGCTGATATAAATGCCCCGGCGTTCCTGGCACAAATCCATGATGGCTCCAATATATTCGCTGGTTACCATGATTTCCGCGCTTACCATGGGTTCTTCCATGTATTCAATTTCCGCTGGGTCCGGCAGGTTCGAAGGGTTTGTCAGCTCAATGATTTCCCCATTGGCCTTATGGACCTTGTAAATTACCCCCGGCGCCGTCGTTACCAAATCAAGGCCGTACTCCCGTTCCAGCCGTTCCTGGATAATTTCCAAATGCAGGAGCCCTAAAAATCCGCAGCGGAACCCAAACCCCAGCGCAATGGAGGTTTCCGGCTCAAACTGCAGCGCTGCGTCATTTAACTGCAGCTTTTCCAGCGCATCCCGCAAATCCGGGTATTTCGCCCCGTCTGCCGGGTACATGCCGCAGAATACCATGGAATTTACCTTCTTGTAGCCCGGAAGGGGCGCGCTGCATGGGCGGTCTGCATCTGTCACCGTGTCCCCCACTTGGGTGTCCCTGACATTTTTCAGGCTGGCCGTGATATAGCCTACCATCCCTGCGCTCAGCTCTTCGCAGGGGATAAACTGCCCAGCGCCGAAATACCCTACCTCCACCACGTCGGCGGAGGCTCCGGTGGCCATCATCTTGATGGTTGTCCCTACCTTGACCCGGCCTTCCTTAATCCGGCAGAACACAATAACCCCCTTGTAGGAATCGTACAGGGAATCAAAAATCAACGCCTGCAATGGGTTCTCTGGGTTCCCGCCCGGCGCAGGGATTTTTTCCACAATCTGTTCCAATACGTCCTCTATATTCAGCCCTGTTTTCGCAGAAATCCTTGGGGCATCTTGGGCTTCTAGGCCAATTACATCTTCGATTTCCTCAATGACCCGCTCCGGCTCTGCGCTTGGCAAATCAATTTTGTTAATAACTGGGAGCACGTCCAAATCGTGGTCCAGCGCAAGGTACACGTTCGCCAGCGTCTGGGCTTCAATCCCTTGTGCCGCGTCCACCACCAGAATTGCCCCATCGCATGCCGCAAGGCTTCTGGACACCTCATAATTAAAATCTACATGCCCGGGCGTGTCAATCAAATTGAAAATATATTCCTCCCCGTCCTTTGCCCGATATACAATGCGGACGGTCTGGGCTTTGATGGTAATGCCCCGCTCCCGCTCCAGCTCCATATTGTCAAGGACCTGCGCCTGCATTTCCCGGCTGGTGAGAAGGCCTGTTTTCTCAATGATCCGGTCTGCCAGCGTGGATTTCCCGTGGTCTATGTGTGCGATAATACAAAAATTCCTGATTTTGCTTTGGTCGGTTGCTGCCATATCTTTCCTATCCTCCTGTATTTCCGTGCCCACAGCTCCATGCAGCCTGCAAAAATGCTGGGAACGCCTTCCCTCCCACGGCTCGCATGTGCATAGCCCTTGGGTTTAAAAAGGCCTTCTGCCTTGCCGCGCGGATATTCCATAGCAGATTATAACATACCTCCTGCCATCCGGCAATCATTTAAACATCAAATTGTGCCTCTTAATTGATACAAGATAAGGATAAAATTTTTGACTGAACCACTACCGGTTAAAGCCGGTAGTGGTTCAGTTCCATTATAACGGATAATAGAGCATTTTGTTTACATTTTATTTACTCATGCGTTTGTCGTGCAGCAAGGCTATTTTAACAGCACAGCATTGGGCGCAGTGGCGAAACTAGCAATTTTACTGCCCATACGTTCCATCCATTTCCGGTTCTGGGGCGTGGTGTACTTTCCTCCCTGATTCTCCATCAGCCAATTTGGTGCATCAAAAAATGCTACATCTGGGTCTACCATCTTGTAAAAATCCTTTTTCAGCCCTCCATTCCCATGGTGCCCCATCTGGAGGTAGTCGGATTTCAGCTTTTCCCCATATTTCCTTTTCAAGTAGCTGCTGACAGCTTTGCCTGCATCTGCACAAAACAGCATGGATTCCTCTGTTCCATATACCTTGAAAACCATGGAACCATCGTTGAGCAAATCAGAGGAAATGTAATCTATTTTCTTCTCATAGGCGCTTAAAATCTCTATTTTCAGCTTCCCTATTTTTATGGTGTCGCCCCGGTGTACATAGCTTAATTGGCGGATTTCCATGGCGCGGAACCTTTCATATGCTGCCACGCTGTCCCATGGGGCGTTTGCCATACACAGCTCTGGGGATGCCATGTCCACTGCATACACCTTGTCCACCCTGATTGTCCCAAGGTTCCCATAAAGCTCGCAGAAGGCTCCGATATGGTCCTCATGGGGATGGGTCAGGAACCACGCATTGACGTGGCCTCCCTTTTCGTTTATTACTTTCCGTACCTGTTCTGCATTGCCCGGCCAGCCGCCATCCACTACCACCAGATGCCCATAATGGTCCTGCAAGGTATAAAACATCATCTGCAACCCTGACGCGTCCCCATACTGGGTGATTTTCCAATCTGTTTTTTGGGCTGCGCCATTTGCCATGGCCCTGGAATATTTGCCAACACGGAAACCATTACGGCTTCTTTTGACTGCGCGCACTTTATAATAATAACGTTTTCCAGCAAAAGCCTTATGGTCGGTATAGCGCAAAGCCTTTTTGGATGCGAGCCGCTTTATGGTCTGGTATTCCCCGTTCTTCTCTGTGCTCCTTGCGATTTCATAGCCATCCGCCCTTGGGACTTTTTTCCAAGCCAGCACAGGCTTTTTTCTTTTGTTCCATGTTATGCTGTAAAGTTCTGGGGCTGGCAGTGTATTCCGGAAGGCCTTGGAAAACTGCCCTCCATCTTCCCCCAGTTCCATGTAAGAGCCCATCCCTTGGCTTGTGGCAGGTTCTGGCTTTTCTTCTGGGAACGGCAAAGAATGGGGGATTACAGTGGCTAGCAGAATGGTACAGAACGTGGCTGCGGTGAGTAAAAATTTTTGCATAGTATCTGGCATCTCCTTCTTTCACATGTTACGTATCCCATTATACCATAATCACTCCGTGATAAACTATGGTTGCTTATGCCACTCCGCTTCGCTCTGGGCGGTATAATGGCTGGTGCTATTATAGCATATGCTCCGCAACATGGTATAGTAAATATCCTAAGAAGATGAAAGATAATTGCCATCAATGTTTCTTGTTTTTCACTACAGGTATCCAAACTTCATATTGTGCATTTTGTGGGTCTGGATTTAAGTAAACCTCCACATCAGGAGCATTGCCATACTCGTATCCCGAAGTCGGCAGCCATTCTGTTACAATACGCCGTTCCAATTCCTGAATAGACTGATTTGTACCCTCTCCAGAAAATATTGCCCAAGTAGCCGCTGGCACAATATATTCTTCAAGGCCATCCTTTGCTTGTGAAGTAGATACCGCAATATAATACCTCCATGGTTCCGTATCATTACAAGTGCTGACGCCAAGCACTCCCTTCAGCGGTGTGTCCATCATACCAATTAATCTCTGCAATGTCCCGTTCATAGATATTTCCTGCCACTTCGGTGGTATGGCTGTAAAATTTTTCTCAATATCCTTATGCAGCGGTACGGATACGCCTACAATACGGAACGCGTCTTTTGTTTCAATTCGGTAATTCATTTCTTCCACTCCTTTGACTGTGATTTTAAATAAGATAGGCGGGAAAGATTTTACGGACACGCCCTCATTTTTTACAGCAGACGGGGCAATTCCGTGGACAGACTGAAACGCCCTGTTAAATGCAGTGGGGGAATGATACCCGTATTTTCCTGCCACATCAATGATTTTCGTGTTTTTGCCCTGTAAATCAACGGCGGCAAGCGACATTTTTCTCCTGCGGATATATTCAGATAACGGAATCCCTGCCATATAGGTGAACATTCTCTGGAAATGATAGGAAGAACAACAAGCAATTTTCCCAAGCTGTCCATAATCCATTTCTTCTGTTAAATGTTCTTCTATATAACCGATTGCATCATTTAATCTTTCCACCCATTCCATAACAAAAATCCTCCTAACAGTTTCCAGTATATATTACCATTCCGTTTTTTTCCTCTCAATCTCTGCACGAAAAAGAGAGATTACATTTTCTAAGCTCTCCATGGCCTAATTTTTCCAAGCCAGCCCCGCTCTGCCCAATACTTTCCGTCAAGATATTCAGGGTCATTTTTATGTAATGATTTCTGCATCATACGGCAGAACAGAAATTTTATCCTTGTAATTGCATTTACCCTTGGAGGTTTTTCATAATGGATGCAAGAAAGCTGTCCTGACAACCGATTCATCTTTTTCGTAAGTTCGGAACGCTTTTTGTCAGCAAGCTGTTCCCAGACAATATCTCCCATAAGTTTCCCTGCAAATACCGTGATGTTGGAAATGCCCCACCATGAAAGGCTATGTTTTATGTCTTTTGCTGCAGATTTTGCTCCTGCGCCAAGACATTGCGTAATAATAACCGCTCGTTTTGTAAACATTTCTGGAGCAGGACGGTGAGGCATCCATAAATAAGCAAAATGGTCAAGTAATGCTTTCATAGAGCCTGTTGTATGCATCACATAAGCAGGAGATGCCATCACAATCAAATCAGATTCTAACAACGCTGCCGCAATTTTTTGTGTATATGCAATATCTTTGCATCTATGTTCACTTCTCAAGATACAGTTCACACAGCCTGAGCAAAAAGATGGGCAGTCTTTTGGTAGGTAAAATTCCGTGATTTCTGCTTTTTCTCTAAACCGCTCCAGAAAGATCTCTTTCAGGCGATAAGTTACGCCGTGTTTTTCTGTTCCATTTATCACTGTAATCTTCATAAGCTATATCTCCAAAATATCATGTAAGATTGCTAAGTGAAATGTTTTACGTTCTTCTGGTACAGTCAAATCGATTCCATAGAGCTGCTTGATTACTTTGTGCCGCAAAAATGATTGCTGCATTACTGTAATCAGATAAAAAGTTTTTCGTTCAAGCGTTTCCTTATCCCAATCGGGGCGGCAGGCATACATAAGCGGAAGATATGCTAGGTATGTCCTATGTGTATTGTCATCTTCCTTTGGCGCATGCATATCTGCAAGAATAGAAATTTTCGATACTGCATCATGTTCAAACAAAAAAGTAAATGTCATATTCCCGAGATAATCAAGCTTTTCGAAAGCAGTAAGCTGTTCTGTTTTTTCTTGGATAGAATAAAAGGCATCCACGATGCCATTCACTATGCGTTCCACGCATAATTCTATGAGCTTGTCCTTGTTTCCAAAATGGTAATTCACAAGCCCTAATCCTACATTTGCCTTTTTACAGATTTCCCGTATTGTAATGCCATTCATTTGCTCACCCTTTTCATTGATGAGATCTATCGTGGCTTG
>Ga0224483_100155_pt1 | contig 18268 bp, 23 predicted proteins | sample hydfratestSal1_FD_181453 | JGI IMG/M metagenome (GOLD analysis project Ga0224483, IMG submission 181453) | Metatranscriptome of mouse feces microbial communities from Columbus University, Ohio, United States - Sal1 (Metagenome Metatranscriptome) ... | reverse complement strand
TACAAGAATAATTGACTAGAAATATTAATAAATTCAAGAAATATAAAATGTGGAGGTTAAGAGTATGGACATAAGTCAGTTGTATCAGCTCCTGGGAATGTATTCCGGAGTGGGAAATAGTTATGGGCTGTATGGGAACTATGGAAATTATGGAAACTATGGAAATTATAATAGTTATGGCCAGAATACATTCAGCCAGGTGCTGAGAAATACGGCGGCTAATACTACCGGGGGAATCTCGACGCCGATGGATGAGATTTTTGAGGAAGCATCGAGGGAGACGGGAGTGGATATTCGTCTTTTGAAGGCTGTGGGTAAGGCTGAATCGAACTTCCGGGCATCTGCTACGTCACATTGCGGGGCGATGGGTGTTATGCAGCTTATGCCGGGGACAGCGAAGAGCCTGGGAGTGACAGATGCATATGACGCAAAGCAGAACATCATGGGCGGTGCTAAGTATCTGGCAAAGCTGCTTGATAAATATGACGGGGACACGAAACTGGCACTTGCGGCATATAATGCCGGTAGTGGCAATGTCGCAAAATATGGAGGCATCCCGCCGTTTAAAGAGACGCAGAATTATGTCAAGCGCGTGCTTGAGTATGCCGGGGAGGATTTCAATACAAATCAGACGGTGCAGGCAGCAGCGCCGGAAAGCCTTCAGGAACAGGCGGAAACGCCGGTGTCGGCTTATAACTCGGAGTATGGAGACGTATATAAGATGATGGTGCAGATGATGCAGCTTCAGATGCAGCAAAAACTGCAAAGTATTCTTGATTTTGGCAATAATGAAAGCGGAAGCGGAAGCACTTTTTTGTAAATTTTTTAACAATCTGAAGCGATAGTAGAAAAATGATAGAAAAAGTGTGAAAATATATGGAAGAATTGTGCTTAAGGTTGACAGATAAAAAAAGAAGTAGTATGCTTTATTAGTGTATTTTTCGCTTTTTATGGGCGTTTGAAGTAGCGCTTCGGTATGAAAAAAGTTGTTTGGATTACCACATTGTAATAAGTAAAAACAGGATAAGGAATGGTGAAAGATGAATCATATTTTTGGAAATGGTATTCTTGTTTCAGAAAGATCGCTTGATTTTTTGTGGAAAAAGCAGTCAGTCACTGCGGGGAATCTTGCGAATGTTGATACGCCCGGATATAAGGCGAAGTATGTGACGTTTGAAGATATGTACCGTGCGAAGCTTGAGGGTGCATCGGGGGATAAGGAGCGCATCAGGCAGGCGGCTGACTCCGCGATGTGGCTTGTGGAAGAATCGGATACGGAGACTGCCCGTATGGATGGCAATAATGTAGTTGCGGATGCAGAGATGACGGAACTTACCAGAGCGGCTCTGCAGTATCAGTATGCAATTCAGTCTGTAAATGGGGAAATATCAAGGTTGGCCACGGTGATTAAAGGACAATAATATGTTTTAAGGAGGAAAAAAGAAATGGCAACGGAGTTTATTACACCGATTCAGCCGTTAAAGTTTGGGGTCGGTGGAATTACAACGAGTAAGAGTTCGGTTATAGAGGAAGGAACGGCCTTGTTTAAGGATGTTTTTTCGGATGCAATTCAGAATGTGAAGGACACACAGAAGAATCTGGAAGATAAGCAGTATCTTTTGGCGACGGGCCAGATTGACGATGCCCATACGGTTCCGATAGCGGCGGCGGAAGCGCAGCTTTCGGTGGATCTGCTTGTTCAGCTCCGCAACAAGGCGGTAGAGGCTTATAACGAGTTGATGCGTATTTCTTTGTAAGATTAATAGATTATAGATGGGACAGACTGACCAATGAAAGAAAAGCTGAATACAGTAAAAGAATATCTTATGAACCTGAGCAGGAAGACGAAGATAATAGCCATCGCTGTACTTGCGGCTATTGTTGTCGGGGCGGTTGCGATTGCGCTGGTGCTGAATCATAAGGATTATGTGACACTTTTTACGAACGTGACAGAGGAAGAGACGACACAGATTCTTGCAAAGCTGCAGGAGATGCAAGTCCAGTATACTTCTGATGGCTCGGGGAATATAAAGGTTCCGGTGGATGTGGCGGATACGACCCGGGCACAGCTTGCACAAGAAGGTTATCCGAAAAGTGGATTTACATATGACGTTTTTACAAATAATGCAGGCGGCATGACCACTGACATGGAAAAACAGACGTATAAGCTATATGAGTTGCAGAACCGTATAGGGGCAACCGTACGGCTTTTTGACGGTGTAAAGGACGCGAAAGTGACCATTGCTCTCGGAGAGGAGAGTAAATATGTGCTGACGGATGCAGAGGACGCCGCTAACGGACCTAGTGCATCGGTGGTTGTTATGATGGAGAATAACGGCTCGCCGACGTCTAAGCAGGCGGTGGGAATCCAGAGGCTGGTAGCGCAAAGTGTTCCGAACATGAAATTAGAGAACGTGACGGTATTGGATGGAAATGGAATTATCGTCTCGGACTCTATGAGCGACGGAGCGTCCTCGGGAGAGGAAAGTCAGGCTTTAGCGAAGCTGATTGAGACGCAGCTCGCTCAGAAGGTTGTTCATGTGCTTGAGCCGTTCTACGGAGAAGATAATATCAGAGTCTCGGCAAAAGGCTCGGTAAATATGGAAAAGATCATCCGGGAGTCAACGACATATACGACGCCGGAAAAGATTGACGAAGAAGATAAAACAGGAATTCTCTCTAAGGACACTGGAGCGAGAGAAAGCGGCGGAGATACTGCCGGCGCCAATGGTGTTGTGGGGACGGAGACTAATTCGGATGTGTCGCAGTATACGGCGAATGCCAACCAGAATGGAAATGGATATACAAGTGAGAGCTGGACGAGAGACTATCTTGTGAATCAGATCAAAGAGCAGGGCGAGATTGATACAGGAGTTCTTGAGGATGTAACGGTGTCTGTGGCAATCAATGGCAGGACGCTTGGTGATCTTACCACGAATAAGCTGATGGAACTTGTGGGCAATGCGGTAGGTATTGCGCCTGAGGACAGAACTGACAAGATTGCAATTGCTAATGCTCCATTCTACGAGGATAAGGAAGCTGATAAGAGAAGTACGATGGAAGTGATAACAGAGGCGATTAAAGATAATCTGCTCTTTGTAATCATTGGCGTAATCGTATTGCTTCTGCTGTTAACGGCATTGTTTATTATGCTGAGAAAGCGTAAGAAGAAACAGGAAGAAACGGAAGCAGAAATGCTCGAGGAGATTCCAGGAGAGGAGCTTTTAGAAGGCGAAGAGACGGGAGAAGGCGAAGAACAAGAGCCGCTGCCGTCACCGGAGCTTTTGAATGTGCAGAACGAGAGGAGCCAGGAGCTGCGTGAGAGAATAAGAGCATTCGCGGATGAGAATCCGGAGCTTTCGGCTCAGATGCTTAAGAACTGGCTGCGCGGAGGTGATGAGGATGGCAACTGATGCAAATGTAACGCTGATGCCGGAACAAAAAGCGGCGGCGGTAGTAATTGCGCTTGGGACTGACAAGGCTTCAAAGTTGTATCAATATCTGGGCAATGATGATGCGGAAAAACTGACACTTGAGGTGGCGAAACTTGGCCACCTTGAGGCAGAGCAGACAGAACAAGTCCTTGATGAATTCTATAAGACTTGTCTGACGCAGAAGGTTGTAACAGATGGAGGTCTGGAGTATGCCCGGGCAGTTCTTGAGAAAGCATACGGAGAGAGTACGGCGACGGAGCTTTTGCAGAAGGTGTCAAAGTACCTCAAAAACCGGTCTTTCGATTTTATCGAAAAGGCGGACGTCAAGAACCTGTTTTCTATCCTGCAGCATGAGAGGGCGCAGACAATTGCGCTGGTGCTTTCTTATGTAGAGTCGGATAAAGCGGCTTCGGTTATTGCGGAGCTTCCGGAGGAGAAGCGTATTCAGGTTGTTAAGAGCATCGCTATGATGGACAGCGCGTCTCCAGATGCGATTAAGATTGTAGAGCAGCAGCTCAGAAGCAGATTTGACAATATTCTTACTACCGACTTTACGAGTATCGGTGGTATTGATTACATTGCGGATGTCATGAACCATATGGACAGAAGCAACGAGAAGTTTATCTTCGACGAGATGGGCAAGGACGATCCGGAACTTGCGGACACAATCAGAAAGAAGATGTTCGTATTCGAGGATATCCTTACGATGGACAACAGATCTATCCAGCGTTTCATCAGAGATTGCGATATGAAGGATGTTGTGTACTCATTGAAAGGTGCAGGCGAAGAGATACTGGCTGCATTCTACTCCAACATGTCCAGCCGTATGGCAGAGCAGGTCAGATCAGATCTGGAAGTTACAGTCAATGTAAAGCTGCGTGACGTGGAAGAAGCGCAGTCACGGATTGTCGGCGTTATCAGGAAGCTTGAGGAAGAGGGCGAACTGGTAATTAACAAGGGTGGAAAGGACGAGATCATTGTATAGAGTGGTGAAAACATCGCAGGCGCCCGATGACATTCAGAGTTCTTTTGAATATCCGCTGCTCGATGTTGCGAAAGGGATTGAAGATATCCTGAAGCCGGAAGGAACCGCAGAAGAAGTAAATGATGCGGATGTTCCGGCGGAGGAAACAGAGGAAGACCGATTAGCGGCAGAATATCAGCGTAAGCTGGATGAGATGATGAAACAGGCAGAAAAGGTGCTTGAGGATGCAAGGAATGTAGCAGAACAGATTAAACAGGAAGCGTATGACGAAGGGTTTGCTGCGGGCCAGAAGTCGGGGTATGACAAGGGCTTTCAGGAAGGGGAATCCCAGGGCTTGATTGATTATCAGAAAAAGATAACCGAGCTTGAGGATATGTTTGCGGCAAGCATCGTGGATGTGGACCGCATAAAAGAGAAAACTCTTGAGAAATATATGGATGATCTGAAAGAGATCTCGCTGTCCATCGGAGAGAAGATTGTCCGTACCAGCCTTCGTTCTAATGTCAGGGTCATTGAGAGAATGATCCTTGCAGCTACAGAGAAGCTGAAAAAAAGCGCATGGGCAAAGATATATATTGGCGCTACGCAGGAGATGGGGAAGGATATCAATGCCGACCCAAGGTTTTTGCAGGAGCTTAGCAATATCTCTGACTCGGTGAAGATTATTATTATGGAAGATGTAGAGACGGGGACATGTATTGTTGAGCGTCCGGATGAGATTATTGACATGAGTGTAGGTACTCAGCTTGAGAATATCCGTGAGATTATGAATAATGCAAGATTATAAAGGAGTTTAAAAGTATGCTTAAAGAACTGCCGGGAAGGATTCTGAATGCAGAGACAGTCAGCTATATCGGGAAGATAGAAAATATTACCGGGATGTCGATGCAGGCGTCCGGCAGTAATACAAGTATCGGCGACATCGTTCTGATCTATAATGAGAAGCAGAAAAGAGAAATTCCGGCAGAGGTTGTAGGATTTCGGGATGACAAGGTACAATTGATGGCATATGAGAATATTAATGGTATTGGGTCCGACAGCTATGTACGCAACACAAGAAAGAGACTCAAGATTCCGGTGGGCGAGTTCCTGCGGGGAAGGATTATTGATGCATTAGGCCATCCGATTGATAATAAGGGCGGGTTTGAGTCGGGAAGATATTATTATGTTGAAAGTCCGAGTATCAATCCACTTGACAGACCGCCTATCCGGGAAACGCTGGAATTTGGCGTGAAAGCCATTGACGGGCTGAATACGATCGGCAAGGGTCAGCGTATCGGTATATTTGCCGGAAGCGGCGTGGGAAAGAGTACCCTGATGGGAATGATTGCCCGGAATGTAAAAGCCGATATTAATGTAATCGCTCTTGTGGGAGAGCGTGGCCGGGAAGTTCTTGAATTCGTGGAGCGGGATTTGGGGCCGGAAGGAATGAAGCGCTCGGTGCTTGTGGTGGCTACGTCTGACCAGCCGGCAATGCTCAGGATGAAGTGCCCGATGGTGGCGACGACGATTGCGGAATATTTTAAAGACCAGGGAAAAGATGTTCTTTTGATGATGGATTCCCTCACACGTTTTGCGATGGCGCAAAGAGAGATTGGCCTGGCAACCGGAGAGCCGCCGATTGCCAGAGGATATACACCTTCAATTTATGCAGAATTTCCGAAGCTTTTGGAAAGAAGCGGGAATTTTGACAGTGGTTCTATTACGGGGGTTTACACCGTATTAGTAGAAGGAGACGATACGAATGAACCGATTGCGGATACCGTCCGCGGTATTCTGGATGGTCATATTGTATTGAGCAGAAAGCTTGCGAATTCCAATCATTATCCTGCGATAGACATTAATGCCAGTATTTCCCGTCTGATGTCGTCGATTGCAACGCCGGAACATAAAAAGCTGGCGGGAAGACTTCGGGATTTATACAGCTTATATACGCAGAATGAAGATTTGATATCAATCGGGGCATATAAAGCAGGGACGAATAAGGAACTGGATTATGCGATTTCAAAGATTGATTCGATTAACAGCTTTCTGATGCAAAATGTAGAAGAACCGTTTACAGTGGAACGGACGGTGAGCATTTTGCAGGAAATGTTTGCGAAATAAAAAAGTCGGGGGACATTACAGTGAAGAAGTTCGCGTTTGCGCTTGACAAGGTACTAAGTTATAAACGTCAATATGAAGATAGTATCCGGAATGAACATGCAGTAATTATGCATGAGATTAGAATTCAGGAAGAAGCGTTCCGGCAGTTGAGTGATAAGGATGTTGAAATCAGACTGCAGATGAAGCAGGAGCAGGAGATGGGATGCCAGATTCTTCGGATACATACTTATGAAAATTACCTGGAGTACTTAAAGGGTGAGATGTTCCGGGTGACTCAGAGACTTAAAGCTCTTAAAGCCAAAGAAGAGAAGAAGCGTAAAGAGCTGATTGCGGCAAAGACAGATACCACTTCGTTAGATAAGCTGAAGGAGAAAAAAATACAGGAATATAATAAAGAAGTTCAAAAGGAGCAGGAACAGCTCGTGGAAGAATTTGTAAATCATGGGCTAATTGCAGCGCGGTAGTAATTTCTGCTTTGCAGATTGCTATAAAATGTTATATAATAGAGAAAACAGATTAACAATTTGTTTTTTCATAAAAAGAAAGGAGGTAAAAGACATGGTCAGTAACAGCGTTATGGACATTGTGAAAACCGGCAGTTCAAAGGGTTCACAGGTTCAGAAGAAAAAGACTGCGAATGACAAGACAGATTTTGGCCAGGCGCTTACAGATGCAGCTGGTGCGGCAAATTCTGCGAATGCACAGGCAGAAAAGCAGACTTACGAGCAAAAGGATGATCCTGTTGCGGAGAAAGGAACAGAAAGTGTTCAGGCGGCAGAGGGGAATCTGGATAAGCAGCCGATGCTGAATCTGGAAGGCACAGAGGGAAAAGACGCGTTGTCAAACTTTATGCAAATGGGAGCAGAGAGCGCCCAGACAGCAGAGGAAGCTAACGGCTTATGGGCACAGAACATGGCAGAGGCGGCGATGGAGACAGGCGTTGCCAATGAAGCAGACGTACTTCAGACAGCAGATATGCTTCAGACCGTTCAAAAGCCGGTGAATGACCTGCCGAAGGAATCCCAGACGGAAAACGTTCTTACTATGGGTTCAGAGGAGCTTGCAGCCGACGCGTCGATTATGAAAAAATTGGCGGAAGCGAAAGGCGGGCAGACGAATTCCGATACAGGTGAAAAAGCCAATCTGTCAAAGTCATCCAAAGAAGAAACCAATGTTGTCGATGTCAGTGCGCAGGCAGCGGCAGATAAGGCAGAGACATCCTTTATGCGTCTTCAGGGGAACAGCGACAGCGGAGTGATTGAAGCGAAGGTAGAGGTTGTCGAGACTGGAGAGATTAAACCAGAATACGCAAATATGCTCAAGGACATGATTGCGAAGCAAATCAGCAGCGGAAGGCAGGAGTTTGAACTTAGCCTTACGCCAAAGAATCTCGGTGCGCTTATAGTTAAAGTGGCATATGAGGCCGGGGAGACGACAGTTTCTATTATGTGCTCTAATGCCAAAGCGATGCAGGCAATGGCAAGCAAAGCGGGTGAACTGGGCAGAATGCTTGAAGGAACCCTGGGAGAAAAGATGGATGTTGTTGTCGAAGATAAAAACGGTCAGGAGTCGCATTTCTATGAAGAAGGGCGCAATGACAGCGGGGCGCAGGCACAAAAAGAAGAACAAGAACGCAGGCATGAGGAAAGCCGCAGAAGGATGGGGCGGGAAGCCGACTCTAAAGATTTTCTGCAGCAACTTAGATTAGGGCTTGCATAAATGAAGAAAAAGTATAATAATATGACGGTGGGAAAGGAGTGATTATATGCCGGTAAATGGAGTTAACACACTCGCTGCACAGAATAATACTGCGCTGGGCAACCAGTATGCAAGAACAGAAAGTACAGGTGGCACCGGAGGCACTAACTATGTAAGGTATGATGTGTCGGCAACTTCAGAAGATCTGACAATGACAGATTTCTATAAGCTTATGGCTGCACAGATGCAGTATCAGGACCCAGATAATCCGATGGATACCTCTGAGCTTATGGCGACAATGGTACAGTCTAAGATGATTACAGCCTTAGCACAGATGACAAGTACCAATGTGATTACGTACGCTACTTCTATGCTTGGCAAAGATGTTACGCTGGCAGAGGTAGATGCACTTGGCCGGGGAACCGGGGAATACACCAAGGCAACGATTACAGGTGTTTCACTGGCGGGAGACTCTCCGACGCTTTATGTAGGTGATAAAGCCTATTCTATGTCACAGATTATGTCTGTCGGCGATGTAAAGCTGAAAGATGAGGTAGAGGATGACAAAACAGAAGGTGGCGATACAGAAGGCGGAGACACGGAAGGCGACGGTGAGACATCCGGCGGCGAAGCAGTGTAGGCAAAAGTAAAGCTATTTTAAACGCGTAAGCGGAAAGGCGGTGGAAAAGCGATGGGTGTTTCAAAGCTTGCGAATCTTTCTAATATATCTGAATTAAAGCTCTCTCATCAGCTAAATGTACCGGAAAAAACTGGTTCCGCAAATTTCGCGGAGTCTTTGCAGACGGAGTACCAAAAAAGCGAAATACATTTTTCAAAACATGCCGCGCAGCGCATGCAGTCCCGCGGTATGGAGATGACGCCGGGGCTTCTTAGTGATTTGAATCAGGCAGTCCAGCGGGCGAGAGACAAAGGCTCAAAAGATGCAGTCTTGATTGGTGACAGGAGTGCCTTTATCGTGAATATACCGAATAATACGATTGTCACGATGATGACTGAGAGAGAGATGAAAGATAATATATTTACCAATATTGACAGTGCCGTTTTATTCTAGCCGGACCACATGTGGAGGCAGGGCATCCAGTCCGAATGACAGATGCCGTGACGGTACGAAAGCATATAACAGAAAGGAAGTATGAACATATGGTCAAATCAATGAATGCTGCAATTGCAGGTCTTAAAGCGCATCAGACAAGATTGGATGTAATAGGAAATAATATTGCGAACGTAAATACGTGGGGATATAAGTCAAGATCAACGAACTTTCAGGATTCCGTGTATACGAACGTTATGAACGGGCAGGCCGGAGAAGTGAGGACAGGAAGCCTTGGAGGTATCAACGTATCCCAGCTTGGTTATGGTTCCGTAGTAAGTTCGATCAGTACGAATTTCGGAACCTCGAATGGTCAGTATACAGGAAATGAATTAGACTGTATGGTTGACGGACCTGGATTTTTAATCGTGGGAGCTTACCGGGATCAGGCGGTTGCGGCTGACCCGGATACCGGCGAGGTGAATCTGGCAAGAGAAGGATTGTATCTTTCGCGAGTTGGAATCCTGAGACCGGATGCGAATGGTTTCCTTGTAGACGACAGTGGTAACTATGTATATGGTTACGCACCCAGCGGGGAAGTAGACGAGAATGGAAAAGAGCTTATGAACCTTGGCGAGCTTAAGCCTATAAGGATTCCGTATGTGACGGACGAGAACAATGTACCGATTGAACCGAATGAGCTCTATGCAATCTCAACGTGGCGTATCGGTACAGACGGTACAGTTGTAGGTACTGATAAGGATGGCGTGCCGCACACGATCGGCCAGATCGCAGTTGCATCCGTAGAGAACCCGAACGGTCTTAATCAGAAATCAGGTTACTATTATGAAATCGGGAATAACACGGGAAGAGTTATCGGTATGCGTGCAACGGACGCTACGGGAATGATCAGAAGCGGTTTCCTTGAGATGTCCAATACAGACCTTGCTTTGGACTTTGCGACGATGATTACGACTGAGCGTGGATATCAGGCCAATACCAAGATTATTACAGTAACGGACGAAATACTTGAACAGCTTGTAAATATGAAGCGTTAGTGTAAATACATAAGCAATTGAAGAAGGCAGGATAAGGCATCTGCTGTTATGGCAGATGCCTTCGGACAGGAGGTTTCGGTTTGATTATATTAACAAAACTGAATGGCGAATGCGTTACAGTAAACAACAGACAGATTGAATATATAGAGCAGATACCCGAGTCGAAGATTACAATGATGAACGGAAGGTATCATATCGTCAGAGAAAGCCCGCAGGAGATTATAGAAAAGGTCACTCAGTTTAATCAGGAAATTGTAAGCGGGATAAAGGTGGAGGTGTAATTACAGTATGGATCCGACAACAATTATAGGAATAGTCGCCGGTTTTGGATTTATCTTATTCGGAATCATGTCAGGTGGAGAACTTGCAAACTTCTGGGATCCGGGAAGCGTTCTCATTGTAATAGGCGGTACGTTCAGTGCCGTTATTGCAAGTTTCCCTCTTGACAAGTTGAAAAAGATGGGAAAGCACATGACAAAGCTGATTTCAGGTAAGAAATTTCAGCCGGAACCGGTCATTGAAACGATCATTGAATTTGCACAGATGGCGAGAAAGGATGGACTTCTTGTTCTGGAAGAAAAGGCGAATGAACTTGAGGACCCGTTCTTTAAAAAAGGTATTCTTCTGGTTGTAGATGCGATGGAGGCAGAAAAGGTCCGGGAAATTCTGGAGAATGAAGTCGGAAGCATGATTGAACGTCATGACGGCGAAGTGGCGATTTATGATAAGGCTTCGAGTTATGCGCCTGCGTTCGGTATGATCGGTACTCTGGTCGGACTTGTTAACATGCTGAAATCTATGGATTTGTCATCAGGTTCTTCCAGTAACCTTGGTGTCAGTATGGCGACGGCGTTGGTTACAACCTTCTACGGATGTATCCTGGCCAACCTGCTATTTGGACCAATTGCGAAGAAATTACGTATCCGTAACGATGAAGAGGTAATATACAAACAGGTTATAATTGAAGGTGTTGTCGGTATTCAGGCCGGAGATAATCCGAAAGTTTTGAAAGAGAAATTAGTATCTCTCCTTCATCAGACGAATCAGCAGAAAATCCTGAATGGTGAAGAAGGCGGCGGCGGAAAATCCAAAAAGTCTAAGAAATAGTAAACAGTTGGAGTGAGTATAAATGAAAAAGAGAAATAAGGCACCGGAAGAAGGTTCTTCCTGGATGGATACATATGGTGATATGGTTACTCTGCTTTTGTGTTTTTTCGTACTATTATATTCCATATCATCTGTAGACCAGGTAAAATGGGAAAATCTTGTTAAGAGTTTAAATCCCGATGCGGCAAAGGAAGTATCGCAGCTTGTCACTACGGAGACCCAGCCGGGCGAGGACGACGTGCCGGGAACGACAGATCTTCCCAAAGACACCAATCGGGATGCGATTTACGAAGACGATCTGAACGACCCTAAGGAGAACACCGGAAGAAGCCCGGAGGAGCAGGAAGCATTGGATGAGCAGTTTGAATCTCTTTATGAGCAGCTGCAGGATTTGAAAGAACTTGCAGAAGATGCCTCAGAAGTTGAAATTGCTAAAGGAGACGGGTATACATTTATTACATTTCGTGATAAAGTATTCTTTGACGGCGACGATTGGGTGATGAGAGACGACGGTAAAAAAATGATAGATCGGTTCGCGGAGATAATTAAGCCAAGTGCGAAGGCAATTGAGCAGATCCAGATTATCGGTCATACTTCCCAGGGAAGTCCGGATAGGAAGAATAATATCAACACGGACCGTGAGTTGTCGGCAATGCGGAGCGCGGTTGTAACGGCTTATCTGCAGAAAAAGAAAGTAATTGCCGGCGACAGGCTATATAGCTCGGCGTTTGGGCAGCACCGTCCGATTGCGTCGTTTGATACCCCCGAGGATCGGGCAAAAAACCGTAGAGTAGAGCTTCTGATTACCAAGACCGGTAATATAGAGAATCAGCTTGACAGATATTACAAACAGGTATACGGCGATACTGCTACTACTGAATAGAAGGAAATGTGAATCATTATGTCAGACGTATTATCACAAAGCCAGATAGACATGCTGTTGAATTCCATGAGGGAAGGTAATTCAGGAGCTGACAAACAGGAAGAAAAGAAAGAAAAAGAATATAAGAAGTATGATTTTTACAGCCCTAAGAAGTTCACAAGGGAAAGATTAAAGATCCTTAAGGGTATTCATGATAATTATTGCAGAATTATTGTATCGCAGCTTAATGGAATTTTGCGTATGAACTGTGAGATTGAAGTAATCTCTGTAGAGGAACAGCGTTATCATGAGTTTGGGAATTCTATGGGCGAGAATGATGTCATGGTAATTTTGTATATGAAACTTCCGGATGATTCAAAGAATCCTCCGATTGTGTTTCATATCAGCCAGCTTCTTGTGACGAATATGATCGACAGAATGTTAGGCGGCGAAGGGGACAGTTCGGAGTTGGCGGTAGAATATACCTACACGGACATAGAATTAGCGCTTTATGAGCGTTTGCTTGGATACTTTTTGGGGGCGATCAAGGATTCGTGGAAGAATTATATCAGTCTGTCTGTGGAGCGCAGAAGACTCGAACAGTCGCCAAGTATGTTCCAGGAAATTGGTATGGACGAAACGATAGTGATTATCATGCTGGAGATGAAGATTCCGAATGCAAGCGGATACATCAGTATCTGTATTCCGGGTAATCTTCTGTCGAATATATTCTCAATTATGGATAAGAGGCGTAATGTTGAAAATGCTTATGATAACGGCATTGCAAACGGCAGAGAGATTATTATGGAGAAGCTCAAGACCTCTGCGCTTGACATGAGAGTGCAGCTTGGCACAGCGAAATTAAACTTCCGGGATGTCTATGGACTTAAGGTGGACGATGTTATTGACCTGAACAAGAGCAAGAATTCTGATGTGAGGGTATACGTTGCAGGTCAGCCATGGTTTGATGCAAAACTTGGCGTACATAAAAACAGCGTTGCCGTAAAGCTGGATGAAAGACTTGAAAAGGAAGAAGTCGAGCCGGGTGAAGTCGGGGAACAGCCCGCAGAAGAAGTAACGGCTGAGTAAGTACCAGTGGAAAAGGCCACTGTTACAATATATTAAGAAAAACAAAGAGAGAGGTGCTGAAATGGCTAAAATAATGGTAGTTGATGACGCGGCATTTATGCGGATGATGGTTAAGAATGCGCTTGCGCAGGGTGGATATACGGATGTGATCGAGGCTACGGACGGTCAGGACGCTGTAAAAATATATGGCGAGCAGAATCCGGATTTAGTTTTGATGGATATCACAATGCCGAATATGGATGGATTAGAAGCGCTTAAGAAGATTAAGGAGATGGACAGCAATTCACAGGTCGTAATGTGTTCTGCAATGGGGCAGGAAAGTATGGTTATCGAGGCAATTAAGTCTGGTGCTAAGGATTTTATCGTGAAACCGTTCAAACCGGAGAGAATTCTTAAGACAGTAACCGGCCTCTTAGAAAAGTAGGAGGAAAAAGCATGGCTTTTTTAAGTTCATTGGATATTAGTGCGTCAGGTATGACGGCACAACGTCTGCGGCTTGATGTCGTAGCGCAGAATATTTCTAATATTGAGACGACAAGGACGGAAGAAGGCGAGACTTACCGCAGGAAAGTGGTAAGGTTTCAGGCTGAAGAAGAATCTTTCAGTTCTGTGCTGCGTCGTACCAGAAACGCAGGGCGCTCCGGGGAGCGCAACGGCGGAGTAATTGTGACAGAGATTGCCGAGGACCAGACGGATTTGAAGATGGTGTTCAATCCGGAACATCCTGATGCGGATGAAAATGGTTATGTAGCAATGCCCAATGTGGATTTGATTAAGGAAACTACGGACAGTATGGCGGCAACCCATTCTTATAATGCGAATATTACTGCGTTTAATGCAATTAAGCTTATGGCTCAAAAGGCCCTTGAAATTGGTCAGTAACAGCGTGAAGGGACCGGATGATGCCGGAAAGAGGGATAAGAAATATGGATACTTACAATTTAAGCAATATGGAAATTGACGCCGTTGGCGAAATCCTTAATATAAGTCTTGGAGCCTCTGCAACTGCTGTTTCGACCATGCTGGATACCAGGGTTGATATTACAACTCCGGTGGTTAAGGTAAAGCATAAGGATGAATTCGAATTTGCAAGTATTGAACCGGCAGTAGGAGTGCAGATTGGTTATGTAGAAGGGCTTGACGGAAGTAATATCATGCTGCTCAAACGCATTGATGTTAAAGTAATTGTTGAGCTTCTGATGGGGATGGAGATTCCGGATGAGCAGTTTGAACTGGATGAGATGAATATCAGCGCAATCTGTGAGGTTATGAACCAGATGATGGGAGCTTCTGCGACCGCTTTATCTGAGCTTCTTTCCAGAAGGGTTGATATCTCTACGCCTGTTTCGTTTGAAGTGGAGAGCCCGGAGCAATTTAAAGAAAAGTATTTTGCAGATAACGACCAGATGGTTGTTATCAGGTTCAACCTGATGATCGCAGATAAAATGGAAAGTGAATTCCTGAATTTGATGCCGATTAGTCTGGCAAAAGATCTTGTATCAGGGTTCTTTCCGGACGGACTTTCAGGTGGTGAGAGTGCACCAGCACCAGAACCGACACCAGCACCGTCACCGGCTCCGCAGCCGCAGGCTGCAGCAGCGTCAGACGGCGGGGAAAACAGGACGATGTCGCAGGAAGAGATTGAGAGAATGCTCCAGGGAGGAGCAGGGGACACTGCAAGTGCACCAGCGCCGGAGCCGGCACCGGCACCGTCGGGAAGTGACGGCGGCGTAATGTCACAGGAGGCAATTGAGAAGATGCTTCAGGGCGGCATACCAGGGGATAATGCATCAGCAGCTCCAACGGTACAGCAGGAGCAGCCGCAGCCACAGCCGTCAGCGCCGCAGCCTGTTATACAGCCGCAGGCACAGGTTCCGACACAGCCCCAGATGCCGCAGGCGCCTGTATATGTGCAGCCGCAGATGGATCCGGCAATCATGAATAATATGATGCAGATGATGGATATGATGCGTCAGTCTTTAGAGCAGCAGCAACAGCAGATTCAGCAGCTCAGAGATGCATCGTCAGGACCTAAAAAGCTTAAAGTCCACACTGCTCCGCAGCCGAATTTGAATGCAGATAATACTTCAGATGGAATGCTGGATGAAAATTTAGATATGATGATGGATGTTCCGATGGAACTTTCTGTAGAGATCGGAAGGACGACGAAGGTAGTCAGGGATATTCTGGAATTAAACAAAGGCTCACTGGTAGTATTGGATAAACTTGCCGGAGAGCAGGTTGATCTGTATGTCAACGGACAATGCATAGCGAAAGGCGACGTCGTTGTTGTGGAGGATAATTTCGGAATTCGAATTTCGGAGATTGTATAGAGGGAAGATTAACTGAGAAGGGGAGAAGACTTTATGCTGCAGAGTATATTGACGGCGATAGGTACGCTGCTGATTGTAGTCGCAATCTTATTTTTAACTTATATATGTACAAAATATATAGGAACAAAGATGAGTGTTGGAAGATATGCAGGAGGCAGTTCACGCTATGTCAGCGTTATTGACCAGACACTTTTGGGGCAGGAGTCTTCGATAGCTCTTGTAAAGATTTCCGGCAGGATATTCCTGTTAGGAATAACCGGACAGAATGTTAATCTGCTGACAGAATTAAGAGAAGATGAATTGACAGAGCTTTCCGTTCCGGAAAGCACGAATTATGCAAGTGCAGCTTTTAAGGATGTAATAGAACGGCTGAAAGACAGGAAGAAGTAATTTATGGATATTGAAAATAATAATTTAGTAAGCATTAACGGTGCAGAGGTTCCTACTTTGCAGATTCTCGTGATGTTAACAATTCTGATGATCCTGCCATCGCTCCTTATTATGATGACATCTTTTGTCAGGATTATCATTATTCTTTCTTTTACCAGAAATGCGATAGGAATCCAACAGACACCGCCGAATATGGTGCTAGTGGGGATGGCTCTGTTTTTGACGCTGTTTATTATGGATCCGATTATAAAGCAGGTGAATACGGAGGTTTACACTCCATATAAAAATGGTGAGATTACCCAGACGGAAGTATTTAAGCAGGCACAGGTGCCGCTTAAAGAATTTATGTTGAAGAATACGGAAACAAGTACATTGAATCTGTTCATAGATATGTCGGGGCAGGAGCTGGAGGAAAAGCCACAGGACTTGTCCCTTACTGTGATTATTCCGGCATTTATGACAAGTGAGCTAAAACGGGGATTTATTTCAGGGCTTCTTTTGTATATTCCATTTCTGCTGCTTGATATCATTGTGTCCAGTACCTTGATGTCCATGGGTATGATTATGCTTCCGCCGGCGACGATTGCGCTGCCTTTTAAGGTGCTGCTATTTGTATCGGTTGACGGATGGGAGTTGTTGTTCTCGTCAATTGTGAAGAGTTTTAACTAGCGGGGAGAGGTTGTATGACTACATCAGAGATTACAGATGTAATGTACCAGTTGTTTGTCCTTGCGGCACAGCTTGCAGGGCCGGTTCTGATTATCAGTATGATGGTCGGAATCGTTATATCAATCATTCAGGCGGCGACGCAGATTCATGAGCAGACGTTGACGTTCCTCCCAAAGCTGGTTGTGATTGGCGTAATTCTGGTAATAAACGGAAGCAATATGTTAAGAGCGTTGCAGGATTTTACAAGGCAGATATTTGAAATGATTGCCAGATAGGAGGAAAAATGATACTGTTTTTCCTGATTCTTATGAGGATGTCAGGCTTTGTTTTCCTGAATCCGGTTATCGGCAGAAAAAATATCCCTGCTATGTTAAAGACCGGACTTACCCTTGGGCTTTCCATTATTGTTTATTCTACGGCGCAGGCTCAGGGAGTAACCGTGGATTTTGATTCGGATTCTTCGCTGGTATTCGGATTTTCATTGTTGAAAGAATTCGCGGTCGGCTATTTGTTTGGTTATGTGATGATATTGTTTGATATGGTGATGACGTATGCTGGAACGGTGATGGATTTTCAGATTGGAATCTCGATGGCGATGGTTTATGATCCGCAGACTGGTTCTCAGATAGCGTTGTCAGGAAATATTCTCCAGATTTTTTATTTACTTTTGTTTTTTGCTGTAGACGGGCATCTTGCATTGATTAAGATTGTCGCCACTTCAGGCGATGTAGTTCCTTACGGCGCAGCCGCTTTTTCGCAGGGTGCGGCGTGGATGATGGTGGATATATTTGCCCAGTGCGTTGTGCTTGCTATGAAGCTTGCATTTCCGCTTATAGCGTTTGAGTTTATTATGCAGATTGGCGTTGGAATTCTGACGAAGATTACTCCGCAGATTAATCTGTTTGTATTGAGCATTCAGCTCAGGCTTGCAGTGGGATTTGCGCTTTTGGTATTTCTTGTTTCGCCTATAGGAAGTTTTTTGGGGAATGTAATCACAACAATGATGAGCAGTCTGGAAGATGTCTTAAGAGTGATGGCGGCAGGATAAAGGATGTGAGATTAAATGGCTGGAGATTCCGGTGAAAAAACCGAAAAAGCCACGCCTAAAAAGCGAAGAGACCAGCGTAAGGAAGGTAATGTATTCCAGAGCAAAGATGTAGTAACGGTTGTTTCGCTTTTTGGCTCTTTTTATATATTGAAGCTGTTGTTTCCAAAGATTTATGAGACAGTTCGTGCATTTATGATAGATTTTATCGGATTTGCGGGCACTGTAACGGATACAAGTCAGGGGAAGATCAACGAGATTAGCATGATGGTCATTGCAGCGGTTGTGAAGACAATCTTTCCTCTGCTTTTAATTACCGGTGCACTGGCGATTGCTGCGACTGGTGCGCAGACAAAATTTCTCGTGTCGGGTAAGAGTGTCAGACCACAGTTTAACCGATTAAATCCGATTTCAGGTATAAAAAAGTTATTTTCTCTTCAG
>Ga0224483_100154_pt1 | contig 18354 bp, 21 predicted proteins | sample hydfratestSal1_FD_181453 | JGI IMG/M metagenome (GOLD analysis project Ga0224483, IMG submission 181453) | Metatranscriptome of mouse feces microbial communities from Columbus University, Ohio, United States - Sal1 (Metagenome Metatranscriptome) ... | reverse complement strand
GTTCTTTCAAAATTAATCAACTGCCCTATAAAAAAGTCATACATAATCCATATTAAAATGCTGATTTTTATAATCCCTTTTAATACTTCTACTAGACTTTTTGACGAAAATAACCTTTTAAAACCTTGTAAAGGGCTTAATCTACTAAATTTAGGTTTTAATGCGTCTGTTGAAAATAAGAGCTTTGTTTGTGCTGCTGTTGCTACAATCGCCAAAAGTACAGCAATCATTAAAAGCGGTACACATACTCTCACAAACGTAACAATCATTTCTATTGTCATATCTGACACAAATTCTGCTGTTACTTCCGTTTTTACTGAAGCATAATTCATATATTTAACCAAAAATGTACTGATTGCTTCATACATACCTGGAAACAACAATTTCAAAGAAAAAAATGTACCAAGAAGCGACGCAACAACTACTACATCTTTACTTAAAAAGATATTACCTTTCTTTCGCTCATCTCGTCGCTTCTTGGGGGTGGCTTGTTCGGTTTTTTCATCTGCCGCCAATGTTGCTCCCCCCTTTATAGGCGTTTTTTTCTATTTCTACATTACTTTAATAATTGAAGTATTTCTCTAAAACTATCTATTGTTTGTGGTATTAATCCTCGTATAAATTCTTCCATAGGCACAAACATCATCAACAATATCAATATCCCTATCAATACTTTTGCTTGTATATTAATAACAAATACATTGATTTGTGGTATTGTTTTCATCAATATTCCTACACCCATTTCACAAATTAGTTCTGCTGCCAGTATAGGAAATGAAAGTTGTATTCCTGCAACAGTACATTGTATAAATACGTCCCATATCATTTGATATGCTATCTGATTTAAAACAACCTCCCCATAAGGTATAACTTCAGAGGAGGTTAATATAGCATGAATTAATGCAATATGACCATTTAAAGCAAAAAATAACAACATATACAATATATTATAAAGTGTTGCACTCATTGAAATAGAAGCATTACTTTGACTATCATATATTTTTGCCATAGATAAACCTAATTGCATATCAATAAATTCTCCAGCTAATATAATGATATATAAAAATAAACTAATAATAAATCCTGCAATATAGCCTACTGCACACTCTTTTAATAATAATACAGCATATTCTATTATTGTATTAGGCTGTTCTATTGCACCATTATAAAAACTAGAAATAATTATTGTTAATGCCATAATCATACCTGCTTTTACTGCTGCTGGTATATTTCTTCTTCCTAGTATAGGATTAAACAATATCATACCTGACATTCTCATTAATACTAATGTAAAAAACATAAAACGATTTGGTTCCAGCACAATATTAAACCTCGCCTTTTATAATAACATCATTTGAAACAATTCATAAGTATAATCCTGCAATGTTTCTAACATCCAACTTCCGCTGAATAAACAAAGTGCTATAATTACTATAAGCTTAGGTACAAATGTAATCGTTTGTTCATGAATTTGTGTTGCTGCTTGTATAATAGAAATTAATATTCCCAAAAACATACTTAACAGCAATATTGGTGCTGCAAGCTTTACACCAACAACGAGAGCAGACTGCATGACAGACATTACTTCTGAATTTGTCATAATTTTCTCCTCCTTCGCTAATTAAAACTATAAACAAGAGTCGAAAACAACAAATGCCACCCATCTACAGTTACAAAAAGCAATATTTTAAATGGTAATGATATTGTAGCTGGTGGCAACATAATCATACCCATGGACATTAATGTACTTGATACCACGATATCTATTAATAAAAATGGTATAAACAACAAAAAGCCCATTACAAAAGCTCTTGACAATTCACTTGTCATAAATGCTGGTATCACAACTCGCATAGGTAAATCTGTTACCTGTTGTTCTACTGTTTGTGGATATTGAATATCTGCAAAATCCAAAAACAAATTTAATGAGTCTGGTTTTGTATTTTCTAACATAAACCTTTTTATTGGTATACTTGCTCTTTCTAATGCCTCTACTTGAGAAATCTCTTCATTTTTATACGGCACATACGCAGTTTCATTTACTTCATCTACAACAGGCGTCATAATAAACAGTGTCATAAATAACGCAAGCCCTATTAATACAGAGTTTGGCGGTGTGCCCTGCAATCCAATGGCATTTCTCAAAAAAGAAAGCACAATGATAATTCTCGTAAAGGCAGTTATCAGCATCAATATAGACGGTAATAACGAAATCACTGTCATCAGAAACAATATCTCTAATGTTTGGACACTGTCACCATTGACATTGATGAGTGCATCTGTCATGTTAAACACCTCTAAAACTATCAGCTATTATTTCTTTTTTTTTGTTTTCCATTTATCAAACATCATATTCTGAAATAATTTACTGCCGTTTTCTTCATCATATTCTTTTTTCTCAATAATGATATCTTCTTTAGAAAGTTCTGCCAAACATACCATATTTGTTGCAGTATTTCCTATCAGAAAATATCTTTCATTCACTTGTATAATATCAATAGAGCGGTCTGTTCCTACAACCGCTCTGTCCAGCAATTTTATGCCTTTTGCTCTACTGTCTGTTTTGAAGGAGCTTTTTGCAACCAATTTACTAAACAAATAACTTAAATACACTATCAATATTATTACTATTATAAGAGTTGCCAACATAGGCAATGTTTGTATTATAATAGCACTCAGTCCTCTCTTACATTAACCAACAATTGTGGTTACTGTTTTTAAAACTCTATCTGGTTTAAAAGGTTTTACAATAAAGTCTTTTGCTCCAGATTTAATTGCTTCAATAACCATTGCTTCCTGTCCCATAGCAGAACACATTACAACATTTGCATCAGCATGTTTACCCTTAATTGCTTTTAATGCTTCCAAACCATCCATATTTGGCATTGTAATATCCATAATTACCAAATCTGGTTGCACTTCTTCATATTTCTCTACTGCTTGCACTCCATCTGCTGCCTCATATAAATCTGTGTAACCATTTTTAGTTAATACGTCCTTTACCATCATTCTCATAAAAGCTGCATCATCAACTAACAAAATCTTAGCCATTTTACCATACCTTTCTTCACTATTAGCATTTTTTTATTTTTTTTATTTTATATAATATTTATCTACTGCACAATAAAAAAATTACTTAACTTTTATGCAGTGATACTTTTTATTATTTTCCAAGACCTTTTATTAAATCTTGTTTTTTAATAATTTCTGTAATACGAATACCAAAATTATCATTTACTACTACTACATCACCTTTAGCAATACATTGACCATTTACATATAAATCAACTTGGTCACCTGCTAATTTATCTAACACAACAAGAGAGCCTTGTGACAATTCTAGTATTTCTTTTACTAGTTTTTTTGTCCTACCAATTTCTACAGAAACCTCTAATGGTACACCAAGTATCATATTCAGGTTTTCTTTCTGTTCCTCTCCTATGTTTTCTTTTGATGCCTTTAAATTATCTACTGGCAAAGGCTGCACATTAATCACCTTCGGTTCATTTGATTGTTGCATTTGTGGCTGTGGTGTTCCTATCATCTGCTGCATCATTTGTTGCATCATTTGTTGTTGTTGATACAACATTTGCTGCATCATATCTGGTGCCATAGCTGCTTGCTGCATTTGTGGCTGCATTGTTGGCATAGGCTGTGGAATTGGTTGTGGCTGAGAAATTGGTTGCGGTTGTGGTGCTGGTGTAGGTTCACTTACTGTATTACCCAGCAATTTTTCAATTTCTTCTTGTGACATATTGCCACCACCACTATCTGCACTTGCTGCTGGTGTTGGTGCTGGTGTAGGTTCACTTACTGTATTGCCCAGCAATTTTTCAATTTCTTCTTGTGACATATTGCCGCCACCACTATCTGCACTTGCTGCTGGTGTTGGTTCACTTGCCGTATTGCCTAGCAACTTCTCAATTTCTTCTTGTGACATATTACCGCCACTATTCTCTGTAGTTGCCGCTGGTGTTGGTTCTGGTTCATCGCCCATTTCGTCCATCGGTACTCCAAAAGCAGAAACTAATTTTTTAGCCAATTTAACAGGCATCATATTCATAAATTCGCTCTCAACATAATCCTCAATTTTTAGGTCAAAGCTAATAACAACTTTTTCTTGTTCACCACCAAAACAATCATCTTTAAATCCTTGAATATCATCAATAGAAAATGCTTCTGGTGTTGAAATATCTACTACTTCTCCTAAAAATTCAGAAAGTGCTGTAGCTGATGCCCCCATCATCATATTCATAACTTCACAAATTGCACTTAAATTTAGCTCATTTAATTCAAATTCCTCATCTGGAATTTCTGTCATCATCAGAATTTCTACTATGGATTTTACATCTTTTCTTTTTAAAAGCATTACATTTGTACCTTCTAAACCAGCCACATATGTAATCTGTACTCCAATAGCAGGTTCTAAATTCGTAAATTTAAACTCCTCGGCAGTGAGAACTTGTACTCTAGGTGTTGTAATATCAACTCTTTTACTAAGCATTGTAGATACTGCCGTTGCTGACGCTCCTAAACTTATATTCAGTATTTCACCTATGGCGTCTATCTCTAATGGACTAAAACGATTTGAACTCATTTCTTTTCTCGCTCCTTCAATAAATCATTTATTCTTCATATATTCCGCTGATTTTTACCGCCATGTTCTTATTTTGAACACCAAGTTTTCCTTTAAACCATGGCTGGTCTTCAATATAGAGATAGATTTCAGAATCTTTTGGTTTGTTTAGATTGATAACATCCCCAACATGTAAATTATATATATCATTCAAATTTACTTGGGCTTGACCAAGCTCCGCTTTTATTTCTAATGTAGAGCTCTTAATGCACTCCATAATTTCTTCGGCTGTATCTTCAATGTTACCTTTCCTACCTGCATTACTACTTCTATTATCAATTAAATTAAATACAACACTTAAAATTGTTTCAGGAATACAAATATTCATTCGTCCTGTTACTTTGCCTACCGTAATATCTAAAACTACAATAGCTATGGTTTCATCCATACTTACTGTTTGCATCATATTACCATTTCTCTCTATTTTCTGTATATCAAATGATACATCATCTAAATAGTTTAGCCAGCCATCTCTCATAATACGTATAAAATGCGAAATGATGTCACGATACAAAGCTAATTCTAAATCTGTATATTTATAATCAAGAGATATATTAGGCACTTCCTCTCCAGAAGCCCCCAACATTCTATCAATCATTAACAACATAACTTCTGCATTTGTAAATACAACGGTTGGTACTTCTTCTATCTCCTCTGCCCCTTTTGGTAAATGGACGTTTACTAATGTCAATATATCATTTTCTCTTAAGGCATTACTAAATTCATAATACCTTTGTTCCTCTACACTGACAATCTCCACCTGACTATTCATACGAAGCAAACCATTTACTCTAGCATTTAATAGTCTCGCATAGTTTTCATAAATATTACTTAATATCTTTAGTTTATCTTTTGTAAATTTCTTAGGACTATAAAAATCATATTTTCGATATTTTTTTTCTGGGGTAGTTTCTTTTTTTTCTTCTTCAAAGCCTCCACTTGCCATTGAACTCAATAGTGCATCTATTTGGCTTTGAGATAAAGCTTCCGCCATTTACCTTCCCCCCTCTCCTTATTATAATATTTTTTATTGTGTACCTTGTGCAGCTTCTTGTTGACTATCTAAAATTGTCTCTACTTTTATACTTTCTGACTCTGCATAATATTCTTCTAAACTTCTTTCTACATCATCTGTTTTCGTAATTAATATTTCAACACGCCTATTTCTTGCTCTTTCTTCCGCTGTGTCAAATTTACTAATTGGTCGAAATTGCCCATATCCAGAAGCTACTAATTTTGTAGGGTCAATAAAATTCTTTTGTTGCAAATATAACAATACCTCTGTTGCCCTATTTGATGATAAAAATCTATCACTTACTGGCTCATTTGGTATATCAGGGCTCGCTTGAGATGTGTGTCCCAAAACAGATATTTCTTTAATATTATCTGTAACATTATTTAATGCACCAGCCAATATATCTAACGTTTCTTTTCCTTCTTGTTTTAAAACATAACTATCCCCATCAAAAAATATGTTATTACGAAATGTAATAAACGCAAATCCATCTCCTTTTGAAACTTCTATATCATTTTGTAAATTATTTTGTTCTATGTACTGTGACAATGTGTAAAATAACTCATCAAAATCATCTATTTGTTCTGGTTGTTCAGAAGATATCAGAGGGTCTTCTCCTGGCTGTTCATTAGAATCAATTACAATTTGAGAAATTTCTGCTGCACTTGGATTAAAAGCTTTTACCAAAATTTCAAATTTTTCTTTATTAATATCTGACATAGAATATAATAATACAAAAAAACACAGCAATAGCGTTACCATGTCGCCATAAGTATCCATCCAATTGGCTCCTCCGCCTCCGCTACTTTTTTTCCTCCTGCCCATTATAACACCTGACCTCTAATTAATCTATTTAAAATTGATTTATTTTCTTATTTTCCTTCATTTTCTATATTTTATTACTCTCCGCCTTCCGCAGACGCTGCTTCCCTTTGTCCTTGTGGCAAGAAAGAAATTAATTTCTCTCTCAAAAATTTAGGATTTTCACCCGCTTGTATGGATAATACCCCTTCAATAATAATTGTTTTACAAAGTTCTTCTTCAGAATGTCTAATTCTTAATTTTGTTGCAATAGGATTAAATATCAAGTTTGCCAATATACAACCATAGAATGTTGTTACCAAAGCAACAGACATACTTGCACCTAAGCTTCCTGCACCACTACTATCTTCCAAATTCATACTTTTTAACATATTAATCAAACCAACCAATGTACCAATCATACCAAATGCTGGTGCTGTTGATGATGCTTTTTCATACATTCCAACAACTTCATCATGTCGTGCTACTAAATTGTCTAAGTCATTGTTAAGCATTTCCTTTACTCTATCTGCATCTGTTGCGTCTACAATCAACATCAAGCCTTGTTTGAAAAATGGGTCATCTATTTGATTTGCTTTTTCTTCCAAAGCCAAAAGTCCATTCTTTCTAGCAATTTGTGCAAAATCTACCAATGTATCAATATATTCCATTGGGTCAAATTTTTTACCATCTAACATAATTTTTAAATGTTTTGGTACTGCTTTTAAGTGTTTGGAAGAATAGTTTGCAACAACAGCAGCGATTGTTCCTCCTACAACGATAATTGCACTAGGAGGGTCTGCAAAGTTTCCAAGATTACCTATCACATATTTAATACCATCGCTTGTATCAAGAGCAATACCATTAACAATAAATGCAATACCAACTATTATACCAATAATTGTTGTTAAGTCCATAACACGCCTCCGCTAATTTCTTCATTACCACAACAAATTTTCTTCACCATTATGCTCTATACTCATTTTTTGATGCCATTCATATATCTTTGCATTATAATCAATAATCTTTTGTACAATTTCTTCAGCACTTTCCCTTACTACATAGTAATCCTTATTCATCATAATAATTTTACTTTCTGGAATTAATTCAATTCTCTCAATTTGTCCACAATTAATAATAAATGGTTCTTTGTTTAATTTTGTCAGCTTAATCAAAATAAGCCCCCCTCTTTTTTTATTTATAATTCAGCTAGAGCGGGAATTACCCCACTCCAGCTATTATATCATTATCGCTTCATATTAACCAGTTCTTCCAACATCTGGTCTGTTACTGTGATAATTCTTGTATTTGCTTGGAAACCTCTTTGTGTTGTTATCATTTCTGCAAACTCATTTGCAATGTCTACATTAGCCATTTCTAAACAAGCTGTTTGCAATTTTCCTGTATTTCCATCTCCTGGTTGGAATGCTTCTACTACACCAGTATTGTTTCCTATATTATAATAAGAATTTACATCAGCTTCCAAAGCACCAGGATTAGGAACATTTGCTACTGCAATAATACCTAATGCAAATGTTTCTCCACTTGGCATTTTTGCTGTAACTACACCAGTATTATCAATGGAAATAGAAACTTTTGGCACTTCTCCTTCTTCTCCATTAAGACCGCCATTGCCTTGAGTATCACTTTTTACTTCTGGCACTTTCAGTGGAACCAAATTTGTTTTATCTATTGCTGCCCCATCTGGTAATGGAAATTTAGTTCCCTCTGGATAAGAAAAGCCATATACTACATAACCACTTCTATCTACAATATATCCATCTTCATCTTTATCAAAAGCACCTACTCTTGTTAATTTCAAAGAACTAATGTCCAGCTGCTCTCCATCTTCTGCTGCTCCTTGTTTTGGATTGACACCTTTTATATCTTCTCCTAATTTATTACCTACCAAAAAGAAACCTTGACCAACAATCATACAATCAGAAGCCTTACCTGTTGCTGCTGGTGTACTAGTTTCAAAAAGTTTATCTATTGATGCTAAGCTACAACCATAACCTACCTGTGCTGAATTTGTGCCTCCAAAACTATCTGTACCCCCTGATGCGTGTGATGTTGTTGTATACATTGCTTCTTGGAATGTTGCACGAGATGATTTATAACCATATGTGTTACAGTTTGATATATTATTGCCTATAACGTCCATTTTTGATTGATGTGTTTTTAAACCTGCTATCGCAGCATACATTGATCTAACCATTTATTATTTCCTCCTAAAATTATGCTGTGCTGTCATTGAGGGCAGACAGTCTATCTGCCCTCTTAGCCTCCATAAAATGGTCCAGCTTATAGTATAACAGCACTATCTATTTTTGTAAAAATATTATTTTTCATTTCAGCTCCGCTTAATGTTGTTACAACGATATTATTGGGGATATTTACAATAAATACTTCTTTTGGGCCTATTATTACAACATCTTTTGCTCCTTTTTGTTTTGCTTTTTCTACTGCATTATTTAAGTCATTCATAAGAGTTGTTGTTACTTCTATGCCTCTTTGGTCAATTCGTTCTTTAGCGTGTTTTGAAAACTGCACTTCTTGCTTTTGTTGTATTGTTTCTTGCAACAGTTGCTCAAATCCCACACCTCTTTGACCAGCCTGTATTTTTTGTAGTTCGGAGCCTCTAATTCCATTTACTGCTTGATTATTATTTACGTTCTGAACCATACAACATTCCCCTTATCCTGTTTCTCTAAGATTATGCCTCTGGTTTAACTTCCTCTGTATTATCTGTTTTATCATCTGTATCTGTAGTTGTATCATCTTTATCTACAGTTTCATCTTTATCTACAGTTTCATCTTTTATAAAATCTTCTGGAATTTTACCAACTGCCATAATCTGCGACAAGCTATACGCTTTTCCATCTACGAAAACAACGGTTTCTCCTTGATACAGTCCACTTCCTGTAATCAAACCTACTTTCGTTTCTAATTCTCCCTTTGAATTTTCTACTGCAAGTGTAACTTCTTTTCCTACCAATGATGCAGAATAGTTTGTAACTGCAATATCATTCATATTTGTAATTGCTGCCTTCAATTCTGACATTGTTTGTATAGATGACATTTGTGATAACTGTTGCATCATTTCTGAGTTACTCATTGGATTTGTCATATCCTGATTTTGTAATTGTGCTGCAATCAATTTTAAAAAGTCTGTTGAGTCTAATGTTGTTTTACTATATGTGCCTACTTTTCTAAAAGCATCTTCTGCTCTTTGATTATAAGCAGCACTAATACTATCTATTGCCATAACAATTCCTCCTTTTCATTATACCACATTCCACAATCCTAATCTCATTTGTTGTATGAAATCTACAGATTGTTCTGCCTGCATTCTTTGTTGATGTTGTTTTTGCTGTTCTTCTTTTTGTCTTGCAAATCCATCGCCTTTTGCTTCTCTATTTTGGTCTTGTGCTTGCATTTCTTTTTTGTCAACCACCTCAACATTTGTTTCATTGCCTGTATTTTGTTCTATAATAGAACTAATCTCTCTTGCTTTTTCAGCAAGCAGGCTGCTTGTTTTTGCATTTTCAGCAAACATTGATACGTGTGCCTGACCATTTTCCATAACTAATTTAATTACTATTTTGCCCAATTCTTTTGGCATAAGCTGTATCTCAAATTCATTTTCATGTTGTGCAAATTTTGCTAACATTTTATCTGATACTTTTTGTGCCATTTCACCACTTGAAATTTGAGTATTTTCTCCTACTTTAATATTGATAACATCATCAGAAAATGTTCTTGTATTTGTAGTAGGAATTTCTTCTTCAAAAAAGTTTGTTTCTTCTTCTGAAGTATTTGTTTGTGCTGTATCAGTTTTTGTTTCTGTTATTGTTTGTTCTGTTTTTACTACAACTGTTTCTTCTGTTGCTTTTGCAGTTTCTGTTTTTACATCTGCTTTTATAGCTTCTGTTTGTTGTTTTTGTTCTTGTTTTGGTTGTACTTCAACAGCTTTTTCAACTTCTACTTCTTTTGGAGTTTCTTTCGCAACTGTTTCTTCTGTTTGTACAGTTGTTTGTTGTACTACTTGTTCTGCCCCATTTTCATTTCCTTGCTGCACTACATTTCCTTCTACTGCTGTTTGTTGTGTTACATCAACGTTCATTTGTGTTGTTGCTTGAACTGCATCTGTTTGTACAATAGGAGTTTCTACAACAGCATTTTCTGCTTGATTTTCTACTGGTACAATATTTGTGTTTACTACTGCTGCAAACATTGCTAAATCTACTTGCTGCATCATATTGTCTTTTACTTCTTCTACATCTTTGCTGTTTGTTTCTTCTCCTTGTTGTTTGTCTGGCTTTGTAACATCTTCTTTTGTATTAACACTATCTTCTTTTGCAGTATCTTTTGAAGCAGTGTCTTTTTTAGGTTTTGATTTTGTGGCAGTATTATCACTACTTGTTTTTTGTGTTTGTGCTGTCTGCTGCATAAAGCCATAAAATGCCTCATTTTTATAGTCAGAACCATTCACTTTTGCTGCTGATACTTGCCCCTGCATTGTTACAAAATCATTTAATTTTACGCTCGTATCCACAACTTCACCTCCTTAATATAATAAAAATATTTATAGTAAATTCTTTACAGAATTACTATCAAAATTATTTTGCTGCAATACGGCTGAACGAAACAAATTCTTCCACTAATGCTTCTTCTGCTTTTTGTTCTTCTTTATGATAGATTTCTAATTTCTTTTCTTTCAGCTTTTCCAATGATGAAGTATCTTGTTTTGCTGCAACAACTTCCATTCTTTTATTTTCTTCTTCTACTTTTATCAATGCTAATTTCTTTTCTTCTTGTTTAATAGATACTTCTAATTTTCTCAAATATGCTTCAAATCCTATAGACTCTATTATTGTAATTCCTTCCATTTTTTTCTGATTAAAATCGTTATTACACTTTTTATATTCTTCTTCCAAGTTATGTATTACTTTTTCTTGTTCATTAATTCTTGCCAATATCTTTGCGTGTTCATTTTTTAAAGAATCCAAAACCTGATTTTTATAATTTAATACTGTCCCCAATGTAAAATTAAACTTTTTCATAATGCTATTACATTCCTCTCCTCAAATCACTTTAGAATTTTTTCCATTTGCTCTACTACTTCATCATATGAAAATTTATCTGTTGTGCTCTGCTTTAAAAAATTATTTATTTTATCTATTTTTGAAATAGCATAATCTACTTGTGCATTTGTACCTGCTTTATATGCACCAATAGAAATCAAGTCAGCATTTTTATCATACACACTCATAATATCTCTCATTTTTGAATTTAATTGTTTATGTTTTTGTGAAACAATACTACTCATCAAACGAGAAATACTTGCATTTACATCTATCGCTGGAAAATGATTACTATTTGCTAGTTTTCTTGTTAACACAATATGTCCATCTAATATACCTCTTACTGTGTCGGCAATAGGCTCATTTGTATCATCACCTTCTACCAAAACAGTATAAACTCCTGTAATAGAACCTTTTTTAAAATTGCCGCTTCTTTCCAACAATTTTGGCAGTTCTGCATAAATAGAGGGAGTATACCCTCTTGCTACAGGAGGTTCTCCTACAGCAAGTCCAATTTCTCTCTGTGCCATAGCAAAACGTGTTAGCGAGTCCATCATCAAAAGTACATCATTTCCTTGGTCTTTAAAATATTCTGCTATTGTTGTTGCTACTAAAGGACATTTCATTCTCAACATAGCAGGTTGGTCACTTGTGGCAATAATAAGCACAGAGCGTTTCATACCTTCTTCGCCCAAATCTCTCTCCATAAATTCTACAACTTCTCTACCACGTTCCCCTACTAAAGCAATAACGTTAATATCTGCCTTTACATTTTTTGCTATCATACCTAGTAGTGTACTTTTTCCAACACCACTACCTGCAAATATTCCAATTCTTTGTCCTTTTCCTATTGTTAATGTACCATCAATCGCTTTTACTCCAAATTCTATTTTTTCTGTAATAGGCGGTCTTTCTAACGGATTTATGTAAGAACTTTCTACTGTATAGTATTCTTCTGCTTTAAAAGCACCTTTTCCATCTATAGGATTTCCCATAGCGTCTATTGCTCTACCTCTTAAAAAATCACCAACAGGTATTCTTAATCTTTGTTTTGTATTTCTTACAAAACTTCCTACTGCTATACCACTCATATTATCATAGGGCATTAAAAATATTTTCTCATCTTTAAATCCTACAATTTCTGCTGGTATCTGTTTATTACTTCCTTCATTATATATCAGGCTAATATCTCCCATACTTGCCTTACCACCAGAGGCTTCTATGCCCATACCAACAATATTTTCAATTTTGCCTATATGACTGATTGTTTCAGACTCTAATACTAAACTAGCCATATTCCTAAACATATCCACCCCTCCTATTACTTATTTTAAATTTTGTTTTGTCAACAGTCAACCTTAATTCTGTATCTTATTTAATTTTAATAAAAACTTAAAATAAATATAGAGGCTTTCCACATTATTTGGTAAAGCCCCTATATAAATATTATTTCTTTTCTACAAAACTTATGCCTTTTCAACATAAGCACTGGGACAAAACCTTACTACCTATTATTTTTTTCATAACTACAAATTGTCCAAAGAAAATTATTGCTTAATTATAGCGGTGCACTATTCAATATTTCTTTAATATTTACTACTTGTGTGCTTGCACTTGCGTCTATAATTTCATCTGGTAATTCTATAATACATGTTCCAGGTGCTTCATTTTCCATTACAACAATTTTAACATGGTCGGAAAGGTGTGCCAAATGTTGGAGTAATGCAGAATCTCCTTCTACCATCAACTCTGCATCACATCTAGCAATATACACTTTTGCCCATTCTCGTGTTTTTAATTTTTCTGTAGCAGAAATTACCATTCTTTCAATTACTTCTTCACTTGATTTTAAACTTACTTGTATTACTTTTTCTGCTATGGCTATCGCTACATCTTTTAACTGGCTGCGGTATTTTTGCAGCATTTCTTCTTTCATTTGTTCTGCATTTTCTATTACTAATTTAATGTCTTCCAGAGCTTCTCTGCTCATTTGCTCATACTGCATTTTACAATCTGCTTCTGCTTGCTGTCTGCCTTGTTCCATTCCTTGTTCATAACCTGATTGTTGTGCTTCCATTTTCAGTTTTTCTGCTTCCTCTTTTGATTTTGAAAGCAACACTTCTGCTTCTTCTTTGGCTTTTTGCAACACTGCTTCTGCTTTTGCAGCAGCTTCTTGTTCAATTTCTATTGCCTTTTTTCTACTTTTTTCTATTTCTTGTTCTGCCCTTTTCTTTTCTTCCCAAAATTCTTGCTCAAAATCTTGTTTTTTGTTAAATTTTTCTTCTTCTTTTTCTTCTACAACTTCCTCTGGAATTTCTTTTTCTTCTTCCAGAATTTCCTCTTTTGGTTTCTTTTTTTCTTCTTTTAATTGTGGTAAATCATCTAATATTCTGATTTTTTTTTTGATTTCTTGTTCTTCTCTTTCTCTATCGGCTTTATTACTAGGTATATAATCTACTATTTCATGATTATCATAAAACTTAAAGATATTACTACGCAATAATATCATCCCTTCCGCCTTTCATAATGATAATTTCACCTTGTTCTTCTAGTTTTCTGATAATACCAACAATTCTCTGTTGTGCATCTTCAACATCTTTCTTACGAACATTTGTTGTAATTTCAAGGTCGGATTTAATAGAGTCAGCCATACGAGAAGACATATTTGCAAATATCATACTCTTTACTTCTTCATTTGCACCCTTCAATGCAAATACAAGGTCTTTGCTGTCACAATCACGTACAAAACGTTGTATAGAACGATTGTCCATTGTTGTAATATCTTCGAATACAAACATTCTCTTTCTAATTTCTTCTGCCAATTCTGCATCTCTTTCAGAAAGACCATCGAATATACTTTTCTCACTGCTTCTATCCATATTGTTCATTACTTCAGCAATATAATCAATACCACCCACTTGTTTATAATCCGTTGTGAGCATATTAGCAAATTTCTTCTCTAATTCTTTCTCCACAATTTTTATAATATCTGGTGCCACACTACTCATAGTTGCAATACTATGCACTACTTGCAATCTTTTTTCATCACTTAAATTTTCAATTACTTGCGAGGATAATGTAGAATCTACATATGCCAACACAAGAGCAATTGTTTGTGGTCTTTCTTGTGATAATATTGTTACCAAGTTTGGACCATCTGTTTTTCTAATAAATGAAAATGCTCTTGTCTTTAACTGTTTAGAAACTCTCTCTAATAATCCATGTGCTACAGACTCGCCAAATGCCTTCTCTAACACTGTTTTCGCATATTCTAAACCACCATCTGTTACAACTTTTTGTGTTAAACACATCTTATAAAATTCATCTAACACTTCCTCTATTTCTTCTGGTGTCAAATGTTGTAACTTTGCTACTTCCACAGTTAATTTTTCTAAGTCTTCCTCACTAAGGTGTTTATATATTTGAGATGCTTTATCTACTCCTAAAGAAACAACAACTGCCGCTGCCTTCTGCTCTGGTGATAAAGCTCGCTTATCTTGCTTTTCTTGCTTATCTTGCTTTTCTTCAGGCATTATCCTCGCCTCCCCTTAGCCAAGATTTAATTAACTGTGCTGATATTTCAGGATTGTCTTCTGCAAATTTACGAATATTTTCTTTCAATTCCATACTCTTTTCATTTTGTATACGAAGCAATTCTCTAGATGCTTTTTCATCTTCTGACTCTTGCATTGCTTCTGCTACCGGTGGCACTACTACTGTTTCTGTTAGCTGTACCTCAGCAAGTGCTGCCTCTTGTGCTTTTTTCTTTCTTCTTCTTAACAAGAATACCAAAAGTATCAAAAGTAATACCAATACTGCCGCTGCAATTGCTCCAATTAACAACCATCTGCTAAATTGTCCTGTTGTATCTATTGGTTGTGTTGTATCCATAAAGAACGTTGCACTTGCCAGAGCAATTTTTGTATTTTTATCTATATCATTAATACCTGCTGCTCTCGCAATCATATCTCTCAATTCATTTCTTGAAAGGTCACCAAAATCTGTACCATTGATGACTACAGATACACTTAAATCTTCTAAATTACCTGTATCCATTTGTACTTGTTCTTTAATTTGGTCTACTAAATAGTTTATGTCTTGTTGATTTCTAATATAATTTTCCGTTCCTGTTGTTTCTAAATTTTGTACTCCATAAATAGGTATTTCTGCATTTGTTTCTGTTCCAGGTATTCCTCCTACTGCTTCTCCATCTGGCCTTTGCAGTTCTTGATCTATTGATACATTTCCTGGAATACCAACTTTATCTTCTTCATTAGGAGGTGCAGAATAGTTTATAATTTCTCTTATTCTCTTATCAATATCAACTGTTGCTTTCACAGAAACTTTAACATTTCCTTCTCCATAAACAGGTTTTAAAATGTCTAATATTTTATTTTTAATACTATTCTCAATCGCTCTTTCTACGTCCATTTTTAACTGGGAAGAAAGGCTTCTATCTCCATTTGTATCTCTTACTGTAACATCATTTCCATTGCCATCTATTACAGTAATATTTTCAAATTTAATTCTGGATACACTTGTAGAAATTAATCTTTGTATACCCTCTACTTGTGCTGTTGTTGGTGTTGTGCCATCTTTCATCGTTACTGTAACACTAGCACTTGCATCTATTGTTGGTGTATTTCCAATAACGTATTTTCTTTCTTCTGCTGGTGTAATTGTAACTACTGCCTCTTTCACTCCATCAAAAGCACGTATTGTTGCAGCTAACCTATCTTGCAAATAGAACTTTTCATAGTTTTGTCTATCTGCATCTGTTGTCATCATGCTAATATTTGTTGTATATGTATCATAAGAAAAACCACTTTTTGGATAGCCTGCCATAATCAACTGTGCACGCAATTGGTTTTCTTGACTTTCTGGTACTAATATCGTTCCACCAGCTCTATATTTATAGTTTATATCTGAGTCATTTAATATTGTGACAATCTCTGCTGCTTCTGTTTCATTCACATCTTGAAAAAGCACAACATAAGGTCTTGTATTCAAATAAAACGCAAGCCCAGCAGAACCAATTAAAAGCAAAATAATTCCTGCAATAATGAGGCGTTTTGCTTTAGTATTCAATTTTTTAATCGTTTCTTTTATTTTAGTCCATATGGCTTTTAATTTTGTAACATCCAATTTAAACCCCTCTTGACATTCTTATATTCGTCTTACACTAAACAGTTCTCACTATTTTTTAACAGCAAGAATTTTTAAAAAATTTATCTAAATATATCCGAAAAATAATTTTTTAAGTTCTATAAAACCCCTTAAAAATCTCTTGTTGAACAACCTTTATACTATAAAATCTTGCTACCTAAAAAATAGAAGAATTTTTCATAAACCTATGTTTTGCTTCTTTATTTATATTTTACATTAAAATCGCTCTTTTGACAAATTAAGAGATTTTTACAAATTAATCCTCATGATTTCATTGTAAGCTTCCAATGCTCTATTTCTCAGTTGTACCAAAAGTTCCACTGAAAGCTGTGCTTTTGCTGCTGCAATAGGTTCTGTGTGTGCATCGTCTGTTTGTCCTGTTGCCAACATATATTTTGCTTTTTGGTATTCATCTTCTGTTTGAATTACATCATTAATTGCATTTTGAAATACATCTGCAAATACGGTTTGTCCAACATCTACTTTTACATCTTGTCCTACTCTTGAACTTACTTTTTGAGTTGTACCAAATCCTTCTCCAAACTGCATCAACTGTATTGGGTCTACAAACATTACATATCCCTCCCAAATTTATTCAACTTTTTATTGTTACACACAAAAATGATGCAGTTTAGCCTTTATATTTTATCAGTAATAAAAAATTAAATAAGTATAAAAACAATTATACACTATAATTTTGCTACTTTAAACAATACTCTACTGCAAAATTTTCTATTTTAACAATATTATTATTTATACATCATCGTCCTATTTCTAGTGCTTTTGATGCCATTGCTTTTATTGCATTAAATGCAGTCAAATTTGCATCATATCCCCTAGACGCTGACATACCATCTATTGTTTCCTTTACCAAATCAATATTTGGCATCATAACATAACCATCTACATCTGCATCTGGGTGCAATGGGTCATATACTGGTTTAAAATCTCTATCATCTTCTACTATTTCAGCAACACGTACTCCACCTGCTGCTCCAATACTACCTATTTTTTGACCATTTCTTCCTCTTACTCCACGAGCAGCTCCATTTAATACATCTTGAAAATTTCTATCTTTTACTGTTTCAAAAACAACCATTTTTCTTTTATATGGACCACCGTCTTCTGTTCTTGTTGTTTTTAAATTTGAAATATTTTCTGATACAACATCTAATCTCATTCTTTCTGCTGTCATACCAGAAGCACTAATATTTAATGCACTCAAAAACGCCATAATTTTTCACCTCATTTTTTTATTGTCCTCTAATTGCAGTACGCAATCTCGTATAGTCAAAATTAAAAGATTGTATCAAATATTGATACTGAAGTGTTGCCCTTGCCAACTCTGAGCTTTCTGCTGTAACATCTACATTGTTACCATCCATTCTCATAAATTCATCTTCTGTTTCATGTACAGTCATTTTTGTATTTCTAATTGCTTCTCTCAAATCTTTATACGACCTATTCTTATCTCCTGTTAATCTTAATCTTCTCTCTAGTTCATCTTCAAAAGTTAAATATTCTGCTTTAAAATTAGGTGTATTTTGATTTGCAATATTATTCATTGTAATCTTTTGCTTTTGCCACAAATAATCTAATGACTTTTCTGTCATCATTCCCGCATTTCCCAGTATAAAATCCAAATTCAT
>Ga0224483_100153_pt1 | contig 18370 bp, 20 predicted proteins | sample hydfratestSal1_FD_181453 | JGI IMG/M metagenome (GOLD analysis project Ga0224483, IMG submission 181453) | Metatranscriptome of mouse feces microbial communities from Columbus University, Ohio, United States - Sal1 (Metagenome Metatranscriptome) ... | reverse complement strand
TTCAGCTCTTTTATTCATTCTCCTTTTTGCAGCGCAGCAACCTTTGTTTTAGATCCTCCGGCAATTCTCTCTTCCATAATAAATTCTCTTGCTTTATCTCTGTCACGCTGGATCCTGGTTATATACTGCTCTCCGTTTAATTCATCGTCTAAGATTCCATAAGGAATTCCATAGGTTTCATCCAGCTTCTTCTCTCTTTTGCCAAATGGTTGACAGTTTTATTTTTACTTAGATCAATGCCATTTCGTTCTCCTATTATCACATGATTTTGCAATCCTTCTCTGTCTGGCCCCGCGACAATCCCGCCTTCTTTGCTCATTCAACAATTCAACTACAAAAACCCCCGGACTCCATACCGCGCCAGAGCCCAGGGCTTTTCTTATCTTAATTTCAATTACCGTTTTCTCTCATTGATCCTCCGGATCTGATCCGGGTCAAACTTATACTGATGGTCCTTTGTGAGAAGACCGTTGGTCTCCTGCTCCACGTCCGTCAGCTGGGTATAACAGAATCCGCTGAGTATTTCCGAATCATAGATGGCGTCCACGATCCGCTTATACTCATCCAGAAACTCGCCGCTTAAAGCCGAGGTATACCCCCAGTCCCCGGTCCCGCAGACTGCTACGGGGCTTTCTCCATTCTGTACTCTCCCCGCCTGATCTTCCGGCGTCACAGGCCTGTCGCAGCCGTCCCCATCTGCCTTCACCGCGATCCCGCCGCACTCTGTCAGCACCACAGGCTGGCCTTTGTAGGAGCTTCCCTTGGCAAAGGTCAGTTTCTCCATGATCAGGTGGAGGCTGTCAACCTGCTTTAGGCAGTCCCGGAACACCTGATGCTGGGCTGTGTCCTCCTTCTCCCCGTGCTTGTAGCTGTGGAAGGCGCAGATGTCCGTGTCCGTCATCTCCCACCCATCATTGGAGATGACCAGGCGGGTGCTGTCTAAGCCCCGGGCCAGGTAGTACAGTCCACGGGAGAAATCCTGCTGCTGGACATTGGAATAGATCCTGGGAACACCCCAGCTCTCATTGAGCATCCCCCACACGATGATGGAGGGGTGACTGTAATCCCGGTAGATCACATCCATCCATTCTCTGGCAAACTGGGCTCCTGCCTCCGGGGTGTAGGACCAGAAGCTGGCCATGGCCTCCCACACCAGAAATCCCATCTTGTCCGCCCAGTACAAAAACCTGGGGTCCTCCACCTTCTCGTGTTTGCGGCACCCGTTAAAGCCCATCTCCTTGGACTTGCGGATATCCTCCTGATAATCCATGTCCGTGGGGGCGGTCACCAGCCCCTCCTCCCAGTACCCCTGATCCAGCAAAAGCTTTTGGTAGTAGGGCTGATTGTTCAGATATAGCTTTCCGTTCTCCACATGGATCTTGCGCATGCCGAAGTAGGACCTTACCGTGTCCGCCGGGCTGCCGTCCACGCCGTCATCCACCTGAATTTCCACATCATAGAGGATAGGGTTCTCCGGACTCCAGTAATTACCTGTAAAGTGGAAAGACCCCTCCATGGCCTTTTTCCGGAACACGTCCACAGTCAGGCTGTTGCGCAGCGTGTTGCACACCATATTCCCGTGAAAGATCTCCTGGTCCCCCAGCCGTATCTTCATATGGACCCGGCAGGGCAGGGCAGCGCTCTCCCCCAGGCGGTAATCGATCTTCACGGTGCCCTCGTCAATATCCGGCGTAAAATGCAGACACAGAAGGCTTGTGTCCTCCACCGGCTCCAGCCACACGCTCTGCCAGATCCCTGTACTGGGGGTGTACCAGATAAACTTGGATTCCTCCTCCCAGAACTGCTTGCCCCGTGCAATGCTCTCATCCTTTATGGGGTCATTGACCTCCACCCGTATATGCTCCTGTTTCCAGGTGAGAAATCTGGTGATGTTAAACGAAAACGGCGTCTGGCCTCCCACATGGCTGCCCACACAGTTTCCGTTGACAAAGACCCTGCACTGGTAGTCCACTGCCCCGAAACGAAGCAGCACCCGTTTTCCTCTCCAGCTGTCCGGGACCTGAAAAGTCCTCTCATAAGTCACCCGGTCCTCCCGGATCCGCTCGCCGATGCCGCTTAACCGGCTCTGGCACACAAAGGGGACCTGGATCGTCGTCTTCTTCTCGCCGTACTCAAAGGACCAGCTTCCATTCAGGCTCATCCATTCCTCCCGGACAAAGTCCGGGCGGGGATACTCCTCTCTCATCTTTTAAGCTCCTCCTTCTTCTATTTGATTCCGGATTGTGTAAATCCTCTTACGATGTATTTATTCGCGAACATGAAAATGATCATAACCGGCAAAACAGACACCACGGTGGAGGCCATCATCAGGCCGGGGTTGGTGTAATTCTCCCTCAGAACCAGGGCCGCGATCCCCAGGGTGATGGTACGGTTCTCATTTTTGCTGATGACCAGGGACGGCCACAGATAGCTGTTGTACAGGCCTAAAAAGGTGATAAAGGCCTGGGTGACAATAACCGGCTTCACCGACGGCACCACAATATGCCACAGCACCTGGAATACATTGGCTCCCTCCACAAATCCGGCCTCCTCCAGCTCCTTGGGAAACGCCAGCAGAAACTGGTAGATCAGGTAAATACACATGACGCCTGAGCCCGAAGGCAGGATCAGGGGCCAGAAGGTGTTCAGCCCCCGATCTGCTTGAACATATAAAATAGGGGGAAGAAGGTGACGATCTCCGGGATAGCCATGGCCCAGACCAGGGCTACCAGGATAAATTTCTTCCCGGGCACCGGAAGCCTTGCCAGGGCGTAGGCCGCCAGGACGCTGGTGACGATGCGCAGAACCGTGCCCGCGCAGGTGACAACGGCTGTGTTGCCCAGCCACCGCATCACCGGGGATGTGGCCGTGTTGCGAAACAGCTCCTGATAGTTCTCCATGGTCCACGTCTTGGGAAGCAGGGTGGTGGATGTGACCGACTCCGCGATCCCTTTAAAGCTGGTAAAGATCATGAACATCAGGGGCAAAAGGAAGATGTAGGCCACAATGCAGGCAATGATAACCAAAAATATTTTGTTTACATTCTTTGTTCTCATGATTTCCTCCTTTTACCTCAGCTCTTCTTTTTCTTTGGTCAGATAGTACTGTCCAATGGAGCACAGCACGATGACAATGCCCATGAGAATGGTCATGGCGCTGCCGACGCCTAAGTCGTTGCGGTCCATGATGGTGGATGTGATCATCATGATCATGGGCTTTGTGGTCTCCCCAGGGCCGCCCTGGGTCATAAGGCGGGTCTGGCCGTACACGTTAAAGGACGCGATGATGGTGGTCATGAGCACAAAGAAAAACACGTTCTTAATGCCCGGGAAGATAGAGCCTCTGCCCCACCTGGATGCGGTTATGGATCATATTCAGGATCCCTTCCACGGTTTTTGCTGGGACATCGGCCACAATGCCTGCTACAGCCCTCACATTGACATGGCTAAAAAGTACGGCCAAAGGCTGAAATGCCTTCACATCCACGACAACCGCGGGATCACCCGCCCCGGAGATCTTGGAGGGTCCCATCACGCTGGAGGTATCCTGCCTTCACGGCAACAGCTACCAGGCTATGACCATGCCCCAATACTTAGCCCAGGCATACCAGAGAGGTGAGAAGCTGCGGACTCTGGTGGACGGCTAGGGGATGATTGATTCACCGGGAAGATTCACCGGAAATTGCGGTATCGTTAGGCGGAAGTTTATGTGGACCCGGGAGAAGCCCTGTGCTGTCCGCAAATAGAGCGCTACGGTTCTGCCATGGCTCTCCTAACCGTCCCCCGCAGCTTTGCGGCCGCGCTGGCCGCTGCCAGGCAGAGCCCTAAGTCCGCCGGGGCTGTCAGGAGAAAGCAGTTGAACACCAGGATCTGCCAGGTAACCTCCCTGCTGATGAGAAACCTGCACACAAAAAAATAGTAGGCGATCCCCACTCCATAATAGATCAGCAGACCGACTACGGACACAAAAAAGAGCCTGGCAAAATCACAGGTCTGAAGGTGTTGGCACAGCCACGCCATGACAAATCCCGCCGCTCCAAAACCGAGGAGATACCCGAACGTGGGCCTAAGCAGGTAGGAGGGGCCTCCCCCGGAGGCAAACACGGGAACTCCCGTCAGACCCAAAAGCAGGTATACGCCCACGCTCATCCCTGCCAGCCGCTTGTCCAGAAGAAGTCCTGCCAGAAGCACGAAAAACCACTGCAGCGTAACGTGCATGGGCGTGGGCTCCACGGGGATGGTGATCTTGATGAACGCGCCCGCCCCTATGAGGGCCGCAAAAAGGCCGCCCAGGGTCAGCTCCCGAATGGTCAGATGTTTTTCTTTAGCCATGTCCGGCCTCTTTTACCAGGATGGTGGTATAGTAACCGGCCTCATCCGGCATCTGGTCCGGGGACTTGCAGACCCGCTCGCCTTCCAGGCCGCAGTTTTCCACCATGACAGCCTCCAGGCAGCGTTCTCGCAGCAGCTGTTTTACATGGGACAGGCCGGAACCTGCTTTCATAAGAACCTTTGTCCCCTTATAAGCCAGGATTTCCTCTGCTTCTTTTGTATCGTAGGCAAGGGGGATCACGTGAAGCTGTTGAGATCTGTCTGCCAGGCTGTCGCCGATTCTGGCGGCCATCGCGCAGAAGGAGGGTACGCCGCTTATGATCCTGGCGTCATATCCTCGTTCCTTTACCAGGCGATGGATGTAGATGTAGGTGGAATAAATGGTGGGATCCCCCAGGGTCAGATACGCCGCGTCTTTCCCATCTTCCAGGATGCGGATGATCTGGTCCGCGGCCGCGCGGTAGCTTTCCTCCAGGATAGCCTGGTCTTTTGTCATGGGGATGGACAAATGCAGGCACTCCTTCTCCTCCAGCCCTTTTACCATGCCCTTGGCAATGCGATAGCTCAGGGCCTGGTCTCTCTGCCGGGCAGGAACCGCAATGACCGGACATTTTTCAATGGTCTCCACCGCAAGGCAGGTCATCATCTTAGGGTCCCCCGGCCCCACTCCCACCCCGTATAAGATTCCGTTCATGGAATATCCTCTTTCTTTTTTGATTACTTGACCCGCAGCTTTCCTATGAGCACATTGGCTATGATGGCGAACTGCTTTCTCTTGACTCCGCTGTCCTTTGCCGCCCCCTCCAGATACCCCTTATCCTCATAGCAAAAGAGCATGTCTGTTATAACCATGCGCCAGATCTTTTCGCTTGTGGCGTGGATCTGTGTGGTAAGATTGTAGAAATCCTCACAGAAGGAATCAAACACCTGGTCTTTTACCTTGGGATTGTAGGATTCGAAGATTTTCGCGAAAACTTCCCGGATATCGTCCAAGTCAAATTCGCGGAATGTGACAGGGTTTATGTTCAGTTCTTTGCTGTAGGAATAGTTGATCATAGGTCTCCCCCTCTTTTTCTTGATTTATGGTTTTTATTATACTAAAGGAGCGGGGTTTTTTCAAGCGTGAGTCAGGATATAATCTATCGATATATCGTTGAGTGAGCAAAGGGGGCGAGGGTTGTCGTGATGCCAGACAACCCTCGCCTCCCCCTTTGCTCACACTCCCCCTCAATCCAAATGATTCTTTACCGCAAACACCGCCAGCTGGGTCCTGTCTTTCATCCCCAGCTTATCAAGAAGCCGGGAGATATTGTTGCGCACCGTGCCCTCCGCCAGAAACAAATCCCCCGCGATCTCCCGGTTGTCCATGCCTCTGGCCACACGCTGCATGATATCCCGCTCTCTGTCCGTCAGACCAAAGATCCTGGAGTCCGGCGGACTGGGAGCATTTTTCCCCTTATGCCCCAAGATCTGCTGCCGTATGCCGTCGAAGACGCCGCCTCCAAAGATTTGTACGCCTGCATGCGCCATCTTCACGGACCGGATCACCGCCTCGTCCTCCATCTCCTTTAAGAGATACCCGTCCGCGCCGCTTTCTATGGCCGCGTCCACGGTCTCCTGGTCGTCAAAGGTGGTCAGGACCAGGATCTTTACCGTGGGAAATGCCTGTTTGATGGCAGTGATGCCCCAGGCCCCGTCATATTCCGGCATGCGCATGTCCATAAGCACCACGTCGGGAAGCTGTTCCTGACAGCGCTCAAAGGCCTCCTTGCCATTGGAGGCCAGACCTGTCACCTGTATGTCTTTGTCCTGGCTTAGGATGGCCTTCAGCCCCTGGCGCAGGATCTGAATGTCATCCGCGATCACTACCTGGATCATAGTACACCTCTTTCTGTTTGTTCTGACAGGACAGGGGGATTGACCGGAAGTTCAAAAAAGATCTGAAATCCCTCCCCCTCCGCGGACAAAAACCGGGCCTGACCGCCCTTTTCCTCCACCCGCCTGCGGATCCCCGAAAGCCCGTTGTGCTCTTCTATGGCCGGGCACCCCCGGCCGTCGTCAAAAATGTAGGCGCTGACCGAGGATTCCTCAAATCTCACGATCACATCCATGTGGGACGCCCCGGCGTATTTCAGGCAGTTGGTAATGGCTTCCCTCAGGCAGGCGCAGACGGTCAGCGAGAGATGGGAGTATCTGGAATGGTCCTCCCCCTGGATCCCCACCTCCACCTTCAGCTCCCTGACGCTTTCTGCCAGCTGGCACACGCCCTGACTCACCAGTTCCAGATCCCGCTCCCGGCGCATATGGTTGATGGCCCACCGCAGCTCCCGGATGCCGCTTACAGCCAGATCCTGGGCCTGGCACAGGTAATCCGGGATCTCCGGGTCCGACGATCCGCCCTGGCTCTGTGCCTCCTCAAAACGGATCCGGGTCAGTTTGATCAGGGATTGGATCATGGTCAGGGTGTGTCCCGTGGTGTCGTGGACCTCCTGGGCGATGCGGTTTCGCTCCTGCTCAACAGCCAGCTGCTGCCGGGACAAGGCTAAGCTCCTGCTCTTTTGCAAAAGCTCATAATACTCCCCCACATCGGTTAAAAGGATAACCCCCGCCTGGGCGGGGCCTTTGGGGTCAGGGAGAGGATACTGCTTCACCCGCGCCGCGCTCCCTCCTGGCAGCAAAAGCGCCACGCCCTCTCTCGCCGCCTCCTTGACAGCATCCGGTGAGAGCCTTTCCTCCAGGGCTTTTCCCTCCCGGTCCACAACCGTTCCGCCGCAGAGCTTTTCCCACACCCGGGTACACAAATCCCCGGGCTCCACGTCCACATAGTTTCTGGCCGCCTCATTGCGGCAGGTGACCTTTCCCCTGCGGTTGTAGATGATGACGCCCTCTTCCATAGCGGCGAAGATCTGAGGAAACGCCGCCACATTGATGTCAAGAAAATCATACCGAAACACAGCCGCCAGCATGAGAAAGCTGGACAGCGCAAACATGGGAGGAGTCAGATCAAACCCGGTTCTCACAGCCCCGGACAGATACACCATATTAAAAGCCAGGGGGATGGCGGCTGCCAGAAGAAGAACCGCCGCATGTAGACCGTCCTCCCGACGCCTCTCAAAACGTCTGACCACAGCACCCATGCCAAGGAACACGCACCCGTAGGTAAACGCCATGTGGAAATAGAACGCCGGACCGTAGATTACCTGCTCAAGTCCAAAATAACGGTAGAACAGGTGGTGCCGGCCATTGGTCAGAAACATCCCATAGTCAAAGGCGCAGATGGCAAACAACACAGCCCTTGCCTTTGGCCCCACGGTCTTTGCGCAGTAAGACCAGGAAAACATAAGCCACCATGGACCGATCAGGCTGATCCCCACATAGGAGACGCCGTAGAGCGCGTACTTCACTGCCAGAGTGGGGGCGTCGGCCAAAAAAAGCTGGGGCAGGCACCAGATGATAATGAGGATCTGGCACATCACAAGGGCATTTGTAGTGTGGTTTTTCTCCGCCCGCAGCATCAGCCACCCGGAGGTGTAGAGGCAGCATGCCACTGCCCCCAGATAGGCTGCCCGCAGCAACACCAACGTCATACCATTCTCCCCTTTCACCGTCTTTTTTCCATAATGCCGGCAAATACCAGAAGTCCCACTCCAGCCGCCAGAAGGTATACCCACCAGGCGATGGAGAGCCAGAAACCTTTGGTCATGAACAGGGCCGCCGCCAGGCAGACAGATGCGCAGATCCGCGCCCACCACAGGCAGTTTTTCACCTGAGCCCAGACAAACACGGCCAGACAGATCCCCTCCACCAAAAGAGCGTCCAAAACAAGCCCTGTAAATACCGCGTCCGTACACAGAAGGCTTAAACATATAACATACCCTGCATTGGCCGCGGCGCGCGTCCAGGAGACATCTTTCCAGATCACCCTGGCTGCCCGCAAAAACCACACCACCGGAAGGAGGCTCATTTCCAACTGCAAAACCCCGGGCCAGCGGACAAAGGGTTGCTGGAAAAAGGCCACAGCCACACAGAGCGCCCAAAGGGTGAGGGCCGGCCTTCTAAGGGTCTCCACTGTCATGTACTGCCCAAAATACAGCCCTGCCAGAAAGATATACACAAACCGCCAGGTGTCATTTCCCAGGAATACCATGTGCAGAATGGTCAAAATGGACAGAATGTGGTGCCAGTCTGCCCGCCAACCTCCCAGAACCCGGGGATCTCTCCTTATGATGGGGAAAAACCGCCGCGCCGTCCCGCCGGACACAAGGAGAGCTGCTGCCGTCCAAAATCCCATCTGGTCAAAGGTCAGCCCCAGCTGCGTTCTGGCCGCAAAGGGAAACAGCGTCATGGCCGCGGCGATGACCAGATGGGGCCACTGCCTTTCACCCAGGTAGAACCAGGCATAAAAGCCGCCGTAAGCTGCCAGGCACAAAACCATCCCGTCCCATCTGCCCAGCCCCCCGCTGTAGAAGCTGACAGAGGTTAACACCATGGCAAGAACCCCAAAAACGTCCCAGAACAGGCTGCGGCCCCGAAAGTCCGCCTTTTGCCTCCAATAGCAGATCCCAAAGCTCACAGACAGGCACAGATCAATGACAGCCATCCGCAGGATAACGTCATCGGTAAGCCACCCGGCTGTGTACAGGATCGTCTCCGCCGCTGCCAGGGCTTTTAGAAAGCCTAAAGTTTCACCTGCCGGCTCTCTCCTGGCCAGAAGCCCAATGCCCGCCGCAGCAGCAGCCACGGAGACTGCCACGGAGGCGGTAAAGGACAGCAGAGGAACTTGGCTTAAAGGACCGTGGCTAACCCCCATGCATCCCTCAATGACCATACACCACACGGAAAACAGTCCCCGTACCATAGTGATAGCTGCAAAGGTCCAAAAATGAATGGGGGCAAAGCTGCGAAATCCTTCTGCCAGAAGCTGCCGCCAGTACACGCTTCCCTCCCCCTGGTCCCCGCTCTGGCTCCAGTCCCCTTCCGGAGTCAATTTCCAAAGGACTGCAATAAGGACTGTGGAGTACAGAGTCATGACGCACAGAAACCCGTTCCACCCCATGGAACACGCTTTCACGAGAAAAAACGCGGTGAGGCTCATGCCCCAGAGGCAGGCCTGGGTGTAAACCTTGTCAGAGAAACGCCTAATCCCGGCCCAGAAAGCACCAAGAGTCACCGCGCTTCCCACAAAGAGGACCTTCCAGCGGTTCTCCCCATGAAGGATAAACTCCGGCCCCAGCAGGTTAAAGTGCGCCGCGGCCAGGACGGAGAGAAACACAAAAACGCTTCCCAGGATGTAGAAGGCTCCAGCCGTCTTTCGGATGCCAAGGACCTTTTGGGACAGGGCACTTGCTCCGAAAAACATCAGCGTACAGGCGAAAACCAAGTAGGTCTTGCAGGCGTCTGTAAGGATGGGCCATGTGGTGGTGGCAAAGATAAGCCCTGCAAGGACGATAAAAACCATGCCAAGTACCAGGGCCAGAGTCCCAAGCATAGGCCGGAGGAAGGCGCAACCCCGGGACGGACAGGGAGGAGTCTCCTCCTCTATAGCCGTTTCTCTCTGAAAAACGGAGACCGATTGAAAAGCTGGGCCCCTCTCAAACTCAGGTTTCTCTCCCAACACGGTTTCCTTGGGACTCCATGTCTCGGCCCGTTTTTCGGCAATCTGCCATGGCGGATCCGGCTGGAGGGAGAAATCCCCTTTTAAGACTGGACGGTCCTTCTCCCCGGTTCCAGGGGCATCTGCCAGGGGGACAAAGGCCCGCGCCCTTAACGCGCCCCGCTCCAGTTCCCGGATCTGTTTTTTGTACTTGTCTGTTAACACCAGCAAATAGATGATGATCCCAAGCTGCGCAAAAGGAGCCACAAGCCAGATAAACAGTATCAGTATCCATCCCATATCCATTCCCCTTTCCATCTAAAGTATGTTGATATCTGATACTCTTATTATACGGAAAAGGAATGTGGGACGGTAGATGTCAGCCGTCACTTGTGGGAGTGACATTTGTAACGATTGGAGGGGGGAAATTTATGTATACGTATCCATCTCATGGCTCAGATCAATGTAATCTATTTCAAAATCCTCAAACAGATTTCTGTCTGCCTCCAACCGCTGCAATATAGAATTGCAGTAAAATTCCTCTGTCTCTATGCCAACACCGTTTCTCCCAGTATTTTTTGCGTCCAACATAGTAGTCCCGCTTCCGCAGAATGGGTCATAGCAGCAGCACCCAGCATGGAGGTAACAAACGCGCGAAACGACAAGCTTTCTTTAGGGGTAATAACCCGGAAGTTCCAGATCAGCGTCCACATAAATACATTCTTTTGGAATGTCATTCATTACCAAAAGCTCATAAATAAGCTGCCGCCGCCAATACCTTTGTATTTAAGTCCTCCGGAATCGTCATTGTGTACATAAAATAAATTCCCTTCTATGCGTACCTGCCTCTGTATCTGTCATCCCGCCACCTGCTGCCGGATCCTGGTGATCAATCCATTCTCATCCACCTCTAGAATATCCCCGCAGATCGCCCCGCCAAAAGGATTCCTCTCCGAGGCAGGTTCCCACTGATCCTTTACCGACCGCTCCTCCCCCGCCACGTCGATGACACAGTCCTTGGCAAGATAAAAACTTCCCTGGTACAGAATTTCGCAGGCGCAGCTGATATCATCGCTGTTCCATATCACATAGTCGTCCCCCTCTATCCAGTCAACGATTGCCAGGGCGTACTTTCCGTTGTCAAACACGTCCGTAAACACCAGCTGGAGCTCCCCCCTTAACCCTGGCGCCGATACGGAGATGACTTTTGCGTCTTTTCCATGCTCCTGAAGGATTTCGGTCACCGTGTACTCCTTCTGATCAGGGATCAGGCCAAAAGAGAGAGTCATCCTGTCCCCGGGCTTTACCTTCTCAATTGCGTCCCACGGATAATAGACAGGAACGGACAGCACCTGGCCCTTGGCCTCATAGTAATCGCCCATGTCAACAAGCTCTGGGTACCACTCCTTGTAACTGTCGCTCATGGCCGCGTCGATACGGCCATACTCCAAAAGCCCGTTCCACCCAAACAGTCCATGCCTCTCCATGATCTGGCTGTAAACTTCCGCGGTATCCAGGATAGTGCCAAGATCCTCCCTGGCTTTGATAAGCTTCACATTCTCCTTCTCAAAGTCATTTAACACCTCTTCGGAAAACTGATCCGGCTCCACAGTCCCCTCATACCAATCCCTGGCTTCAAAATACTCCTGAAGGTCAGAGGAAGTAAACCGTCTCCCGTGGCGGGCATAGATTTCATTGCGGGCGATCCGCAGGTCATCCGGTGACGCGCTTTTTAGCTCCTCCCTGGTCAAAAGCCGCACATGGCTTTCCGGGAAAATATATTCCCCGTCCTCATCTGCCAAGGACTCCATGCCTGTTTCCTCCCCGTTAGAAGCAGCGCCGTCTTTGCTCTCATCTGCCGCTGTCTCTGATTCCAATTCCCCGTCGGCGCTGTCTTTTGAAGCTTCTTCCCCAAGGCCTGTTTCTGCGGTCTTATCCCCGCTTATAGTCCCCGCCTGCTCCCCGCCGGAACCTTTACACCCTGCTCCCCAGGCGCAGCAGACACAGATACCTCCCAGGGCCATTGCAATCCTCCATGTTCGTCTCATCACAAAACCTCCCCAAAATCCGTTATTCTGTCACAAAAACATAGGCGGCATCGCCCCAGAATCCGTTTTTATCCAGGTTTTCCTGATTCCACCAGGCGGAAAACTCATACACCTTTCCCTTTTCCAATCCCAGAAGCGGTATCTGGCAATAGTAGGTGGTCACACGCTCCTCCCTGGCATCCCCGTCCGTTACATCTCCATTGTCCCACTGGCGGACCACCAGCTTATCCGGAAAAAATACGGTGGAACAGGCATACATCACCTGGTCCATCTTGTTGTAATCCTTAACCGTAAGTCTGGCCGCCGCCCTTAATCCGGCCTCATCCAGAGGGGCAGAGCCGCAGGCAATGGTTGACGTCATGGTCCCGTCTCCCATATCCACATTCCAGCTGTAATTTCCCGGCCGGACCTCAAAGGGGTCCAAGACGCTGGACAACACGTCCTGAAGCCTTAAGGCCGGCGGTTCTGTCAGAAGCACATCTGCCCTGGCCTGCCCTTCCTCATCCTCCGGCGCCGGAAAGATCTCCCACGCCCTGTACACGGGAATCCCGTCCCCGGTCTTCTGCCCCGAATCCGCCATGACCACAAAAACCTCCGTGCCGCCCTTAAATCCGCCATCCCCGTCAGGCCCGTCCTGGCCGGTCAGGTTAAGCAGCCCTATAATCAGGAAAACCCCCGGAAACTCATCGGTGTCCGAGCTGATAAGCGCCTGGTCTCCCTTTATCTCTTTTATATGAGCCCTGATCCCGACAGATTCCCGCCGCTCCACATCAGAACCTGGCAGATCCTAGTCTTGGAAATCCCAAGACGCGGCATCCAAACGCTCCATCTTCTGGCTGTCCGTCCCCGGTCCGTCTGTGGTCTCCTCCTTTGTGAGATCCGCGAACTCGCTGGCTGTGGTTCTGTCATCCCCATCCGCTCCACCAGTCCCATCCGTTTCCGCTCCACCAGTCCCACCCGCTTCCACTTCACCAGTCCCGTCTATTTCCGCCCCCTTCGACTCTGCCAAAAGTTTTGTCCCCCGGGCAGAATCCGGGGAATTGCCGCACCCACAAAACAAGGCCGTTCCCGCCACAAACAGAAGCGCCACGATCTTTTTTAACCTCATCCGGTGATCACCTACCCTTTCATCTTCTTGATGACCGTTCCAACCAGTCCAATACACAAGAGAACCGCCATCACCACAGCCAATGCCTTTACTACGGCTTTGATATAATCCAGCCACAGTGAAAACGCCCCGCCGAAAAAACTTCCCAGCACAGACTTTTGCTTCCCTGATCCCTGCTGCTTTATCCTTCTTTTTATGTCCGCCTTCACCTGTCTGTACTCCTGGTAAGACTCAAATGCCGCCGACGGTATGATCTGGTACATAGCCATTTTCTCCCATGTAAACCAGAAAAACAGGTTGCGCCCCACCCCAAGAAGCCTGTGAACATCCCCGTAATGAACCAAATGATCCATCCCCGGGCTGGCATCGCTGTAAAAGCGCATATAGTTGGGCATCAGGGAGCACTTCAGCACAAAAACACTTTTCTCAAGTTCCCCGGTGGCTTTTTTCAGACTAACATATCCCCGAAGCATCAGCAGAAGAAAGACAGTCCCCCAGACCAGAAGCCAAAAACCCCAGGTTTCCCCTAAATTTGGGGAAAGCTTCGCCACAAGCACCAAAAGTTCGCACAACAGAAACCACACAATAACCAGAATCTGCCACAAGGTGGCGGCATAGCAGAACGCGGCGAACCCGCGCCATTTTTTCCACTCCCTGGATGTCATGGAAAAGCAGAATGTTTTTTGTTCCATGGATTCTCCTTACGTTTCTCTGCCCTTTATTATACCATCCGCGGCCGGACAGGACAATTAAAATAAGGCATCGGAAATCTTAAAAAATTCTGATGCCCCATGAAAAACAGGTTCCAAAAGCCAATATCCCTACAACACTCCTCTATGAAACAGCTCCTCCAGCTTAATTGCCACCCCGTCCTGCTCCACATCCGGGCAGATCTCTCTGGCCAGGCTCTTGACAGCCTGAACCCCGTTTGCCATGGCAAATCCGCTGCCTACTGTCTCAAACATCTCCACATCATTAGGCCCGTCCCCAAAGCAGAAACTGTCCTCAACAGGCAGCCGGAGCATATCAAGCACCCTTAAGATCCCTGTGGCCTTGGACACCTGCTTTCCGTAGATCTCAATGGTCTCCCCGGGGCCGTGGATTTCGCTGGCAAAATCACCGCAGCAGGAGGCCGCAAGCTCCACCTGCTCTTTTGTGTCCACCCAAGCCTCCAGCTTCAGCGTCTCATAAAAAACCATCTCTTCGTCAAACTTATGGACAAGGTTTTCAAGATCAATGTTGCACTTTCCGAAGAAATTCAAAAGCTCTGTAAACCCTGGATCTATGTAAGAACAGGCCGGCGTTGACAAGATATACTGAATATTCCCCTGCCGGAACTTTCCGCACAAGTCTCTAACCGCGTCATGAGGCAGATATCGGATCCCGGCGTCCATGTCCTGGAATTTTATGTGGGCACCGTTGGCCAGGACATACCCGTCAAAGCCCAGTTCCCTGATATTATCCGCGATAAAAGCCCATGGCCTCCCGCTGGCGATAAAACACAGATGGCCCCGCTTCCTGGCCTGGGCGATGGCCGCCTTCACCCTGTCCGTAACATGCCCAAGCCGGGTGCAGAAAATCGTCCCGTCAATATCAAAAAAGATGATCTTTCTGTTCATACTCTCTTTATCCCTTCTAATGCTCCTCGTCTTCCTCCTCTGCTTCCTTCTTCCTGAACTTCATCAGGATGGAGCAGATCACAATGCTGATCTCATACAGTCCCACCATGGGGATGCCCACCATGATCTGAGACACGATATCCGGCGGCGTGATAAGAGCCGCCACGATAAAGATGACGATGATAATGACCCGCCTGCCCTTTTTCATCCACTCTACCTTCAAAAGCCTCATCTGGGTAAGCAGGACCGATATGACCGGAAGCTCGAACACAATGCCGAATATCATAAATATGGTCAGAAGAAACGTAATGTAATTCTGCACGCTGATAGACGCGGTGATCTCGCTTCCCGCACTTATCCCTATGAGGAAATGGAGCATAAAGGGGAGCATGATCTTGTAGGCAAAGACGATCCCCGCAATAAAACAGAGCAGCCCGAAAAAGATAGCTGACAGAAAGAGAACATTCTCATTTTTCTGCAGGCCAGGCTGCACAAAAGCCCAGATATGGTAGAGTATCACCGGAAATGTGATACACACCCCTGCCAGAAGCGCAATGGAAAAATACTGCATAAGCAGCTCCTGGGGGGCGATGAACACATAGGAGTACCCGTAAGCTTTCCCGATATCCGTCAGCATGTCCACCAGCTGAGGGGCATAGTGCAGCCCGGCAAGGGATGATGCCACCAGACAGACTACGCAGATGATCAGCCGGTTGCGCAGCTCCCGCAGATGGCCGGTAAGAGTCATGGACTGCTCTGCTTGTCTTTTGTGTTTTTTTCCTTTGGTCTTCTTACTCTTCATCACTGCTTGGCGGTATCTTCTTCTTCCTCGCCGTCAGACATGCCCGAGCGGAAGTTCTTTATGCTCTTTCCCACAATCTTGCTCAGCTTTGGAATCTGGGTGGGGCCAAAGATCAAGATGGCGATGACCAAGACAATAAGTAATTCCTGTGTTCCGATTTTCATAATTAGTCCTCCTCATATGATTATTAAGTATAACCGAATCATTTAACCCTGTCAGTCAGACTGCCTGCTGTTCCATGGAAACCTGTCCGGGCTGCCCGGGTATCTCCTCACCTGCCGCCTCTTCCACGGACACCACTTCACCGGCCGGGTCCCCAGGGTCAGGAGCTTCCTCTCCGTCTTCGAGGGAGGCGAAGGAGCGCTGCGTCTGACCATCTACCAGGTCATGGCCGCCGTCCGCCTTTTCTGCCGCCGGCTCCTTATTGTCCGCCAGCCCGGGATCATCCGCTTCCTGCTCTGCCGTCTTAAGATCCTCAGCATTTTCGCTCTCTGATTCCGTCTCCGGCGTCTTTTTGGCGGGCTTGCTGATATCTGAGAGGGACTTTTGGATCCCTTCCACGTCACCCCGGACTTCCTTTTCCAGCTCCGTAATAGGCTCCAGCGCCTCACGAAGAGGACGCTGGGCCTCCTCCAGAGGCTCCACAATACTCTCCCTGATATCCTTGGTGGCGTCGGAGGAAAACTTGCGGAATTCTCTCAGCGCTTCCCCGAATTTGCGGGCGTACAGAGGAAGCTTGTCCGGTCCCAGCACAATAAGGGCTACGATAAAGACCAGAAGCAGTTCCTGTATACCGATTTTCATAAGCTCAAACCTCCTGGCAAACTGTCCTTTTTCTGTCCCATAACTTTTTTAGGATATCATATTTTTCGACTTCTCACAAGTGATTTTTCCTGCCTGTCATCTTCTCTCCAGGTCCTTTTGAATCATCTCCAGATAATGCACCAGCACATCCCTCTGGCGTCCGATCTTCCAGGACCGGTCCATCTCGTCGTAGGTAAAGCTTTTCCTGCCTCCCCGCTCCATCCGCTTCCAAAACCCGTACAGCTCGTCAAAGGGAATGTAGTAGATCTCGTCCTTTGCCGTCCAGTGAAGCACAATAAAAGAAATCCCCCCCTGCTGTTCAAACTCCATCATAAACCGTACCTGGTGTTCATGGACGTTCTGCAGGGGAAACGTGGTCACGGCGCACTCCTTGGCGTCAAAGCACACAGGAATGCCCTGAACCGCCCCGATGTAGTCCACAGTGCTCTTCTGGTCAAAATATGCCAGAGTGATATGCCTGGTCTCCTTATCTATGGTGATAGGCGTAATGGGGGTCGGAACTTTCTGGATCAGGGCCAGCTTCCTCTCCCGGTACACCTCATTGCTGTGGTTGATCATGTCCTCCAGTGTGGAACCCCGAAGGCCCCGGCTGTTCCATGTTCCCATCTGATGTTCTCCTTGCTCAAAATCCTCGTTCCTTCAGATCCGCGGCCACTTTAACGTAAAACTCTTTCACGTCAAACCCCTCATAATCTTCCCGCGTCAGATCAATCATGTCCCCGTGGGAGATGCCCCGCAGACGCTTACTTGTCACCATGCCCCGAAACACTCCCCACCTGGCCGACTCCACGGTCACCAGCCCGTCATTTGGCCCATCCAGCTTCTTTAACACCCAGTAGGGCACGCACAGAAGCTTGCTGGAAAATCCGGACCTCATGAGACTGGTAAAGCTCTGGTAGTAAACGCCCTCCTTATCACCGTACAGCCGGTTAAACTCCGCCGCGTATACCTTTGACAGCTGCCGGCTGGCCCGGTAAGCGTCAGGGTTCACATCCCCCAGCCGCCCAAAATAAAGGTCGATCAAACGGCACACCCACCGGTACACTCTGTCCGGCAGACGCTCTAAAAAATCCACCAGGGCAGACCCTCTGTGGGGCGTGTTGATGGTAGTCAGGGACGCCACGCTCTCTTCCATGTGAAGGCCGCTTATAAGATATCTGGAATCCAACCCGCCTTTGGAGTGGGCAATGATATTCACCTTCTTACAACCGGTCTCCTTCAAAATCTCACAGATCTTGTCCCGCAAAATACGGGCGTTATTTTCCACAGTCCCCCAGGCTTCCTGGTGGCCGTAGTACACTCTGGCCCCATTGCGCGCCAGCTCCCTGGGAATCCTGCCCCAGTAATTAAAATAGTGGAAATCCCGAAATCCAACTCCGTGGACCAGAAGGATGGGATAGCGGGTGGCGCAGACACTTTGTTCCTTTCTCACATCATCCAGGCCGATCTTGTACAGGGTGTGGTCGATCTCCTGCCTCGCAAGGCCTCTCACATAGAAAGCCAATCCCACATTCACCAGGGGGATCCACATAAAGGTCCACACCAGAACCCTCTTGGCGATCCGAAGCCGCCTGGACATGAGACAGAGCCACACCATCAGCCCTTGAAACACCGCGTACAGAAGACCAAACAGGATCAAAAAAATAATGACGGAAATCTCAAACCCATGTTTTGCCCACTGATACCACACCGCGCCAAGGCACAAGGCCATAAGCCACATGGAGACAGTTAAAAACACAGTCAGCAACCGCAGAAGATGCACATGCACCCGCTCCGCGGCTGTCAGAAATTTATCATAGGTAGATCTCAACTAAAAACGCCTCTTTTCTACACATCCACAGTTTCAATCGATTTTCTGTATTCTACCATATGAACCTATGTTTTGTCTATACCAAAATCGAACATTTGTTTTCTTTTGGGTGAAAGAATCGCAGCAAACCATAGATGTTCGCAAAAATAGCATCCTTGTCATGGAGCTGCCGATTATCTGGGGACTTCCCAGACCATGTACGCCCGTTATGAGCGGGGAGCCAACGAGATGCCG
>Ga0224483_100152_pt1 | contig 18373 bp, 18 predicted proteins | sample hydfratestSal1_FD_181453 | JGI IMG/M metagenome (GOLD analysis project Ga0224483, IMG submission 181453) | Metatranscriptome of mouse feces microbial communities from Columbus University, Ohio, United States - Sal1 (Metagenome Metatranscriptome) ... | reverse complement strand
CGATAACAAGTGCTGCAGTGCTTGATCGCGCTGTATGCTAATAGCACACCTATAATATTCAAAGGGCTGCTGTATGTTAGTTCGCAAATAGAGTTTACAGCAGTCCTTTTGTCTTATCCACAATGATTACTTTTCCCAGTCGGGTGAAAACGTTTCTCCTACCTGGATGAAGGATTCTTTCCGGTTCCAATTGCAGTGAGAGGACTGGTAGCATCTCTTACATGGAGCATCCATTTTCATCTGGTCATTTACCGTCTTTCGGTAATTCTGGTATTCTGGCGCATTCCATATCTCCATAAACGGCTTGTCCATATCGTAAGGGAAGAATTGTACCGGTGTTGACATGCAGGGGCGCACATATCCGTCAGAACCCAGGAAAAAATCTCTCCAGGAGACATAACAGTCTTTGTGATACTGATCTTTCGCCACATCTTCTCCCACATAATGAGGAAGTTTTAAGACGATTCCAAGCTCCTCTCCAATACGGATGGCTTCTTCAAATACCTTATGTACCAGTTCCTCCTGTCCCCAGAGGGATTCATTCATCAGGTCATCCCCAAATACCGTTAAGTAAACAACCTTCACTTCTTCGATTCCGATTTCAGCCGCCAGACGCACCAGATCAGGAAGCTCTTCTATATTCGAGCGCATGGCGCAGAAAACAAAGTTAATCCACGGATATTTTAATCCGCGTTCTTTTTTCATCCGTACAATGTCTTTTAAATCGTCTGTGATCTGGCCGATCTTAGACCCTCTCCTGATGCGGCTGTTTGTCTCATCTGTTGCACCGTCCAGGCTTACGGCAAAGACGTCAACCTGGTAATCAAAAATAGCATCTTTGATCTTTTTAAGATTCATTCCATTGGAACAAAAATATTTCCTTGCGCTGTGCTGGCTGATAATTTTCAGCATTTCATTAAAATCAGGATGGATCGTAGGTTCGCCCCATCCCATCAATGTCACTTCCTCTACGATATCCATCAACGGTTCAAAACTGCGGAAAACATCCATGTCAAACATGGTAGGCTTAAAGTCAGCGGCATTGCGCCCGCACATCACACAGTTTAAGTTGCAGGCATTGGTAAGCTCAAAGACCAGCCGTCTGGGATATGACTGAAGTATTTCCTTTCCCTGTTCCAGTTCTGCGATATTAAGGTCTGTGTTTTTCTGCTGTATTTCTGTTAATTCTCTGCCGCTGAATAATGTTTTTGTCTTTGCTCTTACTATCATATTTTTTCTCCTATTTTGGTTTTACCAGACTTTCCATGGAGCATGTCCACTTTTCCAATACTCCTGCAACACATTTCTGTCATATACAGTGTCCATCGGATGCCAGAATCCGTTATGCAAATATGCATTCATCTGTTGTTCTTCCACTAATTTTGAATATGGTTCTTTCTCCAATTGCTGATCTTCACAATCTAAATATTCAAAAAATTCATTTTCGAAAACAGCAAATCCCGAATTAACCCAAGACTGATCATTATGATTTTTCTCTCGAAAAGAAAGCACGCTTCCGTCGGTCTCGCTGATTTTTATTGTGCCCCATCTGCCAGCCGGTTTTGCGGCTGTAATGGTTGCAATTTTCCCGCTTTTGTTATGATAGTTTAAGACCTCGTTTAAATTGACGTTTGACACCCCATCGCCATACGTCAGCATGAAAGGTTCGCCCTCTATGTATTTTCTTATTCTCATTACCCGTCCTGCTGTATTGGTATTTAAACCAGTGTCTATTAAAGTTACTTTCCAGGGCTCTGTAATTTTTTCATGAATATTCACGCTGTTTTCTGATAAATTAACGGTAATGTCAGATGCCCGCATATAATAATTTAGAAAATATTCTTTGATCATTTCTCCTTTATACCCGCAGCAGATAATAAAGTCATGAAATCCGTATGAGGAATATATTTTCATAATGTGCCATAATATAGGCGCGGACCCGATTTCAATCATGGGCTTGGGTTTCAGTATCGTTTCTTCACTTAATCTTGAACCCCGGCCTCCTGCTAAAATTACAACTTTCATATTGTTTTCCTTCTGTTTCTGCATTTGTTAATCTTTGATACATTGCAAATATCCGTTAGGGGCGCAGCTTATCTGCAGTTTATGGTCAATGCCAGTATCTATCTGAAATCTGTCATTTTCTTTTAAGAATTCCTGCATACCAGTCATCGCGTTATCTCCCAATTTCCAGGGCCGAACCAAATGTTCTGGCAGTTCTTCGTTCGCTTCTTTCATTCTGCGGTATATCATCTCGCTGCAGGTATCCATTACTACCAGATAACTTCCTTGTTTTACCAGCGGTGAGTATAATCTGCATTCTTCCAAAACATGGCTTCCTGTATGGCATGAGTCTAGAACAACCAATATCTTCTGATAATCCTTAGCAAATTCGAATACTTTCTGGATCATGTCTTTGTCAATGCTAGAACCTTCATACATCGTGATCTTGTCAAACATAGGATGATGTTCAATTTCTGTTCGGTTGTGTTCCCTTATATCGATATCTATTCCCAGAACGTGTCCATGGTTGCCCAGCAATGTTAAAAGAGACGCATAGAAAATCAAAGATCCTCCATGAGCAATTCCTGTTTCAATAATCAGATCCGGCTTAACGTCCCATATTATTTCCTGCATAGCCATAATATCCTGCGGATATTGGATGATCGGCCTGCCCATCCACCGGAAGTTATACGAATACTTATCATCCATAGATTTGCAGAACCATTGTTCTGATAATTCACGCAGCTGTGTATCTTCTCCCAGTTTTTCTATGTTTTGTTTTACTTCTTCCTTAAATTGTTCAATTGGGTTATTCATCATAATTCTCCTTTTTGGCAAAATGCTTTATTTAATCCATCTTCCATTGTTATATTGCACTTCCATCCTGGTAATACTTTTCCTGTTCCTATCCTATCAGGATCGAATATTTCCTTTGGATGATACGTTCGTTCTCCCCAGCGAATATTTATCTTTTTCCCTGTGACCTGCAGAAACTTTTCTACAATATTCTTTAGGCAAACTGCTTTTTCACCCCGCAGAAAGAATTCTTCGTACGTTCCTCTCTCCATCTGCTCTAAATAAGTAATTGCCGTGAGAAAAGCAGAAACAATATCATCAACATGACAGAAAAACATTTTCTGTTCTCCTCCTGTCATGCCTATGGAGTCTCCGTCTTCTAACCGGGACAAAATGTTTAAGATCTTATTCCGGGGATCACCGTCTCCATAGGAATCAAATATTTTTAATGTCATCACCTTACATTCTTTTGAAAGGGCATAATACTGAAGTATCTTTTTCATAGCCTCTTTTGCGGCAGCATAATAGTTGACAGGATTATATTCTTCATTATCATAATTCTGCCAGTATGACCCGGCGTTGATGAACTTTTTACAGCCAGAATGATATGCAAACTCACATATTTTGGCAGGAAAAATAATGTTGCTGTTCAATAAGGCGTCAACATCGCCGGGATTATGTACGGATACAAATTTCCCTGCCAAATTTATCAGGACATCAGGAGCGACAGCGTCCAGGCGTTCTCCGGTCTTTTCATCAAATACAATAATATGGCTGTCCGGCAGAAACTGGCAGATGGAAGATATGTCGGACTCTTTCCTGACGATTACATACACATCGTAGCCGTTTTGCAGAAGCTCCTGACTGAGTTTTTGCCCGATATAGCCGGTTGCGCCTGTCAATAATATTTTTTCTTCACACATTTTTTAATTTTCTATCCTTTTCTGAAATAATGAGCTGGTTCTGCAATGGCCAATCTATATTTAACTTAGGGGAAAAACAGTTTATGCCATCCTGAAAATCTGCGTTATATTTTTCTCCCATATAATATAATACGATGCAGTCATCTTCTAATGTTTGAAATCCATGAGCAAATCCTCTGGGAACATATATCATGTTATCCTCATTTTCAGATAATTTAACGCTATAGCAGTTTAAGTATGTAGGCTCATTTTGCCTCAAATCGACAATCACGTCATAAATACATCCTTTCAGGCACTGTACAACCTTTGACTCAGCATAAGGTTCTTTTTGAAAATGTAGTCCTCTCAGTGTGCCTTTTTTACAGTTGTAGGATAGATTTATCTGCGGAAATGTATCCGTTATCCCCATTTTTTTGAATTCATCCTCACAGAATATCCGCTCAAAATAGCCTCTTTCATCATTATGGCGGCTTTTTTTCAATACTTTTACTTCGCTAAATGGATTCGATATGATATTCAATTTCTATGCCCTTTCTCTTGCCTTTCGTTGTAGGGTATCCCTCATGTTTACCAGACGGCCACTTCTGGAAGCAGTACCATAAACTTTCCGCCCCATGTTCTGACAAAAGCTAATTCGTTTTCTATTTCCTTCTTAAGATTCCAGGGGATGATAAGTATATATTCTGGCTTCGCTTTCTTGATCTCTTCTATTCCGTAGATTGGAATTTCACTGCCTGGAAGATACAGATTCTGTTTATGAGGATTTTTATCAACAACAAAATCCAGAAAATCTTTGTCGATGCCCACAAAATTAAAGAGCGTATTGCCTTTTGCCGCTGCACCATAGCCAACGATACTCTTGCCAGCGGATTTTAATTCTAATAGTTTTGATGTAATTTCAAATTTTGTCTGCCGGACCAGTCTGCCAAAATCTTTATACAGATTGGTATCTGAGATGCCTGCGCTGGTTTCTGCTGCCAGCAGTTCTCCTACACTGTTATGTACGTCCAGCAATTGGTTTTCAACGTGTTTTGCATATATTCTAAGAGAACCGCCATGTGTCGCAAGCAATTCCACATCATATATTTCCAGACCGCATTCACGAAATGCGTGACACACAAAGTTAAAAGAAAGATAAGAAAAATGCTCGTGATAAATGGTGTCAAAATATTTATGCTTGATTAATTCCCATACACTTGGAAATTCCATTGTAATTGTGCCGTTATCAGCTAGCGCAAGTTTGAGTCCGCGGATAAAACCGCCGATATCCGGCACATGTGCCAGAACATTATTTCCGATAATTAAATGCGGCTTAACCTTTATATTCTTCTTGGCATACTCTTCGGTAAAGAAAGCTATTTCTGTCCGTATGCCTTTTTGTATGGCAATCTCCGCTACGGATTCCGAAGGTTCTATTCCCCAAACGGGAATATGGTATTTATTAAAGTACTGCAGCAGATATCCATCGTTAGAAGCGATTTCTAAGACGGTTGCGTCTGAATCAAGATGCAGGCGTTTTACAATCATATCTACATAATCCTGGCAGTGTTTCAGCCAGCTGCTGGAGTAAGAACTAAAATATTTGTAATTCTCATTAAAGATATTGTCCGGTAATTCATAATCGATCACTTGAACTAAGCCGCACGTTTCACAAAAGCCCACCTTTAACGGAAGATGATATTGTCCTTTATTCAGGTTAGCAGCAGTTAAATAGTCATTTGCCAACGGCTGCTGGCCCAAATCAATAAATTCATATATTTCTTTTTTTCCGCAATAACGACACTTCATAATAACCCACCTACTTTTAATAATAATTTAAATATTCTTTGATGCTTTCTTCTGTCTGCAAGGAGCTGCACCAAACTACAGCCAGATATTTGCTCATTCTGTCCATAAAATGATAATTTTTGATGTTTTGTGCCTGTAATTTTCTGATAATGAAATCATTCCATAAACCGGGTATTAAAATTAATTCTGTTCCTGACAGGTTTTCCGGTTTCACTATGGGAGTGTCCTTACAATATTCCCTGGATTTTTCCTCTGTGACAATCAATCCTTTCATTTCAATATTCATTAAACTTAACATTCCCAGCAGTTTGCTGCTCTGATTTCCGACATCCCAAATATAAACTTGAGACTGGGCAATTTGTTTCAGAATGTTTTCCGCCTGCTCGATCAATAAAAGTTCATTATTTACGATGTCACGCACTCTTCCAGAAAAAAAGTAGAGTTTGTCAGCTTCTATTTTTTGAAAATACTGTTCCATCTGCTCCAAAAACATTTGGAACACTTTCTGATAGGACATAAAACCTGCCGTTCCAGAAGAATGGATCAGATAAGGGTCATGGCAGCCCACAAGATACTCACAGAGCTGTCCAATCCGTCTGGACACTAATTTGTCCACAATTTTTATTTTCTGATCGCCGCGCATGGTATATTGATTAATGATCTCTAATTCAGATTGCAGCTGTATAATCCGGCTCTGAGGCGCATAGTAACAGCCTTTTGTATTCCAGGAAGACAGATCTTCGTTATTGGCAAAAATTTCCGGCATCGTGTCGCTGTAACGATCAGACATATTATCAATCTGCCTGCCAAGATCCTGCTTTAAAAAGAACAAATCTCCACTATTTGCTACGCTTAATACCAGGCGGTTCTGCATGTATGTCTCATCCAGATCATAAAAGTCAGGTGTATGAATATAAGATTTATTTATTACAAACGGAATCAGGTTGCCGAGAAAGGGAAGAATATTTAAGGCTTCATATCCTTTTTGATATCTTCCTGATTCTATTTTAGAAAAAGCAGTATTTCCAAGATTTGTTCGTATTGTTCCCATTATTAACGCAAAGTCAGGAGAGTTTGAGATGATATCCATAATCTCATCAACAGCGTTTGGAAACAGCTCATCATCACTGCTCATCAGCAACACATAGTTTGAATCTGCTTTTTCAATTGCGCGTATCATATTGTTGGATCTTCCTATGTTGCATTCATTTTGATAGTAATGCAGGCGTTCATCTTCGATTGACATCATATAGTCTTTAATCTGTTTTCCGGAAGCGTCATTGTCAACGAGTACAATTTCTATATCATTCCTGTCAAATTTTAATAGCCGCTGAATATTTTCGACCACACTAACTGGATATCCAAATGTAGGGATTGCAATGCTTAATTTTTTCTCCATAAATATCCTCCTTTGCAGAAATTACAAATAAAATTTCTGCTGAGCCTGCCATATTGCGCTAATCATAAATAGCATTTTTAAGAACCCATCTGCCGAGAAAATCTTTTTCGAACAGCTCCGGATTATATAATTTATCCACAATGCTCCAGAATTCTGATTTTGTATATCCACAAAAATCACAGAAATCATCTACACACTTAGGATCAAGCGCATGATCCTTTTCTTTGATTATTTTAATGGCTTCATCTCTGTCCATCAGCCCGTATCTTATATATCTTGCAGTATAATCAGTAGCTGCCCCATGTCCAAATTTTGGATATTTCAGCCATGAATGGACCAAATATGCCCTGGAATCTATCTGGTCAAAATTCTCTGCATGATGTGTTCTGTTCCATTCGTGTGTCAGATCTTTAAATCCTCTTGCTTTGGCAAACTGATAATTGCGAACACTGTTCCATTCCAGGAAATAACTTAGATAGATCGGTTCCAGCCTCTCGAGATCTTCCTGACTTGGAGCTTCCGTCAGAGCAAGATCGTTCTCTGAGACGCCGAAGCTCAAGAGTTCATCTTTGTTAAAGCCGCTGGCAACGCCATTATTTATCTGATTACGGGCAGAATAAGATTCCTCATCTTCATTTCCTCCGTACTCGTAACTGACATTTTCACCGTAGACTAAGAGCATAGTATTCAATTTCAAAGCCATATGAAGCGGAAACGTATAGATATATCTGTCAATATACCAGGTCGGTTTTCCATATTTTTCAAACATTGCACGCATTAGTATCTTCTGTGCTTTAATATTGGGTTTATAACTGACAATGGGACATCCAAACTCTTCACTTATGTTTTTGAGATTTGAGATACCGGCCTCTGTCATTGGAAAATTGTCTTCAACGGAAAACAGAATAGGATTCATATGCATGACTTCTTTCATGATATAAACCTGAAAATGACTGTCTTTTCCTCCAGAGACCGCAATGGCGCAGTCATAATTACCAGCTCCATTGCATCCTCTGTATTTGTCACATAATTTTTCCAGTTCCTTCCAGCGCCCGTCCCAGTCAACATTCTTTCTGCTTTCATAATGGCGGCACGCACAGCAGACGCCTTTTTCGTCAAATACGATTCCTGGCCTTGTGTCGGGCATGGTACATTTCTTACAGTATCTCATTTCAAATTCCTCCTATTTAGCCTTGAAACAATGAATCAAACTCTACCTGTTCAAACACGTCCAGGCAGGTTTTTCTGGTTGCGTTGCAGATTCTGATGCCATGCTCACTGGCATATTCTTTTGCTTTTTGAAATGCCAGATATGAGATATCCTGAATTCTGTTCTGCTCATTCATTCCGTCATACTTTTCATCCGGCTCTGCCTGCCTGGTGAAATGGCTCTTTACATTTTTCTTATAGCTAAAGTCAAGCCCCAGCAGGTAGATTTCTTGAAATCCCATGTAAACAGCCAGCTGGATGCAGACATAGATAACGGTGCCTCCGTTATAGGCTTTTTGGGAAAAGTCATCGCTGAACTGCATGTTCCGTATAGAAAAACGGTCTAATATGGAATGGTACACGTACCAGCTGCCGTCTAACTGTGCGTAGTCAAAATATGGCTGGCAGTCTGCAATGAATTTGTAAGGGATATCTGCCAATTTAGGGAACTCGTCCTGCCACATTGAAATCCCCCCTGCATCCAGGACGGTGTAGCAGTCAGGCCTCCAGCTTGTTTCCGGAAAACAGGTAAAAATAGAATTTATGCCGATGCAGAATTCCTGGTGGTTGTAAAGACACGCAAGGTCTTCGTAGGTCAGGCTGGGGCCGGTAGCGACGATAAAACATCGTTTACCGTGGTACTTGTCCTGAAAGGCTTCTATTTTAGGGTTCTGGTAGCCTGAAATAAATTTGCTCCAGTCTGCGATATCGGTCACTGAAGTGTTCTCCAATTCTGGTTCTAATTGACTGACTTTCTCCGTCAAAAGGAGAGTCTGTGCCTCTATCTCATCTGTCTGCGTAATGCGTATTTCTGGAAACATCTGGCAGAACAGGGCGCGGGCGTTCTCGTTCATGGAGGAGGGAAGAAAAACGGAAACGTCCTGATACTTTTCATCCAGCAGTTTTTCATATACCAAAACGGTATATAATGTGCCTCCATATAAAATGATATGGTCCGGGAATTCCAGTTTCTTTCCATGAAGGGCCCTTCGTGCGGTATTTAATCCATACCCCATGAATTCAGGCGGGCAGTCTTCCACGTCAAAGTAAAAAATCCCGTCTTTTTCCAGTAATTCCGTTACTCCTCCGCCGAAAACCATGGATACGATCACCGCATAGGATTTGTAGTTCTTCTTGTAAGTGCCATAATCAATGACAGGGCATTGGCCAAATGATGTCCCGACTTTTTCTGGATCTGAATCAATAAAAGCAATCACTTTCTCTTTTCCCAGCAGTTCATACAGTAGTTTTCCTCTGTGCCCCATGCCCCAAATCACAAATTTCATCATAGGTTCAGCCCCCTGTTTTAAATTCTTGTGCATCGTCAGATTTGGCTTGCTGCCATTTCATGATCCGCCGGTTGATGGAATCCGTTGAATCAAAATTTTCATAATCAAATGGCACGGCGTAATCTGCTGTCAGCGGCTCAATTTTTTTGTTTGTATTATAAATACAGTTGAAACATAAGGTGCCTTGTAAGTTATGGCTGATATGTGCGAGCCTTAACTTCTGCGCATATTGGTTATTCCAGGCATCTTTTAACGGTTCTTGATTCAAATCTGCCGCCACCAGGTAATTTTGAAAATCCGTGCAGCACATGGTTAAATATCCTTCCACAGATACGTAGAGGTTTTTAAAAAACATAGGACAGATATTATCAGCGGGGTGGTACCCTCCTCTGCCTCCGATTGCGAGGCGCTGATTAATTTCATACATATATCCGCCCTGGTTGACGCATTCCAAGAAAAACATATCATCCACAATATCTTTAAAAAGTAAATTCATTTCTTCTTTTATTTCCTGCGTAAAACTGGTTAAAATACATGAAAGGAATAAATTGACAGGTTTAGGGGCATGTCTGCGCACTTGATCAAATATGGTAATATTATTTAATATTTTGTCAAAATCGTCTTTTCCGTGGATCAGAAGATAATCGTTTGCATTAGATGCATTAATAGAGAATTTCACACTGTCTATGCCTGCTTCAATGAGTGATTCCGCCCTCTTTTGATCCAGCAGCGTCCCGTTGGTGGTAATGTAAACATACTCATAGCCTGTCTGCTTGGCATATGCTATGAATTTTTCCAGATCCATATTTACCAGAGGTTCCCCTGTTGCATAGAATCCAACTTCTCTGGTTCCATTTTCATATGCTTCCTTTAGTATTTTTTTTCCAAACTCCAAATCCATCATTTTCTTTTTTCTGCTCGATTTAGCATTTGCACAAAAAATACAGCAATTATTACAGACATTTGTAATCTCCAGCAGCATATTTTTGGGAAATGGAACCACAGGCAGATAATCATTTACTTTTTCATTATTTTCAATACGTTTGTTTAATTTTCCTTGCATCCTTTTCTCCCAATTTTGTTTCAGACAATCTTGTATGAATCTGTCCGTTTTTTGAGCGCGCCATATGCCTCGTGGTGAGAAAACAAATGGCCAGCGATAATCTCCATCAACTCTAAATCATGTTCGCAGTCGATGTCGAGAATTCCTGTGTCTTTCATAATCCACGCCAATGCCCTGCGGTCGTTTATCCGGCTGCTCAGCAGGTATTCTCTGCGGTATGCATAGATGGAAGCGTTCATGTCATAACACCCTGGCGCCTGCTGCCTGGCTACAAAATCTGAGGGGATCACGGTCGTGTAATAACCGTTTTCATCCTGGACCACCATGTTAAAATATGGCGAACGTCTGGCGTCCGTAACGGTGTATGCAATGTCTGCGTTTTTATCTCTCAGAAGCGTTTGAATGGTTCCGTCTATGTCTGCCGCTGTCCGCAGGGGCGATGTAAGATCCAGGTCCACCACGATCTCGTACCTTTTGCCCTCTGTGTCCTCCGCTTCTTCCAAAGTGTCTTTGATGACGTCTTTTTTTGCTGCCGTATCCCCTGCCAAGTCCGGTCTGCGCTTCACATGCAGGTACTCTAGACCTGTATGGTTTAATTGTTCCAACAGCAGATTGCTGTCCGTGTTGACGGCCAGGCTGGCCTGGACTGCCTGGCCATAGGACGTCAAGTATTCTTCAAATGCCGCGGCCGTATAATATGCAAGCGGTTTCCCGCACAAATACCGCGTGTTTTTCCCCCTTACTCCTTTGGAACCTGCCCTCGCGCATATGGTAAATAAAATATTCAACACTGACCCTCCATAATGAACTTCACCAGGGTGTTTGCCCTGCCGATCTCGTTAAAGCTTTTTTCTTCCTGCCAGACCGAACGGAAGAAGTATTCCATTTCTGACAGGTAACAGTCGTCTTCTCCAAAATCTGTCCACGTTTCCTCTCCGTCTTGCAGGGATACCGCATGGATGGTGTTATGGACTAAGTCAACCGTGTATTTCCTGCGGTCCCCAAACAGTTCCAGTACCCGTACGGTTTCCGCCCCGAAATAATCCAGGTGCAGTTCGGCTGTCTTATCCTGGTAGCCTGCGATATAAACTGCGATGTCATCCGTATCTGTTGCCAGTCCAGAAAGGTGCCCGGTAATTTTAAACATTTTTTCCGGCAGTCCGAACAGATATGTAAGGTAGTCCCACTCATGAATTAAATCCAGCTCCACCCCGCCGCCCAGCTCCTTTTTAGCGCTGTACGACTTGCGGTAGTCAGCCCCTTTTCTCCAGCCTGGCAGGTAGGACGAGGATATGGCACGGACAGAATAAAAATGTTCTCCCTGCCCGACCAGGTCTTTGACGTGCCGGACTGCCTTTTTATGCCGCAAGGGGCATGCCACATAATAAATGCCGTCCGTCCGCAGTTTTAGGCTCCCAATGTCTCTGTAACCGTCAAACACCGGTTTTTCAATAAACATATGCTGCGTCTTTTGAAGCAGATTTGACACGGCCTCGTAATGAAATGCTGTGGGGTTTGTAATAAAAATTACGTCATAACCGCCCGGCAGCTCTTCATAGGAATGGTATACCGTTGAAAGGAGGTCTTCCAAGCGGTTGTCCAGTTTCCTCCCCTGCACTCGCAGGGCGTCTATTGTGAAAGGCATTTCGTGCCTTGACAATACTTTGTTAATGTTCCAGGCATGGCGTTGTCCGATGGAGCCCAGCCCGACTATGCAGATTTTCATGGGTTTTCCTCAATGGTGTTAATTAAACGAATGATTTCTTGGTCCTGTGTAAAGCTGTATAAGGGTTTTTTCCCTTCCACAGCTGCAAAAAATTCTTCCAATTCTTTTACGTATGCCGCCTCATTGACAAATGCCCCATACCGTTCATCATGGATGTAGCTGCCCAAAACCACTGTGCGCTCTTCTCCACTTTCCATGTCTTTTTCCAGTAGGGAAGCGGGTGTTCCCTCCCAGGAGAGGTACATACTGTCATTGTATGCCTCAAACCTGCGTACGGCCTTGCGTGAAACTACGTCGATGATGATGATTCCCACTGTTCCGTCTGAATGGGACGCTTGTATAGCATAGGTGTCCGGAAAACTAAGCCCTAAATGTGAGAAATTTGCCTTTGTCACAGAAACGCTTTCTATTTTTCCAAAAGCTGCTGTAATCCAGGGCAGTTCTATAGCCAGTAGTTCACGGCAGCCGTTGGTGGCTTTCCTGCTGACGAAAAAATCGTCCAGATTGTCCCAGGGATGCCAGTCCGGGAGATACTGCCCCACATGGTAGATGTATATTTTTTTATCCCTGTTTTCCTGGGATTTTTGTATGATGTATTGGATCTCTTCTTTATATAGCGGCGTGGAGGAGAGAAACAATGTTTTACCCTGTGTTTGTGCCAGCTTCAGGTTTTCTTCATAACCTGTGTCAAGCAGGTTGATTTCGCTGAAGACATGGCAGCCATTTTGCAGGCATGTGGTAGTCAGCCCCGGGTGGGATTCCGGCGAGGTGCAGATGAATGCCGCATATATGGGAGGTTTGACATCAGAGATGCTGCTGCAAATGTCTATCCCGTATTCCTGCTTCGCTTGTTCCGCCCTTGTCTTATCCTTGTCAATGCCAATGATTGTGCATTCCGGGCGCAGCGCTTTCAGTATACGGATGCGCCTCTGGCCCATAGATCCTAAGCCTATTACAAGTATCGTTTTTTTCATTTTTTGTTCCATCCTGTCTGTTTTGAAAGCATGTGCCCAGCTTTTTACAAAGCGTAAATATCTGCCTTATAGCGCCCCATATTTTCCCGCATCCACGCAATGGTCTCTGCAATCCCCTGCTCAAAGGTGTAGCGCTGCTGCCAGTCTGTCAGCTCTTTAAGTCTGGCATTGCTCCCCAGCAGCCGGTTTACTTCGCTCTTTTCCGGGCGCAGCCGCTGTTCGTCGCAGATTATCCTGGCTTGGGGATTCACTTGACGGATGATGGTTTCCGCCAGTTTCCCGATGGAGATTTCCTGCCCTGTGGCAATGTTGATTTCCTGCCCCACAGTATGGGGAGATTCGGCAATGGCGAGAAAACCTGCCGCGGTGTCCTTCACATAGTTAAAATCTCTGGTAGGCGAAAGCGAACCCAGCCTGATTTCTTCTTTCCCGGCAAGAAGCTGTGAAATGATGGTAGGGATTACGGCTCTGGCAGACTGACGTGGTCCATAGGTGTTAAAAGGCCTGGCAATAGCAACGGGGAGCTCAAAACTTCTGTAGAAACTCTCTGCCAGACGGTCAGCCCCGATCTTGGACGCAGAATAGGGGGACTGACTTTGGAATGGATGCTTTTCATCAATTGGGACATACTGTGCAGTCCCATATACTTCCGAAGTTGAGGTGACCATGACCTTTTCTGTGTCTAATCCTCTTGCTGCCTGCAATACGTTTAAGGTTCCCTTGATGTTTGTGTCCACATAGGAATCGGGAGAATGGTAACTGAAGGGGATGGCGATCAGCGCCGCCAGATGGAACACCTGGTCTGCTCCCTTCATAGCTTCCCGGACGCCGTTTGGATCTCTGATGTCCCCTGCAAAAATTTCAATGTGATTAAGTTTTTCTTTGGGCAGGGTGTCCAGCCACCCCCAGCTTCCGAAGGAGTTGTAGCACACAAACGCCCGGACCTCATATCCTTTTTCCAGTAAAGTTTCCACCAGGTGGCTTCCGATAAATCCGTCTGCCCCGGTAACTAATGCTTTTTTCATACGGCACCGCCTGTCTGATAAATTTCTTCTATCATGTCAAATTTATCAATAAATTTTTTCTTACTGTCTATCCCCTGGGATAGCATTTCTTTAACAGTATCTATTACATTTTTCGAGGTATCTTTTCCTTCATATGGATTATCATATTTGTTACATTGCACAGAAAAACCGTCACTAAGGGCGTATGTCAGAGCTTCTGTAATTTCTTCCTCAGAATTTCCGCAGGAAATAACGGTTTTTGAACATACTCTTCCTTTCTGCCTGTCTCCGATATTTACAGTGGGGATATGAAAAGACGGAGCCTCAACAATCCCGCTTGAGGAATTGCCCATGACACATCTGGCAAATTTCAAGGCACTTAAATATCCTCTCTGTCCCATAGAGCGAAATGCGCATGCATTCTCATGTTCTCTGACGTAACAATCAATCATCGAATTGATGGCATCGCCTTCTGCATCTGCATTGGCATAAGTAAAAATATAGTTATAATTCTTCTTCCTGGAAATCACTTGCAAAAGCTGCCTGAATTGCTGTTTTGCCGTGTTTTTTTCCAGTGTCACAGGATGGTAAGTAACCATGATATAAGGATTGCCAAACAAAGGGCTGAAGTCAGCGCATAGATCATCTCTGGTTAAATAATGTATTTTCTTTACATTTTCTACTCCCAGCGCCCCTACACAAAATATACGTTCCGGAGGCTCCCCCATCTGTTGCAGCCTTTTCGCATATATGTCTGTGCTGGTAAAATGGATGGCGCTCATTTTAGAGATGCTGTGCCTTATGGCATCGTCCATGGCGCCTTCTGTGATTTCCCCGCCATATAGATGTGCGATCGGAATCTGGAACATCATTGCTGCAATGGCGGCAATCAGGGTTTCATATCTGTCTCCTAACAAAAGCAGAAGGTCCAGACTTGCATGTTCAAAAGCATCTGCCAATCCTTCCAGTTCTCTGCCCATCGATTTGCAGATTCCTCTTGGTTTGTCTGAATTCAACTCCATTGGCACTTTAAAGGAAATAGGATTTCCATCCTCAATGATTTCCTGGCAGGTGCTGCCGAACCTTTCTTCCAAATGAGCGCCGGTAACGATAAGGCACAATTCAAACTCATTACTAGTGTGTATTTTTTCAATTAGCGGTTTTAACAGCCCATACTCTGCCCTTGTACCAGTAACTATGCCTATTTTATACATCTGTCTGCTCCCTCTGTATCAGTTCATCCGGCATGTAGTCCCTTGCAGCCTTTTTTCCCAATACCTCATGCCATTCCATAGGAGAAATTCCTGTCCCAGGCCTTTTTGCCGTTATATTGCCTTCTGTCAGTGTTTCCCCCGCCTTTATTCTCTTAGCTGCCACAATACTTTTCCTTACAATTTTTATATTATCTACTTCCGACGCAGTCCTTTTCTTTTTTCCGTCCCCCAAAGCAGTCTCTATATTCCGGATTGCTTTTACCATGGCTGAAAACCCTTCCGGTTCCAGGCTTGCTCTGTGGTCTGGTCCTTCCATGGCCCTGTCCAGCGTAAAATGCTTTTCAATAACTTTTGCGCCTAAAGCTGCTGCCGCAATGGGAACCTCTATGCCCTCCGTATGGTCAGAATACCCGACTGTTTTATGGAATGTGCTCCTTATCTGCCTCATGGCAAGCAGGTTAACGTCTATGAACGGCGTAGGATACCCTGTGTTGCAGTGGAGTATTGTGATATCGAAAGAACCGTTTTCCTCAAGGATATCCACCGCTGCGCGGATTTCATCTAATTCACTCATCCCCGTTGACAGGATTACTTTTTTTCTGGTGCGCCCAATTTTCTCCAAATATGGGAGGTTGGTGATCTCACCGGAAGGCACTTTCCAATAATCCATATCAAAAGAGCTCAGGAATTCTATGCTTTCCAAGTCAAACGGTGCAGACAGGAAGCCAATCCCAGACTGGTCACAATGTCTCTTCAATTCCACAAACGCTTCATTGGGCAACGCAAGGGTTCTTAACATGTCCAACTGGGAGCCATCCCCTGTTTGCCCCTTTTGGTATTGGGCTTTTTCTGCTTTGCACGTGGCCAACCCCTCCGGGACAAAGGTCTGGAATTTTATGTAGTCAGCGCCAGCTGCCTTAGCTTTTTCCACCATTTCTTTTGCAAGGTGCAGTTTCCCATTATGGTTGACCCCTGCTTCTGCGATAATGATGACTGGTTTCTTATTTTCCATAATATATCTGCCCCGATTCTATCCGATACCTTACGGTAGTGCCTGCCCCAACAATTACATTGCTGCCGACTTCAACCCCTTGGATTACTGTGGCGTTTGCCCCAACCAAGGTATTATCCCCGACTGTTACGTTTCCGCATAACACGCTGCCCACTGCTATATGAGAAAAATTGCCGACTACATTGTCATGTTCCACAATTGCACCTGTATTAATGATTGACATTTTGCCGACATGTGAATTTACATTGATAATGGCTCCTTTGGCAACATACGTTCCTTCCCCGATCTGGGCACCGTCTGCCAAGGTCGCTGAAGGGTCTATAATGTGGGGGAGCCTGTAGCCAATTTGCTTCAGCTTACCATATGCCCTTTCACGGGCATTGCCTTCCCCCAGATAGCCGATTGCAACAAAAGCAGTCCGGATACCCGAATCATAGATTGCCTTCAAATCGTCATCGGTCCCGATTATCGGGAAGCCCGCACCGTTTGTTTCCGCCGCTGCCCTCCCGACAAAGCCGGCAATTTCATATTGTCCCAGTTGTTTGATACTGTCTGTAACGCTTCCGGCATGACCGCCGTTACCCAAAAGAATAATCTTCTCCATAACCACTAAATCCTAAAATTGTTCTATTTTATACTTCATCTGCTCCAGTTCTTCCATCTGCCCCATATCCATCCACTGGCTGTCGTCAATTAAAAAGGTTCCGGCTCTTTTCGATTCCTTTATTGCCAGTTCAATCAGCTGCGGCAGATGGATGGTTTTATTTTCCGGTATGAGATTCAAAAATTCTGGCTCTATAATATAGACGCCGGTGTTGATGTTATATGCGATCTTTGGCTTTTCCTTCATAGATAATATTTGCTGCCGATCCCCAATTTCAATGGTCCCGTATGGAATTACCAGATTCTTTTTGGCGCATATCATGGTAATAATGTTCCCGTTATTCTTATGAGCCTCAAGCATTTGTGCGTAATTGCAGTCCAATAGAACGTCACAATTAGACATAAAAAAAGTGCCGTCTACCTTGCCTTTCAGGTATCTAAGCCCTCCGCCAGTGCCTAAGAAGGAGGTTTCTTCGATAAAGTGGATCGTCTGCTTTACTTCTTTCTCCTTGAAATATGACTTTATGAAATTCTTCATATAATTGACAATCATATATACTTCATCACAGCCATATCCGCTGAAACGGTTCATAATCTGTTCGGTGATGGTAATGCCGTCTATGGGAATCAGGGGCTTAGGCAGAATATTGGTATAGGGCCAAAGACGTGTGCCTTTCCCGCCGGCCATAATTACCAGCGGAATATGGATGTCTTCTTTCTTATGGTCATTCTTGCCCGGCCTGCTGAAAATAATATCCACAAGCTCATGCCTGTCATTGACGACCGGCATAACGGCAATTTCTTTCTCATCCATAATCGAATCTGCAAGATACCGCTCTTCCTCCCGCACAAAATAAGGCTCTCTGTTGACCGCTTTGCATATGGGTTCTTTGAGGGAGCCGCCTGCCAGCAGGTATCTGCGGATATCTCCGTCTGTGGCGGTGCCAAACAGTTTTGGGCCGTCGCAGACCAAGGCTGCTCCGACCGAATTAGCGTCGATCATTTTCATGGTTTCTTCCAGGCTGCACGATTTGTCAACAATAAATTTTTCCAGTTTATTCATGGTATCTGTAAATGCCAAAAGCCCCAGATGCCTGCCATGTCATGTCTTTGGCATTGTCTCCTGTCACTGATCATATACGTCCATCCCAGAGGTTGGCATTTTAAGGGATGGCGCCTTGTCGCAAAATATTTTAATCTGCGAAAAAAGACACTGTATCAAGTACAGCGTCCGCATATCTAAAAGCGATTCCATTTGCACCTGACAAAATCCATTTTGCTACGGTTATATCTTTTTTCATAGTATTACATGTCTTAACAATAAATATATCGGACATAACCGCAAATACTTTATAGTATTTTCTGATTAT
>Ga0224483_100149_pt1 | contig 18506 bp, 11 predicted proteins | sample hydfratestSal1_FD_181453 | JGI IMG/M metagenome (GOLD analysis project Ga0224483, IMG submission 181453) | Metatranscriptome of mouse feces microbial communities from Columbus University, Ohio, United States - Sal1 (Metagenome Metatranscriptome) ... | reverse complement strand
GCGGGATTATAAATTGTTTAACAGTATTAAGAAGAATCCAAATTTAATAAATCACCATGAAAATCTTTAGAATTTACACCTTAATTATATTAGGAGTGCTGTTTCTTCATGCAAATGCGGTGGAAAATTACCCGTATCGTACCGACGGATTGTGGGTGACGGAGCCAAATCATAGCGATTGGCTGTATGAAGTGGGGGAGAATGCTTTGGTTGATGTGTCGTTTTACCGTTATGGTATCCCTGCTGACGGGGTGATAGTGAAATACACCATCGGAGATGACATGCTCCCGGCCGATAAGGAGGGGGAATTTACTCTTGTCAACGGCAAGGGACGCGTGGATATAGGCACAATGTCAAAGCCCGGGTTTCGTGACCTGCGGCTCATAGCCATGATGGACGGAAAGAAGTATGAACATCATATCAAGCTTGGATTCTCGCCCGAGAAATTGCAGCCATTCGTGAAGGAACCTTCGGATTTTACGGATTTCTGGAACAAGGCTGTAGCCGAGGATAAGAGATTTCCTCTCACATATTCAGTGGAGGCGGTTGATAAGTACACCACCGATAAGATGACTTGCCAGCTGGTAAAACTTCAGCTCAATGCTGAGGGTCGGTGTATGTATGGCTATCTTTTTATCCCTAAAGGCGAAGGAAAATTCCCGGCTGTGATGTGCCCTCCCGGTGCCGGCGTGAAAACTATCAAGGGTCCGTTGGTGCACCGTTATTATGGCGAAGGTGGTATGATAAGAGCTGAGATTGAAATTCACGGTCTGCATCCCGACCAGACTGAGGAGCAGTTTGCCGAACACCGCAAGACGATAGGCGACTATTTCAAAGTCGGTATTGAAGACCCTGATAAATACTACCTGAAAGATGTATATCTCGGTTGCCGCCGTTTCCTTGACCTCCTTACTTCCCTGCCGCAGTGGGATGGAGTGAATCTCTTTACCCAAGGCGGAAGCCAGGGTGGGGCGCTTGCCATTACTACAGCGGCTCTCGACCCTCGTGTGACCGGCTGCGTGGCAAATCATCCTGCACTTAGCGACATGACCGGCTATCTCAGCGATAAGACCGGTGGCTATCCCCATCATTTCCGCAAAGACCGCTCGGAGGCGACACCTCAGAAAATCCGTACCCTCGAGTATTACGATGTGGTAAATTTTGCCCGTCACTTGAAATGCCCGGTTAGAATGACATGGGGATTCAACGATGTTACCTGTCCTCCTACTACCAGCTATATCGTATATAATGTGATTCCCACTCACAAGAATGCGCATCTTACCCCGATTAACGAGCATTGGACCTCGTCTGATACTGAATATGGGCATTATGAATGGATAAAATCTCACCTTAGACCGGTGGACCGATAGTCTGTCTATATAAAAGCGTAAAATATTTCACTGGCTGAATAATGTTGTAAATCATTGTCAGCCAGTGAAATTTGTATAGATTGTGGCGGTATGAGTCAGAAAAAGTTGAAAAATAAATAGAAAAAAGAGTGAAAAAATTTGGTAGATAAAAATATTTGCTGTAATTTTGCATCGCTTTTGGGACGAAACGCTTCTCCCTTACAGCAAGCGAACAATTACTTGTTGCCTCTTTAGCTCAGTTGGCCAGAGCACGTGATTTGTAATCTCGGGGTCGTTGGTTCGAATCCGACAAGAGGCTCAACTAAACTAACAACACCGAATCATCTGATTCGGTTCAAAGGGCGAATACCAGAGTGGCCAAATGGGGCAGACTGTAAATCTGCTGGTTTTTACCTTCGGTGGTTCGAATCCATCTTCGCCCACAAATCCCCTTTCCAATGCGGAAGTAGCTCAGTTGATAGAGCATCAGCCTTCCAAGCTGAGGGTCGCGAGTTTGAGCCTCGTCTTCCGCTCTAAGACATAACGCCAATGTAGCTCAGGGGTAGAGCACTTCCTTGGTAAGGAAGAGGTCGCGGGTTCAAATCCCGCCATCGGCTCTAAAAATTAAAACGACAGCCCCGGTAGTGCCCTTACGCTATCGTGGCGTCTTGTTAAAAAGTCAATCATTTAATCAAATAAATAGCAAAGTTATGGCTAAAGAGAAATTCGAAAGAACCAAACCGCATGTTAACATCGGTACAATCGGTCACGTTGACCACGGTAAGACTACTCTTACTGCCGCCATCACTACAGTTTTGGCAAAGAAGGGTCTCTCTGAAGTGAAGTCATTCGACCAAATCGACAACGCTCCTGAAGAAAAGGAACGTGGTATCACAATTAATACCGCTCACGTTGAGTACGAGACTGCAAATCGTCACTACGCTCACGTTGACTGCCCCGGACACGCTGACTACGTTAAGAATATGGTTACCGGTGCTGCTCAGATGGACGGTGCTATCATTGTGGTTGCTGCTACTGATGGTCCTATGCCCCAGACTCGCGAGCACATCCTTCTCGCTCGTCAGGTGAACGTTCCCCGTCTCGTTGTATTCTTGAACAAGTGCGACATGGTAGACGACGAAGAAATGTTCGACCTCGTGGAAATGGAAATGCGTGACCTTCTTTCAACTTACGAATATGACGGTGACGAAACTCCTATCATTCGTGGTTCTGCTCTTGGCGCTCTTAACGGTGAGCCCCAGTGGGAAGAAAAGGTTATGGAGCTTATGGAAGCAGTTGACAATTGGATTCCCCTGCCTCCCCGTGATATCGATAAGCCCTTCTTGATGCCTGTTGAGGACGTATTCTCAATCACCGGTCGTGGTACTGTTGCTACCGGTCGTATCGAAACTGGTATCGTTAAGGTAGGTGACGAAGTTCAGATTATGGGTCTCGGCGCTGACATGAAGTCAGTAGTTACTGGTGTGGAAATGTTCCGCAAACTTCTCGACCAGGGTGAAGCCGGTGACAACGTAGGTCTCCTTCTCCGCGGTATCGATAAGAAAGACATCAAGCGTGGTATGGTTATCTGCCACCCGGGTGTAGTGAAACCCCACAGCAAGTTCAAAGCTTCTGTTTATATCCTCAAGAAAGAGGAAGGTGGTCGTCACACTCCGTTCCACAACCACTATCGTCCCCAGTTCTACATCCGTACTCTTGACGTAACTGGTGAAATCACTCTTCCCGAAGGTGTAGAAATGGTAATGCCTGGTGACCACGTAGAAATCAACGTTGAGCTCATCAACCCCGTAGCTTGCGACGCTGGTCTTCGTTTCGCTATCCGCGAAGGTGGTCGTACAGTTGGTTCTGGTCAGATTACCGAAATCCTCGAGTAATACCACTCTTAAAAAGCCATTCAAGGTTGCTTGATGCAGCCTCTTGATAAAAACCTAAAACCGGTCCTCGCTTGAGGACAATCCGAGAACGAGGACCGGTTTTACCTATACGGGACTAGCTCAGTTGGTAGAGCACCGGTCTCCAAAACCGGGTGTCGGGAGTTCGAGTCTCTCGTCCCGTGCTAAAAAAGAAAAGAAATGAGTAAACTTAAACTACTTACGGATATAGAGGAGTCTTATACCGAGTTGCGATATAAGACTTCTTGGCCTACAAGAAGCCAGCTGGTCAAGAGCGCGGTTATCGTGCTGATAGCTTCCATCATCATAGCAGCGATAATCTTTGTGATGGACCAGGTGGTTGACACCATTATGCACTTTATCTACAGCTTGGGGCAATAATCTTTAAGGTAATTATCAATGGCTGACGAAAAGAAAAAAGCTTGGTATGTGCTGCGCGCCATCTCAGGCAAAGAAGCTAAGGTCAAAGAAGTATTGGACGGAGCAATCCGCAACACCGGCCTCGGCAATTACGTTTTCCAAGTATTGATTCCGACCGAAAAGGTGATGTCGGTCCGCAACGGCAAGAAAGTCGTTAAGGAAAAGAACCTCTACGGAGGTTATGTGTTTGTAGAGTGCATTCTTACAGGTGAAGTCCTTTATGAGCTCCGTAACACCACCAATGTCATCGACTTCCTTCGTGGACGTGGCAAAAACGCCGCCCCCGAGGCACTGCGCGAGAGCGAGGTGCTAAGAATGATGGGAGCTGCCGATGAATTGATTGACACTGCCACTGATGGTAATGACTACATGGTGGGTGAGACCGTCAAGGTGACTGCTGGTCCATTCAGCGGTTTCTCAGGAATCATTGAGGAGGTCAACCGAGAGAAGAAAAAGCTCAAGGTGATGGTCAAGATTTTCGGGCGTAAAACCCCGCTTGAACTCGAAAATTCGCAAGTAGAGCGTGAATAATCCAATCGCGCGGTGCTTGACAATGAAAATCTCCTTTACATAAAGCACACCGACCCTGACGCTTGATTCAAAAGAATCTTTGCGATGGGGCTGGTTGTTTGTGTGAGAATTCAGTCAAGCCCACGGGAGATGTCACGGACCGCTGAGGCACTCACTCTCATGGTTACGCACGAGAGACAAACCTAAGTGGCAGAGGACATCGTTTTAACCGAATCATTAACAAAAAATTTAGATTTATCATGGCTAAAGAAATTGCTGGACAGATCAAATTGCAAATCAAAGGCGGAGCAGCCAATCCTTCGCCTCCAGTTGGTCCTGCTCTTGGTTCCAAGGGTATCAACATCATGGAGTTTTGCAAGCAATTCAATGCCCGCACCCAGGACAAGGCAGGCAAAGTCCTCCCGGTTGTAATCACTTATTACACTGACAAGAGCTTTGACTTCGTTGTCAAGACCCCTCCCGTTGCAATCCAGCTCCTCGAAGCTACCAAGCTCAAGAGCGGTTCGGCTCAGCCTAACCGTAAGAAAGTTGGTGAAGTAACCTGGGAACAGGTTAAGGCTATTGCTGAAGACAAAATGCCCGATTTGAACTGTTTCACCGTAGCATCGGCAATGCGCATGGTTGCCGGTACAGCCAGAAGCATGGGTATCACCGTTAAAGGAACATTCCCCGAAAACATCTAAACTTCAATCGAAATGAGTAAATTGACCAAAAATCAAAAAATTGCCCAGGAGAAAGTTGAAGCCGGGAGAGTGTACACTCTTGCTGAAGCAGTGGAACTTGTAAAGGAAATCACTTTCACCAAGTTTGACGCTTCTCTTGACGTGGATGTTCGCCTTGGCGTTGACCCCCGTAAGGCTAACCAGATGGTGCGTGGTGTTGTGACACTGCCCCACGGAACAGGTAAGCAGGTACGTGTACTCGTGCTTTGCAACGCTGACGCTGAAGCTGCCGCTAAGGCTGCCGGTGCCGACTATGTCGGTCTCGACGAATATATTGACAAAATCAAAGGTGGCTGGACAGACGTTGACGTTATCATCACTCAGCCCGCTATCATGGGTAAAATCGGTGCCCTCGGCCGTGTGCTCGGTCCCCGTGGCTTGATGCCTAACCCCAAGAGCGGTACAGTGACTAACGACGTCGCTAAAGCTGTGGAAGAAGTTAAGAAAGGTAAGATTGACTTCAAGGTTGACAAGAACGGTATCGTTCACTCTTCAGTTGGTAAGGTTTCTTTCGAACCTGCTGCTGCACGTGACAACGTTCGCGAATTTGTCAACACTCTTATCAAGCTCAAGCCTGCCACTGCGAAGGGTACCTATATCAAGAGCATTTATCTTTCAAGCACAATGAGTCCTGGTATCAAGATTGACCCCAAGTCAATCGACGAATAACTTTAAAGCTGATTGAACATAATGAAAAAGGAAGATAAAATCATTGCTATAGAGAACATAGCTAACACCATTAAGGAATACAGCTGTTTCTACCTTACCGAAACTGCAGGTCTTAACGCAGAAAAGACCACTGCTCTCCGTCGCGCTTGCAACAAAGCTGACGTGAAGCTCATGGTCGTTAAGAACACTCTGCTCCACAAGGCTCTCGAGTCTCTCGAAGGTGACTACTCCGAACTTTACGGTGTGCTCCATGGCTCGACATCCCTCATGCTCTCTAACGTGGGCAATGCTCCCGCAAAGCTTATCAAGGATATCCTGAAGGCTGAGAAGGACGCTACTCTCCCCCGTTTCAAAGCTGCTTACGTTGAAGAAACCATCTATGTTGGTGCTGACCAGCTCGACACTCTTGTTGCTATCAAGAGCAAGAACGAACTTATCGCCGACGTTGTGGCTCTTCTCCAGTCTCCCGCCAAGAATGTTATCTCCGCTCTTTCTTCTGGTGGTAACAAAATCCACGGCATTCTCGAGACTCTCTCAAAGAAGGAAGCGTAATCGCGCTCCGGTTTCAAAAATTTTTTCCAATTCAAAAACAATAAAAAAATCATACAATCATGGCAGATATCAAAGCTCTTGCAGAACAACTTGTTAACCTTACCGTTAAGGAAGTAAACGAACTTGCTCAAATCCTTAAGGAAGAATATGGCATCGAACCCGCTGCTGCTGCTGTTGCAGTTGCTGCTGGTCCCGCTGCTGGTGCTCCCGCTGAAGAAGAAAAGTCTTCTTTCGATGTAGTTCTTAAGTCAGCTGGTGCTTCTAAGCTCGCTGTTGTTAAGCTCGTTAAGGAACTCACCGGTCTTGGTCTTAAGGAAGCTAAGGAAATGGTTGACGGCGCTCCTTCAGTTGTTAAGGAAGGTCTTGCTAAGGCTGACGCTGAGGGTCTCAAGAAGCAGCTCGAAGAAGCTGGCGCTGAAGTTGAGCTCAAATAATTTCCCTGTCATTCAGGTCTCATGGGTTAAGATTCTCCCGCAAGGGAGTTTCTTAACCTATTTGCGTTAAAATAGTCCGGTTGTTTTAAAAAAATATAAATTTTTATATTTAAAAATAAAAATTCACCACATAATTCCCTCTGAAACACAGCTTTTAGCCTATTTTTGCCCTCATGACCCGTGGTTACACGGTTTTTATGAGTTAAATGATGTTAAAATGACTGTCAGGGAAACTCCCTTCTAATCATCCGGCTTTAACCCTCCCTATCGAGTTTCTTTAACGTTTAATCAACATTAGATGTCAGATACAATTTCATTGAAGCCCCGCGTAAATTTCGCGACGGTTAAAAACCCCCTGCCTTATCCCGATTTCCTCGAGGTGCAGCTGAAGTCATTCCAGGACTTCCTTCAGCTCGACACTCCTCCGGAAAAAAGAAAAAACGAGGGTCTGTTCAAAGTTTTTGCAGAGAACTTCCCCATCGCGGACACTCGCAACAACTTTGTGCTCGAATTCCTCGATTACTACATCGACCCGCCACGCTACACTATCGACGAGTGTCTTGAGCGCGGTCTCACCTACAGCGTGCCCCTTAAGGCTAAGCTCAAACTTTACTGTACTGACCCCGACCACGAAGACTTCGCCACTGTGATTCATGACGTGTACCTTGGTGCCATTCCCTATATGACCGATAAGGGTACATTCGTCATCAACGGTGCCGAGCGTGTGGTTGTGTCTCAGCTTCACCGTTCACCTGGTGTGTTCTTCGGTCAGAGCACCCATGCCAACGGTACTAAGCTCTACAGCGCCCGTATCATCCCATTCCGCGGCAGCTGGATTGAGTTCGCTACTGACATCAACAACGTGATGTATGCCTACATCGACCGTAAAAAGAAACTCCCTGTCACCACTCTTCTCCGTGCCATCGGTCTCGAGAGCGATAAGGACATCATCGAAATCTTCGGTCTTGCAGAGGAAATCCGTGTCAACAAGACCAACCTCAAGAAGGCTGTGGGCCGCAAGCTCGCTGCCCGTGTGCTCAAGACTTGGGTAGAAGACTTCGTTGACGAAGATACCGGTGAAGTTGTTTCAATCGAGCGCAACGACGTGATTCTCGACCGTGAGACAGTGCTCGAAGAGGAAAACATCCAGGAAATCATCGACTCGGGCGTGCAGACCGTGCTTCTTCACAAGGAGGACGCCAACACTTCCGACTACTCAATCATATTCAACACTCTCCAGAAGGATACATCCAACTCTGAGAAGGAAGCTATCCAGTATATCTACAGGCAGCTGCGCAACGCCGAGCCACCGGACGACGCAAGTGCCCGTGAAGTCATAACCAACCTTTTCTTCTCTGAAAAGCGTTATGACCTCGGCGAAGTGGGACGTTACCGTATCAATAAGAAACTCGGTCTCACCACTTCAATGGACGTGAAGGTTCTCACCAAGGAGGACATCATCGCCATTATCAAATACCTCATCGAGCTCATCAACTCCAAGACTGATGTAGACGATATCGACCACCTCAGCAACCGTCGTGTGCGCACCGTGGGCGAGCAGCTTTACAATCAGTTCGGTGTCGGTCTCGCCCGTATGTCACGCACCATCCGCGAACGCATGAACGTACGCGACAATGAGGTGTTCACCCCGATTGACCTTATCAACGCTAAGACAATCTCAAGCGTTATCAACACATTCTTCGGTACCAATGCGCTCTCACAGTTCATGGACCAGACCAACCCGCTTGCTGAAATCACCCACAAGCGCCGTATGTCGGCCCTCGGTCCTGGCGGTCTTTCCCGTGAGCGTGCAGGCTTCGAGGTACGAGACGTACACTACACTCACTATGGTCGTCTCTGCCCGATTGAAACCCCTGAAGGTCCTAACATCGGTCTTATATCATCGCTCTGCGTATATGCGAAGATTAACGACCTCGGCTTCATCGAGACCCCATACCGCGAGGTCAAGGATGGCGTGGTCAACCTCAAGAACGACGAGGTAGTATACCTGACTGCCGAAATCGAGGAGGGTAAAATCATCGCTCAGGGTAACGCTCCTGTGAAACCCGACGGTGAATTCATCAACAATCGTGTCAAGGCTCGTCTCGACGCCGACTTCCCGATTGTGGCTCCCGACCAGGTTGAGCTTATGGATGTGTCACCTACTCAGATTGCATCAATCGCAGCATCACTCATCCCATTCCTCGAGCACGACGACGCAAACCGTGCGCTCATGGGTTCTAACATGATGCGCCAGGCAGTGCCCTTGCTCCGTAGCGAGTCTCCGATTGTAGGTACAGGTATCGAAGGTCAGCTCATCCACGACAGCCGCACTCAGGTGATGGCCGAAGGTGAAGGTGTAATCGAATTTGTTGATGCGACAGTAATCCGCATCCGTTACGACCGTACCGAGGATGAGGAATTCGTATCGTTTGAGGACAGCGTGAAGGAATATCACCTCCCCAAATTCCGCAAGACCAACCAGAGCACCACTATCGACCTCCGTCCTATTTGCAACAAGGGTCAGAGAGTCAAAGCCGGCGACATCCTCACCGAAGGTTATTCTACCGAGAAGGGTGAGCTCGCTCTCGGCCGCAACCTCAAGGTGGCGTTCATGCCCTGGAAGGGTTACAACTATGAGGACGCCATCGTGCTCAACGAGCGCGTGGTACGTGAGGATATCCTCACCTCAGTCCATGTCGATGAGTACACCCTCGAAGTCCGCGAGACTAAGCGCGGTATGGAGGAACTCACTTCCGATATCCCCAACGTTTCCGAGGATGCGACAAAGGACCTCGACGAACGCGGTATCATCCGTGTCGGCGCCCACATCGTCCCCGGCGACATCATGATAGGTAAGATTACACCTAAGGGTGAATCTGACCCCACACCTGAGGAAAAACTCCTCCGCGCCATCTTCGGCGACAAGGCCGGCGATGTCAAGGATGCCTCACTCAAGGCTTCTCCCTCACTCAAGGGTGTGGTAATCGGCACTCATCTTTTCCAGAAAGCCGAAAAGAAAAAGACCAAGAAGAGCGCAAGCGCTGTGCTCCCCATGCTTGATGAGAAATATGAGGAACGTCTCAACGACCTCAAGGACCTTCTCGTGAAGAAACTCATGACTCTCACCGAGGGCAAGACCTCTCAGGGCGTGAAGGACTTCCTCGGTTCCGACATCATCCCCAAGGGCGCACACTTCTCTGCCGCTACTCTCAAGGAGATTGACTACGACACCATCAACCTTTCTAAGTGGACTGCTGATGCCCACAAGAACGATATGATTCGTGCCACTATCGTCAACTACCTCCGTAAATCAAAGGAAATCGACGCCGAACTCCGCCGCAAGAAGTTCGACATCTCTATCGGCGATGAGCTCCCCTCTGGCATCATGAAGCTTGCCAAGGTATACATTGCCAAGAAACGTAAGATTTCCGTGGGTGACAAGATGGCGGGTCGTCACGGTAACAAGGGTATCGTATCGCGCATCGTGCGTCAGGAGGATATGCCATTCCTCGCCGACGGTACTCCCGTTGACATCGTGCTTAACCCGCTGGGTGTGCCTTCGCGTATGAACCTCGGTCAGATTTTCGAGACCGTGCTCGGTTGGGCAGGTCGCGAGCTCGGCGAGAAGTTCGCAACTCCTATCTTCGACGGTGCCACTCTCGAGAACCTCAACGAGTGGACCGACAAGGCCGGCCTCCCACGCTACGGTAAGACTTACCTCTACGACGGCGGCACAGGTGAACGCTTCGACCAGCCTGCCACTGTAGGTGTCATCTACATGCTTAAGCTCGGTCACATGGTTGAGGATAAGATGCACGCCCGTTCTATCGGTCCGTACTCACTCATCACCCAGCAGCCTCTTGGTGGTAAAGCCCAGTTCGGTGGTCAGCGTTTTGGTGAGATGGAAGTTTGGGCGCTCGAAGCATTCGGCGCAGCCCACATTCTCCAGGAAATCATCACTGTCAAGTCCGACGACGTTGCCGGTCGTAGCAAGACCTACGAGGCTATTGTCAAGGGCGAGGCTATGCCACCCGCCGGTATACCCGAGTCACTCAACGTGCTTCTCCACGAGTTGCGCGGTCTCGGCTTGAGCATCAACCTTGAGCCATAAGCTCGGAAGAGTCATTGACATCTCTCTCTAATCACCCTCCCTCGCCACGGGGGAGGGTATATAAAACTAAAATTGCTTTTACACAATAAATATGGCTTTTAGAAAAGACAATAAACAAAAAACCGGATTCTCAAAGATTGCTATCGGTCTCGCTTCGCCCGAGGAAATCCTTGAGAAGTCAAGCGGCGAGGTGTTAAAGCCCGAAACCATCAACTATCGTACATACAAGCCCGAGCGTGACGGTCTCTTCTGCGAGCGCATCTTCGGTCCCGTAAAGGACTATGAGTGCCACTGCGGTAAGTACAAGCGTATCCGTTACAAAGGTATTGTCTGCGACCGTTGCGGTGTGGAGGTTACCGAGAAGAAAGTGCGCCGTGAACGCATGGGTCACATCAAACTCGTGGTTCCCGTGGCTCACATCTGGTACTTCCGTTCGCTGCCTAACAAAATCGGTTATCTCCTCGGTCTACCTTCAAAGAAGCTCGATGCGGTAATCTATTATGAACGTTACGTCGTTATCAACCCCGGTGTCGCTGCCGAAGGTGAGAACCCCGTAGCCCGTCTCGACCTCCTCACCGAAGAAGAATACTTCGACATTATCGATAGACTCCCCAAGGAAAACCAGCTTCTTGACGATACTGACCCCAACAAGTTCATCGCCAAGATGGGTGCCGAGGCTATATATGACCTCCTCAAGGATATCAACCTTGACGACCTTTCTTACGCTCTCCGTGACCAGGCTAACGCCGAAGGTTCACAGCAGCGCAAGACCGAGGCACTCAAGCGTCTCCAGGTTGTGGAGTCATTCCGCGCTTCACGCGAGCGTAACCGTCCCGAATGGATGATTCTTCAGGCCGTGCCCGTGATTCCCCCCGAATTGCGTCCCCTCGTGCCTCTGGATGGTGGTCGTTTCGCCACATCCGACCTTAACGACCTCTACCGTCGCGTAATCATCCGTAACAACCGTCTCAAACGTCTCATCGAAATCAAGGCTCCCGAAGTGATTCTCCGAAACGAGAAGCGTATGCTTCAGGAAGCTGTCGATTCACTCCTTGATAACTCACGCAAGTCATCAGCCGTAAAGACTGAAGCCAATCGTCCCCTCAAGTCACTCTCTGACTCGCTCAAGGGTAAGCAGGGTCGCTTCCGTCAGAACCTCCTCGGTAAACGTGTGGACTACTCTGCACGTTCGGTTATCGTCGTAGGTCCCGAGCTCAAGATGCACGAGTGCGGTATCCCCAAGGATATGGCTGCCGAGCTTTACAAGCCGTTCGTTATCCGCAAGCTCATCGAGCGCGGTATCGTCAAGACTGTGAAGTCAGCCAAGAAGATTGTTGACCGCAAGGAACCTGTGGTTTGGGACATCCTCGAATACGTGATGAAGGGTCACCCCGTGTTGCTCAACCGTGCCCCGACTCTTCACCGTCTCGGTATCCAGGCTTTCCAGCCCAAGATGATTGAAGGTAAGGCTATCCAGCTCCACCCGCTCGCATGTACAGCGTTCAACGCCGACTTCGACGGTGACCAGATGGCGGTACACCTTCCCCTTGGCAACGAAGCTATCCTTGAGGCTCAGCTTCTCATGCTCGGTTCTCACAACATCCTCAACCCTGCCAACGGCGCGCCTATCACCGTCCCCTCTCAGGACATGGTGCTTGGTCTCTACTATATCACCAAACTCCGCAAGGGTGACAAGGGTGAAGGTCTCAAGTTCTACGGTCCCGAAGAGGCTGAGATTGCCTACAACGAAGGTCGTGTGACACTCCACGCTCCCGTTTCTATCGTGGTGGATGATGTCGATGAATTTGGCAATCCTATCAAGCACCTTGTCGAGAACACTTCAGTAGGTCGTGTGCTCGTAAATCAATATGTACCTAAGGAGATTGGTTACGTCAACGAGATTCTTTCAAAGAAATCGCTCCGTACCATCATCTCACGCGTTATCAAGCGCTGCGGTATCCCCCGTTCAGCTCAGTTCCTTGACGACATCAAGAACCTCGGTTACTACATGGCGTTCAAGGGTGGTCTGTCATTCAACCTTGGCGACGTCCTCATCCCCGCTGAGAAGGAACAGTATGTCAAGGAAGGATACGAGCAGGTACAGGAAGTCCTCAACAACTACTCTATGGGCTTCATCACCAACAACGAACGTTACAACCAGATTATCGATATCTGGACACACGTCAACTCCCGTCTCGCCGACACTCTCATGAAGCAGATTTCTGCCGACAAGCAGGGCTTCAACCCGGTATACATGATGCTTGACTCTGGTGCCCGTGGTTCTAAGGACCAGATTCGTCAGCTCTCTGGTATGCGTGGTCTTATGGCGAAACCGCAGAAGTCTGGTGCTGAGGGCGGTCAGATTATCGAGAACCCGATTCTCGCGAACTTCAAGGAAGGTCTGTCAGTGCTCGAGTACTTCATCTCTACCCACGGTGCCCGTAAGGGTCTTGCGGATACCGCGCTTAAGACTGCCGACGCGGGTTATCTTACCCGTCGTCTCGTTGACGTGGCTCACGACGTTATCATCAACGAGGTTGACTGCGGCACTCTTCGCGGTCTGGTATGTACCGAAATCAAGAACAACGACGAAGTTGTGGCTTCACTCGGTGAACGTATCCTCGGTCGTGTATCCGTGCATGACATCGTTGACCCGACCAATGGCGAAATCATCGTCGCTGCCGGTGAGGAAATCAACGATATCGCTGCTGACCGTATCAACGAATCACCCATTGAATCTGTGGAAATCCGTTCGGTGCTCACCTGCGAGTCCAAGAAGGGTGTATGTGCCAAGTGCTACGGTCGTAACCTCGCCACTCACCGCATGGTGCAGATGGGCGAAGCTGTCGGCGTAATCGCGGCTCAGTCAATCGGTGAACCTGGTACACAGCTTACACTCCGTACATTCCACGTCGGTGGTGTGGCTTCAAATATCGCTGCTGTCAACTCTCTTACCTCACGTTACGACGGTGTGCTCGAAATCGACGAGCTCCGCACCGTTAAGACTGACGAGGTTGACGCTAACGGACGCAACGTCGAGGTGGTAATCGGTCGTCTTGCAGAAATGCGTATCATAGACCCCAACACCAAGATGATGCTTACCAACGCTAACATCCCCTATGGTGCCAAGCTCTACTTCGATAACAACGCCAAGGTTAAGAAGGGCGATGTAATCTGCGAATGGGACCCCTTCAACGCCGTCATCGTCAGCGAAGTCGGTGGTAAGGTTGAATATGTCAACCTCGTTGAGAACGGCACATACCGTGTTGACTCCGACGAGCAGACCGGTCTCCGCGAGAAAATCATCATCGAGTCCAAGGAACGTGGCAAGGTGCCCGAAGCAAATATCGTGGACGCCAACGGTCAGGTGCTCAAGACCTACGCTCTCCCTGTGGGTGCTCACCTTATGGTCGACGAAGGCGCAGCTGTCAAGCCGGGTGAAATCTTCGTCAAGATTCCTCGTGCCACCGGTAGCGCCGGTGACATCACCGGTGGTCTTCCCCGTGTCACCGAGCTCTTCGAAGCGCGCAACCCGTCTAACCCTGCCATCGTATCTGAAATCGACGGTGAGGTTCACTTCGGAAAGGTTAAGCGTGGTAACCGTGAAATCTCTGTTACCTCTAAGCTCGGCGAGACCAAGAAGTACCTTGTGCCCTTGTCAAAGCAGATTCTTGTTCAGGAGAACGACTACGTGCGTGCCGGCACACCCCTCTCGGATGGTGCCATCACTCCTGCCGACATCCTCAACATCATGGGTCCGACTGCCGTTCAGGAATACATCGTCAACGAAGTTCAGGACGTGTACCGCATGCAGGGTGTGAAAATCAACGACAAGCACTTTGAAGTGATTGTACGTCAGATGATGCGTAAGGTCAATATCCTTGACCCGGGCGACACCGGCTTCCTCGAACAGCAGATTGTTGACAAGCGTGACTTCATGGACGAGAACGACCGTATATGGGGCAAGAAGGTTGTCACCGATGCCGGCGACAGCGAGAACGTTAAGCCCGGTCAGATTATCACTGCCCGCAAGCTCCGCGACGAGAACTCTTCGCTCAAGCGCCGTGACCTCCGGCCCATCGAGGTGCGTGATGCTCAGCCTGCCACTTCCGAACAGATTCTTCAGGGTATCACACGTGCTGCCCTCCAGACTTCTTCGTTCATGTCAGCTGCATCATTCCAGGAAACCACCAAGGTGCTCAACGAAGCTGCTATCAACGGTAAGGTTGACTTCCTCCAGGGTATGAAGGAGAACGTGATTTGCGGTCACCTCATCCCCGCCGGTACAGGTCTCCGCAGCTACGAGCGCATCGTGGTAGGTGGCAAGGATGATATCGAGGATGCTTTCAGCTCATTCGATTCAGCTCCCGAAGCTGCTCCCGAGGTGATTGACGTAGCTCACACCGAACTCTAAAAAACCGTTGATGATGCCGGGCTTTGCCATATGAAAGGCATTCCCGGCGCATCAGCGCCCGCATAGCAGATGCAGTCATCTTTCTTAAACGGAAGATGGCTGCATCTGTCGTTTTATCCCTCCCGATTCTCTCCATCCAATCTATTTCCGGGCGATATTCCTGCCCATGGGAAGGACATGTCAGCAATAATTGCTAAATTTGTGAATCCATTCAATATTATCGCATCATTTATTACACTTCTTGACGCCATGAAACGACTGTTATTATCTATCATTTCACTCCTCACCTTCGGCTCCGCGCTCCACGCGGCGCTGATGCCCCTTGACTCTGTGTTCCGCAATCCCCCTGCCCAGGCAAAACCAATCATGATATGGCAATGGATGGACGGTGTGATTTCCATGGATGGTATCACGGCCGACCTTGAGGCATACCGTGATGCCGGCATCGGTGGTGTGCAGCAGTTCATGATTGGAGGACCGATGCAGACCCTCATCACCGATACTGCCAATGCCATAGGCACTGACGGATGGCGCCGACACCTCCGTTTCGCTATGGATGAATGCGAGCGGTTGGGGCTGTCGTTCGGTACCCACAACTGTCCCGGATGGTCATCGAGCGCTTTTCCTACTGTCAAGCCTGAGGACTCGATGCAGAAACTGGTATGGTCGGAGACCACAGTGCAGGGTGGCAAATCGAAATCCGGCAATATCAGGATTGCCCTGGAGCGCCCTGAGGTTGACCCCGCGTGGGACTATTACCGCGACATAGCCGTGGTGGCGCTCCCTGACACCGGTCGCTATGACATCATCGCTCCACTGATTCTTACCGATGCAATGAGCGCCGACGGTATTCTCGAGACATCGCTCCCCGAGGGTATGTGGCGTGTGTATCGTTTCGGACACACAACTAACGGCATGACCAACCATAAAAATGCACCAACCGGCGGCGTGGGTCTGGAATGTGACAAGATGAGCCGCGAGGCGCTTGAAAAATATTGGACCGGTTATCCCGCCATGCTTCTTGATATAGCAGGACACCATGCCGGAAAGACTTTCTCACGCATAGAGATTGACAGCTACGAGGCGGGCGGACAGGACTGGACACCCCTCATGGTCGAGGAGTTTGACACCCGCAAGGGTTACGGGCTTCTCCCTTATCTCCCTCTGCTTGCCGGAAGGCATCTTACCGACCCTGCTCTTGAAAAGAAATTCAAGGGCGACTGGGAGGATTGTGTGCGCGACCTCTTTGCCGAGAACTACTACGGCTACATGAGCGAGCTTGTCCACCGTGTGCCAGGCATGACGTTGCTGGCACAACCGTATGGTACCGGAGGTTCCAGTCCGTTCAATCCCATCCATACCGACAAGATTGTCAATGCCCTCGATGAGGACGATATAGTGTGCACCGAATTCTGGGTGCGACCCAACTGGGGATGGAAAGATATACCGCGTGTCACCTCTGCTGTGCATAAGCAGGGACGTCCAATTGTGTTTGCCGAGGGCTTCACCTGTTGGCCTCTTCACGCGTGGAAGGATGACCCCGCGTCGCTCAAGGCGGTAGCCGACCGTTCATTCTGCATGGGCATCAACTCACTTATGCTCCATGCCGGCGCACAGAATCCGTGGACCGGACATTATCCGGGCATGACTTTCGGAAAATGGGGCACACAGTGGACTCCCGGACAGACTTGGTGGCGCAGCGGAGGTGCCCGTGAGCTGTTCACCTACATGGCGCGATGTCAGGCACTGCTGCAGCGTGGCGACTACGTGGACGATTTTAACGGAGGCATCTCCCTGAGTTCCGATTATGCCCCTTTGCAGTGGATTCACCGACGTCAGGGTACTACTGACATATATTTTATCTCTAATCCTCTTGACTCCGCTGTCACAGCCTCTGTGAGCATCACAGCCGCCGACCGTCTGCCTGAGGTCTGGCGCCCGGAGGACGCATCCATAGCACGGGCTGACGAATGGGTAAGCGAGGACGGTCTCGTGAAGCTCCGCCTTGACATGGCACCCAACGATGCCTTCTTTGTAGTGCTCCGCAAATATGACGACGGGACAGAGCCCCGCGGATTCAATGCCACGGTACCGGTCAAGGAGAGCTCAATACCCGTAAAGGGTGGCTGGACGGTCCATTTCCCCGAAGGGTGGGGCTCTCCCGCCGAAGTTGAGCTTGCGGCACTCACCCCGTGGAATGAGCATCCCGACCAGGGCGTGCGTTACTTTTCCGGGACAGCCCGTTATGAGAAGAACCTGAAGATTAAGAAACTGAAACCCGGCGCGACCTACACCTTGCGTCTGGGCGATGTGAAGAATCTTGCCCGCGTGACTGTCAACGGTGTCGAGGTGGCTCACCTGTGGAAGAAACCGTTTGAGGCTGACATCACCGCCGCCCTGCATCCCGGCACAAACCGCATAGAGATTGATGTGACAAACCTGTGGGTCAACCGCATGGTGGGCGATGAGCAGTATCCCGACGATATCGAATGGGATGAACCGTTTGTCTATGAATACGCTCCCGGCAAGCCGGTGGTGGGCTCATTCATGAAGGTTGTGCCGGAATGGCTGCGTAACAATCAACCCCGACCTGTGGACGGGCGCAAGACTGTGGTGTCATTCAAATACTTCACCAAGGACTCGCCGCTTCTCCCTTCAGGTCTGCTCGGACCTGTCGACATCCTCGTCAGAGAGCGTCAGGCAAAATAGTGGATGCATATCCATGCCAAAACATCTCCCCCGTCCCGGCAGCGCTTGGCGCCGCGGGCGGGGGAGATGTTTTTGAAATTTATTTTATACTTTTTTTACCGATAGTCGGGGTCGCTGTCACTTAGAAGTGATAGTAGAAACCAAACATCAGGTTGTTGCTGTTGAGGTCAAGACCCCAGTTTTCAGCAGCGCCATTGTTCTTTGCCGGACGGTTGCCACCCTGATATCCGAGGAAACCTACATGAGCCACGAGGCTGAACTTCTCGTTGAGATTGAGAGCCACGCCGGGACGGAGACCGATGCCATACTCTACGGCAGTGTGACCATGTGCGCGGCCGATACCGAAGTCCACGCCACCGTCGATGAAGAGGTCAACGCGCTCTGTCTTGAGGTAAGTGTAGCGGGCGTAAGGATTTACCTTGAACACTGTCTTCTCAGCGTCGCCGGCCTTTCTGTATGATACGCCGAGCACTGCGCCAACGGCGAAATTATCTGTCATGTTATAACCGATTTCCGGTAGCACTGTCACCTGTGTGCTCTTTACTCCGCTTGCAGATTCGGTGGTGCGTCCGAATGTCAGCTGACCTCCTGAATACCAACTTTGAGCTGAGGCACCTAAAGTCATAATAGCCATAACGGCTGAAAGTAAAAGCTTTTTCATAATTCAATGAATTTTTTT
>Ga0224483_100148_pt1 | contig 18535 bp, 21 predicted proteins | sample hydfratestSal1_FD_181453 | JGI IMG/M metagenome (GOLD analysis project Ga0224483, IMG submission 181453) | Metatranscriptome of mouse feces microbial communities from Columbus University, Ohio, United States - Sal1 (Metagenome Metatranscriptome) ... | reverse complement strand
TGGTGATCATGTATGTTATAAGGAAAATGCTGTATTAAAATAGGGAGAGCGTGCATGGCTTTTGAGAATCTGAGCGAGAAGCTGCAAAATGTATTTAAGAGCTTAAAGAGCAAAGGAAGGCTGACAGAGGCCGATGTGAAAGCTGCCCTCAAGGAAGTGAAACTGGCTCTATTGGAGGCGGACGTCAACTTCAAGGTGGTACGGCAGTTTGTAAAGGCTGTCCAGGAACGCGCGATCGGCCAGGATGTGATGAACGGCCTGAATCCGGGACAGATGGTCATCAAGATCGTCAATGAACAGTTGGTGGAGCTGATGGGGAGTGAGACTGTGGAATTGCCCATATCCCAGGGCGGTACAACGGTGCTCATGATGGTGGGCCTGCAGGGTGCAGGTAAGACCACGACAGCCGCCAAACTGGCAGGAAAGTTAAAGTCAAAAGGCAAGACCCCTTTACTGGTGGCCTGTGATGTGTATCGGCCTGCGGCCATCACCCAGTTACAGGTCAACGGCGAGAAACAGGGTGTGGAAGTCTTTTCCATGGGCGATAAGAAGAGTCCGGTGGATATCGCGAAAGGCGCGATGGAACACGCGAAAGCCCACGGCCAGAACGTGGTGATCCTGGATACAGCCGGGCGGCTCCATGTGGATGAAGGCATGATGCAGGAGCTGGCGGATATCAAAGACCAGGTGGACGTGAGCGCCACGGTCCTTGTGGTGGACGCCATGACCGGTCAGGACGCGGTGAATGTGGCCGAGACCTTTCAGGAAAAGGTGGGCATTGACGGGGTGATCTTAACGAAGCTGGACGGGGATGCCCGGGGCGGTTCTGCGTTATCCATACGTGCGGTGATCGGCAAACCCATCTATTATGTGGGGATGGGCGAGAAGCTCTCAGATCTGGAACAGTTTTATCCCGAGCGGATGGCTTCCAGGATCCTCGGCATGGGCGATGTGATGAGCCTGATCGAGCGGGTGGAAGCCCAGGTCGATGAGGAAAAAGCCCGGGAGATGGAGAAGAAGTTCAAGAAAGCGGAATTTGGCTTTGACGACTATCTGGAGAGCATGGAGCAGATGAAGAACATGGGCGGGCTGCAGAGCGTCTTGAGTATGCTCCCCGGCATGGGCGGTAAGATGAGAGAACTGGAGAGCATGATCGATGAGAAGGACATGGCGCGCAAAGAGGCCATCATACTCTCGATGACGCCCCAGGAGAGAGCGAACCCATCGCTTTTGAATGTGTCCAGAAAGAACAGGATCGCGCGGGGATGCGGCCTGGATATCGCGGAGGTCAACCGTCTGGTCAAGCAGTTTGAGCAGGCGCGGAAGATGATCAAGAAGATGCCCGGATTGATGGGCGGCGCAAAAGGCGGGAAAAGAGGCGGTTTCCGACTGCCTTTTTAATAGATCAAACAGATTTCAAGATAAATGGAGGTAAGAGAAAAATGGCAGTAAAGATCAGATTGCGGAGGATGGGGCGTAAAAAAGCACCTTTTTATAGGATCGTGGTTGCAGATTCCAGATCTCCCAGGGATGGAAAATGTATCGAGGAGATTGGGACATACGACCCAAACTGCGACCCCAGCGCTTATAAAGTAGACGAAGAGAAAGCGAAAAAATGGCTGGCAAACGGAGCGAAACCTACAGATACAGTGGAGAAGATCCTCAAACTGGCCGGGATTGAAAAATAAGATCATATAGCACTACGCTAGAGCGTGCTTGAAAAATGCTTTATGTCAGCTGTGCGCAGAGGGCATGAATGATTTTTCAAACACGCTCTAGGGAGGAATGTCATGAAAGATTTGGTGGAAGTAATCGCAAGATCTCTTGTGGAATATCCGGATGAGGTGGTGGTGACTGAAACTGAACGGGAGGATGCCGTCTATGTGGAATTACAGGTCGGTGCCTCCGATATGGGGAAAGTCATTGGCAAACAAGGGCGTATCGCAAAAGCTATACGCACAGTGGTCAAAGCCGCTTCATCAAAGGCGGACAAGAGGGTTATTGTAGATATTTTGAAAGCTAATGAAAGCTGAGGCTGTCTCAAAAGAGATTTTTGGGACAGCCTTACTTTGGTTCAGAGTTGGAAGAAGATGAGGTGTTTCAGCGATGGAAGAAATGCTGCAAGTGGGAGTGGTTGTGAAAGCCCACGGAGTCCGGGGAGAGCTCAAAGTGTTCCCCACCACAGATTCCCCCCAGCGTTTCCAGGACCTCTCCCATGTGTACCTGGATACAGGCCGGGAGGATTATCGGGAATGCAAGATCTTGGGAGTAAAATCCGTCAATAAATTTGCTGTGCTGAAGCTGGAGGGGATCAGCAGTATGGACGAGGCTGAGAGCTACAGGGGCAAGACTCTGTGGATCCCCCGGGAGGAAGCTCAGCCTTTGGGGGAAGACGAGTATTACATCGGCGATCTGATCGGTATGGACGTGGTCCTGGAGGATGGGAGTCCTTTTGGCGTCCTAAAAGATGTGATGGAGACCGGGGCCAATGATGTGTATGTGGTGAAAACGACACAGGGAAAAGAGGTGCTGCTCCCGGCCATCGGGGAGTGTATATCGGATGTGGATGTTGAGACGGGAGTGATGACGGTCCACTTGATGGATGGGCTGTTGTCTTAGAAGGAAAATAAAAAGAGATGAGATATCATATATTGACCTTATTTCCGGAGATGGTCAGCCAGGGACTGCACGAGAGTATCATCGGCCGGGCCGTGGACCGGGGTGTGATCAGTCTGGAAGCGGTGAACATCCGTGACTACGCAGATAATGAGTATGGAAAGGTGGATGATTACCCTTACGGGGGCGGGGCCGGCATGGTGATGCAGGCGGAACCCATCTACCGTGCCTACCGTGCGGTCTCAGACCGTCTGGAAAAACCGCCCCGGGTGCTGCATATGACGCCCCAGGGCAAAGTCTTTACCCAGCAGATGGCCCAGGAGTTTGCAAAGGAGGAAGACCTGATCTTCCTATGCGGCCATTACGAGGGGATTGACGAGCGGGTACTGGAGGAGATCGTCACGGACAACGTATCCATCGGGGATTATGTCCTCACAGGCGGGGAGCTCCCGGCCATGGTGATGGTGGATGCCATCTCCCGGATGGTCCCCGGGGTCTTGAGCAACCGGGAGTCCGCGATGTTCGATTCTTTTCAGGATGGACTGCTCGAGTATCCCCAGTACAGCCGTCCGAGACAGTGGCGCGGCCGGGAGGTGCCGGAGATACTCTTATCCGGCCATCACGCCAACGTGGAGAAATGGAGGCGGGAGCAGTCCCTGCTGCGGACGAAGGAGAGAAGACCAGATCTGCTATGAAAGTCCTCCCATAGGCATAAAACGATCAGCTTTTTTATAGATAAAGATGTCTGCCTGCGCAGACAGCAAATTTTAGAAGAGGAGGGATAGGAATATGGCTCAGTTGTGGGGCGGGCGTTTTACGAAAGAGACAGACCAGCTGGTCTATCGGTTCAACGCCTCTATTTCCTTTGATCAGAGATTATACGAACAGGATATCCGCGGGAGCATCGCCCACGCGACCATGCTGGCTCGGCAGGGCGTGCTCACCCAGGAGGAGAAGACAGCCATCGTGGAGGGCCTGGAGAGCATCCGGGAGGATGTCCGCGCTGGAAAGCTTGTGATCAGTGAAAAATTTGAGGACATCCACAGTTTTGTGGAGGCGACTTTGACAGAGCGCATCGGGGAGCCGGGGAAAAAGCTGCATACAGGCCGCAGCCGCAATGACCAGGTGGCGCTGGATATGAAGCTGTATGTTAAAGATGAGGTCTTGATCCTGGACGGGCTTTTAAAAGAACTGCTGCAGGTCCTTTTGAAGATCATGGAGGAAAACCTGGATACATATATGCCGGGTTTTACCCATTTACAGAAAGCACAGCCGGTCACGCTGGCCCACCATGTGGGGGCTTATTTTGAGATGTTCAGGCGTGACAGGAGCCGTCTGCATGACATCTGTCAGAGGATGGACACCTGTCCCCTGGGATCGGGCGCGCTGGCCGGGACCACGTATCCGCTGGATCGGGACTATACGGCAGAGCTCTTGCATTTTGACAGCGCGACGCTCAACAGTATGGATGCGGTCTCCGACCGGGATTATCTGATCGAGCTTTTGTCTGCGCTGTCCACGGTCATGATGCACCTGAGCCGTTTCTGCGAGGAGATCATCATCTGGAATTCCAATGAGTATCAGTTTGTGGAGATCGACGACGCGTACAGCACAGGCAGCAGCATCATGCCCCAGAAGAAGAACCCGGATATCGCGGAATTGGTCAGAGGAAAGACCGGACGGGTCTATGGGGCTTTGATGACCCTTCTTACGACCATGAAAGGGCTGCCTCTGGCATATAATAAGGATATGCAGGAGGATAAGGAGCCGGTCTTTGATGCCGTGGACACGGTCAGAGACTGCCTTGTGCTGTTTACCGGGATGGCAGCCACGATGGCCTTTAGGAAAGAGCGCATGGAAATGAGCGCGAAGAATGGATTTACGAACGCCACCGATGCGGCGGATTACCTGGTAAACCACGGGGTGCCGTTCAGGGATGCCCACGGTATCGTGGGACAGCTGGTGCTGTATTGCATTGAAAAAGATATCTCCCTGGATGAGATGTCCCTGGAGGAATACCGAAAGATCAGTCCGGTATTTGAAGAAGATATTTATGGAGCCATCAGTATGAAGACCTGTGTGGAACGCCGGATCACTCTAGGTGCGCCGGGAATGGAGCCGATGAAGAAAGTGATCCGTTCCTGCAGGAGATATTTGGATGAAGATTGACAAAAGGAGAGCGGCAGGATGAGTGAAAAGTTAAAAGTTGGGATCTTAGGAGCAACAGGCATGGTGGGGCAGAGGTTCATCTCTCTGCTGGAGGGACATCCCTGGTTTGAGGTGACTACGCTCGCCGCCAGCGCAAGGAGCGCGGGGAAGACCTATGAGGAGACCGCAGGTCCCCGTTGGAAGATGGAGACGCCCATGCCGGAAGCTGTAAAAAATATCAAGGTCATGAATGTAAACGAGGTGGAGAAAGTGGCCGCCGGTGTGGATTTTGTCTTCTCGGCCGTGGATATGTCCAAGGATGAGATCCGGGCGATCGAGGAGGCTTACGCCAAGACGGAAACGCCGGTGGTCTCCAACAACAGCGCCCATCGCTGGACACCGGATGTGCCCATGGTGGTGCCGGAGATCAATCCGGAACATTTTGAGGTGGTCCAGTTCCAGAAGAAACGTCTGGGCACATCCAGGGGATTTATCGCGGTGAAACCGAACTGCTCGATCCAGAGCTATGCGCCGGTGCTGACAGCCTGGAAAGAGTTTGGGCCCTATGAAGTCGTAGCCACCACATACCAGGCGATCTCCGGGGCCGGGAAGACGTTCGCGGACTGGCCGGAGATGGAGCACAACATCATCCCGTACATCGGCGGGGAGGAAGAGAAGAGCGAGAAAGAGCCGTTGAAACTGTGGGGTCAGATCGTAGACGGTGTGATCGAGAATGCAAAGGAGCCGGTGATCACATGCCAGTGTGTGCGCGTGCCGGTCTTAAACGGGCATACTGCGGCGGTTTTTGTAAAATTCAGAAAAAAACCTACAAAAGAGCAGCTGATCCAGGCATTGAAGGATTTTAAGGGCATCCCCCAGGAGCTGGAGCTCCCCAGCGCGCCGAAGCAGTTTATCCAGTATTTGGAGGACGACAACCGTCCCCAGGTGTCCGAAGATGTGGATTACGAACATGGCATGGGCGTGTCCGTGGGAAGGCTGCGGGAAGATACGGTCTACGACTACAAATTCATCGGCCTGTCCCACAACACAGTCCGGGGCGCGGCCGGAGGCGCGGTGCTCTGTGCGGAGACCTTAAAAGCCCAGGGCTATATCACGAAGAAATAGGACCGATCATATGGCAAAGGCTTTATATATAGCAGAAAAACCCAGTGTCGCCCAGGAATTTGCAAAGGCTCTCAAGATAAACGGGGCCAGAAGGAACGGCTACCTGGAATCGGAGGACGCGGTGGTGACCTGGTGCGTGGGGCATCTGGTGACCATGAGCTATCCGGAAAAATATGACGAGAAGTATAAAAGGTGGGGGCTGGAGACCCTGCCTTTTTTGCCCGATACATTCCTCTATGAGGTGATCCCGTCGGTCAAGGACCAGTATGAGATCGTGAGCGGTCTCCTAAACCGGCCCGATGTGGACACGATCTACGTCTGCACCGACTCCGGGCGGGAGGGAGAGTACATCTACCGTCTGGTGGAGCAGATGGCTCAGGTCAAAGGCAAGACGCGCAAAAGGGTGTGGATCGATTCCCAGACCGAGGAGGAGATCCTGCGCGGGATCCGGGAGGCCAAAGACCTCTCGGAGTACGACAATCTCTCCGCCTCCGCCTATCTGCGGGCAAAGGAAGACTACCTGATGGGCATCAATTTTTCCCGGCTCCTCTCCCTTAAATACGCCAACAGCATCTGTAATTACCAGCGCACCAGTTACCGGGCCGTTTCCGTGGGGCGGGTCATGACCTGCGTACTGGGCATGGTGGTCCGGCGGGAGAGGGAGATCCGGGAGTTTGTGAAAACGCCTTTTTATCGGGTGCTGGCGGAATTTGGCCTGCCTTCCAGACATTTCGAGGGAGAGTGGCGGGCCGTGGAGGGCAGCCCTTATTTTCAGTCGCCAAAGCTCTATAAAGAAAACGGCTGGAAGAAAAAAGAGGATGCACAGGGACTGATCGATCATCTAAATGCGGACCCGCCCGTACAGGGGATCGTCCAGAAGGCGGAGCGGAAAAAGGAGAAGAAGAACCCGCCCCTTCTCTTTAACCTGGCGGAGCTTCAGAATGTCTGTTCCAAATTGTTCAAGATCAGTCCCGATGAGACCCTACGCGTGGTCCAGGAACTCTATGAGAAGAAACTGGTCACCTATCCCCGGACCGACGCCCGTGTGCTGTCCACCGCAGCGGCGAAGGAGATCAAAAGGAATCTCTCCGGGCTGTGCCGTTATGGAGTCTGTCCGGGGATCGCGGCCCATATCCTGGAAGGAGGGGCGCATACATCGATCGTCCGCTCCCGCTATGTCAATGACAAGAAGATCACAGATCACTACGCGATCATCCCCACAGGCCAGGGGCTGGGGCTTTTGCCCAGACTGCCAAAGCTGTCCCAGGATGTGTATGAGATCATCGTCCGGCGGTTCTTATGTATTTTTTATCCGCCGGCAGTGTACCAGAAGGTCAGCATCCAGGTCATGATCAAAGAGGAGAGTTTTTTTGCCGGCTTCAAGGTCCTTCTCGAGGAAGGATATCTGCAGGTTGCCACGGCCTCTTTTGCCCAGAACAAAAAGGAGGAGGACGATCTCTCCTGTGACGCGCAGATGCTGGCGGCGCTGCAGGGCCTGCGCAAGGGGAGCCGTCTGCCGGTGGAACAGCTCTTCATCAAAGAGGGAGAGACCGCGCCGCCCAAACGGTACAATTCCGGGAGTATGATCCTGGCCATGGAAAACGCGGGCCAGCTGATCGAGGATGAAGAACTCCGCGCCCAGATCAAGGGGAGCGGCATCGGCACCAGCGCTACCCGGTCCGAGATCCTGAAAAAACTGGTGAACATCCAGTATCTGGCTTTGAATAAAAAGACACAGGTGATCACGCCCACCCTCTTCGGGGAGATGGTCTACGACGTGGTCAACAATTCCATCCGGTCTCTCTTGAACCCAGAACTGACGGCCAGTTGGGAAAAGGGGCTGACCTATGTGGCCGAGGGTCAGATCACACCGGATGAATACATGGAGAAACTGGAAAATTTCATACGCCGCCACACCCAGGCCGTCATGGGTCTGCACAACCAGTATGCCCTGCGTACCTGCTATGATGCGGCGGCAAAAAAATTATAAAGGAGCAAAATGATATGGACAGATTTACCATTGATAGTCTCTTGGACCTGACCCACACGGCATTTCCGGAACTTTTCCAGGGAAAGACGTATCCCTGGGAAGTCTTGGGCGAGATCCACGATCTCATCCTGCGGGCGGGCCAAAAGCTGGACCCGAAGCTCTATGAGCAGAAGGGAGAAGATCTGTGGATCGCAAGATCTGCCAAAGTGGCCGCCTCCGCCTGCGTAAATGGACCGGCGATCATCGGGGAGGAGGCCCAGATCCGGCACTGCGCATTTATACGGGGGGATGCGATCGTGGGGGCCGGCGCGGTGGTGGGAAATTCCACCGAACTGAAGAACTGTGTGCTCTTCGAGGGCGTGCAGGTTCCCCATTACAATTATGTGGGGGATTCTATATTGGGTTATCGGGCGCATATGGGGGCGGGTTCCATCTGTTCCAATGTGCGGTCGGATAAAAAACTGGTGACAGTCAGATGTGCAGGGCAGGCTGTGGAGACCGGGCGCAAGAAATTCGGCGCTATCCTGGGCGATGGGGTCGAGGTCGGATGCGGATCGGTGCTGAACCCGGGGACGGTGATCGGGAGAGGGACGCAGATCTATCCCCTGTCCTCGGTGCGGGGATGTGTGCCTGGGGAGAGTATCCATAAACAGGATGGAGAGATCATAAAGAGGGTGTAGACGATGGGTGTCTATCATCCGGAGATGACGGAACAGTTGTACGGTATATCACTGAGCTGGGGAGATCTTGACCGATGAGGGGGCACATAGAAGACATAGGATACCGTATGCCTTCTATGTGCCGTTTTCATATGCGGAAAAAATGATACCGCAGATAAGCCAAAAGCAGCAGATGCGCCGGATAAAAAACATAGAACAGATACTTCAGCACAGGGCCACTCATCCAGCCCCTCTTTCCGTTATACAAAGTAATGGGGATCCATGCGAAGATCGCTTTCCATTCCCAGTAAAGGCATAGCGCGCCGCAGAAAAAACGGGGTACAGGCTGCTCGCGGAACAGGTAGAGGATGACGATCAAGAGCACGCCTTTAAAGTCGTAATCGGTGTGCAGCAGGTAAGCCGCCGCCATACCGGCCGCCGCAGGCAGGACCATGAGCAGGATGTGTTTTTCCCGTATCTTCTCCATGCCCCAGATGGCCAAGAGTCCGCATGATAATGTAAAGAAAACATTCTGATATCCAGGCAGTCGTACAGCAGCTCCCAGAGCAAGGTTAAACGGGATCTCGGAGAGGATCCCAAAGATCAGGAGATTGACCGTATAACGGAGACGGCTGCGGGTATAGAAGAAACCTTCCACCAGCAGGAAGCAGTAGATGGGGAACGCGATCCGTCCGATATCACGGCAGAGCTGGTAATATTGTCCCTGTCCATCACTCCAATAGAGCACCGTGTAACCGAAATGATCGATGAACATAGTGATAACAGCGATCATCTTCAATGTGCTGGAGCTGAAGATCTGCCATGAGGGTGCTATAGATTTGTTGTCCATGAAAATCTTCTCCGTTTCAAGATTATTTGTAAGGGGCCTCCCTTTCATAAATACTATCACGAAAAGATTTTTTTTTCCATAAAAATGTGGTAGAATAACAAGAAAAGGATCTTTCAGAAAGGTGGTCACGCGCGAGAAATGGCGAATTTATTATTTATCCTCTTTTATATGATGTGTCTATGTGTCTATGCAGTTATGAAATTGGCGGAATATATCCTCTATGGGATCGGTCTGCGCGGCATGGCGCGGGAAATGGGGGTGGGCAACGGCTGGCTGGCGTTTGTGCCCTTTGCGCGCAAGTATCTCCAGGGAAAGGTCAGCGGCCCGATCACATTGAAAGGGAAGACCATCAAAGAACCGGGCCTGTGGCTGGTCTTGCTGCCTTTTTCCGTGGGGATCGCCACAGGTTTTCTGGCGGGGCTCGTCATGGCGCTGGTGGTGGTGGGGACTCTGGTCCGGTCAAATGCCATCATCATGATCCCTGTGACGGGCGTGGCCATCCTGGCAGGCGTTGTGATCTTTTTGCTGGGGCTTGTGGGCACGGCGGCGCAGAATGGTCTGCGGGCGTTGGTGGATCATCAGATCTTATCCCGCTACTGCCAGGGAAATGTGTTGATCTTACATATCGTATTCAGTACGATCTTTCCGCTGTATGAGGCGGCCGTATTTTTCTATTACCGCCATCACACGGCGGCGAGGGTGTAAAGGTGGCATAAATTTCAAGCGCGCTCTAAAGGATGGGAGGTCCCGCGATGGAACAATTGATGACAGAAATGTTTATGAAGAACAGAAAAGACTGGCTTCCCATCCCCAAGTGCAGGTATGGCGAGCGTCTGTATCATTATACGGACCTGAAAGCCTTAAAAGGCATTGTGATGGACCACGCATTCTGGGTGACGAAGAGTGATTTCCTGAATGATAAATTTGAATTCTACTATGCGTTTAAGGTGATCCGCAAGGTCTGTATGAAACTGATACCCAATCCCCAGAACAGGAAAGTCTTCATGCATGTGCTGAAGGAACGGATGGATTTTTTTCACGGGAGTATGTCGGACCAGATCCTGGCGGGATGGTATGTGCTGTCCTTTTCAAGGGTGAAGGATAGTCTGCTCCTGTGGACAGAATTTTCCCAGTCCCAGGGATACTGCCTGGAATTTGATTACAAACGTCTGGTAAAAGGGCTCTTTGACGGGATCCGGCTGGACGGGTATGTGATCTATGATAAAAAGAAACAGCACGAGCTGGTGGAGAATACCCTGAGCCGGATCATGGAGGGGAAGGATCCCGGCCGGAAGAAGCTGAAAGAAAAACTCCTCTCGGAGGATAAAGAGATCAGCCCGAAAGAACTCCAGGATCTTATGAAAGAATTTGCGGTCTGCTGTTTTGTCTATTCTATGTTTTTTAAAAAGGATTGTTTTAAGGAGGAGAAAGAGTACCGGTTCATCTTCTGGGCTTTCCACGAGGAGGTCGCGGGACAAAAAGGCGCACCGGTCACGCCCATCCATTTCCGGGAGAAGGATCAGGCGCTGCTGCCGTATATCCTGGTGAATTATAAAGAAGCGGAGGGGAACAATCCGATCTGTTCGATCACGGCGGGACCGAAAAATGACAGTGACCTGGCTGTGAAGGGCATGCAGTATTTTCTGCGCAATGAGAAGATCGTGATCCCTGTGCGGGAGTCGAAGATCCCGCTGCGGTATTGATCTGAAAAAGGAGAAGAAAGATATAATGGATATGATGAATGTGACATGGAATGCGGCTGGGGATAAGGTGGTGATCCTGGACCAGACGAAGCTGCCGGGTCGGGTGGAATACGTGGAACTGGCCACAGCGGAGGATGTCTACCAGGCGATCTTCAAGCTGAAGGTGCGGGGGGCGCCGGCGATCGGGATCTGCGCGGCCTTCAGTATGTACGTGCTGGCGCTGGCCATGCCCCAGGAGGAGTATGGTGATTTTTCCCGGGAATTTTCCAGGACAAAAGAGTATATCGCCAGTTCCCGTCCTACGGCGGTGAATCTGAGATGGGCCATGGAGCGGATGGAAAAAGTGGTGACAGCGCACCCATCCAGTCCGATCCAGGAGATCTGTAAGATGTTAAAAGAGGAGGCGGATGCGATCCAGCGGGAAGATATAGAGATGTGCCGCCGTATCGCACAGTACGGGCTTTCCCTGGTCAAAGACGGGGATGGGATCCTCACCCACTGCAATGCAGGGCCTCTTGCCACGTCCCGTTACGGCACAGCGTTGGGGCCGGTCTTTCTTGGGAAAGAGCGGGGGATCGATCTTAAGGTATTTGCCGATGAGACACGCCCGCTGCTCCAGGGTGCACGGCTGACTTCCTATGAACTGCAAAAAGGTGGGATCGATGTGACGCTGATCTGCGACAATATGGCTTCGATGGTGATGAAGAACGGCTGGGTACAGGCATGTTTTGTGGGATGCGACCGGGTGGCGGCCAACGGGGATACGGCCAATAAGATCGGGACCAGCGGGGTGGCGATCCTGGCCCATCATTACAAGATCCCGTTCTATGTCCTGGGACCCAGCTCCACCATCGACCTTGATTGTCCCACAGGGGCCGATATCCCGATCGAGCTGCGCGCTCCCCAGGAGATCAAGGAGCAGTTTTACAGCCAGCCCATGGCGCTGCCGGAGACGAAATGTTATAATCCGGCCTTTGACGTGACGGACCATTCCCTGATCACGGCCATCGTGACCGACAGGGGGATCTTCCGGGCACCGTATACAGAGTCGCTGCAGAAGATGAGGTCATGAAGGCCGCCGACTGTGCGGACGGCCTTCATACATCCGATCAGAATTTTTCCATCTGATCCATAAATTTCTCGTATTCTGCCGTATCCATATGCCATCCGTGCTGGTCCTCCGGATATGCGCCGGTGCGGACGTCATTTGCCCACTGTGCATAGGCGGTCGCGGCCCATTCAAAGAAATTGGCGTAAGTCTTTGCATGGGAAGCGGTCCCACTCGTAGATCCTGGTCACAGGGGTGGTCTTTACTTCTTTTACATCTGAAGCCGGGAGATATCCGTATTTTTCAGGATATACATTGCTGTAGTACTGCATATAGGCATTGTTCCACCGTTCATCCATATTCACGATGTGGTAGTCGGTGATATTCTGATTTCCGTCGAGAAAATGGACAAGGGCCTGGTCATATTTACAGAATCTATGGATCTCAGTCACGATCTTTTCGGTAAAAGGATACAATTCCCAGACTGATCCGCAGGAATAGATAAATTCATTCAGCTGCGGCCAGGGTATCTTTGTCATTTCCGGCATAGCCTCCATCTGATCAAGAGTGTTTTTTGTGCCGTTTTCCGGGCATCAGCGCCAGGAAGATCCAGCAGAAGATCCGCACAGCGATGATCCCGAAAAAGATCCCCACACTGTCGATCGCCACATCCCGCTTTGACGGTCCGCGCCCGGCCACGAAAGACTGGTGGTATTCGTCCAGTCCCGCGAATCCCACGCAGATCACACCAGCCACCAGCATCAGGGGGATGCCCCGTAATCCATATACATAAAAAGGGAACGACACGGCGATGGCCAGACAGAAATACTCGGTCATATGAGCCAGCTTGCGTACTTTTCCGTGGATCAGCTCGGCTTCGTAAGCCAATTGGTATCCATCTTTGTATTCCTGGGCGAGACGGCTCTTGATCTCTACAATCTTATAGCTGACCTTGAAACTCAAGTCAGCGGAAGTCTCCCCGGGCTGGCCGGACAGGGTGAAGATCGCATACATGATCAGGACCGCGGGCAGGAATGAAAAGGGTTTTAAGATATTTATCATCAATTCTCTCATAGATGCCAGTATAGCACAGATCGAAAAAAAATGCAATCATATGCCCTCTGAGTGGGTGGATCCCATTGACAAAAAAAATAGAACTTGGTAAAATCAGAGCTAGATATTCATAACGAAAACGATGAAAGGAAGAAAGACCAGTGAAACAGAGAATACTATCCATTTTGGTAGATAATACGGTGGGCGTGCTGAGCCGGGTCGCGGGCCTTTTCAGCAGGCGGGGATACAGCATCGACAGCATCACCGCAGGTACGACAGCAGACCCCAGGTTTTCCCGGATGACCGTGGTGGCGACGGGGGATGAGCTGATCTTGGAGCAGATCGCCAACCAATTGGCGAAATTGGTCGACGTGCGGGACATCAAGATCCTGGAGCCGGAACAGAGCGTGTACCGGGAATTGATCCTGGTGAAAGTGGCGGCGACCGTGGCGGAGAGGCAGAATGTGATATCCATCGCCGATGTGTTCCGGGCGAAGATCGTGGATATCGGACAGGAGTCGCTGGTGATCGAACTGACGGGAGCGAAGGCGAAATTAGAAGCTTTCTTGAGTCTGCTGGAGGGATATGAGATACTGGAACTGGCAAGGACTGGCATAACCGGACTTTCCAGAGGAGCGGATGATGTACGTTTTTTGACATAGACCACCGCTCTTCTTTTTCACCGTTCTAAATTATAAAATATCCAAGAGGGAACACACGAGAGTACAGGGAACTATTTTGAAGATATCTTACTTGTAAGAAGGAGGTAGTGTACAAATGGCAGCAAAGATTTACTATCAGGAAGATTGTAACCTTTCTCTTCTGGAGGGGAAGACCATAGCGGTGATCGGTTATGGCAGCCAGGGACATGCACATGCGCTGAATGCGAAGGAGTCCGGCTGCAACGTGATCATCGGTCTCTACGAAGGGAGCAAGTCCTGGAAACGTGCACAGGAACAGGGATTTGAAGTGTATACAGCGGCTGAGGCAGCGAAGAAGGCGGATATCATCATGATCTTGATCAACGATGAGAAACAGGCCGCTATGTATAAAGAGTCCATAGAGCCAAATCTGGAAGAGGGCAATATGCTCATGTTCGCCCATGGATTTGCCATCCATTTCGGACAGATCAAACCGCCTGCAAATGTGGACGTGTCGATGATCGCACCGAAGGGCCCAGGACACACAGTGAGGAGCCAGTATCAGGAAGGCAAGGGCGTACCCTGTCTGATCGCGGTACAGCAGGATCATACAGGCAAAGCGCATGACCTGGCTTTAGCTTATGCACTGGCGATCGGCGGCGCGAGAGCAGGTGTGCTGCAGACAACATTCAGGGAAGAGACAGAGACGGATCTTTTCGGTGAGCAGGCTGTACTGTGCGGCGGTGTGACGGCGCTGATGAAGGCAGGGTTTGAAGTGCTGGTGGAAGCCGGATACGAGCCGGAGAGTGCATATTTTGAATGTATCCATGAGATGAAATTGATCGTGGATCTGATCTTCCAGAGCGGTTTTTCCGGGATGCGTTATTCCATCTCCAACACGGCGGAATACGGTGATTACCTGACAGGGCCGAAGATCGTCACAGAGGATACGAAGAACGCGATGCGCCAGGTACTGAAAGACATCCAGGAAGGGAAGTTCGCACGCGACTGGCTGACAGAGAATAAGGTGGGCTGTCCCAGCTTCAATGCGAAGCGCAGGATCGAGGCCGGCCATCAGTTGGAACAGGTGGGCGCAGAGCTGCGTAAGTTATACAGCTGGAACGAAGAGAATAAATTATTGGATAACTAGATCTAAAAACAGCATAGCATCATGGGAGTCCCGGACAGCTGGAGAACGGTGGGCAGGCTTGCTTGCGCATCCGTTCTGTCATCGGTCGGGAGGATCCATGGCGGAAAGAGCGAGAGAGGATATCTATGATCCCTGCACAGAGAAATGTGGCAATATACGTGATCTTGACGATAGTGACATGTGGCATATTCGGCATCTATTGGATGATGGTGCTGAATGATGATGCGTTGGCGGCTGCCGGTGAATCCGGGACCGGAGGCGGGACGGTGGTCATACTCACATTGGTCACCTGCGGCATCTACGGGATCTACTGGGCTTATCAATTGGGACAGCGGATCGATCGGATCAATGCCAGATATGGCCGTTATACAGATAATTCGGGACTGCTCTATTTATTGTTGGACATACTTGGGCTGTCTATTGTTGTTTATGCGGTGGCGCAGAATGAGTTGAATCAATATTATACAGGTTCCTATGCAAACAGATATTGATTGCATGGGAACCTATGTAATCTTGGGGGTAGGGAGTAAAGATGAAAGATCTGAAGAGTTAAGAAACTATTATTTATGATCCGGTACGATCATTAAAAAAGTTTGTAAGCCGTTTTAGATCGGGCGATGGTTAAGGTGCGCAAAGGAGTGATGTAGAAAATCTTTTGCATAAACTTTAGAGGATGAGGAGGAAGACAGAAAATGGGAATGACGATGACCCAGAAGATACTCGCTGCCCATGCAGGTTTGGACCATGTGGAGGCCGGGCAGCTGATCGAAGCAGATCTTGATCTGGTATTGGGAAATGATATCACCTCACCGGTTGCGATCCGTGAGATGGATCAGATGACGGTGGACACAGTCTTTGACAAGGATAAGATAGCCCTTGTCATGGACCATTTTGTCCCCAATAAAGATATCAAGTCAGCACAGCATTGTAAATGTGTACGTGAGTTTGCACATAAGCATCATATCACCAATTTTTTCGACGTGGGAGAGATGGGTATCGAACATGCACTTCTTCCTGAGAAAGGGCTGACTGTGGCCGGAGATGTGATCATCGGTGCGGATTCACACACCTGTACATACGGCGCGCTGGGCGCGTTCTCCACAGGTGTGGGCAGTACAGACATGGCCGCGGGGATGGCCACGGGGAAAGCCTGGTTCAAGGTGCCCTCCGCTCTGAGATTTGTGCTCACGGGCGCATTGCCCAAATGGTGCAGCGGCAAAGATGTGATCCTCTACATCATCGGCAAGATCGGGGTGGATGGTGCATTATATAAATCTATGGAGTTTACCGGAGACGGTGTGGCGAGCCTGAGCATGGACGACCGTTTTGCCATCGCCAATATGGCCATCGAGGCCGGCGGGAAGAACGGGATCTTCCCTGTGGATGAGAAGACGGCTGCCTATATGAAAGAGCATTCAAAGAAAGAGTACACGATCTATGAGGCGGATGCAGATGCCGTCTATGAGGCGGAGTACACGATCAACTTAAGCGAGCTGGAGCCGATGGTCGCATTCCCCCATCTTCCGGAGAACACCAAGGGGATCTCCCAGATCCAGGAGGATATCGAGATCGATCAGTCTGTGATCGGATCTTGTACCAACGGGCGGATCGAGGATCTGCGCTGTGCGGCCGCTGTCTTAAAAGGCCGCAAGGTCAAAAAAGGTGTGCGCTGCATTGTGATCCCGGCGACCCAGGCCATCTATCTCCAGGCGGTGGAAGAGGGACTTGTGAAGACATTTATCGAGGCTGGCGCGATTGTCAGCACACCTACCTGCGGCCCCTGCCTCGGCGGTTATATGGGGATCCTGGCGGAAGGAGAACGCTGCATATCCACCACCAACCGGAACTTTGTGGGACGCATGGGCCATGTGGAGTCTGAAGTATATCTGGCAAGCCCGGCAGTGGCCGCGGCCAGTGCGGTGACCGGAAAGATATCTGCGCCTGCGCAGTTGTGATGAGAGGAGGACATGGGAAGTTGAAAGCGAAAGGAACAGTATTTAAATATGGCAGCAATGTGGATACAGATGTGATCATCCCCGCGAGATACTTAAACTCCTCCGATCCAGCGGAGCTGGCGGCCCATTGTATGGTGGACCTGGACCCGGATTTTGTGGGCAGGGTCAAAGAGGGCGATATCATCGTGGCGGACAAGAATTTCGGATGCGGTTCCTCCAGGGAACACGCCCCGATCGCCATCAAGGCTTCTGGGATCAGCTGCGTCATCGCGGAGACTTTTGCGCGGATCTTCTACCGGAACGCGATCAATATCGGCCTTCCGATCATCGAGTGCCCAAAAGCCGCCAAAGACATTGAAAACGGAGACCAGGTGGAAGTGGATTTCGACAGCGGAAAGATCTACAACCGCACGAAAGGCACTGAATTTCAAGGACAGGCGTTCCCGCCTTTTATGCAGAAGATCATCCAGGCAGGTGGTCTGGTCAACTATATCAACGCAAAGTAGATAGATGTAGGAGTAAAAAGTATGAGATTAGTTACCCGTTCTGATTTTGACGGTCTGGTCTGCGGCGCACTCTTAAAAGAGGCCGGGATCATTGACACATGGCAGTTTGCCCATCCAAAGGATCTGCAGGATGGATTGGTAGAGATCACAGAGAATGATTGTCTGGCCAATGTCCCGTTTGTGGAAGGATGCGGCTTATGGTTCGACCATCATTCCAGCGAGTTTGAGAGGAACCAGCTGGAGGGAAAGTATAAGGGCGAGAGCCGTCTGACCCCCTCCTGCGCCCGGATTATCTATGAGTATTACGGCGGCGGGGATAAGTTCCCTCAGTTTGGTGAGATGATGGAAGCGGTGGATAAAGTGGATTCCGGCCAGCTGACAGCGGATGAGATCTTAAATCCCACGGGATGGATCCTGATCGGATTCCTCATGGATCCAAGGACCGGTCTGGGCAGGTGGAGGAACTTTACGATCTCCAATTATCAGCTGATGGAAAAACTGATGGATGCCTGCAGGACCATGGATACAGAGGAGATCTTAAATCTCTCGGATGTGAAAGAGCGCATTGAAGTGTACTTTGAGCAGACGGAGAAGTTCAAGGAGATGGTAAAGGCCCATACCCGGGTGGAAAAAGATGTGATCATCTCCGATCTAAGAGGTGTGGATCCGATCTATACAGGCAATCGTTTCATGATCTACAGCATGTACCCGGAGCAGAATATCTCTGCCTGGATCGTAAATGGCAAAGGCGGCAAAGGCTGTTCGGTCGCAGTGGGATACAGTGTATTGAACCGTACATCCAATGTGGATGTGGGGAGTCTGATGCTGAAATACGGCGGCGGCGGTCATAAGGCGGTCGGGACCTGCCAGTTTAGCGATGAAGAGATGGATCAAAAAGTGCCGCAGTTATTAGAAGAATTGGTCAATGCCTAGAGCGTGTCTGAAAACCCATTCACGCCACCTGCAATCCCCACTTTGCGGCAGATCTGGCCCGCTTTCGGTCAGCGTAGCCCGCTACGCCTTCCTCATTTGGGCCAGATCTTCCACAAATTGTGACTTACAGTTGACATAAAGCGGTTTTCAGACACACT
>Ga0224483_100147_pt1 | contig 18584 bp, 17 predicted proteins | sample hydfratestSal1_FD_181453 | JGI IMG/M metagenome (GOLD analysis project Ga0224483, IMG submission 181453) | Metatranscriptome of mouse feces microbial communities from Columbus University, Ohio, United States - Sal1 (Metagenome Metatranscriptome) ... | reverse complement strand
TACGGTAGAAAACTACGCGGGAAATATCTTTGTTGTGGAGAACTTTAGAGGTAATATCTATATTTTCAATAAAAGTAACAAAAATATCGAAAAAGATTGCGCGCTTTGTCAAAAGATTAAAAGGACATTTAAAACAGGAATGCCATATATTTATTGTTGGAAAATAGGGAATTATCTGTATTTTAAGATGGTTTCTGAAGATGCACATGAAATATTTAAATATAATTTAGAAAAAAGGAGTTTGGAAAATATCCAAGAAGTTGTGTTGCCTGAACAGATCATGGGCTCATATTATTTTGAAGACAAACTTTTTATGCTTCAAGATGATTTTAACATTATTGTGTGGAATATAAAAGATAGTACTATAGATAAGATTGAACTGATGGATTTGCATCAGTTATTAGGAGAAAATAAACCGAAATATATTTTTAGTAGTATTGCAGTCACAAAGAGAAATATATGGCTTTTACCATCTTCTATGGGAAAAGATATATATATTTATGATTTGCAGAAAAAATGTGTAAGAAAGTATGACGATTATCCATCGGACTTTTTTTATTTAGAAATGAAAGACTGGTCAAAATATTCTGAAATAAAAGAAAGAGAAGGGTTCATTTATATAGCGGCAAGATCATCGAATTATTATTTAATTATTGATGTAGATAGAGGTATTGGTATATGGAAACCAGCATATATGAATGATTTCGGAGAGTATTATAATTATTATATGGACAAGTTGGAACCACAAAGTGGCAATGTATCCATTGAACGCTGTATACCGCTTAAGGTTCAGTTAAATTATTTTCCGAGAAAAATGCAAGATAAAATAAATAAAAAAGGTCTTGGGAAAAAGATATGGGGAGAATTAAAATGACAGATTTTGTACAGAAAGTACTTAATGCAACAGATGGTGAAACACATTTATTTGCAGCAGGACAAGCAGGTTACATATTAAGAAGTCCAAATGGACAGTTGCTTGGTATCGATTTATATCTTTCAGAATGTGGAGAGCGGATAGAAGGAAATATAGGTTTTAAGCGGTTGTTGCCGCCAGTTTTAACAGCACTTGATTTAAAATTTGATTGTATAATAGCCACACATGCACATTTTGATCATTTAGATATAGATGCAATCCCGAAACTTATGCTGAATAAGAAAACACATTTATATGCATCTGTAGGATGTGGACAAGAATTAGAAAGACTCAATATGACAGATGAACACATCACTTATGTACAACCTGGTAATGTTGTTGTAAGTGGAGAGTATACTTTAGAATTTGTTTCGTGCGACCATGGGATAGCAGCACCAGATGCGGTAGGAGTGGTAATTACAATAGATGGAAAGAAGATTTATATAACAGGGGATACTTGCTTGCGATTGGATAGGATAGAAGAGTACGCGGAAAAGGGACCATTTGATATTATGATAGGGCCTATTAATGGTGCTTATGGGAATCTAAACGAAAAAGACTTTGCCGATTTAAGTAAAGCCATAAAACCAAAACTGACGATTCCTTGTCATTATGGTATGTTTGCTGCTCATGGCGGGAATCCAGGAGAGTTTATGAGAATGATGCGGGAGAGATGTCCGCAAAATGAATATTATTTAATGACACTGGGCGAAGGAATTATTATTTAATAAGGAGACGTGATACTAGATGGAAGAAAATCTTGTTGGGAAAAAATTATTAATTCTAGGAGCTAATCCGGAAACAAGTCAACTTGTGAAACATGCCAACAGTATGGGGATTAAGACGTTGGTAACAAGTAATTGTTCTATAGATGATGCAAAAAAATATGCGTGGAAAAGCTTTGATGTTGATGGAATGAATGTGCCAGAGGTTATAGCACTTGCGAAAAAAGAAAATGTTGATGGGGTTTTAGTTGGAGTAGCAGATGTTTTGGTTCCGGCGTATTGTAAAATTTGTGATGCGTTAGGTTTCCATTGTTATGCGACACAAGAGATCGTGGACGTTTTTTCTTACAAAGATGTTTTTAAATCTACCTGCGAAAGATACGGTGTACATGGAATACCGGAATACTATTTGGACCTAGAAATGAAAAGAAAAGACATAGAAAAGATAGAATATCCTGTTATGGTAAAGCCAGTAGACAGCTGCAGTGGTCAGGGGATGACGGTGTGTTATGAAGAAAGGGATTTAGTACCTGCAATAGAGAAAGCTCTTTCAAAATCAAGAGCAAAGCGTTTTATTGTAGAAAAGTATATGCAGTGTGAGGATGTGGGTATGTACTATACTTTTAAAGATGGTATGTGCAGTGTTTCGTGTGTTTTTGACCGTTATACAACCAATGAACAAGATCGAGTAAGCCGGGTTTGTTTGGGGGCGACTTATCCTTCCAAATATATTAAACAATATTTTGAACGTATGCATGAGAATGTATGTAGAATGTTTAAAGCAATTGGAATAAAAAATGGTGTTTTGCTGCTTCAGGCATTTTATGAAGACGGTGAATTTTATGTATATGATACAGGATTCCGTTTTCAAGGGGAAGCTTCGCACTTACTGATGAAAGAGATTCATGGATTTGATCAGCGAGAGATGCTTATACGTTTTGCGTTAACTGGTTCGGAAGGAACTGTAAATTTATCAGAGCAAGATGATCCGTATTTTCGCGGAAAATATGCAGCAACACTTTGGTCGTTGCTAAAAAAGGGTGTGATTCATCGGATAAGAGGCGTTGAACATATTTCGGAAGATTTCCGTGTTGTTGCTAATATTCAAAGGTTACATGAAAATGATGAAGTACCTGAGGGATGGATTGGAACAGAGAAACAAGTCATGTCCAGATTGTATTTTGTGTGTGACGATAAAGAAGAACTGGCAGAGGCTTTATTAGAATATATGGAAAAAATAGAGGTTGTTGATATAGAGGGTAAAAATATGTTGCTGCCTGGGTTTGATGTGAAAAATGCATTGGAGTTAATTAATAATGAATGAAAAAAAGTTAAGTGGAAAAGTGATTGTAGTTTCAGGAGGTACGAAAGGGGTTGGACGTGCAGTTGCAGAAGAATGTGCACGACAGGGAGCCAAAATAGTCATTGGAGGAAGAGATGAGGCAGCGGCGCTTAAATCGATCAGTATTATGAGAACATATGGAAGTGACGGAATCTTTGTCTATACTGAGTTAGAAAATGTTGAGGATTGTAAAAAGCTTTTTGAAGAAACAATGAAGATTTATGGGAAAGTAGATGGCTTTTTTAACTATGCCGGTGTCACACCTATATCTGGATTGGAAACATGTGATGTTGAGACATTTGATAAAATTATGAATATTAATTTTCGGGCATGTTTTTTTTGCTGTCAACAGGCGATTAAATATATGAAAGAAAATCATGGTGGATCAATTGTTTTAACTGGTTCGCCGCATGCCTGGGGTGGTGAAAAGGATAGAGCCGCATATGCATGCTCAAAGGGTGTTTTATTAACATTAATGGAGCATATTGCACAAAATTACGGATCTGAACAAATCAGATGTAACTATTTGACATTGGGATGGACCCCTACGGAGGGAGAAGTTGCATTACGCAAATCGCAAGGCGTATCGGAAGCAGAGCTGCGAAAAGAAGCAGGGGGAATTATTCCAATGGGGCGAATGCCAGAAAGATCTGATTATGTGGATGCATTAGTCTATTTGATGTCTGATGATTCTGCAATGATGTCTGGGAGTAATTTCAGAGTTACAGGTGGATGGTATATTTAGAAGATAGATGGGAGAAATGATGGATAATTCTGAATAACGGTGGAAAGAGAATTTGAGATTAGTAAGAGCGCGCGAGAGGGTATATAACATGAGTGATTATTTAAATAAATCTAAAGCATACAAAGGTTATCACTATTCTTTGCTCAAACCAGAAATGTTGGAATATCTTCATTCAAAAACGCTAGAAATGCTAGCGGAAGTAGTAAAGATTTTAGAAAGAAATAAAATCCATTATATGATTGTAGGAGGTACATTGTTGGGAGCTGTGACAACAGGGCATTTTATTCCATGGGATGAAGATATTGATCTATGTGTCTTAGATGATGAGTATGAAAGGATGATAGATTGTCTGATTAATGAACTTCCTAAAGGAATAATTGTGCAATGCAAACAGACAGAAGCTAATTATTACCATGGTTGGATAAAAATTCGAGATGAGAACTCAAAGATATACCCAAATGAAATTCATTATAAGCAAAATGGAGTATGGATAGATATATATAGGCTTGTTGCTGTCAGAGAGAAGGACATTTCATATAGAATTGTTAAAGAGCATTTGGAATATTTGAATAGAAGATTTTCAGGTGGAAGATATAATTGGAAAGAAAAATGGAAACGAATACATGAACATCAGTTATTGTATCGAATAATAAAAGAAAAAATGAAGACTTTTTTTTGTGGAAAAAAGGGGAAAAAATATATAATTTTGTCTGCGTCGAAAATTGTAGTAGAGCTTGAATGGTGTTTTCCTATTAAGACATATTCTTTTGAAAATATGAAATTACCCGGCTTTTATCATGCGGAAAAGTATTTGATTGAGCACTATGGTAATGACTTTAGGAAAATTCCGCCGGAAGAAATGAGACGTGTAGGAATAAATAAAGTTGAATATAGTATTTGAATTAGATTAGCAGGCTAAGGAATGGTTGGAAAAGACGTCAGAAAAGTAGGTATTAGATACAAAAATGGATTTAATTAGTGAAGGAAATGGAGTATGAATAATTTAATAAAGAAAAAGACGGACGCTTTATGGGAATTCCTGGAAAATAATCAGGCAAGGATTCGACATTTATTAGGAACAGATATATTAATTGACAAATCTGCTATGATTACAGAGATATATATACCAGCGATGCTGCAGCATCAAAAGGTTTTTCCAAAGTACAAAGGCATCAATAAAGGGAAAACAGTTGTAATTACTGGAACAGGTCCAACTTTTGAACATTATGTTCCTATGACTGATGTTGTACATATTGGTATTAATCGTTCTATTTTTAGACAGGACATTCGATACGATTATATGTTTGTAACAGATTATGATGGAGAAGATGACATTTTCGAAAAGATTTTTTCTTGTGGATATGATTTGGTTAAATTTTTTGGTGTGAATTATAATCGAAAAGGTGCACTTATTCCCGAGTATTTAATGGAGCGAGATAATGTTGAAATGTATTACGTGGAAGGATTTAATCCTGATATTTATGGAACTAGAATTGAAAATAGTAGAAAATTCGTATTTCCTTTAGATATATCGACAGTGCCATTCAAATCATATGGAACAACATTTCATATTGCTTTTCAGTTTGCATTATGGACGCATCCAGAAAAAATATATGTTGTGGGAGCGGATTCTTATGGGAAAACGCATGCTAAAGGTTTGGATTATGGAGAGGTGCCTGTTGATTGCAGGATATTTATTAAACCTTGGCGTAAGATGAGAGAATTTGCTGAAGCATATTATCCAGATATAGAAATTATATCTTTAAATCCGGTGGGTTTAAAAGGAATATTTAAAGACGTATATAGCGATGGTTATAAGAGCTAAATAAATATTAATTTTTGTTTGATCCTCAGAAGTATGTTTCTAAGTAATTAGGAGGAGTCTGGCACAACATGGTATAAAGATTATGAGATATTGAGAATAATCATATGTAAAGTAGAGGGACATAAATGTTGAATGATAAAATAATTTTGATAACGGGAGGAACGGGTTCGTTTGGGCATCAGTTCGTAAAGTATATATTGAGGAGATATGAACCTAAGAAAGTAATTATATATTCCAGAGATGAATATAAGCAGTTTATTATGGAAAACGAATATAAGATGCATCCGCAGTATAAGAAGTTGCGTTTTTTTATAGGAGATATCCGAGATGAAAAGCGTTTAAAACTGGCTATGAAAAACGTGGACTATGTGATACATGCAGCAGCTTTGAAACAGGTTCCGGTATGCGAATATAATCCTAATGAGGCGATTAAAACCAATATTAATGGGGCAATGAATGTAATTAATGCCGCATTAGAAACTGGCGTCAAGAAAGTGGTTGCTCTTTCTACAGATAAAGCGGTAAATCCAATTAATTTGTATGGAGGAACTAAACTGGTGTCTGATAAGTTGTTTTGTGCGGCAAATGCTTATTCTGGTACAAACGGCACAAGATTTGCTGTGGTGAGGTATGGTAATGTAGCAGGGAGTCGTGGGTCAGTTATACCCTATTTTCAGAGTATTATAGATGATGGAGGAATAGAATTGCCGATTACGGATTATCGGATGACAAGATTTTGGATTAGTCTTGAGACCGGGATAGAATTGGTTGTTAAGGCGTTGGAAAATGCTAGAGGCGGTGAAATATTCATTTCTAAAATTCCTTCTTTCAAAATCACTGATTTAGCACAAGCAATGTTGCCAGAAGGGAAAATGTCAGAAGTGGGCATACGGGAAGGTGAAAAATTGCATGAAGTAATGATCACACGAGAAGATTCTAGATATACATATGAGTATGATAAGCATTTTGTTATTTATCCAAATTACAATTGGTGGGGAGAGAAAGAAGTTATACCTGGAGGAAAGAGGGTAGACGAAGGGTTTGAATATAGTTCGGAAAATAATAAAGAATGGTTATCAGCGAAAGAAATACAAGGACTTTTGAAAAAATTATAACAGAACATCAATAATAGGGGCGAATAGAGTTGGAAAGATTAGCAATACATGGAGGACCGCGTGTAAGAAGAACACCCATATATTATGGACATCAATGTATTGATGATGAGGATATTGCAGCAGTTATACAGGTGCTCAAAAGTGATTATCTTACATGTGGGCCAGCAGTTGCAAGACTAGAAAAAAAATTGTGTAAGATTGTTGGTGCTAAATATGCTGTGGCGGTCAGTAATGGTACAGCTGCATTACATGCAGCATGCTATGCGGCAGGAATTAAAAGTGGAGATGAAGTAATAACAACCCCAATGACATTTGCGGCATCTGCGAATTGTATATTGTATATGGGAGCAATCCCTGTTTTTGCGGACATTAATTCTGAAACATATAATATTGATCCAGAATCTATTGAAGAACATATTACTGAAAGAACAAAAGCGGTTATAGTAGTTGATTATACTGGACAGGCAACAGAGCTGGATGAAATACGATTAATTTGTAAAAAGTATCATTTATTGTTAATTGAGGACGGAGCACATTCTATCGGAACGGTTTATAAAGGAATGCAAGTGGGAAATATTGCGGATTTGACTACATTTAGCTTTCATCCAGTAAAAACCGTTACTGGAGGAGAAGGAGGTGCGATTCTTACAAATGATGAAAATTTTTATCAAAGATTGAAATTGTTTCGTACCCATGGAATCACCAGAAATATAAAACTTATAAATTCTAAAATAGGATGTGAAGATGGTCATGATGGATCAGAGGATTGGTATTATCAACAAATTAGTTTGGGATACAATTACCGGATAACAGATATTCAAGCAGCACTGGTGACAAGCCAATTGAATAAATTAGAGCAATTTAAGCTACGTAGGCAGAAGATCACTGTTAAGTATAATAAAGCTTTTGCGGATTTTCCAGGAATTATATTACAAAAAGAAATACCAGAATCTGATACGACAAGGCATATTTATTTGATACAGCTAGATTTAGACAAATTGATAGTTGGTAGAAAGGACATTTTTGATGCATTAAAAGCGGAGAATGTGTATTGTAATGTACATTATATTCCAGTGTATTATTTACAGTATTACCAAGAGCTTGGCTACAAAAAGGGTTTGTGTCCAAATGCTGAAAATTTATATGAGAGAATAATTACAATACCATTGTATCCGGCTATGTCAGATGAGGATGTGGATGGTGTAATTGTAGCGATAAAAAAGGTAGTTCAATTTTACTTAAAATAAGGAAATGATCTTATGAAAAAGTATTAGAGGTTAGGTATGAAGTTTGCTTTAGGAACGGTACAATTTGGAATAGATTATGGTGTACAAGGCGGAAAAAAACCTTCAGAAGAAATGGTAGATGAAATGCTGTCACTGGCTTTAGATAAAAAAATATATCATTTTGATACGGCTTCTTCCTATGGAAATGCGGAAGAGCTTCTTGGTCGTTATATAGAAAAAAACTCAGGTAAAGCACTAAAAATGAATTTTATTTCGAAATTGAATCCGAGCGCTCTCGCTGATATACCGCAAAAGCGGTGGAAGGATGTTATATTAAGTAATGTCTACGATAGCATCAAAAAGCTGAATGTCTCTGAGCTAGAAGCTTTTCTTTTTCATAATGCAAAATATCTTTTTTATGAAAACGCAGTACATGCGATGGAATGTGTCTGCAGAGAAAAAATGGCAAAAAAAATAGGAGTTTCCATTTATAGTCCTCAAGAAGCAATGAAAGCATTGGAATATGATGAAATAAAAGTGATACAAATTCCATATAACGTATTTGATCAACGACTTGATAAATGCGGCTTTTTTGAATTAGCGAGGAAAAGGGGAGTAGAAGTATATGCAAGAAGTTCACTTCTTCAGGGATTATTAATGTTAGATCCGAATAGTTTGCCGGAAAATATGCGATTTGCAGAAGGATATATAAAAAGATTCTTATCCATTTGCAAAGGTTACAATGTTTCACCTTTGAAAGTAGCAGTAGGTTACGTGGGAGAGCATCCGGATATAGACTATGTTGTATTTGGTGTAGATAATAAGGCGCAAATGTTAGAGTATCTGTCCATGCAGAAAGAACATCTTACAGAAGATATGGTGAAAACTTTGCAAAAAGAATTTGAAAACGTGGAAGAAAAATTAGTGAATCCGGTTCTTTGGAACGATTGATAATGTTGCTAATGGTAAAAATGAGAGGTAAAAAATGAAATATTTAGCTATGATTCAGGCAAGATGTGGTTCCACTAGGTTACCTAATAAGGTGTTAATGGATATAGTTGGTAAAACTGATTTACAATGGGTAATTGAACGTGTAAAGCGTAGTCGACTTGTTGATGAGGTTATGGTAGTAACATCCATTGAAAAAAATAATCTGCCAATTATTCGTTTGTGTTCAGAAATGAATATAAGAATATTTGTTGGTGCGGAAGAAGATGTTTTAGACAGATATTACCAAGCGGCGAAATTGTTACAGCCGGAATATGTTATACGAATAACAGCGGATTGTCCACTTTTTGACTGGCGTTATTTGGATATGGCAATTGAACAATTAGAGGATGGAACGGATTATATAGCAGAATTAACGGAGAGTTTTCCGGATGGTTTAGACATTGAAATTATAAAGTTTTCGGCTTTGAAACGAATGTGGAGAGAAGCTCGTCTTAGCTCTGAAAGAGAACATGTAACAATGTATATCAAGAATCATGCAGAACAATTCGCTATCCAGAATTTAGAATGCCCTATAGTTGGAATTGGAGATAAAAGATGGACATTGGATCAGGATGAAGACTATGAGTTTATTTGCAACATTTATTATCATTTTATACAAAAAGGAAAAGAAGATTTTATTACAGAGGATATTTTGACATATTTGCAATTAAATAAACATCTTGAGAAGTTAAATGGAAAAATTAAAAGAAATGAAGGATTAAAGAAATCATTAACAAATGATAAGATTCTGAAGATTGAATACTAGATTAGAAAAAGGGAGAAGTAGTGATGCTATATGAAAATGCTAAAGAAGAAGTTTTAAAAAGTGAAGGGAATGCATATTTTCAAAGAAATTTAAGGAATGGGAAAATAGAGGTCGCAAAAGGATGTTTATTGTTTGATGAATTTTTAGAAAATTATCAAGGACTCAAAAAGGGGATGAAAATATTAGAAATTGGTTGTTGCTATGGGTATAATCTAAGTTATTTGTGTAAAAAGTATGGATTAGAAGGCTACGGAATTGAACCTTCGAGAGAGGCTGTAGATTATGGAAATCACATAATAAAACAGACTAAAAATAGCAAAATTATTTTGAAACAGGGAACAGCAGATGAGCTGGCATTTCAATCAGAGTATTTTGATATTGTCATGATGGCATTTTGTATGTTTTGGGTAGATAGAAAGTATGTGATGCGTGTTACTGCGGAAATAGATAGAGTCTTGAAAACGGGGGGGGTATTGGGAATTTGGGATTTTGATACACGAACTCCTTACCGACGGATAAATATTCATAATAGAAATGTACCAACATATAAATGTGAGCTAGCAGAATTATTTCTGGGGAATCCACAATATTATTTAGTAGAAAAAAATTCTTTTTCTCACGAGGGAAAAGGCTTTCATCAAAAGATACAAGAAAGATGTGCGTTGAATGTTATATATAAAGATGCGGTAGAGAACGTATATATATTTTCCGATTGAATGAATATGAAAAAAGGTATTTTGATAACTTAGGAGAAATAAGTTTGAAACAAATAAGTAGTGGGTAGAGAGAAAGTAAAGGGCATAACGACAAAGCCATCCCTTCGGTGGTGGCTTCAAAAAAGGAATATAGACACACATTACCTAATTCAGGGCAGGTTCTGCATCATCTTTGATGATATAACCACGCTGCTTCAATAAATGAAGAGCCTGTGATTTCGTCAGAACTTTCGATTCTTTCACAGGTCGCGGCTCAAGATAGCCTTCAGGTGTATATGGCTTTAAATCTGAAAGTATGTGCCAGATAGCGGTCAGGAGCATACGACAGATTGCAATAATGGCTTTCTTGTGTCCGCGGTGCGATTTAATACGCTTGTAGCGGTCAGTTATTTCAGGATGTTTCTTAGAACGCAATAAACCATTTGCAATTTGTACCAGTATTGGTTTAATATAATTACCAGCACGGGAAATTCGAGTCGATTTGATTTTTTTGTTGCTTTGGTCATTGCGGGGACAACATCCTGCCCATGAAACGAGGTGCTTAGCTGTGGGGAAGACAGACATATCACCGCCGATTTCGGAAAGGATTTGTATGGCAGTCATGGGACGTTTACCAAATCCTGGAACTGTACGAATTAGATCAAGAGCAGCTTCATATTTATCAGAGAGACGAAGGATCTCCCGTTCTATTTCTTTAAGATGCTTTTCTAATTCATCGATATGGTTGAGACACTGGCGAAGCTTTACGGCCTGTTCGGGAGAAATAGCTCCATCAACAGCAGCCTGGATTTCATCGACAGGTGTTTTACAGCGGCCATCTACGAAAGGCGCTACATCAAAAATTTCCCCGGGATGAGCGAGCATATATTCCGTAATGGAACGAGAAGATTTTCCAAACACATCACTGAAGACATCGTCCAGTTTAAGGTTTGATACGGTAAGACAATTTTGTGCACGGTTCTTTTCACCGGTAATCATACAGGTGAGTTTGAAACGGTATCTAACCAGATCTCTTAAATGACGGATGTCGGCAGGCGGGATAAAGGAAGGCTTAATCATTTCACACATGAATAAGTTGCAGATCCATTTTGCGTCCTTTCGGTCAGTCTTATTTCCTTTTTGAGGTTTTGTATATTTGGGATGAGCGAGGATAACAGAAATATCCGCTTTTTCCAAAACATTGAATACAGGGATCCAGTATTTGCCTGTCGATTCCATGCAAACTTCAGAACAATTGTACTTTGCAAGCCAATCACACAGTTCCTTCAATCCTTTGGAAAAAGAAGAGAAACGAGCCTGCTTGTAATCAGTTCTGCCATTCGAATCTGTGATACCGATACAGGCATAGATCCAAGTTTTGTGGACATCAAGTCCACAGCAGTTGAAACGAAAAATTTTAAAAGCCAATAAAATAACCTCCTGATATTTGTAGGAATAAAACTGACAGGGACTGGTCATCCGGCAAAATCGAGTCGACTTAGGAAGAGATAAGTTTACGGGCTACTGGAATGCGCCATTCATTGATGCCTTAACGGATGACCGACAACATATAATTATGCGAGGTCGCCGCTATACAGCCCCGCCACTCACCTCCACGTGTTCTGTAGTGTGTCAGTCTTATTAAGAAGATAATACCAGAAGGAAAATAAAATAGAAAGCGAAAGTGGCTAAACGGGTTTCATAACCCCATCGGTGCCTTTCGCAGAAAGGCGGATTATAATTATGAAAAAAATTGAAGCAGGCAAGGGACAGGAATTATATTGTCAGGCAAAAAAAAATAATACCTGGCGGTACACAATTATTGAGTAAACGACCAGAAATGTTTTTACCAGATTTATGGCCAGCTTATTACAGTAAAGCAAAAGGGTGTAGAATATGGGATTTGGATGGCAGAGAGTACATAGATGTTAGTTATATGGGGATTGGTTCGAATGTACTTGGCTATGCAAATGATGAAGTAGATATGGCAGCCAAAAATGCAATTGATAATGGTGGAATGAGTACGCTGAACTCTCCTGAAGAGGTGTATCTTGCTCGGGAGTTGCTAAAACTTCATCCATGGGCTGGTGGCGTAAGATATGCAAAAGCTGGTGGTGAAGCGATGGCTTTGGCATCACGAATTGCCAGGGCGTATACTGAAAAGGATATTATTCTTTTTTGTGGATATCATGGTTGGCACGATTGGTATTTATCGGCAAATCTGTCAAATAAAAATGCTTTGAAAGATCATCATATACCAGGGTTAGAGCCGCTAGGAGTTCCTTCTGGCTTAGCAGATACAAATTTACCTTTCCATTATAACTGTATAGAAGAATTTAATGCTCTTGTGGAGAAATACAAAGGGCAGATTGCTGCGGTTGTTATGGAACCAATTCGTAATGATTATCCCAAAGATGGATTTTTAGAAAAGATACGGGAGACTACAAGGCGAGCAGGGATTGTTCTTGTATTTGATGAGATTACGGCTGGATTCAGGCTATGTGCAGGAGGTAGCCATAAAGTTCTTGGTGTGGAACCAGATATAGCGGTATTTGCTAAAGGATTAACAAACGGTTATCCATTGTCTGCAATTATTGGACGAAAAGATGTAATGGAAGCGTCACAAGGGACTTTTATCAGTAGCACATTTTACACAGAACGTATTGCCTTTGCTGCTACATTAAAGAATGTAGAGTTATACCAGAAATATAAGGTATGGGAAAAGCAGAATGAATATGGAGTAATGGTGCAGGATGGTTGGAAAAGGATAGCAAAAAATTATGGTCTGGATATTCAAATAGGAGGGATACCTCCATTAGGACATTTTTCTATTTTAGGTAAAGAGAATACGTTGGTCTATAAAACATATTTTGTACAAGAAATGTTAAAAAAAGGATATATTGCTTCAAATGTTTTTTACACATCCTATGCACATTCACAGGAATTGATAAAAGAATATTTGGATAATGTAGAGTGTGTGTTAAAAAAGATTGCAGAGATACAAAAAAGAAATGAAAATGTAGTATCATACTTGGAAGGTTCAGTTTGCCACAGTGGCTTTGGAAGATTAAATTAAAGGTGAGATGAAAATGTTCCGATTATTTGACAAGATTGATAGGAATGAAGTGTATATTATTGCTGAAATGAGTGCGAATCATGGAGGAAGTATCGATAAAGCATTACAGATTGTTCGTCAGTCAGCGGATGCGGGTGCAGACTGTATGAAAATTCAGACATATACTGCTGATACCATGACAATTGACTGTGACAATGAATATTTTCGTATTTGTGGAGGATTATGGGATGGATATAAACTCCATGACCTATATGCAGAAGCAGGTACGCCATGGGAATGGCAAATGCGTATTAAGGAGGAATGTGAGAAGTGCGGTATGGATTTTTTGTCAACACCTTTTGATAATACGGCAGTAGATTTTTTGGAAGGCCTTCAGGTAGAGGCATATAAAATAGCTAGCTTTGAGTTAGGGGATATTCCTTTGATTGAATATACGGCATCCAAAGGAAAACCGATGATTATTTCCTGTGGAATGGGAAGTGTAGAGGATATTCAAGATGCGATTGATGCCTGTGATAGGGTAGGAAACAATCAGATTGTTTTATTAAAATGTTGCAGCGAATATCCTGCAAATTGGACAGATATGCATTTAGCAAATATTTCTGATATGAAACAACGATTTGGGGTTCCAGTAGGGTTATCTGACCACAGTATGGGGAGTCTTGGGGCTGTTGTTGGTGTGACACTAGGGGCTTGTGTAATAGAAAAACATATATGTTTAGATGGAGTAGAGAGTGCGGATAGTGGATTTAGTATGCCGATTGACGATTTTAAGCAGATGGTTCAGGATATAAAAAATGCTAAAGAAATCTATGGCTCAGTTAGTTATGGGCTTCATGGCGGTGAAAAAGAGAATATCATGTTTCAACGGAGTCTGTTTGCGGTGAAAGATATCTATAAAGGAGAAATCTTTACAAAGGATAATATTCGAAGCATAAGACCTGGGTATGGAATGAAACCAAAGTATTATAAAGAGGTGTTAGGGAAATTTTCTTTACGGGATGTTAAATACGGTGAACCAATTACACAAGATATGATACTTTAATATTTTGAGAAGATTTTGAGTAGGGATATAGAAATATGTTGTTCTTAAGAAAAGTAATGAATGAAGACGTTGATCTTTTATTTACATGGGTAAATGAAACTACGGCACGATTAAATTCCTTCCATTCCGCTGAAATTGATTATGAAGAACATAAGAAGTGGTTTGATAAAATTACTAACAGCACGGAGCAACTGCAATATATTATGATGTGTGATTCTGAGGCGATTGGTCAGGTGAGATTACTGGTAAAAGAAGACGAGGCGGAAATAGACTACAGTATATCTGAACAGTATCGAGGGAATGGATATGGAAAAGAAATAATCCGTTTGGTTAAGGAAACGGTTAGAAGTGAACTCCCACATGTCAGTAAATTAGTAGCAAAAGTGAAGCCTTCAAATATTGCTTCCATATCTTGTTTTGTAAGGAATCAGTTTGAAGAAAAATTTCAGCATTATGAATATTTAATGGAAAATTTTGAGCCCTGTCCCCAAGAGGTTAAAACCGAAGCGGAATCATCGGGGGGGGGGGTAAAAATTTTATGCCTTACGAATAATAAAAATACTATTTCGTTGTTTGACTGGGTTGATAAGAGATGTAAGATAGAAATATTTAGTGATAGATTGACTATTGATATCTTATTATATTATAGACCGGAGCTCGTGATTAGCTATAATTATATCTATCTGATTCCAAAAGAATGTATAGAATATATGGAGGGAAATATTATTAATATGCATATTTCATTTCTTCCATGGAATCGAGGCTTTAGTCCTAATATTTGGAGTTTTATTGATGATACACCTAAAGGCGTAACGCTCCATCAGGTGTCTGAAGGTTTGGATGAAGGTGACATATTGTTTCAGCGTAGGGTGGAGTTTGATTCTGATAATGAGACTTTTGAAACGACCTATGAAAAACTTAATGATGAAATCAAATTTTTATTTCAGGAGCATTGGGATAAAATATATAGTGGAACTTGGAAGAGCTATGCACAAAAGCAGAGGGGCAAAGGAAGTAGCCATACGATTTCTGATTTAAAAGAGCTCCGTAAACAGATAGATTTTAAATGGTCTGAAAATATTTCTGAATTTCTGAAGCGATATAAGGTGACACAGATGAAGAGAAATTCGTATAGATATGGAGAAGAGTGAATGGCAAATTATGTTGTAGCTACTATAAAATCTTGGAATGTACAAAATTTCAAAAAGTTAGTTGAACAATATCCAGAGCATAATTTCTCATTAATAACTGAGAAAGAAGAGTTGACATTTAGTAGACTGTTGGAAATTGAGCCGGATTTTTTGTTTTTTCCACATTGGTCATGGATTATCCCGGAATCTATTTATAGAAATTATAATTGTGTAGTTTTTCATATGACAGATTTACCGTTTGGAAGGGGTGGGAGTCCTTTGCAAAATTTACTTATTAGGGGGATTTACGATACAAAAATAACGGCTCTTAAAGTTGAAGCGGAATTGGATGCAGGAGATGTGTATTTTAAAGAACCGATTGACATTAGTACAGGGAATGCCAATGAAATATTTTTTGAAATATCGAATTTAATATTTAATAGGATGATTCCCCAGTTTATTACAGGTAATCCAATTTTGCAGCCTCAGGAAGGCGAACCTACAGTTTTTACACGTCGACTTCCAAAGCAGAGCGAGATCCCAAAAGGATTATCGCAAAGACAGATATATGACTATATTAGGATGTTAGATGGGGAAGGATATCCGGCGGCATATACAAAATATCAATGTGGAAAAGTTTATTATAAGAATGCAACGCTGAAAGATGATGTGGTATATGCAGAGGCAGAATTTAGGAGGGAGTAAGATGAATAATGTTCTTGTGGTTGCGGCTCATCCAGATGATGAGTTGTTAGGTGTGGGGGGAACAATTCGTTTGTTGGTGAATGAAGGCGTATCTGCACATGCATTGATTTTGGCTGAGGGATTGACTTCACGGAAAACTTGTAGAGATGAAACAAGTAAAGAAGAACTATTACAGTTACAGAAAAACGCCCTCGCAGCATCTAAAGAAGTGGGATATGCAAGTGTTGATTTCTGTGGATTCCCAGATAATCGTATGGATGAGGTGGATCTACTGGATATTGTGAAAGTAATAAGCGCTTATATAGAAAAGTATAATCCAGATACGATTTTTACACATCATCATGGTGACTTAAATATTGATCATCAAAAAACCTGTGAAGCAGTATTAATAGCTTGCAGACCAGTAGGAGAATATTCGGTTAAAAGAATTTATGCATTTGAAACACCCTCATCAACTGAGTGGAATTTTAGATATGTTGAACCGTTTTGTCCAAATGTGTTTTTTGATGTAACTGATACATTAGAAGCGAAGGTTAGAGGATTGGACTGCTATAAAAGTGAAAGTGCGCAATATCCACATCCAAGAAGTCCGGAAGCATTACGGGCTCTAGGGCGGTACAGAGGATCGAATGTAGGGGTTATGTTCTCGGAAGGGTTTGAACTTTTGAGAGAGATAGTAGTGAATAGCAAATAATATATAAATAACCAGTAAGATAAGTGAATTGGTGAATTAAAAGGGATAAGGGCACATTAAGAATGGAGAAAATATAATTTATGATAATTTTTCGTACTGATGGAAATGAAAGAATAGCTTCAGGACATATCATGCGCTGTCTGACGATTGCGCAGACGGCATGTAAATTGGGTGAAGAAAGTTGTTTTGTTATGGCGGACAGAAGTTTTTCAGTCGCTGTAGAAAATGCAGGAATTAAAAGCCTTTATCTTGATACAGATTTTATGAATATGGAGAAAGAGTTGAGGGTTTTAATTCCAATTTTGGAAAAATTAAGACCTAAGTGTGTGGTTGTAGATAGTTATTATATTACTGAAAAATATTTAGAGGAAATTCGAAAATATTCAACTACAGTATATATAGATGATTTAGGTTCATTTGCGTATCCTGTGGATGTTTTGGTAAACTACAATATTTATGGAGAGAAGATAGATTATGCTCAAATGTATCATTTGCAAAAAAAATCTAAACCTGTACTACTATTAGGTCCAGAGTATGCTCCATTACGAAAAGAATTTAGAAATCGAAGGAGGAAACTACAGCCCCAAAAGGTTAAGGACATTTTAATTTCTACAGGAGGGGCAGATTTTGAGCATGTATCTTTGAAGATAGCGCGATACTTGGTTATTCATCAAGATATGAGTAACTATAGATTTCATTTTCTGGTAGGGAAGTTGAATCAGGACGTTTTGGAACTTATGAAACTGGCAGAAAGAGCGCCGCTATTAATAGAACTTCATCAAAATGTGAAATACATGGTGGATCTTATGCAAAACTGTGATATTGCAGTTTCAGCGGCTGGTAGTACTCTTTACGAATTATGTGCATGTGGAATTCCAACCATTACTTATGTTTTGGCAGATAATCAGATATTAGGAGCCCAGACATTCGCTGAAAAAGGTCTTATGGTGTATGCAGGTGACTGTAGAAAGCAGAGGGATTTTGCTAGACATGTGGCACAAGAAATAGAAAAATTGGCAAATGACTATCAACTCCGTAAAAAGATGGCTGAGCAAATGAGTACAATAGTGTCTGGTGAAGGCGCTGAGCTTCTGGTGAAGAAATTGATTATTTGAAAAGGTTGTTAATTGATTGAATGTATTTTATTAAAAATATACAGAGAATAAAATATACGAGGCATAAAAGAATGAAAAAAAATGTATTAGAAATAATAGTAGGAACATTATTTGGTGTGATTGTAGTAGGGATGATTAAAGAGAAATTTACAAGATCTTCTCAAGAACAAGAAATAAAAATGTCACAATATTATCATATCTTAAATCGTTGGCTAGATTTGCGGCAAGGGAATAAAACATTATACTCTTTTTTTCATGACAGAGGTTATCAAAAAGTAGCAATTTATGGAATGAAAGAACTTGGACAAAGACTTTATTACGAATTGAAAGATACGAATTTAACATTATATTTAATTGATAAGGCTGCAGATAAGATATGGTTTGAAGAGGATATTATTTCTCCCAAAGATAGAATTCCGGATTCAGATGTACTGATTATTACAGCATCATATTATTTTGACGATATCAAGAAAGAGC
>Ga0224483_100146_pt1 | contig 18653 bp, 13 predicted proteins | sample hydfratestSal1_FD_181453 | JGI IMG/M metagenome (GOLD analysis project Ga0224483, IMG submission 181453) | Metatranscriptome of mouse feces microbial communities from Columbus University, Ohio, United States - Sal1 (Metagenome Metatranscriptome) ... | reverse complement strand
TTGTTATGTCGTTTACTATAAGTACAAGAATGGAGCATGATGGAGGTTTACTATGATCATACTGGTAATTTTAATTCCCATAATCGCAGGCGCGCTGGTGCCGATGCTTTCTTTTAAAAAGCGTTGGCATATGGAAGTCTTTCTGGAAAGCGCCGTCATTTTAAACAGCATTCTGGTATGGTATCTGCTGCTGCACCACTCCGACAGTACCTTTCTGCTGGCGCATTTTACAGGTGATCTTTCCATCTGTTTCAAGGTGGACGGCATGGGTATGGTATTTGCCGGGCTTGTCTCCGCGCTGTGGCCCTTTGCCACCCTGTACGCCTTTGAGTATATGACGAAAGAAGAGCATGAGAAGATCTTTTTCCTCTTCTACACGATGACTTACGGCATTACGCTGGGTATCGCGCTTTCGGCGAACCTGCTGACCATGTACTTCTTCTACGAGCTGCTGACGCTGGTGACGGTGCCGCTTGTCATGCACACGCTGACAAGAGAGGCCATTCTGGCCAGCCGAAAATACCTGTACTATTCGCTGGGCGGCGCGGCTTTTGCTTTTATCGGCCTGATCATGATCATTATCTACGGCACTACCACCGATTTTATTCTGGGCGGCGTGCTTGACCTGACTAAGATCGGCGGCCGTACCAACGTCCTGCTGTTCGTCTACGTGATGGCTTTCCTGGGATTCGGCGTCAAGGCCGCCGTGTTCCCTTTTAATTCCTGGCTGCCGCAGGCGGGTGTGGCTCCCACCCCGGTCACTGCGCTTCTGCACGCTGTTGCCGTGGTCAAATCGGGCGCCTTTGCCATTATCCGGCTGACCTATTACAGTTTCGGCGTGGACTTCCTGAAAGGCACCTGGGCGCAGACCACCGTCATGCTGGTGGTCATGTTTACCATCGTGTACGGCTGCAGCCGGGCCGTCAAGGAAACCCACCTGAAAAGGCGTCTGGCCTATTCCACCATCAGCAACCTGTCCTACATCCTGTTCGGCGTCACCATCATGACGCCCTTAGGGCTGGTGGGCGCGCTGACCCATTTGATCTTCCATGCGGTGATCAAGATCTGCTCCTTCTTCTGTGCGGGCGCCATCATCCACCAGACAGAGAAACAGTATGTACATGAACTGGACGGCATGGGGTACAGGATGCCCTGCGTATTCGGCATCTTCACCGTGTCTGCGCTGGCGCTGATGGGAGTACCGGGACTGGCCGGCTTTATCAGCAAGTGGAATCTGGCTTCCGCTGCCGTAGAGAGTGGCAATCCGGTGGCTTACTTCGGGATTGCCTGTCTGTTGATATCCGCTCTGCTGACTGCCATCTACATGCTGACCATTGTGGTGCGGGCCTTTTTCCCGGGGAAGGATTTCGACGATTCTTCCATAAAGGAGTTCAAAGATCCTAATTGGAAAATGCTCCTGCCGCTGTTTGTATTTGTATTTTTTATCATTGCATTCGGATTGTATTCCCAGCCGCTCACGGATTTCTTCCGGGATGTGGCGACCGGATTGTATACGGTCTAAGGAACCGCAGGAATTTTGATCATAGAACGCAGCGTTTTATAGATTCATATAGATTCAGAAAGGCATTTTATTATGAGCACAACAATCAATCTTCTTCTCTATACCGCAGTCTTCGGCCCCATGGCCGCCGGGATCCTCAGCTATCTGCTGGGCCGCTTCCAAAAAGACCTGCGCAGCCGGTTTGCCGATCTGGTGACGGGGCTTACTTTCGGACTCTTCCTGTATCTGTTCTGGCAGATGCTGACGTCTGGGCAGAACGGTTCCTCCATGCTTCCTGTACGGGCAGATATCCCAGAAATCTGCGGCATGGGACTGCATTTTACATTGGACGGCTTCCGTGCCCTGTATGGCATGATCGCTGCTTTCATGTGGTTTATGAGCGCCCTTTTTTCCAGGGAATATTTAAGTCATTATCGTAACCGCAACCGCTATTATCTGTTTCTGCTGGTGACGCTGGGGGCGACGGAGGGCGTCTTCCTCTCGGCAGATTTCTATACGACTTTCATCTTCTTCGAGATCATGTCTCTCACCTCTTATGTGTGGGTGGCACACGACGAGAAGCGGGAAGCGCTGCGGGCTGCCGGCACTTACCTCGCCGTGGCAGTGATCGGCGGGCTGGTCATGTTAATGGGCATCTTCCTGCTCTATGACGTGACGGGAACGCTTTTCTTCGACGAATTGACCGGTCTCTACAACGTATATGGCGCTGCTGCCAACGACCTGCAGACCGCAGCTGTCACACAAAAATGGGGCGCCGGAACGGTCAGCGCTTCCTCCGCCATGACACAGCTGTGGATCGCCGGATTCTGCCTGCTCTTCGGTTTCGGAGCCAAGGCCGGCGCTTTTCCCCTCCATATCTGGCTGCCCAAAGCGCATCCGGTGGCTCCTGCTCCGGCTTCCGCTCTCCTGTCCGGTATTCTGACCAAAGCAGGGATGTACGGTATCCTGATCCTGACCGCTTATCTTTTTCTCGGCAACACGGCCTGGAGCAGCATGATCCTGCTGCTGGGTGTCTGTACGATGGTGGTAGGTGCGGTGCTGGCGCTCTTTTCCGTCGATCTGAAAAGGACGCTGGCATGTTCCTCCGTCTCCCAGATCGGATTTATTCTGGTAGGCGTCGGCATGTCCGGACTGATGGGAGCGGAAAATCTGATCGCTGTGCGCGGCAGTCTGCTTCATATGGTCAATCACTCTCTGATCAAGCTGACGCTGTTTATGGCGGCGGGTGTGGTCTACATGAATGTGCACACGCTGGATCTCAATGCCCTGCGCGGTTTTGGCCGCAGGAAACCGCTGCTTCATTATATCTTCCTGATGGGGGCGCTGGGAATTGGCGGTGTGCCTCTTTGGAACGGCTATATCAGCAAGACTCTGATTCACGAGAGTATCGTGGAATACACCGAACTGGTCAGAAACGGCAGTATTGCCGCTGTGGCCAGCATGTCCGCTCTGGCAGGCACGGATACCCTGTTCAGCGCGGGCACGCTGCAGTGGATCGAATGGGCCTTTCTCATCAGCGGCGGCCTGACTGTGGCTTATATGACAAAACTCTATGTGGCTCTTTTTGTGGAAAAAAACACGGATGCTGCCGTGCAGGAAAAATATGACACGCTAAACGGAAAGTATATGAATAAGGTCAGCGCCGCCGCATTGACGATCAGCGCGTCCCTGCTGCCGCTGATGGGCTTTTTCCCTTATGCTGTCATGGACAGACTCTCTCAAATGGGGCAGGGCTTTATGAATGTGGAAGAAATGGAGCTGGCGGTTTCCTATTTCTCACTGACGAACCTGAAAGGAGCTGCCATCTCGCTGGTTATCGGTGCGGTGGTATACGCAGTCGTCGTCAGATTGTGGATGATGCGCCCTGTCGAAACGACACGTACCGCCAATACTGTCAAGAATCCTGAGGACGCAAAAGAGAGTACGCCAAAAGGACAGGAGCGAAATCCGCGCCGGAAGTACGTCAACCGCTGGAACAGCTATCTGGATTTGGAAGACCGCCTCTACCGGCCGCTGCTGCTACAGGTACTGCCCTTCCTGTGCGGTATGGTCTGCCGGGTGCTGGACAGCCTGGTGGATACCGTCGTGGTGCTGCTGCGCAAAACCGTCTATCGGGACAGCAAACTGCCGCAGGAACTGCCGGAAGGAACCGCATTCACCCACCTGTGCGCCTGCATCGCTTCCACGTTCCAGCAGATCGGTAATCTGACTTACCGCAGGAAACGCCCCGCCCACGTGGATTATGACCATAAGTTCGCCATGATCCACGAAGAATGGGCCGAGAACAGCACGATGATCGCGCGAAGCATGTCGTTCGGACTGCTGCTGTTCTGTATCGGGCTGATCCTGATGATCGCGTATCTGTTTGTAATGGATATTTTCTAATAAGGCCAGACCAGCCTGTTCTAATGCGAATACCCGGGAAGACATACATTCCCGGGTATCTGCCCTCTGCTAACGTGCCGGATCATGCGTTCCACCTCCGGGATCCTATTTACCGTTTTCTCTTTTTTCCGACAAAAAATACAATCATTGCTGTTGCTGCAAGAACCGCCGGGATTCCGTAAACCAGATACGCCTGCAGTCTCCGGTCCTGAATGCAGACCGCAATCTCCGCCTCCGTCCCTTCCACCGTGAAAAGATGATAGATCCCCATAAGCTCCGTATCCATCTGCAGCCACGTCCCATCATTCTGCTTCCTGTAGACAGAAACACCCTCCGTCTCTCCCTGAGGCGCCTGATAACGGATCTGGTGCTGCTCATTTCCATCCTCCGGGATTGTGATGTGCCAGCATTCCGTCACATCCTCAGGCGTAGTCTTCTCAGCCGCATTCCCTGCGTCCGCAATCACCAGCTCCGCCTCCTGCTTAAACATACCGTCCGCCAGCAGGATCGACTGCCCGTTCTCACGAGTCTGCGCGGAAGCCAACGTGGTCAGATAGCGTACATACTCGGCCGTCACATCTTCGTCATATAAGATCCCCGGAATCTCTCGGATATCCCAGTCCGCATAGAACCCGTCCCTGGCCGGGATGTCCGGATACAATTTTGCCGATACATCACTTTTATACGGACACTGGAGACGTTTAACCTCCTCCTCATCTGCGTAAAAGACTACCGACATCATCTGGAATCTGGCCGGCAGGCCCGGGACAGTAAGCAGTTCTTCATAGCTCACCGGCTCCGCTTTACCGCTGTAGCTGATGCGGTCAATCCCTGCAATCTCCTCCGAAACAAAACGGTTATTGGCCACAATCCCGCTGTGATCCACATCTCCTGCTATCGCCCCGTAAAAAGAAGACGCATCCTGCACCCGCACCATGGCACAACAATTTTCCATACTGGAACCGAACCCGGCAATACCCGCCGCATACGTTTCCCCTGACACGGTACACTTGGCATAGCCGTTTGTGATATGAGAGAGCGACTTTCCTGCGATACCTCCCACATAACTACCGGCCGCGCTGCTGATCCTGCCGTAATTCTCGCAGCGCAGGACAGTGCCCATCTCCTGTAAGCCGGCAATCCCGCCCGCATAACTTTTCTGCGCCGTTACATTACCCTCATTGACATTATTTCTGAGGACACATCTGGTCAGAAATGTGGAGTTTAATCTGGCATTATCAATCCCCGTCACATCGCCTTCCAGATCAAAATCATATTCGATCGCCATCGTCCCCGCAATGCCGGACACATTCAGATCTCCCTGCACCGTTCCTCTGTTGGTGCAGTCCGCGATCGTCGCCTCGGTGCTGCTCTCGGCATCTTCCTGGGAAGTATCCTCATAGACTGCCTCGTAATCCATGTCCAGCACACCGTCAATGGCATCCGTATACAGCCGCATGATCATACTGAACTGGTCATTGATCGCCGCCAGGTCGTCCAGCATCACATCACTGCCGGATGACATTTCCTGATTCAGCTGACCCATATTTTCAGAAAGTCCCTGCAGATTGGTATTCAGGCTGCCCGCTATGCTTCGATATTCGCTTCCCAGCTGTGGCATCTGAAGATCCGGCATACCATTGACGGTGTCAAAAAGACTCTTCACTTCACCGCCGGCAGACGCCAGATTACCCATGGCGTCCTCCACGGACCCCACCGCAGTTTTCAACCTGCCGCGTGCCTCCTCCGACATCTTTTCCCCGGCTGTCAGCACGATGGAAGACATCGTCTGCAGGTACTCCCTCATGTCCTGCTGATAACCGGAAGATGCCGGATGCGTCGCCATATACTTTTCCTCGGCATAACTTCCTGCATCCGCTTTAATTTGGGCCGCGTTGACAGGCTTCGCCATTTCTTTTGCCACATCCTGAAGCAGTTGTCTGTCCAGTTCGCCCTGTTCTCCACCCTCCTGCGGAAAAGGTGTGGTCGTCTCTGTTCCGCCTGCATCTTTACTGTAATGCACCCAGCCATCAATGCCTATGTAATTTCTATAATCACCTGTATTGGCATCCCACGTCCAATCTGCCTGCACAATGTTCTGAATAAGAGGCCGCAGATCTTTTTCGCTTACGCTCCTGACATCTGCCGCACCAACATTGTCTGTGCCTGGTTCGTCAGAACTGTCTGAGGCATCTTCATTGTCAACTGCCGCAGAACTGTCTGAGACATCTCCTTTGTCAGGTGCTGCCATACTGTCTGTGTCATCCCCGCCGTCGGGTGCCGCAGAGCTGTCTGTGTCATTCCCGCCGTCGGGTGCCGCAGAGCTGTCTGTGTCATTCCCGCTGTCGGGTGGCGCAGAGCTGTCTGTGTCATCCCCGCCGTCGGGTGCCGCAGAGCTGTCTGTGTCATTCCCGCTGTCGGGTGCCGCAGAGCTGTCTGTGTCATTCCCGCTGTCGGGTGCCGCAGAGCTGTCTGTGTCATTCCCGCTGCCGGGTGCCGCAGGATTGTCTGCACTGCCGCTGACACTGTCATTATCTGCTTCTTCTCCGGCCGGTGTCCCGTTTGTGCCACCGCTATTCTGGCTGCCTGTAGCATCCGCATTGACATAAAGCGTAAATCCTGCACTTCTTGCATACTTGCCATTCTCGGAGCGCACCTTATCAATATAATAATTCCGGTACGCTTCCAGCGCCGCAGCATAATCCTCCGCATACTGCCTCGACGCGTTCTCCATCCCCGTTCTGGCTTCCTCGTAGCGCGCTTTTTCCTCCCCGGTCATATACTGATAAATATCCAGCGCATCCACCGTATCCCCCAGCTCCTGTGCCGCATCTCTCACATTGCCCGCGGCATTTCTTGTCTGGTCAATAAAACCGCCGTTTTTGCCGGTCTCATCCATGATATAGTCCACGCGGCCCATCAGGTCATTGGCGGAACTGACCATGCCGTCCGTCCACTCTATCGTCCTGTCAGCCAGCACTCCGGTGTCGTCCAATGCTTTGTCCACAAAATCCTGTATCACCGTCAATCTGGCAGAAACGGTGTCAGACTCCGCACCCGCATCTTCCAGCATCCTGCCCGTCAGATCATGCAGCTTGTCAATATTTTCAGACAGCTGATAAGCGATATCCTCCGAAAGATCCACCGCAATGTACGGCTCGGTCTGGCCAGCGATACCGCCTACATCCTTCCGGCCGTATACGGTTCCCGCATTTTCACAGGCATAGACATAGCCTGACTGGCGCCCTGCGATGCCGCCCGTATTATAACCCACATGCTCATAACCGATCGCGCCGCTGTTACTGCAGTACTGTATAATTCCGGTAGAAAGCCCCGCAATGCCACCGGAATCAATGGTATTATTGAGTACCGACGCTTTGTCCGATTTCCCGTCACCGCTTTCCTGCTCCAGAAGACCCGAAGCATACTGCTCCAGATTGATATCTTCCAGCGATTTTCCTTTATCCTCATTGGATACATTCACATCCGCTTCATTGACGCATCCGGCGATATTCCCCGTGTTTTCACCGGCAATGCCGCCTGTATAATGCGTTCCCCTGACCGTACCGCCGGCCATGCAGTCGATCAGGATACCGCTTTGCCCGTTAAATCCGGTGATGCCGCCCACATAATCGCTGCCCTCCACTACACCTTCAAAGCTGCAGCTTATAATTATACCGCTGTTATCACCCACAATGCCGCCTGTCACCATGGCCTTGCCAGACGGTCTCACACTTCCCTGCACCTTAAGATTGGCGATCACCGCCGACTGCTGTGTATAGCAGAACAAGCCTGTATAAGAAAGCGGATCCCTGATCACCAGACCGCTCACCGTATGCCCCTGCCCGTCGAAATAACCGCCGAAAGTAGGGATGGAAACGAATGTGCTGTCCGAAAGGTCTATATCCTTTGTCAGATAGACTTTTTTATTCACAGACCACGTATCCAACCGGCAGTTATAGGAAAATTTCTCCATATCCTCCGCAGAATCCAGATAGATTTCCTCCCACTCCGTGTCTTCATCATCGTAGGCCGCCATAATATTGTCAGCGTCCTCGATCGAAGTAATCTCCGCCGGCTCCTCTGCCGCCGCACTCATTACCGGCAGCACGGCAAGCATTCCTGCTGACATAAGCGCAGCCACTCGTCTTTTACCCGTCTTCTTACGCATCTGCTTTCACCTCCCTGCTCTCCAGTTCCGACCGCAAAACCTCCGTCATGTTGCGATATTCTTCCTCCGTCAACTGCGTCACATCCCCGGCTTCCACGTAAGCGCTCACATTGCCGCGCACAATGGCATTCATCGTACCGGTCACGGTACCCTCGATCCGTCCGCGCACCAGGCCGTCCACCTTCACAAGACCCGCAGCGTTCTTCGTGCGGATCGGCATATTCATGACAAAAGCCGTCTTCTCGATGATCGTATCGCCCACCAGAAGAATCTGCGGCAGCACGAACATTGTGATAAAAATAGAGATCAGAGTTCCGCGCCCCAGGCATTTGCCGATTCCGAAGATTGCCACATCCGAAGTCAGCTTTCCGATCAGCACGCCGGACACTGCCAGCATCGTACCAGAAGTAACAATGGTCGGAAATGACAGGTTCATCGTGTCCATGATGGACTGCCGCCGTCCCATCGTCCTGCGCAGTTCCGTATAACGGCTGGCAATGACGATCGCATAGTCGATATTGGCGCCCATCTGGATCGAGCTGACGATCAGATAGCCCATGAAGAAAAGATTCTCGTGCGCCATGGCCGGCACGGAAAAGTTGATCCAGATACTTCCCTGGATGACCGCGATCAGCAATACCGGCATCCCCGCCGACTTGAATGTGAACAGCAGCACCACCAGTACCACAAGAATAGACACCACATTCACCACGATGTTATCCCGTGAAAAAGTCTTCTGCAGATCATACTGGCTCACCGACTCCCCGCATACAAGCACCCCGCCGTCGTAATAACGCCCGGCAATCTCATGCATTTTATCTAAGAAGGCAAAAGTCTCCGCACTCTCCTCCGGCAGCGTCAAATACACCAGCATACGACTGTAATGCTCTCCCTGCAGCTGATTCTTCGCAAAGTTCATCTGCCTGTAGGCATCATCCAACGTCTCCTGCAGTTCATCCTCCAGCGTCACATAGCCTTCCTCCACCTCCTCATAGACAAACAGAAACATCTCGATCAAAGGCACCTGATAATCCGCCAGCCCGTTAACCACCTTCGCATAGTCCTCATCATTCACCGCGTAAGCCGCATAGACCAGCTCCGCCACCTCATAGTCCAGATCGATCAGCTCCGAAAACTGCCGGGGCGTCAGCTTATCCGTCAGATGATATCCGTCCAGCGCCTCGATATTGGCAAGCCCCATCGTGTAGTCCACCTCGGGGCAGGCATCCAGATCCTGCAAAAGCGCCTTTTCCTTCTCGTAATCCCCTGCCGGCACGATCAGCGCCACCATGTTGGAAGCGCCAAAATTGTCTTCCTGCATTTCCTCCGCTTTCTGCACCCTGTTCTGCAGCGGCGGCGTGACCGTGCTGTAACCGAACACATAAGGACAGTTCTTGGAAATCAGATACGCCGCAATAATGGCCACCAGAAAAAGCGGCGCCACAACATAGCGGGAGGCATAGGCAAACCTGCCGACCATCGGAATGTCCGGGATAAAATTCCGGTGTTTCGTTTTTTCCATAAGATTGGAAAAAAGCACGATCACTCCCGGCATCAGTAAAAACACCGCACACAGGCTCAAAATGATCGCCTTGATCAGCACAATACCCATATCCGGCCCCATCTTATACTGCATAAAAGTCATGGCGATCAGACCGCCGATGGTGGTCAGGGAACTGCCCGCGATCTCCGGAATCGCCTTGCTTAAAGCGATGATCACCGCCTCCCTGGCAGGAAGCGACGCGTGCTCCTCCTTATAGCGGTTCAGAAAGATAACTGCATAGTCCACCGACAGCGCAAGCTGCAGCACGATGGTCACGGAATTCGACACAAAAGAGATCGTGCCAAAGAGGAAATTCGTGCCCATATTAATGATCGCAGCCGACAGGAACGTGATCAAAAGCACCGGAATCTCCGCATAGGCCTGCGTCGTCAAAAGCAGCACCGACACGACGACAACAGCTACCAGTACCGTAATCGTATTCATCTCCTGCCCGATCAGCTCCGACTGCGTATCCCCCAGGCTGGTGGTCAGATAATAGTCACAGCCTTCCAGACACGCCTTCACAGCGTCAAGCGCCTCCAGACAGGCTTCCTCCTTCTCGTCGTGATCAAACGTTACCGCATAATAAGCGGAACCGTTGGTATAATGCTCCTCCGTATCATCGAACTCCACCGAAAAGATCCCCGGCAGCTGCTCCAGCCGTCCGCAGATCTCCTCCGCCTGCCCGTAAGAAACATTCGCCACCATCACGCTGCAGGTTCCGTATGTAATAAACTCCTCCTCCATCAGATCCAGCCCCTGCCTGGTCTCCGTGGTCCCCGGCAGATAATGCGCCATCGAGTTCTCCACCCCGACCCAGTTTCTGGATATGACAGAAAAAATAATCAGGAGCCCGAAGAGCAGGAAAAAGAGATTTCGCTTATCCACTATAAACCCGCATATTTTCAGCATCGCCTGATTATTGCTTTTGTTCGTATTCAGTTCTTTGTCCATATGCAAGCGCCTCCTTCACTCATAGTAAACGACATAACAAATTTCTGTCCCCGGCTCTTACAGGAGCCATATACGAAAGCTCCTGCACGGCCGAAAAGGAAATTTCCAATGTCGTTATCTATAAAAAGAAATTATAACACTGCCAATGTGGGGTATCAATGATAAAAGAGCCTCGAGAGATATACAATTTGTCAATATTGTTTATCTGGAGTTTTCACATCTTTGCCTCAAACTCCGCTATACTGGAGGCGGAAGCCGCACATCTGATCCATCTGCTTAGGAACGCCAGATCCGTCTCCTAGTTCAAGAGGCTTATCTCTTCATACAACATTGCTTGTACTTCTTCCCTGAACCACAGGGACACGGATCGTTACGTCCGATCTTTCTGCCTTCGCGCACATAAGGAGCGTCCGACGCTCCGTCACTGATCAGGATCCTCTTTGTCCTCTCCATTTCCTGCGGATACTTCTCGTAATAAAGCCCAAGTTCAAAACCGCCTGCCAGGCGACGATAAGTCTTCAGCAGATTCTCCTTTAAATAAGCCAGGTTCTTCTCCGCCTCAAGTCTCCTGATAAAGTGTGCCAGTTTCTCGTAAAATGCAGGATATTCCTGCCTGAGTATCTTAGCCTGTTCCAAAATCTCCTGCCGCTCCTCCACCATACACAGCTGTACATCCGTCAAGGCAAATTTCCTGGTCTGGTCATTCATATCATGCAGGTCAAACAACACCGTATAGGCACATTCCAACGTTTCGCCAATCCGCGGATCGTCCACGATACACGCAAAGTCAAATTCCTCTTCGTACCTTTTGACAGCCCGTCTGTCATCTTCTGTACGGCAGGCATCATATATGGCTGCAAAAACCCGTCTGAAAACCTCAGACACCGCCGTACCGCCGCAGTTTTGATACACAGCAGCGTTGCTCAGGGCACAGGCCAGGTCCTGCACATATTCCGCAACATATACTTTGTACTGCCCTAATTTCCGACACATTCCTTCCAAGAACTCCGACATGTCAAAGTCCTGCAATGCGCAACTGAATTTCAAGAGCCCTGTATAAGCCTCCAGAAGTTCAGGAATGTCTTCCCTCGACCACCTTTTATCCTTTTCTACGATTTCCAGTAAAACCTGTTTTCCTTTTTCATACTCTCCATATTCGTCACACTGCAGCGCATATGTGACGAGAAAATCATAGTCCCGGCAACCTGCCTCATATGCTTTCCCACTGACAGAATATGCCTTCTGCGTATACCCTCTGGCCAGATAAGACAGCGCAAGCTCCCTCAGGAACCATTTATTCTCCGGTTCTTTGCGGACTAACAGTTCCCCGTTCTTTACGGCCTTGCCGGTATTGCCGCACTGGCGCTGCGCGATGACCAGTAGATAAAGAAACTGTATGTCCTGCGAAAAAAGACGAAATGCCTCCTCGCAGGCATCTCTCACTTTCTCCTTGTCTCCCATCCGCCTGTATATTTCGATCTGCCCCAGCATTTTTTCCGCCCACGGATCGCTGAGCGGAGGAAATACCGGCCCTTCCGTGCCGGTATTTCCTCCCTGCTGCAGCTGTTCGTAAGCCTCTCTTATCTTCTGGAACTGCTCCGGATCCGCCTCTGGAGAATACTGCCTGACCATCTTAAAATACGCCCTTTTGATCTCCGCCTGCGATGCCCCTGGCTCCAGTCCCAGTATGTCATAATATGTGCCCATTAACCGCTCCTTGTCTGCTCACTGCTCTGTGCACAGGATCCGCTCGTTATTCTCTCTGCCTGTGCCGGATCGTTTAATCCAATTCCAGGAGGAGTTTCAGCAGATGCTCCTCCGCCTCCAGCGCCGCTTCCTGATCTTCTTTCACCAGCGCCTCCTTTAAATAGTGCAACCCATCCTCGATTTCTTCCTGCATAAAAGGTTCGTCCTGTATCTGCGAACTTTCCAGCGCCTTCTCTCCGCGTCTGATGACCGTCCTGAACTGCCTTGCCAACGTCGATTCCTTCCACCGGCTTACATCGATCCCTTCCTCCTGCAACGCTTTCTCTTCCAGCATATTGATCTCAATAGAAGCCTCTTTACCAGTACTCAATATAGAAGCCTTTACATCCAGCATACCATTCATGTTGTAAGAAAACTGCACCCCGATCTTCTCACTACCCGCTCTCGCAGCCGGAATACCACTCACCACAAAATCTCCCAGAAAATGATTGCTGCTGGCAAGACCGCTTTCTCCCTGATAGACCTCGATATGTGCATCTGTCTGTCCGCTCCAGCTGGTAGAATATATCTGACTGCGGGTAACAGGAATCGTCACATTCCTCGGGATCACGACGCTCATGCGGTCATCTGTCATATCATCCATTGCCCGGATACCCAGCGTATACGGATTAACATCCGTCATAACAATCCCGTCTTCCGGCCGGATACTTCCCTGAATCATCCCCGCCTGAATCGCTGCCCCCTCCGCCACCGCATAATCCGGATTCACTGCCCGCACGGGCACAATATGCAGGTAGGCCTGAATATCCTTCACCACGACAGGCATCCTGGTAGATCCGCCTACCAGGATTACACTGTCAATTTCCTCCGGCAGGATATCGCTGTCTGCCAGCACCACATCAATCGGACGATGAGTACGCTCCAACAGTTCCCGCACGATCTCTTCAAACTGTTCCGCAGTGATCTCCTCATCCAGAGCCAGCGGTCTGCCTCCCTTTTCCGCGATCACAGGCACCAGAATATGACAGGTTTCCTGGGTGCTCAGCAGCTTTTTACAACGCTCAGCTTCTTCCTTCAACTTCACCGCGGCATACCGATCCTGCATAAGATCCACGCCGTGTTTCTTTTTGAACCGCTCATTCAGCCACTGCATCAGCTTCTCGTCAAAATCCTTACCGCCCAGCTGATTATCGCCGTTACTCGCCTTCACTTCCAGGACACCGTCAAACATCTCCAAAAGCGTCACGTCAAAAGTCCCGCCGCCCAAATCATAAACCAGCACATGGCTTTCCTCCTCCATGTGCTCAAGCCCGTAACTTAATGCCGCCGCCGTAGGCTCATTGATAATGCGTTCCACCTGCAGCCCTGCTTCCTGTCCCGCACGCACGGTGGCCTGCCGCTGTATCTCGTCGAAATAAGCAGGCACCGAGATCACCGCCCGCGTGATCTCCTCCTCCAGATATTCCGATGCATACGTCTTAACATACTCCAGCAATTTTGCAGAAAGTTTTACCGGCGTATAAGACTGTTTCCCAAGCCTGATCTCCTCACTCGTGCCGATCTTACGTTTCACCTCAATGGCCGTATTCTCCGGCGAGAGCAGATACTGTGCCCGCGCCCTGGAACCCACGACCCAGTTACCACTGGAATCCAGCCCTACCGCCGAAGGCGTTATGATCTCCTTCTCCGGATTCAAGACCATAACAGGTTTGCCGTCACAGATAACTGCCGCCTCTGTGGTGGATGTTCCAAGATCAATCCCTATGACTGTACCCATGTCCATCTCCTTTTTCTTCTTTTGTTGTATGCTCCGTCCTCCTGTCTGTATTGCCGAAAGCATAGACCGCAACCTTCGCCTTTGTCCTTACCTTCCCCTGATACAGATAGCCGACATGATAGACGTCCGCAATCCTCCGGTCCTGCTCCGGCAGGGCAGTATCTATAACTTCGATCACTTCATGCAGATCATAATCCACTGTGCTCCCACATTCCCCGGTCAGACTGATGCCGCACATCTGTCTGTGATGTTCCAGGCTTTGTTCCATCAGGCCGATCTGCGCCGCCCACTCCCCGTCTCTGCCTTCCGCAAACCTTTTCAGATTCCTGATCTGTTCCTGATAGGCCTCAAATAAAGCAAGCAGATGCCGCTCCCTGTCTTCACATTCGTTAAGCCGCGTTCTCAGCTCTTCCTCCGCGGTATTTCTTCCACTCCATTCCTCCAGCAGATCCTCAATCGACATCCCCTGCTCCCGAACCGTGCGCTGCAGCTGATCCAGCACTCTGGCCGTGTCGGCCAGCTGTGTATTTCCTTCAGACAGCTTCTGCCCCAACGCTTCCAGTCCGGCCTCCATCCTGGCCTCAAGCGCTGCGGTCTGCTCGTTCTTCCTGTTCCAAAACATGCTCTCTCTCCTTACACCGACTATGATCCTATGCGTTGATAAACAGTTTTAAGCGTTCCAGATCTACCGGCGTTTCAATCCTGAAATTCATCTCATCTCCCGGAATGACTGCCAGATTCATCCCCGCCAGAACAGCCGGTTCCACCGAATCCTGTATCCGGTCAATCCTGTCAGGAAGCAGCTTCCGGTTCGCTGCATAATATTTCTTGAGGCGATAGGCTTCCGGCGTCTGTTCCGTATAAACTGTGCCTTTTTCGAAAAAAGAATCAATGCACTTGTCCCTGCTCAGATAAAGTGTATCTTTCACAGGAAGTACGGGAATGCCGCCGTCATATTTTACACATGCTTCCAGACTGGCGGAAATCAGCGCTTTGGAAACCAGCGGCCTGGTCGCATCATGGATCAGGATGATATCCGATTTTTCCGCTGACGGCATTATCGTCTTCAGCCCGTTCATAATCGAATGCTGTCTGATCAGACCGGGTTTCGAAAACCCACTGAACTTTCTCTGCACAGCCTCCGGCATTTCACTATATATTATCTCACGCCACTCCTCATCCGCAACGATCTGAACCGCATCAACCTGCGGATGTGTTCCGACCGCCTCAAGACAGTGCGTAACAATCATTTTTCCTCTCACCGATACACATGGCTTCGGCTTGCCACGCATAAGACGTTCACCGGTTCCTCCTGCCAGTATTAATGCTATGTTCACGGTGTCTCCTTCGCATTTTTTATTTTGATCCACTAATAGAATAGTGCACTCTGTTTTGATCATCGCAAGAAAATACTCAAATGCTTTGCGAATTAAAAAACCGAATCACTTTTGATGTTAGAAGTATACCATATAAACGAGACAGATGCAATTCACCTGTTTTACCGGCAATTATATATGCGCATCTGTTGTTGTCATTCACAGTGCCGTTTTTTAATTGCAACTCTCTGCTTCAAACTGTCAACAGTCTTGCGCAGGCCAGCCTTTCAAATAAAGTTTCCTCTTCCACTGCTTCTATGGTACGGCAGGTAATGCCGGAATTCAAAGCAAAGAAGAATGTCATTATCCTCTGTGACAGCTGGTACGTAAAAAAGGATCTTGCAGCTATCGTGGATGATTATGAAAACCTTGACCTGATTGGCAACGCACGTTCTGATTCCGTGCTTTATGACCTTCCTCCTGCCCCGACTGGCAGGAAAGGCAGGCCACCCAAACACGGACGCCGCCTGTCCATCTACGAAGACTTTACCCTGTCCGCAGAAAAGATTGGGGACTATTATACCGGGTGCCGCCGTGTCCTGACCAATATCTTTGGATCAAGGCAGGTTCTGGCTTATGTAACTTCCACCGGAAAAGGAGGCGGCACAAGGAGATTACTTTTCAGTACCATCTTTCCCGCACAGTTACAGATCTTTTGTGCCTGGCAGGAAAAGTCACCACTCAACCGTACCGGGAGCAGTTGGATGCAGTATATCCCCCTGCTGCTTTATTCCTTCAGATGGAACATTGAAGTAAGCTACTACGAACAGAAGACTTTCTGGTCCCTGTGCGGGTATATGGTGCGCAGCCGGAAGGGGATTGAGATGATGGTCAACCTGGTTAACATCAGCTATTGTGCGATGAAAATACTTCCATATAGAGAAAGAGGATTTTCACAATACAAAAATGTCAGTGTACAGGAATTCCGGTTTGCCCTCAGCGAACAGATACGTCGACAGGTATTTTATGTAAACTTGATGTGAAATATCGAAACCCATATAAAATCAGCTGCTATTATAGAAGACTTAAAACATCTATGTTTGAGACAGCAGTCCTATTTATAAAGTTGTAAAGCCGTGTATATCTATACATTATCTCACTTAAAGATATTCTCCTGTACCCGGCTTCTTCCATTTAAGTTTATATCTCATTTAAAATATCCTCTATTGCTATTATTGAGCAATTCAATTTTTCTGACAGCATACTACTGACCTTATTAAATTCACCTGGGAATGTATTTACAACAACATCAACATCCGGTAAATAATCCTCTACTGATACAATCTTGATATCCAAAGAAGCAGTACTTACAGTAGTGCCAATTACATATGCTATTTCTATTTCTGAATCTTTCAATTCTTTAAACAGGCACATACCTACCGATTCAATTCCATAAATAGCAATCCGCGAAAATCCCTTTTTTATGAAAAAATCTGCAAGCTTTTTACCTTCTAATTTTATATTGACCCACTGATTCATCAATAAAAACAAGGCATTATTCTTATCCGCTTGTTCCTTCCAGCGATTTATACAATCCTGCTGCATCTTTATCGCAAAACAGGCTGGAACAAGGGTTCCCAGGAAAGCACCAATTATGCTAATACATTTCTTCATTAATTCCTCCCTATATTGTCAATAACTTCTCGGAATCTTAAGACCTTATTTTATAAGGCTTTCAGACCCCTAGTTTTAAAAAATCACCCACTTTTTTGTAAAAACGCTTGACAAATCGTCAAAAATTTGCGGCCAAGCCGATTGATTATATTTTATTTCAATCGACTGGAGGCGATTTCTTTGTTACCTACTAATCCTGGCGGTCATGCCGCCTATCAGGATACCTTCGTATCCGACTTCCTTAAATTTTATCCCAATCCTTTTGTTCTTCCCAAAAGCACATGGGATTATATCGTGCAGTTCTGGTATCCTGATTTTTCCCAGACGGATTCCATTTTGCAGGATTGTTATTCTGTCTTTGGCTCGTAGCCCTGGCTCCCTTCCTGTATGCTGCGCTCCTATCTGCTTGCTTTGAAACTGAAAGTTACTTCCATCACTGTCTGGTGTCGCATGCTTAAGGAAACTCCTCTTTATGCCATCCTCAGCGTTTTCTCTTTCGAGGATACCCCAGATGTCGGGACTTTTTACGATTTCTTGTTCAGCATCTGGAAGGATGACGCAAACAACTTTTCTCCAAAGATCGTTTCCCGAAAATGAAGCCGCCTAAGGGGAAAAGAAAGGCGATAAGACCCCCTGCGACTCTTCCAGCACAGCTTCCAAACTTCTTCCCTTGCTGGAACGCTGGCAACTAAAGCCGGAAAATCCCTTTTTCCTTATTTTCCAGCTCTACAGGCATCAGTTCCTGAATCTTTCTATCCGCAATGGGCTGATCGGCCCGGAACATCTGTCTCTTGCCGGTGACGGCACCCTGTCCGTACAGCCGCACAGCAACGAAAAAGGCTGTTCTTCCTGTAACTGCAAACGCCATTACTTCCAGCCTGACTGCAACTGAGGATGGGACTCCCACAGGGAATGCTATTTCTTCAGCTACCACCTCTACATGTATGTGGCTTCCGATTCCTTCAGCGATCTCCCGGTATTTCCTCTTTTGGAACGGGCTTCCCGGCATGACATGCTTTCCTTTCTCCATTCCTTTTTCACTATGAAAGCATACCGCCCGGTATTTCGATTGAAAAACTCCTTCTGGATTCTGCCATGATGCTTACCCCGTTTATGAATACTGCGGACGGGAAAACATCACACCGTTCATCGACCTAAACCCTGGGCATACCGGACATTTTACCTATAAGGATGATTTCACCATTGATAGCGCTGGCGTCCCTGTCTGTAAGTTGGGCTTGCGTATGCATAAAGATGGATATGAAACCGCCAAACACCGGGCAAAATACCGATGCCCAAAAGCGGACCGCAAACGCGGCTGCTTCTGTGAACGTCCCTGTTCACCGGCGAAATACGGCAGAACCATACATATCTTTACCGATGCCAATCCAAGGTTATTTAACATACCGCCAAGGGACTCTAAAGCACGGGATAAGGAATATGACAGAAGGACTTCCGCTAAACGCTCTAACAAGCGCGAGAAAAAGGACTATAAATTAGAAGACGGCAGGCACCGCTCTACGAAGATGTGGTACTGCCTTCTCTACGGCATCTTGATGCTTGGGAAATGCCCTCTGTTGAGGCATTTCAAAAATCATTATTAG
>Ga0224483_100145_pt1 | contig 18710 bp, 14 predicted proteins | sample hydfratestSal1_FD_181453 | JGI IMG/M metagenome (GOLD analysis project Ga0224483, IMG submission 181453) | Metatranscriptome of mouse feces microbial communities from Columbus University, Ohio, United States - Sal1 (Metagenome Metatranscriptome) ... | reverse complement strand
CTTGACAAAGTGGCTAAATCTATGCGAAAGGAGGACGCACCCTATGTCAAATTGCAAAGTGATTGCTTTAACCAACCAGAAAGGCGGCGTCGGAAAGACCACCACGGCGGTCAATCTGGGCGTAACTCTGGCACAGCAGGGCAAAAAGGTACTGCTCATTGATGCCGACGCACAGGCAAATCTAACCATGTCGCTCGGTTACAGCCGACCAGACGACTTGCCCGATACGCTCTCCACCATCATGCAGGACATCATTGATGATAAACCCGTCGATGTTTCCAGAAGCATCCTACACCATGACGAGGGCGTTGACCTGCTCCCGTCCAACATTGAACTGTCGGGACTGGAAGTAAGGCTGATTAACGCCATAAGCCGTGAAAGCGTGCTGAAAACCTGCATCAATGAGGTGAAAAAGAATTATGATACTGTCCTCGTGGATTGTATGCCGAGCTTGGGTATGCTGACAATCAATGCGCTTGCGGCTGCTGACAGCGTGGTTATCCCGACACAGCCCCACTATCTTTCTGCCAAAGGCTTAGAGCTGTTGCTTCGCTCCGTTTCTAAGGTCAAACGGCAAATCAATCCCCATCTGCGGATTGACGGTATTTTAATGACGATGGTAATGCCACGCACGAATATCTCTAAAGAGATTACCGCAACGGTAAAGAGTGCCTACGGGCAGAGGATTAAAGTTTTTGATGCCCAAATACCCCATTCCATCCGTGCGGTAGAAGCCACCGCAGAAGGCAAGAGCATTTTTGCCTACGACAAAGGCGGCAAGGTAGCCGCAGCTTATGAGCAGTTTGGAAAGGAGGTGGCAGAGATTGGCGAGAAACAAAAGAACAGAAATCGAGCTGACCGCATACGATGACCTCTTTGAAACGGACGAGAGCCGTGCAGAAGCAAATCTAAGCAGGATAAGGGAAATACCCATTTCCGAGATTGACGAGTTCCCAGACCACCCATTCAAGGTTTTGATGAATGAGGATATGGAGCAGCTTGTGGAAAGTGTCAGTCGGAGCGGCGTAATGACCCCTGCGACAGTTCGGCAAAAAGAGGACGGACGGTACGAGCTTATCAGCGGTCACAGGCGGAAAAAGGCTTGTGAGCTTGCAGGTCTTGAAACGCTGAAATGTGAGGTTAAGGAGCTGACCCATGATGAAGCGATTATTGTCATGGTTGAGAGTAATCTCCAACGCTCTGTTATTCTGCCGAGTGAAAAAGCCTTTGCTTATAAAATGCGGTTAGAAGCAATGAAAAGACAGGCAGGCAGACCCCCGAAAGAAAATGCGTCGCCATTGGCGACTAATTTATCAAAGGGGCGTTCTGATGAAGAATTAGGCGAACTTGTTGGAGAAAGTAAAGACCAGATACGCCGATTTATCCGTTTAACCGAGCTTGTGCCCGAAATCCTGCAAATGGTAGATGAACGCCAGATTGCTTTCCGTCCTGCGGTGGAAATCTCCTATCTTTCCGAGGAACAGCAGTACACGCTTTTAGAAGCGATGGGCTACAACGATGCCACCCCCTCACTTGCACAGGCTATCAAAATGAAAAAGTTTATGCAGGAGGGAAAACTCACGGACGAGGTTATCCAGTCCATCATGCAGGAGGATAAGCCAAACCAGAAAGAGAAGCCTGCCTTTAAGGACGAGCGGATAACCAAGCTCATACCAAAATCCATCCCCAGAGGGCAGGAAACGGATTTTGTCGTAAAGGCGTTGGAGTTTTATAACCGACACTTACAAAGGCAGCGGGGGCAGGAAAGATAACCGCACACTTGGGGAGAAGTCTGCCCTTTGGGGGACAGCAAATTTTTTTCTCTTTCCCCCTCTCCACACCTCACCCCCTAGATACTGCCAGTAACTATCCGAGAAAAGAATTATTAAAGGCTGTCCACACGGGCGGTTTTTTTCTGCCAGAAAGTCAACTATCAACATGAGAACGAACAGGAGGTAACGATGAAGATTCGTAAATTATTCAAAAGGGCTGCGGCGTTTGCCCTTGCTGCGGTCACGGCATTGTCCGCCGTCCCTGCCACAACAGCGTTTGCAGCGGGCGACATTGGGACGATTAGCTTTACCCACACCTACGACGGTGCAGGGAACGCCATGAGGTATAATTCCAGTGCCAATATCGGCGGTCATACCGCAGGAGGGACAGGCGAATACAAATACCGTATGTATGTGGACGGGGAAACGGCGTTCTGCCTTCAGCCAGGAGTGCCGCTGAAAACGGGGAACACATTGGCAAAGGCTTCTTCCAACGCTTGGAACGCCCTCTCCGCAGAACAGAGAAAGGCGGTGGGGCTTGCCCTGCTCTATGGGTATCAGGGGAACAGCGGGAATCTGTCTGGGAGCGATGACGAGAAGTGGCTTGCCACCCAGACCCTTGTGTGGGAGTTCGTCACGGGATGCCGCAACGCCACAAGCCCGTACAGCCAGACAAGCACGACCGTTTACAGCCTGCACTTTGGCTCTAATTATGAGAACAGCGGGGCGGTGGCGGCTTACGACCAGATTGTGTCGCTGATGACAAGGCACAGTACAATTCCGAGCTTCATGTCGGCAGGGAAGAAAGACATTACAAAGGAGCTTGCCTATAAGGACGGGAAGTACAGCTTAACGCTGACGGATAAGAACAATTCCCTTTCCGAGTATTCCTTTACCAGTTCCGACAGCAACGTGAAAGTGTCCAAGTCTGGGAACAAGCTCACTGTCACATCCAAGAAAGCCATTGACGGAAAAGCAAGGATTACTGCTACAAGGAACAACACGCCGACGGTCAGCAGCGGGGCGATGATGATTGCTTACGGCGACCCCAACTTGCAGGACGTCATTACGGGCGTGGAAAACGTGGATACCATGACGGCGTATATCAACGTGGAAACGCCGACAGGCACGGTCGCACTGAAAAAGACTTCCGAGGACGGCGTTGTTGCGGGGATTTCCTTTACCATCAAGGGCGACGGGTTCAATAAGACCGTAAAAACAGATAAAGACGGAAACATCACGGTGGAGGGGTTATTCCCTGGCACTTATACCGTCACTGAACAGTCCATTGACCGTTATGAGCCGCAGAAAACCCAGACAGTGACAATCATTGGCGGAAAGACTTCTACAGTCACGTTCAGCAACACTTTGAAGCGTGGAAGCCTTGAGGTTGTGAAAACATCCGAGGATAATCTGGTGGAGGGCGTGAAGTTCCACCTTTACGGCACTTCTTTAAGCGGATTGGCAGTTGATGAATATGCCATAACCGATAAGAATGGATTGGCAAAGTTTGAGAACGTCCTTATCAGCGGCAGCACGCCTTATACCCTTGAGGAAGTGGACACGGCAGTCCGCTACGTCGTGCCTGCATCCCAGACAGCCCCGATTGAGTGGAAAAAGGTTACAAACCGCAGCTTCCACAACATTTTGAAGAAGTTCAATGTTACGGTATTAAAGACCGACGTGGAAACAGGAAAGAAGCCGCAGGGCGACGCTTCCCTTGCAGGTGCGGTTTATGGCATCTATAAGGGCGAGGAGCTTGTGGACACCTACACCACCGACGAAAACGGTCAGTTCACAACGAAATATTATATCTGCGGGAACGATTGGAGCGTCCGTGAGATTACCCCGTCCGAGGGCTATCTTTTAGATACTACAATCCATCATGTAGGGGCAGAGCCAGAGCTTTACACCGTGGAATATAATTCCGCAAAGAATGATGTGAATGAGCAGGTCATCAAAGGCAATATTGCCATCATCAAGCACACCGACAACGGCGAAACCCAGATTGAAACGCCAGAGGAGGGGGCTGTCTTTGAAGTGTATTTAAAATCCGCAGGCGGCTTCGATGCGGCGGAGGAAACCGAGCGTGACACATTGATATGTGACGAGAACGGCTTTGCCCAGACAAAGGATATGCCGTATGGCATTTATACTGTGCATCAGACTTCTGGATGGGACGGGCGTGAGCTGATGAAAGATTTTGACGTGTTCATCTGCAAAGACAGCCAGACCTACCGCTACCTTATCAACAACGCCAATTTTGAGAGCTATATCAAAATCGTTAAGAAAGACGTGGAAACAGGCAAGGTTATCCCCTATGCGGGCGCAGGCTTCCAGATTTACGACCCGAACGGGGAGCTTGTGACGATGACGTTCACTTATCCCGAAGTGACAAAGATTGACACGTTCTATACTACCGCAGACGGAGAGCTTATTACGCCGCAGACTCTGGAATACGGCAAGGGATATTCTCTTGTTGAGGTGCAAGCCCCATACGGCTATGTCCTCGACTCCGAGCCAGTTTATTTTGACGTGGAGCAGGAAAATTCCGAGGAAGAAAGCGGCATCACCATTGTCAAGGTGGAACGCTCCAACGTGGCACAGAAAGGGAAAATCACGGTAGGAAAATCTGGGGAGATATTCAGCAGGGTATCAGGAAACAAGGGGCTGTACCAGCCGATTTTTGCCGTGGATAATTTGGAGGGTGCGGTCTATGAGATTACCGCAGCCGAGGACATTATTACGACAGACGGAACGGTAAGAGCCGAGAAAGGCGAGGTTGTAGATACGCTCACTACGGGCGAGGACGGCACAGCGGAAAGCAGGGAACTTTATCTCGGAAAGTACGAGGTAAGGGAAGTGACCGCCCCGTATGGTATGGTGTTAAGTGAGGAAATCCATGCCGTGGAGCTTGTGTATGCGGGACAGGAAATTGAAGTGACAGAAGCAGGCACGGATTTTTACAACGAGCGTCAGCGTGTGGAAATCGACGTAATCAAGAGCCTTGAAGTGGACGAAGCATACGGCGTGGGCAATAACGGCGAAATCAAAGACGTTACGTTCGGTCTGTATGCCACCGAGGAACTGACCGCCGCAGACGGCACAACAATTCCTGCGGACGGATTGATAGAAGTCATCTTCCTTGACGAGAACGGTCACGGAAAAGCTATCAGCGACCTGCCGATGGGCAGCTATTATGTGCAGGAAATCAGCACAAACGCCGCCTACCTTGTCAGCGACGAGAAATACCCTGTTGACTTCGAGTACGCAGGGCAGGAAACAGCCGTTGTGAACATCACGGCAAACGAGGGCGAAGCCATTGAAAACGAACTGATTTACGGCTCGGTCAGCGGCAGGAAATCCAATGAGGACGGCGAGGACTTGGGCGGTGCTGTTATCGGCATCTTTAAGGCGGAAACAACTGAATATACAAAGGAAACTGCGATTGCGACTGCCACATCGGAAGATGACGGCAGTTTTTCTTTTGAGGAAGTTCCGTATGGCACATGGGTAATCCGTGAAATCGAAAGCCCGAAAGGATATGTACTCTCCGAGGAAGAAATCAGTGTGACAATCGGCGAGGTTGATGAGGTTGTGGAGATTGAACTTGTAAACTATTTCATCAAAGGCAATATCGCTCTGACGAAAGTAGACAAGGACTATCCAGACAACAAGCTCACGGGTGCGGTATTCGAGGTTTACTCTGATACAAACGAGGATGGAAAACTGGACAAGAAAGACGAGCTGCTCGGCGAGATGGGCAAGGTAGAAAAAGGCGTGTACCAGATGAACGACCTCAGATACGGCAAATACCTTGTCCGTGAGAAAACCGCCCCGACAGGCTTCGTTCTGGACGAGAATGTTTATCCCGTATCCATTGAGGAAAACGGCAAGACCTACAACGTGGAGAACGAAGCGGGCAAAGGCTTCTTAAATGAAGCACAGAAAGGCTCATTAAAAATCGTCAAGACTTCCTCTGACGGCAAGGTGGAGGGCTTCTCTTTCCGTGTCATCGGCAAAGATTACGACCAGACCTTTACCACTGATAAGAACGGCGAAATCGTCATTGACGGCTTGCGTATCGGCGAATACACCATTTCCGAGGTCAGCGACAAGGCATCCTCTGGCTATATCCTGCCTGCCGACCAGAAAGTGACAATCAAAACAGACGAAACGGCAACCGTAACCATGCACAACGAGCTGCGTGACACACCGAAAACAGGCGACGACTTTAATCTCGGCTTGTGGGTGAGCCTTGCGGCTGCATTTACAATCGGTGCAGGAATCTTTGGATTTGTCGGTTATAAGAGCGGAAGAAAGAAAAAGGAGGATTAAACAGGATGAGAGAAAAAACCATTATTGCTATTGTGCTTGTGGCATTTATCGGCGGTGCGGCTGCGTGGCTGCATTTCCGCAGGAAGAAATAAATTAGGAGGTTTTTGATATGGGATTGGGGCGGTTCAGAATGACCGCCCTCTTTCCATTTATAGAGGGTGTTTGTGCGAAGAAACACACAGAACGGAGGAATTTATGGACAGTCTGAAAACCATTGAGGGCAAAGTCAGAGCCGTCTTGCAAGAGAATGAGGACGCTAGAAATGACGACATGGTGCTGTACCTTGCCCTCTGCAACCTTTATCTGAAAGATGCGGGAGCTATGCCGCTTGCCCGAATACTTTTGAACCATAAGGAGCTTGGATTGCCGAGCTTTGAGAGCGTGGGCAGGACACGCCGCAAGTTGCAGGAGAAATGCCCAGAGCTTTTAGGGAGTGTGCGGATGCAGAAAATCAGAGCCAAAGGCGAAAAGGCATACCGTAGATATGCGAAAGAATCGTGAGGTGAAAGATGCAGGATAAGTCTTTTGAATACGGAGGGCATCATTTTATCCCAGAGCGGCAGTTCACAAAGCGGGAAGATGATTTTTTCAAGATTACACGCAGATTAAAGACGGACAGGGAACTTGGCTTTTTCGCCGCTGACTATTACGGCAGGGGAAGCCAGAAATTCCCTTATTCTTATGATGATTTTTATGCTGCATCCACGGATAAGAAATGCGATATTTTCCGCTGCGTGGAGAACGGCAGGCTGTATGTCCCCTGCCAGTATGAATTGCAGCAATATATGGACGGGAAACAAAAAGAGAGGAGGAACGCCTATGAACGGTGAAACACGCTCCAATCAGGGCTATGAAATCATAGAGAGCTGCACTATCGGGAACACGGAGCTTGTCATCGGGCATCACCCGAAAGCCCCGAACCCTTATGTATGCTGGTACTGTAAGGGCGGCGACAACTATTACTGGGGCTGCTACTGCAATACCCTTGAAGCCGCAAGAGAGAAGCTGAACGAACGCTACCAGTCAGAGTGCCAGATGCCGTACAATCAACAGTCCGATAAAAAGGCGAAGCGGCACGATGGGCGTGAGCGGTAGCATGAGCGGTGAGAATAAAAAGTATGACTGTACGACCTGCCCTTATCCCCGATATAAGGACAGCCGTACTATCTTCTGCGATGTCTGCATCCAAAAGATTTTAGACTGGCAGAGGGAGAAAAAGCAGGGAAAGGAGAAGCCCGATGAAGAATGAAGAAAAACGGATGATTAGCTCTTATGAGGTCACACAGAGCATCCACATCGGAAAAAAGGAAGTGGTGTTCGGCATAGATGAAAAAGAAAAATATCCTTTTTTAGTCTGCGACTGCACTTATGACAATCCCCTGTCCGCAGAGTGGGTAACAGATGCGGTCGGCTCCGATGACTATCTGGAAGCCATGCAGATTTTTACCGACAGGGTGCAGGAGCAGATAGGGCTTGTGAGAGCCGAGCAGGAACAGTTCAAATTTGATATGACCCCCTTTACCATTTCTGACTGTTTCCCCGATGACAGGGATAAAAATATTGTGGGAAAAGTGGTCGTTATCAATGCCGAAGTCAACCGCTATGAGTACCGGCATTCCGCTTATCAGCTTGTATTGGTGGATGGCGGACATGGTGCAAGGGGCGGCAGGGGGCAGGCAGTGTTTGGGACTTCCCTTGCAGACGGCAAGCACGCCCGATGGGAAAGGTACGATGTGCTTGGTGAAATCAAGCCAGAAAAAATGCCCGATTGGGCAAAAGAAGCCCTTGCAAAAATCAAGGAACAGGAAAAAACGAAGAAATCAAAGAGCAGGGAGGAACGCTGATGGAGATACGGGCTTTGACACAGCCCGAACAGAAATACACCTATGCCCAGAGTATGCAGCTTGAGGGGCAGACGGGATGTATCGGTCATCTCCGTGGGGGCTTTGGCGGCTCTGGGAATGAGTTTCATACCGATTGGTCTGATACGAGGGAGCAATGGAAAACCGATGAATTTAAGGCGGAGCTTGACGATGTAATCAACGCCCTGCGTGAAGATAAGAGGCTTCTGCACAGCCGCCGTGATATGTCGTCGGCTGCAAGGCAATCCCCCGATGCCGCCTTTATGGGGAATTACTGTACCGAGTACGGCTTCCGTGCGGACACCGACAAGCACGCTTTCCTGCTCCGCTGCAATCCGACAAAGGGCGACTACAATTTTTACTGCTACTGCTATGTGAAAGAATGGCTTGATAAGCATATATCCAGGGCGGAACAGGGAATCCGATTTATTGATCCCCATTATAAAGAGCTGTTCCTCATCCCAGACGGCGGGAAAATCACCATCACTTATGATTGGGGAGAAAAGGCGGAAAAGACCTGCCGTTTCATTGACGAATACCATACCGAGGTGGGCAGCAACCTCTACCATATCTGCGAGTTTGCCGAGCGTATGGAAAGGAACGAACACAGTTATGAGCCAAAGCCGCAAGAGCCGCAAGCGGCACAGAAAGCCCTGAAGCACAAAGACCATGAACGATAGGAGGTTTTAGATATGGCAGTCAACCAGAAAGCCGTTAAGGTTTTAAATAAGATATTTGAAGCGGGCTTTACCGAGGAAAAAGCCATTGCCGCCATGACGATGGACGATATTTTATCTATGCAAGGCATTACGGTTGCGGACATCACGCTCATCAACGAGCTGCAAAAGAGCATCAAAGGGAACAAGGTCATCTCCTTTCTGGTAGGTGGCACGGAATGAGCAGGGGACGGAAAATCTGCATGACGGACAGTGTAGGAAAGGCACTTTTCTCTGTCCCCGATGGCGGCATTATCCGTATGCTTTACGGGAACGGGGAGGATTATTTTGCCGTCTGCCGTTATCTGGACGAAACCCATGCAGAGATTGACGGCGTAAAATACGCCGTTCGGGAGTTTGCACAGAGGATGGAACAAAACAGAATCAGCTATGCCCCTGCCTAAAGGCGGGGCATGGATAAGAGGAGGATTGATATTTTTATGGAATATGTTGTTTTATCGGGCGGTGGTAAGAAGTGAGTACCGAGCTTATCAACCGTATCACAGTAAAGAAAGACGGCGTTTACCTGTCCTCTCACAGCTCGAATGACACCTCTCCGTATCATTCGTGGAGGTGTAGGGGCTTGTCGGAAATCTATGCCGCCGAGGGGCAGAAAGGGCTTGACCGTGAGGTTATCCGTATGCTCTATGAGTATGCCGAGCTGCGTGGCTCGCATAAGAGCCTTGAACGCTACCGATACGCAAAGGACGCCCCTGCCGCCCGTGCCATCTATCAGAAATATATGGATAAAATAGACGATTGTTATGGGCAGATGGACGAAGCTGACCAGAAAAGCGTCTGGTACAAGCCCACGGAAAAGGCAAAGGAATACCGAGCCTATGAGCGTGAGATGCGGGAAAAGATGTATTCTGAAATCGCTGAACGGTGCGGGGAATACGACAGGAAGCAGAAAAACAAAGATTTGGAACGATAAGGAGGTGTGAGCCTATGGCTGCAAAGTACCAGCTTATCACGGAGCTGTACCGCCGCACGGGGAGGGACGTCACGAGAAACCCACAGGCTTGGCAGGGCTTTTTATCCTCTGCCTGCCGCAATTACAAGTGCCGCTTTGACGAGCAGCTCTTAATCTACGCTCAACGCCCAGACGCTACGGCAGTCGCCGAGATTGGCACTTGGAACAGGCTCTTTAAGCGTTGGGTAAATAAGGACAGCAAAGGGATTGCAGTCTTTGACCCGAAAGGACGCAGGAACACGCTGAAATATTATTTTGACGTTTCCGACACCCATGAGGGCTATTATGGCAGCCGACCCGTCCCGATATGGCGGATGGATAAGCGGTACGAGCAGCCCGTCATGGAACGGCTTGCGGACAGGTTCGGCGGCACGGAGGGCGGCGACCTTGCCGATTTCCTAATGCAGACGGCGGAGAACGCCGTGGAGGATAACCTGCCCGATTACCTTGCACAGCTTAAAGACTGTACGGAAAACAGCTTTTTGGAGGAACTGGACGACTATAATATAGAAGTGATTTACAAGCGGCTTGCTGTAAATAGCGTCGCTTATATGCTGTTGAGCCGCTGCGGTCTGGATGCGGACGGGTATTTTGAGCGTGAGGATTTTTCGGACATTACAAATTTCAACACGCCCGCCACCTTAAACGCCATTGGCATTGCCACGAGCGACATTTCCGAGATGGCGTTAAGGGAAATCTCTGCGGCAGTCCGAAATGTGCAAATCGAAGCTAGAGGTCAGAACCGCACATTTGCAAGGGACACTATAAGCCAGTATGATAAAGGCAGGAAACAACCCGAAAGGAGCGAATACAATGGGCGAAATCACTTACACGAAACAGGCGGATTACCTTATTCCCGACCTAACATTACCGACAGAGCCAGAGCTTCCGCTTGGCAGGTACGCTTTGATGCACAGGGATTATCTGGAAAATCACAAGAGGGTGACGTACCTCAACCTGCTGACGTCGGGCAGGCTGAACGCACACCTTTACCAAACCGAGCAGACGGCATTACAGAGATTGGAGCTTTTGACGAAGCAGTTAGCAGCCGAGCAGGGAGTGACGGAGGAGCTGAAAAAGAAAGCCCCGATGCAGTGGCTCGGCATGATGAACAGCATCCGCAGCCAGGCGGAGGAAATTATCTTGGGCGAACTGATTTTCAGTTAGAAACACCAGAGCCGCAATCGGACGGCGGCGGGCAGGAAGAAAAAGTAGCCACGACACAGACCGTAGAGCCAGAGGAACGGACGGAAAATGAAAAAGGCAGCGTTGCCAATGAGGAAGAAGTTGCCGCCAATCTCCCGACCGTGGACGAACAAATTGAAATGATAGCTGAAGCAGAGGACGAAAAATCCTCTGCTTTTGCCGTTTCACAGGAGGACATTGATGCCGTCCTTGTAAAAGGGAACAGCGTTGAGAATGGGAAATACCGTATTTACCGCCAGTTCCAGAAGCAGGAAGATAAAAAGAAGAACATTGATTTTCTGAAAAGGGAGTATGGAACGGGCGGTTTCTTTGTTGGTTTTTCAGACGGCACAGAAGGATATGTGTGGTACAGCGGCAAGGGAATCGCCATTGACCATGACGGCATTTCCACCGAACACAGCCTTGTGCTTAGTTGGGCGAAAACAGAAAAACGCTTGCGTGAGCTGATTAGGGATAACCGTTACCTCAATCCCAAAGAGAAAGACCACTACGCCGATTATCTGGAAAGCGTGTCTGCCCCGCAGTATGAAATCGACACCCAGAGGAAGCTAAAAAGGCAGCGGCTTATCGAAGAAAAACGGGAGCTTCCGCCTGCCGACAAGCGGGATACGCTCGCTTTGCGGCTCTCTGATTTTATCCGTGACTTAGACGGATATGAAAAATCCCTGCTTGAAAATGTGGGGCGTGGCGACCTTGCCGACGTGACCGAGGGGCGGATAGAGCAGCTTTTCTCCGAGCCTGCCACCGTGCAGCAGCTCCTTGAGTTCCTTAAATTGGTGCAGGGCAAGACAAGCGATGTTTACAGCCGCAGCAATGCGTGGCGTTTTTCACAGGAGCTTACAGAGCTGTACCCTCTCCGTTACTTCTACCATGAGGGCGATGTGGCATATATCGGTGCGGATAAATATGAGGTCATCGCCTTTGATGAAAACGCCGTGTCTTTGCGTAATGCGGAGTTCCCATTGTTCGGAAAGGAGTTCAGCCGAGCCGATTTTGAAGAAAAGCTAAGGGAAAACCCTGCCAACGACCATTTAAAAACGGTCATCACCGAAAGACAGAAAACGGAAACGCCTGCCGAGGAAAAGCCCGACAGCATCACGTTTTCTATCGGGTTCTCCGAGCATCCCGCCTTTTATGACAGGGAGCTGAACGACCGATTTACGGATTTGAGTTTCGCCCTGGGAAATAAGCTGCTTGGCGTTCTGGACGAAAAGCAGCATCGGGAAAGGGAGAATGAGGACAATCATGTCGGCTGGTATCATAAGACCGATTTTGAAATCCATGCCGTCATCGGCGGCGAGGAATTTAACTACGATGGGCGGTTTGACATTGGCGACGGCGAGGGGGATTTAATCGCCCATATCCGAAATTTTTATGAATATTCCCTCTCCCACGACTGCCCGTTTATCCCAGAATGGAAACGGCAGGGGGAAGATTACTACCGAGAGAAAATGGAATCCCTGCGTCTGGGGCATGACGTGTTCATCCCATTCTTGGAGCGGAACACCGAGCTGACCCCAGAGGACGAGAAGCGGCTTGACGAGATAATGGCTACCGAGGATGACTGGTTTCACAGGGCAAAAGAGCCTGCCGAGGAAGAACTTCTGAAACAGGCGATAGGCTGTATTGACGCATATTGTGATATGGAATTTGGGCTTGACGCAGAAGCGGACTATACGGATTTGTCCAATGTCAAGATTGCCTTTAAGACTACCGAGGACGGCTTGCACGGGATACAGGCATCCGTCAACCTCTTGCAGAGCCGCATGGAAACGTATGTGGACGGCGTTCTTGCAAAATATACGCAGTACAGCGACCTTGCCGACCTTATCGAGAACGCACTTTCCAATCTGTATTACCACGATTTAGTGTCCTTGACAGAGGAACAGCTTGAGCCATTCTATCGGGAGAGAAGCATAAAGGCGGCTGAAAAACCAAGCCAAGACCTTACTTCTGATAGCCCAGAGCAAGTGCCGCATTACACGGTAGAGCAGACTTCCGATGCCTTTGCCGACCCGTTTATCATAAGGGATAACACTGTCCCAGAGGATAGTGCTGACAGGTATTATGATGTTGGCGGCGTCTATCAGACGTTTGAAACTGAGGAGGAAGCACAGAAATACGCCGATGCTCTGAACCATGCGGAGCGTGAGGGAAAGCAGGGATTAAAGCCTGCCCCGTCTGGAACAGATGGAAAGCAGGATAATTCCGACCTTATCGGCAAGGAGCTTATGATTGACAACCGCCGCTATGTAATAGAAAGCGTCGGGAAAATCAGCGGCGACGTTTCCATGCGTGACGTCACATTTCAGAACAACGTAGGCTTCCCGATAAACCGTGTGGAGAAAGTCGGCTATGTCCGCAGGCTCTTGGAGCAGGCAGAAAAAGAACCACAGCCCGAAGAAAAGATAGAATCTCCCGTAAAGACGACTACGGAAACCGTGGCGGAGTACCCTGCCGTGGAGAACGGGCTTCCCTATGACATTGTGGTGGAGAAGATACGCTTTGACGAGCCAGAGCATGGGAAACCGAGGGAAACACCCGTTACGGCAAAACCGCCCGCCCCTGCCCTCTCCACTGACCGCTGCAACTACCGCATTGCCAACGATGCGTTAGGCGTTGGCGGTGCAAAAGAGAAGTTTCGAAACAATATGGCAGCAATCCGACTTCTCCATGACCTTCAGATAGAAAACCGCCTTGCCATGCCCGAAGAACAGGAAACCCTTGCAAAGTATGTGGGGTGGGGCGGTCTGTCGATGGCGTTTGACAGCAATAATGCGGCATGGGCAAATGAATATAAGGAACTGAAAGCCACACTCTCCGACGAGGAATACCATGCAGCTATGGAATCCACGCTGACCGCTTTTTATACGCCGCCCGTCGTTATCAAGGCGATGTATGAAGCACTTGACCGTCTGGGATTTTCACAGGGGAATATTTTAGAGCCGTCCTGCGGCACGGGCAATTTTTTAGGATTGCTGCCCGACAGCATGGAAAAATCAAAGCTGCACGGCATTGAGATTGACCCGTTATCGGGCAGGATTGCAAAGCAGCTCTACCAGAAAGCCAGCATCGCCATTGAGGGGTTTGAGGACACGAAGCTCCCAGACAATCATTTTGACGTGGTGCTTGGCAACATTCCGTTCGGGGAGTTTAAAGTCAACGACAGCCGCTACAACGCCCAGAAGTTCCTAATCCACGACTATTTTATCGCAAAGGCTCTGGATAAGGTGCGGGCAGGCGGCGTTGTAATGTTCATCACCTCTAAGGGTACAATGGACAAGGCAAGCCCAGAGGTGCGGAAGTATATCGCACAGAGAGCCGAGCTTTTAGGGGCTGTCCGCCTACCAGACAACACGTTTCGGGCAAACGCAGGCACGGAGGTTACGAGCGACATCCTTATTCTGCAAAAGCGTGACCGCATCATCGATATTGAGCCAGAGTGGGTACACCTTGACACGGACGAAAACGGTGTCACGATGAACAGCTATTTTGTCCAGAATCCAGAGATGGTGCTTGGAGAGATGAAGATGGAAAGCACGAGGTTTGGCATGGACAGTACCTGCAAAGCCTATCCCGATATGCCGCTTGCGGGGCTTCTCCATGAAGCCATGCGGCGGATAGACGGCGAAATCCCAGAGATTGAAAATGAGATTGACCGCATCTCCGATGAGCAGGACAAATCCATCCCCGCCGACCCGAACGTGCGGAACTTCTCTTTTGCCCTTGTGGATGGCAGGGTTTACTTCCGAGAGAATAACACCATGACCCCTGCAAAGGCGTCCATGACCGCAGAAAACCGCATTAAGGGATTGTTGGAAATCCGTGATTGTGTGAGAAAGCTCATCCAGTACCAGACCGACGATTACCCAGAGGAAATGATACAGACCGAGCAGAAAAATTTGAACCGTTTCTATGATGCGTTTATAAAAAAATACGGTCTGATTAACAGCAGGGGGAACTACCTTGCTTTTGCGGCGGACGAAAGCTATTTCCTGTTATGTTCTTTGGAAGTGCTTGACGATGAGGGGAAATTCAAACGCAAGGCGGATATGTTCACGAAACGGACGATAAAGCCCCACCGTGAAGTGACCTTTGTGGAAACCGCCAGCGAAGCCCTTGCCCTCTCTATCGGGGAGAAAGCCCGTGTTGATTTACCCTATATGGCACAGCTCACAGGCAGGACGCAGGAGGAAATCATAAACGATTTGCAGGGCGTTATCTTCAAAGTGCCATCTTCCGAGCCTGCAAGGTATGTGACCGCAGACGAGTATTTATCGGGCAACGTGCGGGAGAAGCTGAAAATCGCAGGGATAGCGGCAAAGGCAGACCCAGAGCTTGCAGTCAACGTGGCGGCTCTGGAAAAAGTCATCCCAAAGGATTTGCCCGCAAGTGAAATCTCCGTCCGTCTGGGTACGACATGGATACCGCAGGAGGATATACAGCAGTTCATGGTGGAGCTTTTAACGCCGTCAAGCCATGCAATGGGCAGGCTGCAAGTACGCTATACGCCGCATAGCGGCGACTGGTTCATTGAGAATAAGAGTTCCGACGTGGGGAATGTCAAGGCGGACAGCACTTATGGAACGAAACGGGCGAGTGCCTACCGCATCATGGAGGACACCTTGAATCTCCGTGACACCCGCATCTTTGATTATGTCTATGATGAACACCACAATAAAAAAGCGGTGCTGAACCATAAGGAAACCACGGCGGCACAGGCAAAGCAGGAGGTGATAAAGCAGGCGTTTGGGGACTGGATTTGGAAAGACCCAGAGCGGAGGAACAGGCTTGTACGCTACTACAATGACACGTTTAACAGCATCAGACCCCGTGAATATGACGGGAGCCACATCACGTTCGGCGGCATCAGCCCAGAGATTAAATTAAGACCCCACCAAGTCAATGCGATTGCCCATATCCTTTACGGCGGCAACACGCTCCTTGCCCATAAAGTAGGGGCGGGTAAGACCTTTGAAATGGTTGCCGCCGCACAGGAAAGCAAACGGTTAGGGCTATGCCAGAAATCCATGTTTGTCGTGCCGAACCACCTTGTCGGGCAGTGGGCGTCGGAGTATTTGCGGCTTTACCCAAGTGCGAACATCCTTGTCACGACCAAGCGGGATTTTGAAACGGGAAACCGCAAAAAGTTCTGCGGCAGGATTGCGACGGGGGCTTACGATGCGGTGATTATCGGACACTCGCAGTTCGAGAAAATCCCCATCAGCGAGGAACGCCAGAGGGAACAGCTCATGCGTCAGCTTGACGATATAGAGCGTGGCATTGACGATGTGCAGGCATCCCACGGGGAGCAGTTCACGGTCAAGCAACTCATGAAAACGAGGAAAGCAATCAAGGCGAAGCTCGATAAATTAAACGACACCAAGCGGAAAGACAGCGTGATAAACTTCGAGGAATTGGGCATTGACAGGCTCTTTATAGACGAAAGTCATTTTTACAAAAATCTCTACCTCTTTACAAAGATGCGGAACGTGGGCGGCATCGCCCAGACCGAAGCCCAGAAGTCAAGCGATTTGTTTATGAAGTGTCGCTATCTGGACGAAATCACGGGCAACCGTGGCGTAATTTTCGCAACGGGGACGCCCATCAGTAACTCGATGGTCGAGATGTATTCCGTGCAGCGGTACTTGCAGTACGACACCCTTGTAAGGAATGGGTTGCAGCATTTTGACAGTTGGGCTTCCACGTTTGGCGAAACGGTCACGGCTCTGGAGCTTTCCCCAGAGGGTACGAATTACCGAGCCAAGACGAGGTTTGCCAAGTTCTATAACCTGCCAGAGCTAATGCAGATGTTCCGAGAGGTTGCGGACATTCAGACCGCCGATATGCTAAAGTTGCCCGTGCCAAAGGTCAATTACCACAACATCAAGACAAAGCCGAGCCAAATCCAGACGGAAATGGTGGCGGGGCTTGCAAAGCGGGCGGAGAAAGTAAGGGCTAGGCTTGTAAAGCCACAATCTGACAATATGCTCAAAATCACGAATGACGGGCGGAAACTGGCACTCGACCAGAGATTGATTGACTCGATGCTGCCAGACGACCCGAACAGCAAAGTCAACGCCTGCGTGGACAATGTGTACCGCATCTGGGAGGGACACGCTGACACAAAGGCGGCACAGCTCGTCTTTTGTGATTTATCGACACCGACCAATAAAAAGATAATAGAAACGCAGGAGGTCAGCGAAAATGTTTTTGCAATGATACCAGACCAGTTTGATAATGTGTATGATGACATGAGGAAGAAACTCATACAGCGTGGAATCCCTGCGGAACAGGTGCGTTTTATCCATGAAGCCACCACCGATGCACAAAAAAAAGAAATGTTTGCAAAGGTTAGAAGCGGTGAAGTGCGTGTGCTGTTCGGCTCTACCCAGAAAATGGGTGCAGGCACGAACTGTCAAGACAGGCTCATTGCGATTCATAATCTCGACTGCCCGTGGAAACCGTCATGTCTGGAACAGCGGCAGGGGAGGATTGAAAGGCAGGGCAATATGTTCCCAGAGGTGGAAGTCTACCGCTATGTGACGGAACAGACCTTTGATGCCTACCTCTTTCAGCTCGTGGAGGGAAAGCAGAAATTTATTTCCCAGATAATGACGAGCAAAAGCCCCGTCCGTTCTGCCGAGGACGTGGACGAAGTGGCTCTTTCCTTTGCGGAGGTGAAAATGCTTGCCACAGGAGATGAGCGTTTCAAGGAAAAAATGGATTTGGATATGCAGGTGGCGAAGCTGAAAGTCTTGAAGCAGAGCTATCTTTCCGAGCATTACGACCTTGAGGACAGGATATTAAAGCACTATCCGCAGGAGATTAAAGACTATGAGGAACGCATTATAGGCTATGGGAATGATGCGGGGATTGCCAGCCATCACAAACCGCAGGGCGAGGATAAGTTCTTCCCGATGACATTAAACGGCGTGACCTATAAAGAAAAGGCGGATGCAGGCGAGATGCTCTTAGCTATCTGCAAGGAAAATCCAATGTCACAGCCGATAGAAATCGGCAGCTACCGTGGCTTTCAGATGGAGGTTTTCTATGATACCGTCAATGCACACTATTGTCTGAACCTTTGCGGAATGAGGAAATATAAGGTAGATTTAGGAACGGATGCCCTCGGAAATCTGACCCGAATCGAGAATGAGATTGCCAAGCTCCCCGCCAGACTGGAAGCTGCCAAGACCAGAAAGGAGGAAACCATCGCACAGCTTGAAACCGCAAAAGAGGAAGTGAAGAAGCCGTTTGCCTTTGAAAATGAGCTGAAAGAAAAGACGGAACGGCTCAACGCCCTCAATATCGAGCTGAATCTGAATGAAAAAGACAAGTCTGTCATTGACGATGAGCCAGAGCAGAACGACGAGCTACCAGAGAAAAAATGCACGGACAGGGAGCGTTAAATCCAGTTTGCACATTTGTACTGCTGATTTTGGGGTATTATAATAAGGACGATTAGAAAAAATCGGAGGTGAGGAAGAATGTCTGATGCGTTCAGATTTGAAACCTTTGTAGATGCCCACAGCAATATATTCAATGAATACCTCAGTTCTGTCGTGGCAAAACTGTCCAGAGAAAACGAGGAATACCGTGCCGTGCGAGCCGAGATTGAGAGCCTTTATGGGAAATATCCGAAAGTCTTAGGCGTGTTTGACACGGAAACGGCGGCGGAACTGACCGAGGAAGAATGTGCCGCACTGATTAAAGTGATGGAGCTTAGGAACAAACTTACGGATATGGAGATGCAGTCAGTCTATTTCCGTGGCTGCTATGACAGTGTAGGGTATCTGAAAAAGGCAGGAATTTTATAACGGATTGACCGAGGAAAAGGCGG
>Ga0224483_100144_pt1 | contig 18723 bp, 30 predicted proteins | sample hydfratestSal1_FD_181453 | JGI IMG/M metagenome (GOLD analysis project Ga0224483, IMG submission 181453) | Metatranscriptome of mouse feces microbial communities from Columbus University, Ohio, United States - Sal1 (Metagenome Metatranscriptome) ... | reverse complement strand
GCTCTATATGAGGAAAAAACGAATCGCGGCGCTGGCTGTTTCCGCTGTGCTGGCGCTTGGAACCGTGACCTATACGTCATATGCGGCGGAAGGCTGGCAGCAGTCCGGCACGAACTGGGTCTACACGGACGCGAATGGCAATAAAATTACGAATGAGTGGAGAAAAGGAGCAGACAACCTGTGGAGATACTTAAACGGCCAGGGCATTATGGCTGTAAATTCCTGGGCGGACGACGATTATTACGTTGACGGCAACGGCATCATGGTAACGAACAAGTGGATGAAGCTGCCGGTTAAAAACCCGAACTGGGATGAGCAGAACGATCTGGTATGGTACTATTTTTCCAACAGCGGAAAAGCCGTGACAGACGGGTGGTCCAAGATAGACGGAAAGTATTACTTTTTTGACTCGGAAGGCATTATGCAGACAGGCTGGGTGGATGACGACACGTATTACCTGGGCGATGACGGCGCTATGCGCACCGGCTGGATCTTCCTGCGCGATCCGGGGTCGGATGACGATTCCTTCAGCAATGATGTGGTTCCCTTCGGGGACGACGAGGACAGTCACTGGTACTACTTTTTGAGCTCCGGCAAGAAATATGCGCCCAATATATCAAGCGGGGACTACAAGCTCTATAAGATTGACGGTGTTTACTACTGCTTTGACGGCAATGGCGCCATGCATACAGGCTGGGTAGATATGGGCGACAAGGGGGACGGAAGCTTTGAAAACTACCGTTTCTTCCAGGACAACGGAAGCGTACAGACCGGCTGGTACACCACCACCCCTCCGGAGGACAGCGATTTAAACATGGATCTGGGCGGCGATGTGGAATACTACTATTTCTCCAGCAACGGCACCCCCAAGGTAGGCCCTCCCATTGAGGAAGCATCCACGAGCGATCTGGTGAAGATCAACGGAATCACCTACCTCTTCAATGAAAAAGGAAATCCTGTATACGGCCTGAGAAAGCTCCAGGTAGGCAATACAGACGAATACGCATGCTACTACTTCGGCCCGGACAAAGCCACCAGCTCGGTCATCAAAGGAAAAGGCACAGTCGAAGAAGGCGACGGCTCCAAGAGCCAGTTTTACTTCACAGAGACCGGAAACAAGATGGGCCGCGGTTTCACCGGTGTGAAAGACACCTATCTGTATTATATGGGCAAGCTCCAGAAAGCCGAGAGCGGCACCAAATATGAGGCGATCAATATCGACGGCAAGATCTATCTGGTCAACACCTCCGGAAAGATCGTAAAATCCGGAAGTGTAAAGGATTCCAGCGGCACCAAATATAAAACGAATTCCAGCGGGCAGATCACGCAGATAGACGGAGAAGATAATGACGGCAAATCCCTGGCCAGAGGACCGGTGGAACCGGTTTATTGGGATGAATAGGGATATTTTTTTGCTTTACTCATTTGAGGTTTATTAGTTTCCTGCCAAAATGGCGAGTCGTGAAAGGGACGCCATAGGCGGCTTCTATATCCAACAAAACCCCGCTCGGAGAAAAGCGCAGCGGATGCTAAGCTCGAAAAGGGCTTGCTAAGCACCGGCGGTTTTCTACGGGTTCCTAATGGATATAGAAGCCGCCTATGGCTATGTTATGGCATGCCCTGGAACAACGGAAGTCGGCGCTGATACGGGCGGGCTTCTCACGACATATCACATTAAGAACCATAAACCCGAAAAATTGTAAAAAACCCGCAAAAACATCTTGCAATCCCCCCAAAAATATGATATGCTATCAAAGCTGTGGCATGATAGCAATGAAGCGCGAGGTTGCTGTTCTCTATATTTTATATAGAAGAAACAGGTTTTCCGTGGAGCGAATGTCAAGTTAGGAAACTGGCGACAAGTCACTGTACAATTTCAGAGGATATCCCCCCACAACAGGGGATTGTGTGTATGTCCCTCAGTGGACACACACGGACATGTGTACAGTCACCGCTTGTCGTGCTTATTTATGGCGGTAGAACGATTGCAGAGAGCAGTTCTATCGTATAGTACGAAAAGGAGGCGACTTTTTTTATGGCAAGTCAGGTAATGAGAATCACATTGAAAGCTTATGATCACCAGTTGGTTGACCAGTCCGCTGCAAAGATCATTGAGACGGTAAAGAAAAACGGAGCGAAAGTGAGCGGGCCGGTGCCGCTGCCGACGAAGAAAGAGGTAGTGACCATCTTGAGAGCGGTTCATAAGTACAAAGATTCGAGAGAGCAGTTTGAACAGAGGACTCATAAGAGACTGATTGACATCATTGCTCCCAGCCAGAAGACAGTGGATGCGCTGCAGAGACTGGAGATGCCGGCTGGCGTTTACATCAACGTAAAGATGAAAGCGAAATAAGTGGATAAGCTGCCCGGACAGCAGCTTGAGTGAAATGCAAATCCTAAAAGGTTTAGATAGACATAGAAAGCCGGCGGCTTTCGGTTCTGGACTGTTCTAGGATGAACGCGGAGAGCAGATTTGCAAAGCGCGTTCCGCTGTAGAAAAAGACAGGAGGTCAAAAAATGAAGAAAGCGATTTTAGCTACCAAAGTCGGAATGACTCAAATCTTCAACGAAGATGGAGTGTTGACTCCGGTAACCGTCCTTCAGGCAGGACCGTGTGTGGTGACACAGGTTAAGACAGAGGAGAATGACGGCTACAAAGCAGTGCAGGTTGGTTTTGTTGACAAGAGAGAGAAGCTTGTGAACAAGCCGGTAAAAGGACATTTTGACAAGGCCGGCGTTTCGTACAAGAGATATGTAAGAGAGTTTTGTCTTGAGAATGCCGAGGAATATTCCGTTAAGGACGAGATCAAGGCGGATATCTTTGCTGCAGGCGACAAGGTTGACGCGACTGCCATCTCCAAAGGTAAGGGCTTTCAGGGCGCTATCAAGAGACATGGCCAGCACAGAGGACCTATGACACACGGTTCCAAATTCCATCGTCATCAGGGTTCCAACGGTTCCGCCACCACACCCGGACGCGTGTTCAAGGGTAAAGGCATGCCGGGCCATATGGGGCATGAGAGAGTTACGGTTCAGAATCTGCAGGTGGTAAGAGTGGACGCTGAGAATAACCTCATCCTCATCAAGGGCTCCGTACCCGGACCTAGGAAATCCTTAGTAACAATCAAAGAGACAGTAAAGGCCGGCAAATAGGGTTTTTACAGGAAAGGAGGAACATACAGATGGCAAACGTATCTGTTTTCAATATGGAAGGCAACGAAGTCGGCACATTAGAGTTAAATGACGCTGTATTCGGTGTAGAAGTAAACGAACATCTGGTTCACATGGCTGTTGTGGCGCAGCTCGCCAACAAGCGCCAGGGAACGCAGAAGGCAAAAACACGTTCCGAAGTTTCCGGCGGCGGAAGAAAACCGTGGAGACAGAAGGGAACCGGACATGCAAGACAGGGTTCAACGAGAGCACCCCAGTGGAAGGGCGGCGGCGTTGTATTTGCCCCGACTCCGCGCGATTATACCATCCGTCTGAATAAGAAGGAAAAGAGGGCTGCATTAAAGTCCGCCCTGACGAGCAGAGTGAATGAGAATAAATTCATTGTTGTTGACGCCATGAATTTTGACGAGATCAAGACAAAGAAATTCGTGTCTGTCATGAACAATTTAAAGATTGACAAGGCGCTGGTTGTACTGGACGAGGGATGCAGAAACACGGTGCTGTCCGCGAGAAATATCCCGACTGTTAAGACTGCGTCTGCGGGCACCATCAACGTATATGATATCTTAAAATACAGCACGGTAGTGGCGACCAAGGCCGCTGTGGCTTCTATCGAGGAGGTGTATGCATAATGGCAAACATTCAATACTACGACGTAATCCTCAAGCCGGTTGTAACCGAGAAGAGCATGAACGCGATGAACGAGAGGAAATATACCTTTTTAGTTCACACAGAAGCGAACAAGTCCATGATCAAAGAGGCAGTTGAGAAGATGTTCCCCGGGACAAAGGTTGAGAAGGTTAATACCATGAATCTGGACGGCAAGACCAAGAGACGCGGCATGACCTTCGGAAAGACGGCGAAGACCAAAAAGGCGATTGTCCAGCTCACAGCGGACAGCAAGGAGATCGAGATTTTCGCGGGCCTGTAGGCCGCGGCAAAATTGCAGAAAGCAGCGGCGAACCCTATGCCGCGATAACGTTTTTAGAAACGCCAGGAGGCGTTGACGAAAGGAGTTAGAGTCATGGGAATCAAAACATACACCCCATATACACCTTCCAGAAGACATATGACCGGCTCTGATTTCTCTGAGATTACGAAGACGACACCAGAGAAATCCTTAGTGGTATCTTTAAAGAAGAACGCCGGCCGTAATAATCAGGGCAAAATCACTGTAAGACACCGCGGCGGCGGTTCCAGAAGAAAATACAGACTTATTGATTTTAAGAGAAATAAAAAGGACGGCATTCCGGCAACTGTGCTCGGTATCGAGTATGATCCGAACAGAAGCGCGAATATCGCTTTAATCTGCTATGCAGACGGAGAGAAAGCCTATATCCTTGCTCCGGCCGGCTTACAGGTTGGGATGAAGGTTATGAGCGGCCCGCAGGCTGAGGCCAAGATTGGAAACTGCCTTCCGCTTTCCGATATTCCGGTCGGCGCGCAGATCCACAATATTGAGCTCTATCCGGGCAAGGGCGGCCAGCTCGTGCGTTCCGCAGGGAATACCGCTCAGTTAATGGCAAAAGAAGGCAAATATGCGACCCTCAGATTACCGTCCGGCGAGATGAGAATGGTTCCGATCATCTGCCGCGCGACCGTTGGCGTTGTCGGAAACGGCGATCACAACCTGATCAACATCGGTAAGGCAGGAAGAAAACGTCACATGGGTATCCGCCCCACCGTCCGCGGTTCCGTTATGAACCCGAACGACCATCCGCATGGCGGCGGTGAAGGAAAGACCGGTATCGGCCGTCCGGGCCCGTGCACGCCGTGGGGTAAGCCTGCTCTTGGCTTAAAGACCAGAAAGAAGAATAAGCAGTCGAACAAGTTGATCGTAAGAAGAAGAAACGGTAAGCAGTAATCTAAGGAGGTATATCAATGGGTCGTTCATTAAAAAAAGGACCGTTTGCAGATGCTCATCTTTTAAAGAAGGTGGACGCAATGAACGCAGCAGGACAGAAACAGGTTATCAAAACCTGGTCCCGCCGTTCTACAATCTTCCCGCAGATGGTTGGACATACAATCGCAGTTCATGATGGCAGAAAACACGTTCCGGTATACATTACGGAGGATATGGTTGGGCATAAGCTCGGTGAGTTTGTGGCCACAAGAACCTACAGAGGCCATGGAAAAGACGAGAAGAAGGCAGGCCGTAAGTAATTTTAGGCTTTTGAAAGGAGGTTTCACCAATGGCTAAAGGACACAGATCCCAGATTAAGAGAGAAAGAAATGCTCAGAAGGATACGAGACCGTCGGCAAAGCTGTCTTACGCCAGAGTATCTGTTCAGAAAGCATGTTTCGTATTAGATGCCATCAGAGGCAAGGATGTTGAGACAGCGCTCGGTATTGTAACTTACAATCCCAGATATGCTTCTACTTTAATTAAAAAATTACTCGAATCAGCCATCGCAAACGCTGAGAATAACAATCAGATGGATCGCGACAACCTTTACGTAGCGGAGTGCTATGCGAACAAAGGGCCGACCATGAAGAGAGTAAAACCGAGAGCACAGGGCAGAGCTTACAGGATCGAGAAGAGAATGAGCCACATCACAATTGTGCTTGATGAGAAATAAAGGAGGCAAATATGGGACAGAAGGTTAATCCACACGGCTTGAGAGTCGGCGTTATCAAGGATTGGGATTCCAGATGGTATGCGGAAGCTGATTTTGCTGACAACCTGGTTGAGGATCACAAGATCAGAACATTTTTAAAGAAGAAATTATTCAGCGCAGGCGTCTCCAAGATTGAGATCGAGCGCGCATCCGATAAAGTAAAGATTATTATCTATACAGCGAAGCCCGGCGTGGTGATCGGCAAGGGCGGCGCTGAGATTGAGAAGACAAAGACGCAGATTCAGAAGCTCACGGCGAAGAAGGTGTTTGTGGACATCAAAGAGGTAAAGCGTCCGGACAGAGACGCGCAGCTCGTGGCTGAGAATATTGCGCAGCAGCTTGAGAACCGTGTGTCCTTCCGCCGCGCCGTGAAATCTGCTATGGGCCGGAGCATGAAGGCCGGAGCCAAGGGTATCAAGGCATCCGTATCCGGACGTCTCGGCGGCGCTGATATTGCCCGCACCGAGTTCTACAGCGAGGGCACAATCCCGCTTCAGACATTAAGAGCAGATATTGACTATGGTTTCGCTGAGGCAGATACAACCTACGGTAAGACTGGCGTTAAGGTTTGGATCTACAAGGGCGAGGTACTTCCTGCTAAGGGAAATAAGGAAGGGAGCGATAAATAATGTTAATGCCGAAAAGAGTAAAGCGTCGTAAACAGTTCCGTGGTTCCATGGCGGGCAAGGCCACAAGAGGCAATGTGATCAACTATGGAGAATTTGGTTTAGTCGCTACGGAGCCGTGCTGGATTAAGTCCAATCAGATAGAGGCAGCCCGTGTTGCCATGACCCGTTATATCAAACGTGGCGGTAAAGTATGGATCAAGATTTTCCCGGATAAGCCGGTTACCGCTAAGCCGGCTGAGACTCGTATGGGTTCCGGTAAAGGCTCTCTCGAATACTGGGTAGCGGTTGTAAAACCGGGCCGCGTGTTATTCGAGATCGCAGGTGTACCAGAGGAGACGGCCAGAGAGGCGCTTCGTCTTGCCATGCATAAGCTTCCCTGCAAGTGCAAGATTGCGTCTAAAGCAGATTTAGAAGGCGGTGATAACAGTGAAAATTAATAAGTATGTAGAAGATTTAAAGGCAAAATCAGCTGCAGAATTGAATGAAGAATTAGTAGCTGCTAAGAAAGAGCTTTTCAACTTAAGATTTCAGAATGCAACCAACCAGCTTGATAATACGAGCCGTATCAAAGAGGTTCGCAGAAATATCGCCCGCATTCAGACCGTGATCACACAGAAGGGCTGATTCATCCGTATGCGGTTTCACTGGCGAGGATCATTTTAATATAGATTAGATTCCTAAAACATAGGGAAAGGAGATATCTACCGTGGAAAGAAATCTTAGAAAGACACGTACTGGTAAGGTCGTAAGCGATAAAATGGATAAGACCATTGTAGTTGCTATCGAGAACCATGTAAAACATCCTTTAATCGGTAAGATTGTTAAAAAGACATATAAATTAAAAGCACACGACGAGAAGAACGAGTGTGGTATCGGCGATACCGTAAAGGTGATGGAGACAAGGCCATTATCCAAGGATAAGAGATGGAGGCTTGTCGAGATTATCGAGAAGGCCAGATAATTTCGGAAATCAGAAAGGAGTATTGGCATGATTCAGCAGGAGAGCAGATTAAGGGTTGCCGACAATACCGGTGCTAAAGAATTACTCTGTATCCGCGTGATGGGCGGTTCTACAAGAAGATATGCGAATATTGGCGATATTATTGTTGCCAGCGTTAAAGATGCAACACCAGGCGGTGTTGTAAAGAAGGGCGACGTTGTAAAGGCGGTTGTTGTACGCACTGTGAAGGGCGCGCGCCGTAAGGACGGTTCCTATATTAAGTTCGATGAGAACGCGGCGGTTATCATCAAGGATGATAAGAATCCGAGAGGAACCCGTATCTTTGGGCCGGTAGCAAGAGAGCTGCGCGAGAAACAGTTCATGAAGATTGTTTCACTGGCTCCGGAAGTGCTGTAGGAGGTGGCGACTGTGCATAAAATTAAAAAAGGCGACCTGGTTAAGATTATTACAGGCAAGGACAAAGATAAATCCGGAAAGATTCTTTCCGTTAATTTAAAGAAGAATACCGTTCTCGTAGAGGGCTGCAACATGATTACAAAGCATACGAAACCCTCTCCGGTGAATCAGCAGGGCGGCATCATCCATCAGGAGGGCCCGATCCATATTTCCAATGTTATGCTGATGGTTGACGGGAAGACGACGAAAGTCGGTTTTGAGGTAAGAGATGGCAAGAAGGTCCGCGTTGCAAGGGCAACCGGTAAGGTAATTGACTAATACGGAGAGGAGGAACGTTTGAGTTGGCCAGATTAAAGGAGATATATCGTAGCGAGATCGTAGACGCTATGGTTAAAAAATTCGGATATAAAAACGTTATGGAAGTGCCGAAGCTTGAGAAGATTGTTGTCAACATGGGTGTCGGCGAGGCAAAAGAAAACGCTAAGGTCCTGGACTCTGCCGTAAGGGATATGGAGATTATCACAGGCCAGAAGGCAGTGCTGACAAAGGCTAAAAAATCCGTTGCAAACTTCAAGATCAGAGAGGGCATGGCAATCGGGTGCAAGGTGACGCTGCGCGGTGAGAAGATGTATGAATTTGCAGATCGTTTGATCAACCTGGCGCTTCCGCGTGTAAGAGACTTCCGCGGTGTGAATCCAAACGCATTTGACGGCAGAGGCAATTATGCGCTTGGTATCAAGGAGCAGCTTATCTTCCCGGAGATCGAGTATGATAAGGTTGATAAGGTGAGAGGTATGGATGTTATCTTCGTGACCACTGCAAAGACCGATGAAGAGGCGCGTGAACTGCTGACGCTGTTCAACATGCCGTTCGCGAAATAATAGGAGGATTTATCAATGGCTAAGACTTCGATGAAGATTAAACAGCAGCGTCCGGCAAAATTCTCCACCAGAGAATATAACCGCTGCAGGATTTGTGGTCGTCCACATGCATATTTAAGAAAATATGGCATCTGCCGTATTTGTTTCCGTGAGTTAGCCTATAAAGGTGAAATCCCGGGCGTAAAGAAAGCCAGCTGGTAGGATCTGGCGTGCGGAATGGACCTTTGTTGCACCAAAAAAGCTCTGCTTTTGGGTGTGGCTGTTAAGACTTGATAAAAAGAAAAAGGAGGCAAACTCAAAATGACTATGAGCGATCCGATTGCAGATATGCTGACGAGAATCCGCAATGCAAATACTGCTAAACATGATACAGTAGACATTCCGTCTTCCAGAATGAAATTAGCAATCGCTGATATTCTTTTAAAGGAAGGCTATATCAGAAAATATGACATCGTTGAGGATGGCAGCTTTAAGACGATTCGCATTGAGTTAAAGTATGGCAAGGACAAGAACGAGAAGATCATTTCCGGGCTGAAGAGAATCTCCAAGCCGGGTCTTCGCGTGTATGCGAATAAGGAAGAGATGCCGAAGGTTCTGGGCGGCTTAGGCGTGGCGATTATTTCCACAAACCAGGGTGTGATCACCGATAAAAAAGCCAGAGAGCTGGGCGTAGGCGGAGAGGTATTGGCCTTCGTCTGGTAAACACTGAAAACAGAGAAGCCGCGGACGGCTTCTCCGAGAATTTAAGTAGGAGGGAACAGGCATGTCACGTATCGGAAGAATGCCAGTTGCGATTCCGGCAGGTGTAACTGTAACAATCGCAGAAAATAATGTAGTGACCGTAAAGGGCCCGAAGGGAACGCTTGAGAGAGCGCTGGCGCCGGAGATGGAGATTAAGGAAGAGGACGGCCATATTATCGTTACAAGACCGAACGATTTAAAGAGGATGAAATCCTTACACGGCCTGACAAGGACATTGATCAGCAACATGGTTCACGGCGTTACCGAGGGGTATGAGAAGGTTCTGGAGGTAAACGGCGTTGGCTACAGGGCTTCCAAGCAGGGCAAGAAGCTCACACTGAATTTAGGCTACTCCCATCCGGTAGAGATGGAGGATCCCGAGGGCATTGAGACGGTTCTGGAGGGCCAGAACAAGATCACGGTCAAGGGAATCAATAAGGAGAAGGTCGGCCAGTACGCCGCGGAGATCAGGGATAAGAGAAGACCTGAGCCGTACAAGGGCAAGGGCATTAAATATGCTGATGAGGTTATCAGACGTAAAGTCGGTAAGACTGGTAAGAAATAATTAAGGAGTGTGTGAAGATGATTAGCAAAAAGTCAAGAAGCGAAGTCCGCGAGAAAAAGCACGCCAGATTACGTAATCGTTTTTCCGGCACATCTGAGAGACCGCGTTTAGCAGTATTCAGAAGCAATAATCATATGTATGCCCAGATTATCGACGACACGGCCCGCGTTACGTTAGCGGCTGCATCCACAACCGAGAAGGCTGTAAAGGCGGAGCTTGAGAAGACGGACAATGTGGCGGCGGCGGCTTACGTCGGAACAGTCATCGCAAAGAGGGCTCTGGAAAAGGGCATCAAGACGGTTGTTTTTGACAGAGGCGGATTTATTTATCACGGTAAGGTTCAGGCATTGGCAGACGCAGCCAGAGAAGCTGGTCTGGAATTCTAGTAGGAGGGAGAACATACACATGAAACGTACAAAAATTGATGCCAGCCAGTTCGAGTTAGAAGATAAGGTAGTGGCAATCAAACGTGTATCCAAGACTGTGAAGGGCGGACGTACCATGAGATTCTCCGCGCTGGTCGTGGTTGGCGATAAGAACGGGCACGTTGGAGCAGGTATGGGCAAAGCCGCTGAAGTTCCGGAAGCGATCCGCAAAGGAAAAGAGGCTGCGGCGAGAAATCTGATGGCAGTTCCGCTGGATGACAACGGCAGCATTCCGCATGATTTTAACGGCAAATTCGGAAGCGCGAATGTGCTTCTCAAAAGGGCTCCGGAAGGTACAGGAATCATCGCAGGCGGCCCGGCCCGCGCGGTGCTGGATCTTGCGGGATATAAGAATATCCGTACAAAGTCCTTAGGTTCCAACAATAAGACGAACGTTGTTTTAGCGACTCTTGCAGGGTTATGTGAGATCAAGACTCCTGAGGAGGTTGCAAAACTCCGCGGAAAATCGGTAGAAGAGATTATGAGCTAATAGGAGGAAGCAGACATGGCAGAGAAATTAAAAATCACGTTAGTAAAATCTCCTATCGGCGCCGTTCCGAAGCAGAAAGCGACTGTCGAGGCCCTTGGTCTCAGAAAGATGGGCAAGACAGTGGAGCTGCCGAACAACGATGCGGTTAAGGGAATGATTCAGAGAGTAAGGCACTTGGTAAAAGTGGAAGAGAGCTAAGATTTTGTAAGGAGGTGCAGTCATGGATTTATCTAATTTACGGCCTGCCGAAGGTTCTAAGCACAGCGACAGCTTCAGAAGAGGGCGCGGGCACGGTTCAGGCAACGGTAAGACTGCCGGTAAGGGCCACAAGGGACAGAAAGCCCGTTCCGGAGCTCCGAGACCGGGGTTTGAGGGCGGCCAGATGCCTTTATACAGACGTATTCCGAAGAGAGGCTTTAAGAACCGGAATTCTAAGACCATCATTGGCATCAATGTAAGCGCCTTAGAGAGATTTGAGAATGACACAGTTGTAACGGTAGAGACCTTAATGGAAGCAGGGATTGTGAAAAACCCGCGCGACGGCGTTAAGATTCTTGGCAACGGCGAGCTGACAAAGAGACTGACGGTGAAGACAGACGCGGTCAGCGAGGGCGCGAAGGCCAAAATCGAAGCTGCCGGCGGAACCTGCGAGGTGATCTGATATGTTAAAAACGCTCCAGAATGCATTTAAGATAAAGGAGATCAGGGAGAAGCTTCTCTATACCTTCTTTATGCTGATTGTGATCCGTATCGGATCACAACTGCCGATTCCCGGAGTACAAACGACATTTTTTAAAGAACTGTTTGAGAGACAGTCCAACGATGCTTTTGGATTCATTAATACGATTACCGGCGGTTCGCTTACGAATATGTCGGTATTCGCATTGAGCATCACGCCCTACATCACATCCTCCATCATCATGCAGCTTCTGACGATCGCGATCCCGAAGCTGGAGGAGATGCAGCGCGAGGGCGAGGACGGAAGAAAAAAGATTGCGGAATATACGCGTTATCTGACGGTAGGGCTGGCCCTGATGCAGTCTGTTGCCATGTCCGTGGGCTTTGGCGGCAGAGGACTTCTGCTCAATTTCAACGCGATGAGCGTGATTGTAGCAGTGGCCACGATGACGGCAGGAAGCGCGATGCTGATGTGGATAGGCGAGCGGATCACGGAGCATGGTATCGGAAACGGCATATCCATTGTTCTGCTGTTCAATATTATTTCCAGCATGCCGAATGATATGATCACACTATATGAGCGCTTCCTGTCCGGCAAGATTGTAGCGGTACAGGTGGTATCAGCGATTATCATCATAGCTGTGATTCTTGCAATGGTTGTATTTGTTATTGTTCTTCAGGACGGCGAGAGACGCATTCCCGTTCAGTATTCCAAGAAGATGCAGGGCAGGAAGATGGTAGGCGGGCAGTCCACCAATATTCCGCTGAAGGTAAACACAGCGGGTGTTATCCCTGTTATTTTTGCCTCATCCCTGATGTCTTTCCCGGTAGTGATTGCGGGCTTTTTCCCTGTGGATCCGGCCTCAATCGGAGGAAAGATCCTGATGGTGCTGCGCTCTGACTCCTGGTTCCGGCCGGAGATGCCGCTTTACTCGATCGGTATGGTGGTTTATGTGGCGCTGATTGTTGTATTTGCGTATTTCTATACGTCTATCACCTTTAATCCGCTTGAGGTTGCCAATAATATGAAAAAATCCGGCGGCTTTATACCGGGTATCCGTCCCGGCAAGCCGACCTCTGATTATCTGAACAACATTCTGAACTATATTGTGCTGATCGGCGTGTGCGGCCTGATCGTGGTCTGTCTGATTCCGATTATCATATCCGGTTTATTTACTGTAAATCAGTTGTCGTTTGGCGGCACTTCCCTGATTATCATTGTCGGTGTTGTGCTTGAGACGATCAAAGCGGTGGAATCCCAGATGCTGGTTCGTAATTACAAAGGATTTTTGAATGACTAAGACGATTTGCCGTAACAGTTCACACAACCTGAACTGCTGCGGCATCTGCCCATAAAATCGCTGCGGGGTGCAGAGGGGCAGATCGCATGTTTCAGATACGCTCTGGGCAGGAATTACCCGAAGACGGCTGTCCGCATGGGGGAGTTCCTGCCTAAGGGCGGTTTTTTCTAAAATTTAATATGTGAGGGGGAGGTTAAACGATGAAGATTATTATGCTTGGGGCGCCGGGCGCCGGTAAGGGAACACAGGCAAAGCGGATTGCGGAAAAGTATGGGATTCCGCACATTTCCACAGGAGACATCTTCAGGGCGAATATCAAGGAAGGAACGGAGCTCGGCTTAAAGGCAAAGGGTTATATGGATCAGGGGCTTCTCGTTCCCGATGAGGTGACGATCGGCATGCTTCTTGACCGCATCCACCAGGCGGACTGCAAAAACGGCTATGTCCTGGACGGTTTCCCAAGGACGATCCCGCAGGCGGAAAGCCTTAACAAGGCCCTGGCTGATATGGGAGAGGCCATTGATTTTGCGATCGACGTGGACGTTCCGGATGAGAATATCGTAAACCGCATGGGCGGCCGCCGGGCCTGTTTGAAGTGCGGCGCGACCTACCACGTGGAGTACGCTGCGCCGAAGGCGGACGGAGTCTGCGACTCCTGCGGATCCGATCTGGTTCTGCGCGACGACGACAAGCCGGAGACCGTGCAGAAACGCCTGAGCGTGTATCATGATCAGACACAGCCCCTGATTGAGTATTACAAGGGACAGGGCGTGCTCCGCTCCGTGGACGGGACGCAGCCCATGGAAGCCGTGTTTGAGAGCATTACGGGTATCCTGGGAGCATAGATATGGCAGTGTCAATTAAATCTCCCAGAGAGGTTGAGCTGATGAGGGAGGCGGGAAAGATTCTCGCCAAAACACATGACGAGCTGGGAAAGCAGCTTAGGCCCGGGATGACGACCTGGGAGATCGATCATCTGGGAGAGGAAATTATCCGCAGCTATGGCTGTAAGCCGTCATTTAAAAATTACAATGGCTTTCCGGCCTCGATCTGCGTATCGGTAAACGACGAGGTTGTCCATGGGATTCCGGATAAAAAGCATTATATAAAAGAAGGCGATATTGTGAGCCTGGACGCAGGGGTGATCTATAAAGGCTATCACTCCGACGCGGCCAGAACGCACGGGATCGGCGAGATCAGCGAAGAGGCAGAGCGGCTCATAGAGGTGACAAAGCAAAGTTTTTATGAGGGGATTAAATTTGCAAAACCCGGCAATCATCTTAATGATATTTCCACGGCGATCCAGAAATATGCGGAGAGCTTTGGCTACGGCGTGGTAAGGGATCTGGTCGGCCATGGGATTGGCTCCCATCTGCACGAGGATCCGGAGGTTCCGAATTTTTCCAGACGGAGAAAAGGGATCCGCCTCCAGCCCGGCATGACGCTGGCTATTGAGCCGATGATCAATGCAGGGCGTTATGAAGTGGTATGGCTGGATAATGAATGGACGGTTGCGACAAGGGACGGTTCGCTTTCGGCCCATTATGAGAACACGATTCTCATAACCGGTGACGGGCCGGAGATCCTGTCTCTTGCGCATGCCTGAGCCGTTGTGCGCGGCCGGGCCTGCGGTTTGGGCCCGGCGGCTTTGTTTTGAGGTGGTAGAATGGCAGAATATAGGGCGGGGCGCCTGGTCAAGTCCCTGGCCGGACATGACAGGGGACGCTTATTTATCATATTAAAGGAAGAAGCGGAGTATGTTTATCTGGCGGACGGGAAGACCCGAACCGTCACAAAACCGAAACGCAAGAAAAAAAAGCATGTCCAGATTTCCCGTACAGGGGATGAGGTGATCATGGAAGCGCTGACAGGCGGCGGCGCCGTCACGGATGAGCAGATCCGGTATTTTATCCGTTGCTGTATGAAAGAGAATCCAGGGAGGTAGAGTTGTATGTCCAAAGCAGATGTAATTGAGATTGAGGGGATCGTGGCCGAGAAGCTGCCCAACGCCATGTTCAAGGTTGAGCTGGAGAACGGCCATATCGTGCTGGCCACGATCAGCGGAAAGCTCCGCATGAACTATATCCGGATCCTGCCGGGAGATAAGGTTACGATGGAGATGTCCCCCTATGATTTATCCAAGGGCAGGATTATTTGGAGAGATAAGTAATAATAATGCTTGCATTATAGAATCGGAAGTGTTATAATGCACTAGCGAACTTTGTTGAAGCAACAGGTGAGATCCGCCTTTTTGGCGGCGGCTGCCTGTCATACCTGCAGAGCCGGACAGCGGACTGCAATAAGCTGTGGAAGTTATTGCATGTCCGGATACAGGACGGATGATTGCGGAAAGGAGAATTACTGTGAAGGTTAGATCATCAGTTAAAAAAATTTGCGAAAAATGCAAGATCATCAGAAGAAAAGGCAGTATCAGAGTAATCTGTGAAAATCCGAAGCACAAACAAAGACAGGGCTGATGAGGATTTGCCTGCCTCAATTTTCGCACGGCTTTCTATAATGAACCACTCGGATGAGTTGTTTAATAGTTTAAGCGATAATACATCATTAACGAAGCAAAAAAATAATGGAGGTGTACTACACACATGGCTCGTATTTCAGGTGTTGATTTACCAAGAGAAAAGCGTGTCGAGATCGGGTTGACTTACATCTACGGTATTGGCAGAGCAAGTTCCAACCGTATTCTTGCAGAAGCCGGCGTGAATCCTGACACACGCGTTAAGGATCTGACGGACGAAGAGGTTAAGAAGATCTCCACGATCATCGCTGATTCTCAGGTTGTGGAAGGCGATCTGCGCAGAGAGATTGCCATGAACATCAAGAGGCTCCAGGAGATCGGATGCTACAGAGGAATCCGTCACAGAAAGAGCCTTCCGGTCCGCGGCCAGAAGACCAAGACGAACGCGAGAACGCGCAAGGGTCCGAGAAAGACAGTAGCGAACAAGAAGAAATAATATTTACAGGTAATGACAGTCAGAATCAGGTTGATGGAACTATATTTTCAGTGACAGGATTCGCATTAAGGAAGAAAGTAGGTTAGTTTAAAATGGCTAAAAAAGTGTCAACTGGTAAAAAAGTGACAAAAAAGCGTGTAAAGAAAAACGTTGAACGCGGACAGGCGCACATCCAGTCATCTTTTAATAACACAATCGTTACCTTAACAGATACACAGGGTAATGCTTTGTCATGGGCAAGTGCAGGCGGTCTGGGATTTAGAGGTTCAAGGAAATCTACTCCATATGCAGCTCAGATGGCTGCGGAAACTGCTACGAAGGCAGCTCTTATCCATGGCTTAAAGTCAGTAGACGTTATGGTAAAAGGTCCGGGATCCGGCCGTGAAGCAGCAATCCGCGCCCTTCAGGCATGTGGTCTTGAAGTAACCAGCATCCGCGACGTAACTCCGGTTCCGCACAATGGATGCCGTCCGCCAAAACGCAGAAGAGTCTAATTTAGGAGGTGCAATAAAGTGGCAGTAGATAGAGTTCCTGTACTTAAAAGATGTAGATCTCTTGGCCTGGATCCGATTTATTTGGGAATCGACAAGAAATCCAGAAGAGAGTTAAAAAGAGCCAACAGAAAAATCAGCGAGTATGGTCTTCAGATGAGGGAGAAGCAGAAAGCAAAGTTTATCTATGGTGTGTTAGAGAAGCCGTTTAGAAATTATTATGCAAAGGCATCCAGAATGAAGGGACAGGTTGGTACGAACCTGATGATTCTTCTGGAGACAAGACTGGATAACGTGCTGTTCAGGCTTGGCTTTGGCCGCACAAGAAAGGAAGCCAGACAGATTGTGGATCACAAGCATGTCCTGGTAAACGGAAAGGCGGTAAACGTTCCGTCTTACCTTGTGAAGGCCGGTGATGTAATTGAGATCAAAGAGAAATATAAATCTTCACAGAGATATAAAGATGTTTTAGAAGTGACCGGCGGAAGGATGGTGCCGGCCTGGTTAGAGGCAGACGCCGAGAACTTAAGAGGCACCGTGAAAGAGCTGCCGACCAGAGACGAGATTGATGTTCCTGTAAATGAAGTGCTTATCGTCGAGCTGTACTCCAAATAATTAAGAGCCTGATTTAGTCAGTTTGACGAAAACGCTTTTGGTTATGAATGTGCAGCAGACCCTCAATAAAGGTTACAGTCCACAGGCTTTCACAGTCTGTGGACTGTAGCGAGCAACGTTCCTAAAAGGAGGGGCTATCGTGTTCGATTTTGAAAAACCAAAAATAGAAATTGCTGAGATTACGGAAGACAAACGATACGGCAAGTTTGTAGTGGAGCCGCTGGAAAGAGGCTATGGCACTACGTTAGGAAATTCTTTAAGAAGAATTATGCTCTCATCTTTGCCTGGCGCAGCAGTGAGTCAAGTGAAAATCGATGGCGTTTTGCATGAATTCAGCTCCATCCCCGGCGTGAAGGAGGATGTGACTGAGATTATAATGAACATCAAGAGTCTGGCAATTAGAAACAGCAGCGAAACCAATGAGCCGAAGACGGCTTACATTGAGTTTGAGGGTGAAGGCGTGATAACAGCCGCTGATATTCAGGCTGATTCGGATATTGAGATCATGAATCCGGAACAGGTGATTGCGACCTTAAGCGGCGGTACGGACAGTAAGTTCTATATGGAGCTTACCATCACAAAGGGCCGCGGCTATATCAGCGCGGATAAGAATAAAAACGATGAGCTTCCCATCGGCGTGATTGCAGTGGACTCCATCTACACCCCGGTGGAGCGCGTCAACATGACCGTGGAGAATACACGTGTGGGCCAGGTTACGGATTACGACAAGCTGACCCTGGATGTATACACGAACGGAACGCTTGCTCCGGACGAGACAGTCAGTCTGGCGGCAAAGGTTCTGAGCGAGCATCTGAATCTCTTCATTGATCTTTCTGAAAATGCCAGAACGGCTGAGGTTATGGTGGAAAAGGAAGACAATGAGAAGGAAAAAGTGCTTGAGATGAACATTGATGAGCTGGAATTATCCGTGCGCTCATACAACTGTTTAAAACGCGCAGGCATCAATACGGTTGAAGAGCTCTGCAACCGGACGCCGGAGGATATGATGAAGGTCAGAAACTTAGGCCGGAAATCCCTCGAAGAGGTGCTTGCAAAGTTAAAGGAATTAGGTCTTCAGCTAAATCCCAGCGAAGAGGTTTGATTCACAGATAACCCAAATGGATTAACAGCAGCCGGTCAGTAAGCCCGAAGCGCATGGCCGGGTGTTCCACGAATGGAGGAGTATTATCATGGCAGGATATAGAAAGCTGGGCAGGACATCTGACCAGAGAAAAGCGATGCTTCGCAGCCTTGTGACAGGTCTGTTATATAACGGAAAGATTGTGACAACCGAGGCAAGAGCAAAGGAAGTGCGCAAGATTGCAGAGGGATTAATTGCAATGGCCGTAAGAGAAAAGGACAACTACGAGACAGTAAAGGTAACGGCCAAGGTTGCCCGCAAGGATGAGAACGGCAAGAGAGTAAAGGAAGTCGTTGACGGCAAGAAGGTTACTCTTTATGATGAGGTGGAGAAGGAGATCAAAAAGGATAAGCCTTCCAGACTTCATGCCAGAAGACAGATGCTTAAAGTTCTCTACCCTGTGACAGAGGTTCCGGCTCAGAGAGCGGGACGCAAGAAGAATACAAAATCGGTTGATCTGCCGGCAAAGCTGTTTGATGAGATCGCTCCGAAGTATGTGAGCCGTAACGGCGGATATACGAGGATTGTGAAGATCGGGCAGCGCAAGGGCGATGGCGCGATGGAGGTTCTGCTGGAGCTTGTGTAAGAGCGTGAGCGGCGGATCTTTAAGATAATTCAGATGAAAAACCCTGTGAAAGACGGTTGGAG
>Ga0224483_100140_pt1 | contig 18825 bp, 16 predicted proteins | sample hydfratestSal1_FD_181453 | JGI IMG/M metagenome (GOLD analysis project Ga0224483, IMG submission 181453) | Metatranscriptome of mouse feces microbial communities from Columbus University, Ohio, United States - Sal1 (Metagenome Metatranscriptome) ... | reverse complement strand
GTATTTCCTATAAGATAAGAAATTGGGCCGGAAACCTTCTCGTTTCCGGCCCATAATAATTTAAGCCAGGCTGCCTAGAGTTACTTACGAATCGTCACCGACTTTGTTTTACTCCATGCGCCGTATACTTTATTGCCTTTTGAGTCTGTCTTATAAGCCCTTACCTGGACATAGTACTTCTTATTCTTTTTCAGCCCTCCCAACGTCTTGCTTGTAGATTTGAGGCTTGACTTCTTCGCAGACTTCAATTTAGAGTTTGTGGAATAGCGGATCTCATAGCCCTTTGCCCCGCTGACCTTCTTAAAGGTGACTTTCATCTTCTTCCCTGATTTATTCTCTAACTTACTGATAGAGGCTTTCCCTACTGTAACTTTCTTCCATTTGGCGTAAACTGTAATATTCCCTGTTACTGCCTTGCCAAAATTATACTTGGTTTTGCCATTTTTTGTTGTATACCAGCCGTCAAAAATATATTTGCTGCGCTTGGGTTTTTTCGGCCTTGCCGCCTTTGCCCCGCTGATTACTTTTTGGGAAGATACCTTACTGCCGCCCATAGAATCAAATGTAACGGTGTAGGTCTGTACCTTAATAAGCTGGGAGCTTATGTCGCTGTCCCACATAGAGTCCTTTACCGCAATCGCCTTCACTGTGGTATTGTTATCTACAAGGAAATAACCGCCTGTATAAAAATAGCTCCTGCTGGCAGAGGAAGAGGGGTCTTTCCCATCCAGGGTATAGTAGATATCCGCCCCAGGCGTAGTATTTGTCAGGGATACCATGATCTTCCCGCCGGACGTTAATTTGGAGATTTGAGGCGCCCCTGTAATTTCCGTAGGCTCCCAAACAGTCCCAATCGAGGTGAGGGTCGCCCCGGAATCATGGGTTGCCTCAGGCAGTAACCCTTCGTAAAAATATTCGGTCAGATGGTAGCCTTTTTGATCCAGCTCCCCGCGTATCTTGGCTGTGCTGCGGTTAAAATGGCGGTATATTATCTCATAGCCCTGCTGGCCATCCGCATCATCCCAAGTGCAGTCCACATGGTACCAGGAATCATTCAGTGAAATCAGGTTCCAGGCATGGTAGTCACTGGTAACGCTTATGGTATCGATCCCAGCCCCATTCATTAGGATCGTAAACGCCTTGGTATAGCCGGCGCATACCGTATAGTCGTCGCAGAACACACTGTACGCACTCTGATGGAACGGGGTATTAGGAATTGGTTTGTCATAGTCATGGTCGTACAGCACTTTCTCACAGATTATGTCATGGGCAATCTTCGCCTTTTGCACATCATCCGTCCCTTTTGCTATCTGGGCTTCCATAGCGTCAATCTGGGCTTTCACTTTGGCTGTCTCAGATTTCCTAACAGCGCCGTTTGCAAACTCGTCATATATCATCAGGTACATGGCGTTATTGCTGGTTAAATATCCATTCCCCAAAAAGTAATATTGGGGGTTGGAATAATTGAACATCAAAAACAAATCATTTGCCCGGCTAGAAGAGATTCCAAAATATAGCAGGTTCACCCCTTTATTGGCGCAATGGTATGTCTTACCTTGAACATTTGCCGCCATTGCATTCTGGGTGCCAGTCAAGTATTCCCGTAAAACCTGATCCAGCGCATCCCAGAATTCCCTTTCGTCTTTATCTAACAAGTTATAAATATAATTACTGGAATAACTATCCCATTCGGTATTATATTTCTGGGAGCCTAATACCCTGGAACGGTACGTCAAGTTCCCTTCTGCATCCTCTTCCAGCTCCAGCATATCCAGGGATTGTGCCGCTTCCTCTGTCAATTCCAGCACCTCAGGGCGTTCCAGCCCGCCCATTGGCGGCGTCCAGCCTTCTAACTGCCCTTCGGGAATTTCATTCGCAGGGGCAACCCCTGGCTCTGGTTCCGGCTCCACCGGCTCGCTGCCCGTTTTGGCCTCTTTTACTGTTTCTGCCTCTGTTTGGCTTGGCGCAAAGCCTTCCTCCAATATGCCTCCCTCTGTCAGCGTCCCATCCAACGCGTCGCCTTCCTGGCCATCCTCCTTTGCCGCCCGTTCTACAACAGCCTCTTTCTGCCCTGACACGGCAAATACTTCTGTAGGAGCCATAGTTATTGCCATAGCCCCTGCCAGGAAAAACGCTAAAATCCTCTTTTTCATCCAAAACCTACCTTTCTTTGCGGCTGGCAACATATTCCTCTAGCCCGCCCCAGACCTTATCTTTTTCAGATAAAGTTAAATCTTCTTCCGACATCCCGTTTGGCATCGGCCACTCCACGCCAATCTTACTGTCCTTCCAGAATAGCCCGCCTTCATCATTTGGATGGTAGAAATCCGTCACTTTATAACAAAATTCTGCATAGTCAGAAAGCACCACAAACCCATGGGCAAACCCCTTTGGAATAAAAAACTGCTTCTTGTTCTCCGCAGAAAGCGTTACCCCAAACCATTTGCCAAATGTCTCGGAACCTTCCCGCAAATCCACGGCAACGTCAAACACTTCCCCATGCACTACGCGCACCAGTTTGTCCTGTGGGTAATTGACCTGAAAATGCAGCCCCCGCAGCACGCCCTTTTTGGACGCGGACTGGTTATCCTGCACAAAAGTGCAGCCAATTCCTGCCTCTGCAAAATCATTGTAATTATAGGTTTCCATAAAATAACCCCGCGCATCGCCAAATACGGACGGCTCAATGACTTTCAGACCCTGAATCCCATTACAGTTATCCGTAACTTTAATCTTTCCCATTGCCTGCCTCCTTCCTCTTATAGCCCATCTGCAATTTCCATCAAATATTTACCATATTCTGTCTTTAACAAAGGCTCTGCCAGCTTCCGAAGCTGACCCACATTGATAAACCCCCGTTTATAGGCAATCTCTTCAATACAGGAAATATACAGGCCCTGCCGCTTCTGGAATGCAGATACAAAATCTGCCGCCGCCAGCAGCATATCCTGGTTCCCGGTATCCAGCCATGCAAACCCGCGCCCTAATGTCTCCACCCGCAGGCTGCCCCGTTGCAGGTACTCGTTGTTTACGCTGGTAATCTCAATTTCCCCCCGGGCGGAAGGCTTTACATTCTTTGCAATCTCCACGACGTCATTGTCATAAAAATATAGCCCTGGCACAGCATAGTTAGATTTGGGATGTTCTGGCTTCTCCTCAATGGAAAGGGCCCTCCCGTCCGGGTCAAATTCCACTACGCCATATTCCCGTGGGTTCCTTACATAATACCCAAAAATAGTAGCCCCCGGCTGGCTCTCTGTCTGCTCGGCAGCCCTCTTTAGTACATTAGAAAAACTTTGTCCATAAAAAATATTGTCCCCAAGCACTAAAGCCACTGCGTCTTTCCCGATAAATTCCGCACCGATAATAAACGCATCGGCAAGCCCCCGGGGCTGCTCCTGCACTGCATAGGAAAATTCCATGCCCAATTGGGTCCCATCCCCCAGAAGCTCCTGGAAAACAGGAAGGTCCCTGGGAGTGGAAATAATCAGTATCTCACGGATCCCAGCAAGCATCAGCGTTGACAATGGGTAATAAATCATCGGCTTGTCGTACACTGGCATAATCTGCTTGGATATCGCTTTTGTCAATGGGTACAGCCTTGTTCCGGAACCTCCGGCTAAAATAATTCCTTTCATGAGTTTCCTCCAAATACATACTCTAAAGTTTATAATAGCTTATTTTATCATTTTTCCAGTATGTATGCAAGGCTGTGAATCATGTCTTACGGTACATTTTTATAATTCTGGACAGATGGTATTCTGGCACTAGGCTCTCCCAGACTGAGCCGCCCAGCATCCCAAGGTAACGGTTTGTGTAGGCGTTGGAGCTTGTGGTATCCATATATTTATATACGTCAAACGCCTCTTTCCCTGCAATCCCCATACTAAGCCCCTGCGCCACCTCTACGGGATGGTCCAAATAGCTCCTGATAATAAACGCGTCAATCATTGGGTTGCATGCCGCAATATAATAGCTGTATGCCAATGCCGCCGCCTGAGTTGACTGCCCCCAAGTCGAGGAATACCCCTGCTCCGACAAAATAATCCGCACCGAGCGGCCATATGTTTTCTTAATATAGTTGGTCAGCACCCCTATATTCTTCATGGTAATATAAGGGGAATGGATCTCGTCTGTAACTCCATAGCCATCCCAGAACTTGGTATATGTCAATGGGAAGGAATAGGCATGGTACGCAAGGTTCCATTTCAGCCCTGGCTGCATGCTATTTAGCTTGGAGGTAAAAGAGTTTATGACCTGCCATGCGCTGTACCCCCCAGAGGGAGAGGTATTCCAAAGGTTATCTGTGCAGATAAAAATATTTGCATTTGCCTGCTGGCTTTTCACCGCATGGTACAATGCCCGGAACGCATAAGTATAGGACTTAAAATATTCCCCTGTTGACATGCTGCCCTTGTAATGCCACATAGCTGGGTTATTTACCTCATTTCCCAAAATCCAGTTGGAGGTATAGCAGTTTTTCTTCCCAAACACCATGCCCAGGTAAGAGAACATGGCTTCCATTTTCTGCCTGGCCTCGCTATTTGTGACAAACCAGCTATAGAAAGGCGCTGCGCCTGCCGCCCTTGCCTTTGGGTCAATCAAATCCGCATGGCCTTCCACCCAATCCAGCATTATCTGCATTGTAACCGTGATGCCGTTCTTATTGCAATCCATCACAATATTCTGGTAGCTTTCCATAGCGTTAAAATAGTATGTCTTCCCATTATAATAGTAGGGGACTGTGGCATTGTTCAGCACCATGGAGGCAGTAACATTTAAAAAGTTCTGCTTGGCCCCGCAAGCATAAATTTCATCCATGCTGTTTTGGAACTGTATCCCTTTCTTTGTGGAGCCTGGATTGTACTTCGCCTTATTGGAAGCCGCCTTCTCCACATTCCCAACATAGGAGCCGTTGCTGATTAACTGGTATTTCCCACTCTTTTTTACGGCTATCCCATACATGGAAACCGCATACCCAGGGTTTTCAGTTGTCTTTAACGTATAGGTGATGCTTTTCTTCTTGTATGCCTTTGCGGCAACTTTAAGCGTCCTCTTATTAAAAGGGTTCAAATACATCAGGTAATAGTAATCATCCGAGCTTGCCACCCTTTTTTTCACTGTTGCCTTCACGCTTATTTTCCCTGTCCCCGTGGCTTTGCAGGAAGTAAGCTTGGCGGAGTCTGACTTCGGCTTTTGTGTGCATTTCACCCACTTTGCGTAAAGGGTGAGGTTCCCAGTACTGCCTTTTGTAATCTCCCCAATCCTCTTTTTGAATTTTGATGTCTTGTACCACCCGTCAAAATCATACCCTTTCCTGGTAGGCCTTGGGAGCGTAAAGTTAGAATCTATGGTATATGTTTTTTTCGCAGAAGACGCCAACTTGCCGCCGTTCTTCTTATATGTAATTTTATACTTTGCCGTAGTCCATTGGGCATATAGCGTAATTGCCTGGTTCTTTTTCGTGGTTAGGTCCTTTATGCTGGCCCCGTCTTTATACGTAACCCCTTTTCCGTCTTTTTTCGTATTCCACCCTTTAAACGAACACCCTTTTTTCTTAAACTTATTTTTATTTAAAGAAGACAGCGTGCCATAGACATGGCTGCTGTCTGCCATGCTCCCGCTGGTGGCGCCGTTCCCGTCGTACTTCACCTTATATGGGATTCCCTTCCACATGGCGTACAAGACAACCGTAGACCCATGCACGTCAGTCATGGAAGTCACCTTTTCTTTATTTTTATAAGAAATGCCCGTCCCATCCTTTTTGGTGTTCCACCCGTCAAACGTATAGCCTGCCCGTTTATATTTATTGCTGGACAACGCCTTTTGCTGAAAAAAGGTATGTTCCTGAAGGTCCATTTGCCCTGTCCCGCCGTTTGCGTCAAATCGAACCTTATATTTCACCTTGGTCCACTTTGCACGGAATTTCAGGACCTGGCCATCCTGGCTGGTTAAATTCTTCACCACCGCCTTATCTTGGTATTTCAGGCTAGTCCCCCGCCATTCCCATTCTACAAAGACATGGCCGCCCCTGGTAAAAGCATTTGGGAAAATTGATTTCTCTTCATCATAGGTAAATGTCTGGTCCGGCATTGACCCAGCCCCGCCCCCTAATTCAAAACGGATTTTATAAGTAATTGGCTGCCAGTATGCAACCAGTGTGATGTCCCCATAAATCGGCTGTGCTGTATCGTATTTCCTCCCGCTTGCGTCGAGCCAATATTGAAACTTATACCCTGTGCGTACAGGGACTGGCGGCACAATGGAGTTCAGGTTTTCCCCGTCCTTCACTTTTGCCGTCGGGGACGCGCCAGACACCGTGCCGCCGTTAAAGTCAAAGGTTATGGTATGCTCTGCCTGAACCTGTTCGGAGCCGCCCCCGTCCCCGGGGTCCTCTACAGGGCTGCCGCCTTCCGGCTTATCCGCAGGGTCCTCCCCCATTTCTGGCTTATCTGCAGCGCCGCCTGGGTTCCCAGGTTCTGCCCCCTGCCCCGGAGCCTCCCCTCCTTCGCTATCCCCTTCTCCTGGCTTCTGACTGCCCGAATTATTATCCTTATCCCCCTCTTCTGCCTGCAGCGCCGCCCCGTTTTCCTGTGTCCATGCAGATACTCCCCCTGCCTCACAGAGCGCCCCCACACTGGTGTTACATGCAAGGAACACTGACAACAGCAACGCCATCATACGTTTCTCCATAAGCTGAACCTTCTTTCGCCATTTGAATTATTTTATTTCATTATATATCATAAAAAAGAAATGTGATGTAAATATGTTACAAAGAACCTTAGAAAATTTTGGTAAAATTCCCCATAAACGCAACGCCAGGCGTGTAAGTAACTTACACGCCCTGCTTGCTTACTTATTTTGGTACATTTCTTCATAGTATTTTTGGTAATCCCCGCTGGTCACATTTTTCATCCAATCCTCATGTTCAAAAAACCAGGCGATGGTCTTACGTATCCCCTCTTTAAACATGGTTTCCGGCTCCCAGCCAATTTCCGCCTTAATTTTATCCGGCGCAATCGCATACCGCCTGTCATGCCCTTTCCGGTCTTCTACATAAGTGATTAAGTCCTTGCTTACCAGCTCTTTCCTGGGGTCTCCCTCCGGCAGCATTTCCTGCAGCGTCTCTAAGATAATATGGATAATCTCAATATTTTGTTTCTCATTATGCCCGCCTATATTGTAGGTTTCCCCAAGCCTCCCATGCTCCTGGACCATATCAATGCCCTTTGCATGGTCGTCCACATACAGCCAGTCCCGGACATTCTTGCCATCCCCATATACTGGAAGCTTCTTCCCCTGCAGCGCATTGTTAATAATCAAGGGGATCAACTTCTCTGGAAACTGATACGGCCCATAATTGTTCGAGCAGTTTGTGATATTCGCTGGGAAACGGTATGTGTCGATATAAGCTTTCACCAGGAAATCAGAGCTGGCCTTACTTGCAGAATATGGGCTGTGGGGGTCGTATGGGGTTGTCTCATAGAAATACGCCCCATCCTCTTCCAGGGAACCATATACCTCGTCGGTAGAAACATGGAGGAACTTCTTCCCTTCCCGGAAACTTCCATCCTCCTTCTCCCAGGCTTCCTTGGCGCAATTCAGCATAACCGCCGTCCCTAAGACATTGGTCTGTACAAACACTTCTGGATTACGGATGCTTCTGTCCACATGGCTTTCTGCCGCAAAATGCACCACCCGGTCAATGTCATTTTCTGCAAATATCTTTCGGATTGCCTCCCTGTCACAGATATCCGCCTTTACAAATGTGTAATTCTCCCTGGAATCCACATCTTTTAAATTCTCCAAGTTCCCAGCATAAGTCAGCTTGTCCACATTGATAATCCGAATTTCACTGCCATATTTGCGGAACATATATTGAATATAATTAGAACCGATAAACCCGGCTCCTCCTGTTACCAGATAAGTCCTCATCCCAGAGTCCCTCCTTTGTCTGTTTCTTTTATCTATCCCAACAATTATAAATCCTTTACATTATAACATTCTCAGGCTCTATTTGCAAACCTTCGGTTTTGTTTCCGCCACAAATACCGTTTTGTTTTCATAGACCCAATTGAACTTCTTAAAAAACCTTTTATTTTTTTTATATACCTTAAAAAACTTGCCTACTATAAAATGCTCCACTTCCTGGTTCTTTAGCTTGCACTTAATCTCGCCCATCCCATAATCCCAGCCGTAATACTCGCTGGAATCTTCTCCTGTCAAGGCTTCGTACCAATAGCACTGCACATAATTCGGGAGGGTGGAAATCATTGGTACATTCTCGTCTTTCCCAAATTCCTCCATAATATAATTGCTGGCGTCCAAAAGGTCTTTATTGAAAGGCTTTAGCCTGAGTTGGTACGAGGACGCGTTGTAATAATAAATGCCAAACAATTCAGAAGTGTGGTCGCCCCAGCCAATCCCGCGCGCCTGCGTTTTTGTTTCTAATTTTGTCGCGCTGATTGCCGCCACAAACACCACCATCAAAATCCCAGCAACCAAAAAATCCCTAGATTCTTCATATAATTTAGAAACGCCCTGAGCCAATACCACGAACCCAAGCATCCAAACAGGATAGTAAAACTTAAAATAATAATATTGGGAAGCTTTTCCTGCCACGGCAAGCCCTCCCATTGCCAATACCATACCAGAAAAACACAGGAAAAAAACCATCGCCCCATCCAAATGCTTTTCTTTCAGGGAACGCACCAGCATATACAGCACAAAAGGCGTCAGCCAGATAAAGTTGATAAACAATTCCCCATAAATCGCCCCTTGCAGGCCAAGGGTCCCTCCAACCGACAGCCCCTGTTTTTTCAGGAACATAAAATAGCAGTAATACACAGAAAGAATGCAGGGGAGCAAAAAAACCTGCAATGATATTTTTACCGTATTCCAGGAAAATAATGTACCCCTTTTCTGAAAATTAATACAAAGGCATAAGAACACTGCCACATAACTGACAGGGCCAAACAACATATAACACATAGTAATGGAAGCGCAGCATGCCATCAAGCAAAAAATTGTAATATTTTCCTTAAGTTTCCCTGCAGAATATTCCCGCAGCATCAGCAATGCATACCCAATCAGCATCACGCAAATCCCCCAATAGAAAAAGGAAAACAGGTAACTATGCATCGGGTAGCCGAACACATAGGCAAACCCAATCAAAATCCCCAGCCCTTTTAATATCGTTTTCTGGAGGTATTCCCGTATCAGGGCCATAAAAAACACTGCCTCCAGGACAAAAGCCGCGCCATCCACTACCAGAAACACCTTATACGTGTCAGTTTTCCTTATCAGTGGAAGGAACACCTCTGTCACCAAAGCATTATGTAACGGCGCAAAATACATGGTATCCAAGTTCCCCGTCCTTACAATTGTAAGGGAATTGCGTAAATGCACTGCTGCATCGCTGTTATTGAACACAAAATCAAGGCGTGGGGTAATGCGGACTGCCAGCAAGGCAAACACCGCCCCTCCCACCAGGGCAACGTATAAAAAATCATATCTGTTCCATTGGTATTTTTGGGTTTCCCCATCTCTATGGGCTTTGTAAAATAGGGCAGCCCCGGAAACCAGGTACACCAGCCCCATGCTGACAATATTTACCGGTATCCGAACCATATTAATTAGCCCTGCGCAAAAAGCGCCCCAGCACAGCACAGTAAGGAAATCCATCATCACCCAGACCACGCCGTTTAACGGCTTTTCTGATTTTTGGAGCCGGAACGCCCCAGCATATACCAACCCGAAACTCACCATAAAGAAAATTGAGCTTATTACTGACCCTTCCATTTCTGACCTTATTCCTTTCTTCCTGTCCCCGCCATGCTGCCTATGGGCTGTTCCACAAACCTGTTCAACAAAATCCCACACAAAATCGCAATCGGAAATGCAAGCAGCGCATTCAGGTATGGGTCCATCCGCCCGCCAAACCCCTGGCATACCATCTGTTGGATGGGCCAGCCGCATAAATACATCCCGTAAGAAATTTCCCCCTTTTTCGCAAACCCACTTAATTTCCGCTTAGTCCCAAACCCTAGATACATCATAAAATAAGGAAAGCAAAAGAACACTGCAACCCCTAGCAAATGGAATGCCGCGCTGGCTGCCAGGATGGCCGCGCAAACTGCAGCAACCCAGGCCTTTATGGTTATTTTATCCCGATACACATAATATACCATGCCAGCAAAGAACAGCCCTGTAGGGCGAAGCGCCGCGCTTAGCACTTCGGAATTTGCCAATAACTTCGCCGCCGCCAAATAACCTGCTGCAAACAGCAAAACCATCCATTTTGCATTTTTCTCATTTAAGAATTTAAGTTTTAGCGCCAAAAAGCACATAATATAGCATAAAAACTCTATGGGAAGCGTCCATAAGGAACCATTTACCGTACCATTATAAATATTCCCCCCAAATACCCCAGGCAAATCATGCACCAACACCATAACCGAATTCAGCAAGTACTTCCAGGTTCCCATATCCTTAAAGTATTCCCCAAGGCTCAATTCCGTTAGGATTGGCCCTGCCACAAGGGCCAACAGGCAAGTCACTGCAGCCAGGCAAGGGAACAGCCGAAGCGCCCTTGCCTTAAAATAAGGTTTTGCCCCCTGCAGCCGTTCTGCGCTCTTGCTAATCAAGAACCCGCCGTAAAAAAAGAAAATACATACCGCCAGGTTGCCAAAATGCATTTGGCTGCCCGTCAGCCTGCCAAGGATATCCACGTTCTCCCCGCCAAGGCTGATGGGGAATGCATGGCAGAAAATCACCAAAGCCGCCGCCCAAAAGCGGATAAAATCCAGGTTATTTTCCCTCCCCCTGGTTATTTCACTTAGCTTCATAGCGCCCCCTTCTAATAATACTTTGCGGTCTTAGAATAGAAATGCATAATAACCTTTGCAACCCATTTTGGCCAAAACCGGCACATAATCTCATATTCTTCTTCGTACCTGGCATTGGTATGCGCAAAAAGCTTTGCAGTTGCATTTTCCTTGTTCATCCTGTGGTACAATAGCACCTGGCCGACATATACAAACTCACCCTTTTGTTTAGAAAGCCTCTGCCATAAATCCCAATCCATGGAAGCCTTGTACTTTTCCCGGAAAATCTCTTTTGGCATCTCCTTTTTCACGCACACTACGGTTGGGTGGGTGATTGGGTCCCCCATGCACTGGATCAGCCATTTCCCAAACATAGTCCGCCCCAGCCCCGGCACTTTTAAGGGCAGCAACATAATCCTTTTCACCTTTACCATTGTAGAAGGCTTTTTATCCACCTTATCCTCGTGCATCTCCAGATAATTGCAAAAAGAAATAATTGGGCGTTTGCTTCGGTTTAACGCCCGAAGGTTCTGTTCTACAAATGTCTTCTCAATCAAATCGTCCTGGTGCGCCAGCATGCACAATTCTGTGCTTGCCTGCCTTATGGCAAAATTATAGTCCCTGACATGCCCGCCATTGGGGTTTACCCGCACCTCAATATGGTACTTCTCCGCCAGCCCGCAAATATGCCCATTGGGCGTGGAAGTGGAAATCAACACCTTTGGCTTAACTGTCTGCCTTTTTATGGCGCGGATGCATTTTTCCAAATATTCACAGGTTCCATAAGCGCAAATTACAATGGTAAAATCTTTTCCTGTATAATGGTTATATTGCTTCATCTCTTATCCTTTCATGATCTTCCTGATTTTTGCAGGATCCCCCCATACCATTGGGGAGTCATACGGCCTGTCTGGAAACGCCCCGTAGTCAAGCTGAATGTTGTAGCGGTGGCTTTTGATAAACTCTTCCACTTTTTCCCCCAGGGATACCGGCTCCCCACTGCAAACATTGATAATGCCCGTCACTTCCTCCTGGACGCTTGCTTTGACAATCTGTTCCACCAACTGGGAAATATGGATAAAATCATATTGGTTCTTCCCGCTGGTAAATGGGAATTTCTCTTTCCCATCCTCCACTGCCTGGACAAGCTTGGCAAAGATAGAGCTTCCCCTGGCGTCATCCCCATAAATGTAATAGGCGCGCAGCCAATGGACCACAATATCCTTTTCCTGGGTATATAATAAAAGGAACTGGCGCAGCGCATTTTTGGCAATCCCATACATAGACATCGGGCTGCACGGCGACGACTCGTCAATTGCGCCTTCCCAATAGCCTACTTCATGCATGCTCCCCATCACAGACAAGGATTTCAGCCCGCCATCCACCATATGCTTCAAAAACGTCACATGCTTTGACAAATCCTTCATATGGGCGTCTGAATTATGGACAAACCCATCCCGCCAGGCAAGATGCACCAGCAAATCCGGCTCCCCCATTTGCTGGTAGATATTTTTCTCACCAGAGAAAATATCTGCCTCCTGGCGGACTGCCCGCTCGTCCACCCCTTTATAATTTAAGTCGTTTACCAAAACCTGATACCCGGCATCCAGAAACGCTTTTACCACATGGTGGCCCATATACCCGGCCGCCCCAGTGACTAACACAGATTTCACATCCATCTTATTTCCCTTCTTTCTTTTCCAATTCCCGTATCCGCTGTTCTAACAAGGCCTGGTGCTGCACCAACTGCTTGATTCTGTCCGTCTGCTTAGAGACAATGGAAGTAAGGGACATCAGTATCACAAAGACAAACCCAATGCTCACCAAAAACAGCCCGTTGACTGGGACAGTAATCCCAAAAGCCCCCATCAGGGAGGACAATGCATTCGGCCATAACACCATACACGCCATGCAGATACCTGCCAACAGCCATACTAGGCTGTATTTCAAGTCAATAAGCCTCCGTTTCAGGAAATATACCACCAGCACAAAGTATGCAAGCACCCCTGCCCCCAACGCATATCTTAGCACCTCAGACATCTTACTTCCCTCCTCTCCTCTGGGCAATCCGGCATAACAGAATTGCCAGCGTAACCTTTATCATATAGTAGACAGATTTCCCCATCCGTATGGAGGAAATACCCCCTTGCCGCTCCCGCATCAACACTGGGATTTCTTGCACCTTTTTATGCAGGCATAAGATTTGGACCACGCTTTCCGGCTCCGGGTAATCCCTTGGGTAGGAACGGGCAAAGACCTCTATGACGTCCCTGCCAATCATCCGAAGGCCAGAAGTTGGGTCTGTAATTGTGGCTCCCGTCAGCAATTTAATAAGGCAAGTGAAATACTTAATCCCAATACGGCGGGAGAAAGAGGACTGGAAGCCTTTATGCTCAATAAACCTAGAGCCAATCACCATATCTGCCTGGCTCTTTTGGAGAGTATCCGCCATCTTCTGTAAAAAAAATGGGTCATGCTGCCCATCCCCATCCACCTGTACAGCAATATCATACCCATTTTCATAAGCATACAAATACCCGGTCTGCACAGCCCCCCCAATCCCCTGATTGATTGGAAGGTCTATAAAATGGAAGCCGTGCTTCAAGCACAATTCCCTGGTATTGTCTGTGGAGCAGTCGTTGACCACCACATAGTCAAAATCAGGCGCATGCGCTTCAATGTCCTTTATGGTATTGCAAATGCTTTCTCCCTCATTGTAGGCTGGTATAATGATTAACTTTTTCATTTGTCTCCCTTTCTCCTTCTAGTGCTGATTTCACATATCACAACCAGATACACAATATAAACGGCATATGCAACAATCTGCACAATGCTGACCCCATTTTTCCCATATGTACGGACCAATGGCCCCACCAGCCCAAGGCACAGCAGGAAATCCACTGCCATCCCGGCCAGCAGCCACTTTATTTTCCTTACCGCAACTACCAGGGAAGATAAAATCCAAATTAGCGCTGTCAAAATGGTACACCATACAATCGGTAAAAACAGGTTATAATGCTCCAGAATGCCTTCCCCAAACAAGATGGTTAACCCCAGCCTGCCAAACAGCATCCCGCCTAATGTGACCACAAGGCACATCCCGGCCAGCGCAGCCAGGGCTTTATGGAACATGCCCCGAAACTTCTTCCATTCCCCTTGCTGGTATGCCAGGGAAAAGGCAGGGAGGAATGGGTTAAAGGCCACGGAGGCGAACACCTGCACCACAAGGGTAGGGGATGCAATGGAAGAGTAAATCCCAAGCTGTTCTTCCCCATACCATTGCTTTAATGAAATTTTAGGAATAAGGTTTTCTAAACTTAACAAAAAAGAGAATGCCACAATTGGGGCGCATGTCTTTAGAAGCTTCCCAAGTTTTTTATCCATCAGATTAATCTGAAATTTTTCCAACCGGCTTGTCTTCATCCAGTCGAAACAGGCTGCCGCTAGGAAATTCAGCCCCGCCACTATAAAAAGCGTGGCCATCAAATCCTGAAAAGCCAAAAGCCCCAGGCTAAACGAGCCAATGGTAAGGATGCCGCGGATGATATACGATTTCCCAATCAAATCATACCTCATATACTTCTGATTGACCCCATGCAGCACGTCCACCACTGCCTCCGCCGCCCGGACCACCATAAATGCGGCGATGCATAACACTTCATACTGGCTGTTGTTCCCCAACATGGATACTGCAATGCAGCTAACCACCGCCGCAACGCAAGTAAGGACCCTGCTGCTTACATATTGCCCTGAAGTATATTCCCCCATCACATCTGACACCTGGTAATTCCTCATGCTAAACAAAGATATTGCGGAAAAGCTGCTGCTGGTGGTCATGGCAAGCGAAAGGTTCCCCGCCGCGCGGTAACTGTCCAGCCAAACCACCAGAACCGTTATCAGCCATTGGCATACACAGTAAAAGATGCTCCCAAAGGTATTCCATGCTATATTTTTCTTCATATTATCCATAACATTATATTATCCAATATCTTATGATTTCATTTACGCCCCTGTGGGGCGTCTTTTTTGGCAGCACAAATATACTCTGCAATTTCCTGCCAGGACCCCAGGCTGACAATGCTTTCCTGTCCGCTGGCCTTTAAGCTGCCTGCCCCCTGCCCCTCGTGATACAAAATGCCTGTGACTGCTTCTTTTTCACAAATCGACAAATCGCGCGCCTTATCGCCAATGGCATAAGACTGGCCCCAATCAACCTGAAATTCTTCCGCCGCCTGATAAAACATGCCTGTCAAGGGCTTGCGGCAAGAACAGCCGCCGCCTTCCCCATGGGGGCAATGGTATACTTTATCAACGATAACGCCCTCTTGCCCCATCCGCCCCAGCAGGAACCCCTCAAATTCCTGATACTGCCGTTCTGAAAAATATCCCCTTGCAATCCCAGACTGGTTGGTCACAATCAGCAGCAAAAAGCCTGCCTTTTGTATCCTCCTTAACGCTTCTAGGGCGCCGGGCATAAATTCCAGCTTTTTTGGCTCGCATACATACCCATAATCCACATTGATTGTCCCATCCCGGTCCAAAAAAACTGCCTTATTCATGCTTGATCTTCCCAATCAGGCTGGTGGTGGACAGCCCGCCTTCCAAGTCAATAAACTTCACTTCGCCGCCATAGGATTCCACCACACGCCGCTCTGGTATGTCCTTATGTTCCCAGTCCTTGCCCTTCACTGTCACATCTGGCTTAAGCTCCTGGATGATACGTACTGGCGTGTCGTCTTCCATCAGGATCACATAATCAATGCATTCCAGGGCGCAGAGCATCCGAAGCCTGTATGTTTGCTCCACAATCGGGCGTTCCTCGCCCTTCAGCCGTTTGACGGAGGCGTCGCTGTTCACTGCCGCAACCAGCACATCGCCAAATTTCCTGGCCTGCAGGAAGGATGCCAGATGCCCCGCATGGAGCATGTCAAAACAACCATTGGTAAATACAATTTTCTTGCCTTTTTCTTTCAGGCTGGCCATCACGTATTTGGCTGTAACCAAGTCCACCAGCTTAAATTCCCCACTGTTTACAATCTGCTCCATCAATTCATTTAAAGACAAAGTTGCCGCCCCAAATTTGGAACATACAATAGAAGCGGCAATATTAGAAAGGATGCAGCAGTCCTCCAAAGAAAACCCCGCCGCCATCATCAATGCCACGGTAGAGACTACCGTATCCCCGGCGCCTGTCACATCCACGACATCCTTGCTTGCCGCCGGAAAATCTTTCTTTCCCCCACCTTTGCCAAACAAAGAAACCCCTTTTTCTGAACGGGTCAGCAGCAGATATTCTAAGTTTGCCTGCTCCCTTACCTCTTCCCCCGCCGCTGTAAGGCTTTCTTCGGAATGCAGTATTTTGCCTGACACATCCCCCAATTCTTTCACATTGGGCGTGCAGACATTGGCGCCTGCGTATTTGCTGTAATCTGCCCCTTTGGGGTCAACTACCGCAGGGATGCCCCTCTCTTTTGCCTGCCCAATTAAAAACTGAGCCGCCTCCTTTGTCACCGCGCCTTTCCCATAATCAGAAAGCACCATAACATGGACTCCTGCAAAAATAGCGTCTGCATTTTGTTTTATATAAGCGATATATTCCGTTGGGATATCCTCAACCTTCTCTTCATCGTACCGCAGGAATTGCTGGTTCTTGGATACCAGCCGTGTTTTGGAAATTGTCTGTACCTGAGGGAATTTCCTGATATGGCCTGCCTCAATGCCTTTTCCAGAAAGTTCTGACGCAATCCAGGCGCCATCTGCATCCTCCCCTACGCATCCCAGCACACGCACGCTGGCGCCTAACGTGATAATGTTATTCACCACGTTCCCCGCCCCGCCAAGCTTAAATTGTTTGGAGGATACCTCTAAGACAGGCACCGGAGCCTCCGGCGAAATTCTAGAAACTTTCCCGTAGATATACTTGTCCACCATAAAATCCCCAAACAAGAGGACTTTTATTTCTGAAACCTTGCCTAATTTCTCAATTGTCATCTGTACACAGCCCTTCCCTTTCCATCAAGGCGCTGATTTCCTTCCATGCCTCTTTCGCCCCGATTTTATCAATACACGGAAACAATTGGAACCCCGTATAGCAGCAATGGTTGTTGCAGTCATAGCATTCCATCTCCTGACGCACCAGCAATGGCGTCCGGCACCCCTCTTTTTCATAATCATATTTTGCATAGCGGTGGTATGTGTACCCGCCGCAGACCATCGCCACCGGAACCTGTTTTGCCACTGCAATATGGTACGCGCTGGTATCATTGCTGACCACAAGGGATGCACGCCCAATCAATTCTATAAACTGCATAATGTTTGTCTTCCCAATATAATCTTTTACTTCCACATCCGGCAGCAGCCGCAAAAATTCCTCAATGCCCTGCCTGTCATGCTCTGTGCCGCATACCACCAAAGGCATCTTCGCCTTATTATATATTTTTTTCGCAAGGTAGGCGTACCGCTTCAACGGCCATTTTTTCACTTCCATGCTTGCCACTGGAAATATAATAAAGAACCGTTCTGGAACCTCAAAGGGCAGTTCTGCCGCTGGAAGCTCTGCTGGCTTGGGGATGCAGGACTTTGCCCCAAGCTTGCGGAAAAACTCCCCATAATAACGGATTAAATGGATCTGCCCCTGACGGATTTCCACTACTTTGTGGTAAATTTTCCTTCTAAGCCATTCTGGCGCCTGACGCTCCTTTATGGACATGTCCAAAACCCCAATCTTTCGCTTCCCCTTTGCCGCCCTTGCCACAAACATATTGGTGGTGCAGTCCTCGCACCCCACTGGGTCAACTACCAGGTCATAGCTTTCCTCCCGCAGCTTTCCAAACAGCTCACGCCTTTTTTTCAGGTTTATCACCGCGCCGGAAAAGTCTAAAGGCAGCACCTTATCGTAAATCCCAGCGCTTTCATATAATGAAGAAAAGGCCGACTGGCATGTAATGGTAACCTCATACTGCCCTTTCGGCCAAATCTCACGGATGGCTTTGGAAACGCCATAGAACATAACGCCGTCCCCCAAAGCCATATTATATATCACCAAAACCTTTTTGCGGCCGCAACCCTCAGGGGTTTCCTTGCCCCTGCCTTTACAAGTCAGCAATAAAGCCCCGTCTATCCAATAAAAAAGAACACGGATATTCTGCAGGAATGATTTTTTCCACAAAAGCTGGTTAAACTTTAAAAATAATTTTGAAATACTGTACTGATTCCCATTTTTCCCACTCATAACTTTTCCTCTGCCAACTCACATATCATATGGACTGTCATTGTATGGAATTCCTGTATCCTTGGGGTTTCCTGCAGTGGGACGGTCATCTCATAATCGCACAAGCCTTTTAGCCTGCCCCCGTCCATCCCAGCAAGGCAGATTGTGGTAAGCCCCATTTCGCGCGCTTTCTTCACTGCCCGGATAATATTTTCAGAATTCCCACTAGTGGAAATGCCAATAAACACATCACCCACACTTCCCAACGCCTCCACCTGCCTTGCAAATATCTCATCAAACCCATAATCATTCCCAACGGAAGTCATCACGGAAGTATCTGTTGTAAGGGCTATTGCGGGGAACCCTTTGCGTTCCTTTAAAAACCGCCCAACAAGCTCCCCTGTAAAATGCTGTGCGTCAGCGGCAGACCCTCCGTTTCCTGCAATTAAAATTTTATTCCCATTTTTCAGGGCTGCCACCTGCACATCCACTGCCTGGGACACTTTTTCTAAGTACCCGCTTTCTAACACCTTCTCTATATTTTCTTTTTGTTGAATTAAAATCTCCTCTAACCTATGGTACACGCTTTTCCTCCTAAATGCTATGCTGCTTTGGCCTGTTTCACCGCTTATTGGCGCGATATTATGCCATAATCGCTTCGTGGCCCAGACGGCTGCCTATGCGCACTCCGGCGCGTATAATGTCTGCCGACATTATGCCATAACCGCTTCGCGATATAGTATGGCTCCCTATGCGCACTCCGGCGCGTATAATGTCTGCCGACATTAT
>Ga0224483_100139_pt1 | contig 18894 bp, 18 predicted proteins | sample hydfratestSal1_FD_181453 | JGI IMG/M metagenome (GOLD analysis project Ga0224483, IMG submission 181453) | Metatranscriptome of mouse feces microbial communities from Columbus University, Ohio, United States - Sal1 (Metagenome Metatranscriptome) ... | reverse complement strand
CTTCCTCTCCGCGAACTGCGCATAATTGTTATTTCTCTTATGGGAAAAACGAATCCCTCAACTGTACGCCATTGCAGCCGAGGGATTCGTTCTTTTAGCTGGAGAATTGAAAAATCTTATACTTTGGTGTATAATTTAGAAAAATCAGACCAGAAAAGCGAAAAACAGGAGGAGAATGAAAATGGAAATTACCAAACAGTTTGAAAATGAAATTGCACCTTTCTTTTGGGTAGAACAAAGTTCCGGTGCATCTGTTTGTTTAAACGCAGGCACGTATCTTCAAGAGCTTTTTGATACTCGTGCAGAGGAAGGTTTTGAGGGCAGCGGATATGATTGGGGCAGTTTAGCACAGGTGTTTTTAGATGAGAAATGTTCTGGCTTGCAGGAGAAAATCAACTTTGACCCGGAGGCTGATATGTTTTGTGCTTATTCAGAAGACAAAGATTCCCTGGCTGAATTTATTCTTCAATTCAAGAAGGCTTGTGAAGATAACACCTTAATTTCAGATTTATTCAGTCGTGCCGAATTAGATTGATTTGTGAGAACAGCAAATAAACTTGTGACCAGGATAATTCCTGATCACAAGTTTTCCCGATACCAGTCAACCGCCTCTTTCAGCCCTCGTTCAAAATCGTACTCTGGTTCATATCCCAACAGCTTTTTTGCCTTGGAAATATCTGCATTGGAATGTTTGATATCTCCAGCCCGCTCCGGCCCGAAAACCGGTTCCAGCTTTCTGCCAAGAATATCACACATCTGATAATATAAATCTATCAGATATTCCCGTCCGCCATAGGCAATGTTGAATACCTGCCCGGCAGCTTCATGTCCAGCCTGACAAGCCCTGAGATTCGCTTCGATAACATTTTCGATGTAAGTAAAATCCCGGCTTTGCCTGCCGTCCCCGTTGATCACAGGCCGCTCGTTGTTCAGCAGCATTTTCAGAAATTTCGGTATCACCGCCGCATATGCTCCGTTCGGGTCCTGCCTTCTGCCAAACACATTAAAATAACGGAGGCCATACGTATCCAAACCATATAATTTACAATACAGCTTTGCATACTCTTCATCTGCACGTTTAGTCAGCGCATATGGTGAGAGCAGGTTTCCTTCCTGCCCCTCCACCTTAGGTAACAGCGGATGGTCCCCATAAACAGATGAGCTGGAGGCATAAACAAACTTTTTTACCTGATTCTGCCTGGCAGCTTCCAGCATATTCAATGTCCCTCGGATATTCACTTCTTCATAGTACAGAGGCATCTCAATGCTCCTGGGCACGCTGCCCCATGCTGCCTGATGCAGTACGTAGTCCACATTCCTGCACACTTCCACACAAGTATCCAAATCTGTAATATCACCTTTTATAAATGTGTAACCTGGATCATTGCCAAATAAATCTACGTTTTCCTGTTTCCCCGTTGACAGATTGTCCAGGCAGCGCACCTGATATCCCATATTCAGAAGCGCTTCGCAGAGATTAGAACCTATAAATCCAGCTCCGCCAGTCACTAAAAATAACGTTCCTTCTGCAAATTTTATATCACTATATCCCATATATTCACCGTCACCTTTACCATTTACTTAAGCGCACTTACAGCCTCCAGTAATCGTATTCCCGCTCAGGAAAATCCTCTCTGTCATACATTCCTTTCAAGTCAAAAAGCAGCTTCTTTCCTGTTCCTGAAAACCTTTGCTCAAACCATGCTCTGCCCAGTCCCTGAAATATTTCATGCTGCACACAGACCACGATGGCATCCATATCTCTTATCTCTTCCACAGGGAGTAATTGTATGCCATACAGCTGCTCTGCCTCATGCTTATCCGCCACATCATCCGAGACAAACGGCTCAATGCCGTATTCCCGCAGCTCATTTATAATATCGATAACTTTCGTATTCCTGGTATCCTGGCAGTTCTCTTTAAAAGCAAATCCCAGAATCGCGACTTTTGATTTCTTTATCGCCCGCTCTGCTTTAATCAAACCCTTGACAATATGCTCTGCTACATACCTTCCCATATCATCGTTGATACGGCGTCCTGATAAAATCACCTGTGAATGATACCCCATCTGCGCCGCTTTATGGGTCAGGTAATAAGGGTCTACGCCAATGCAATGCCCTCCCACCAGACCTGGACGGAAATTGAGAAAATTCCACTTTGTACCAGCAGCCTCTAAAACGGCTTTTGTGTCAATCCCCATTCTGTGGAAGATAATGGACAGCTCATTCATAAATGCAATGTTAATATCCCGCTGGCTGTTTTCAATGACCTTTGCCGCCTCTGCAACTTTAATGGATTTTGCACGGTAGACGCCTGCCAGAGCTACCAGTTCATATACCTGCGCCACAATCTCCAAGGTCTCTTCATCCATTCCAGATACAACTTTTACAATTGTTGACAGCACATGCTCTTTGTCGCACGGATTGATGCGTTCCGGTGAATACCCCACCTTAAAATCCTGCCCGCATTTCAACCCGCTTTCCTGCTCTAAGACTGGGACGCACTCTTCCTCTGTCACGCCTGGATAAACGGTACTCTCATATACTACAATGGCGCCTCTCTTCATATTTCTGCCTACAATTTCAGAAGCAGATAACACTGGCGCTAAATCCGGAGTCTTATCATCTCTCACTGGAGTGGGAACAGCCACGATATAAAAATCCGCCTCCCTTAAATCCTTTTCCTGGGATGTAAACATCATGGAAGTATTTTTCACTGCATCGTCTCCCACTTCTTTGGTAGGATCGACACCTTGCCGGTACAGCCTGATTTTTTCTTGATTCAAGTCAAACCCAATCACATGAAGTTTTTTCGCAAATGCCACTGCAAGAGGCATTCCCACATATCCGAGTCCTATTACAGCTAATTTCTTTATTTCCATTTTTCTATTCTCCATAACATACAACATCAATTTTGTGTCTTTGTTTAAGAACATTTATATTTTTAAAGACAGGCTTATACAAAAAAGACATCTGTACAATTTCGTTTTGCCAGGCTCTTCTCAATCTCTCTCTGTGCTTTGGGATTTGCTACGGATACTACGACGCCCTCCCGTTCCAGTTCCTCCAGTTCTGACAATGGATAGACTGGGTATCCATATTTTTCCTTCCCATTCGACTGCCCATCTGAAACAATAAAACCAGTAAAGTTTAATCTGTGCTTTTTCAGAAGATGTGCCGCCCGGTATCCATTTTCTCCTGCTCCATACACCATCACTTCTGAAAAACGTCTGGCATAAGCTATCATTTCTCCGTCCAGATAACTGTCGAAATCGGAGAATGTGTTCTTCCGTTTTGCCTGCTGCAAAATACGTTTCAGCAGCGCCTGCATGTAAGTATACGCTGTCACCGCATAATCCACATTCATGACAGCTGCTGTATAATAGCCAGCCTTTTGAAATTCCAATGCCAGTATCTCCATAGCATCAGATTCCAGAAAAAAAAGGTTCTTTTCGTTTTGCAGTTTTAATTTTTCAGTCAGGTCTTTCCCTTGTTCTGACACCTTTTTCAGTCCTTCTGCTCTGCAGCAAAATACGAAAAAAGGATTCCTCTCTTCCACAACCGAAGAAAAATATGTACCAAATATTGGCTGCGGCACTGTCAGCATTCCCAGTCTTTCCTGTTCGTGAAAAAGCCCTTCCACCCCCGATAGATAATTCTGGTTTTGCAGAAGATTGTCCCATAAATGGTCTAACAGACTATATTGCTGCAGGCAAAAATAACCGGGAGCATAATAATCTACATCGTGGAGAAAGATTATATATCGATATTTCTCCGCCAGTTCCAGACATCTTAAATACACAAAGCAGTAAACTTCCCGTTCTTTGACCTGCTCACATATGACATTTTCCCCTTTTAGATGTGCTTGTACACTTTGAATAATTTTTCTTGACTGCGAATAAATATAAATTATATTTTCTGTTTTAAGACGTCTGATATATTCCAGGCACTGGGGCAGGCAGTTCTGGCAGGACAGCCAGAAAATCAGAACTGTCTCTTCGGCGTCTTTCCTCGCCGCCTCTCCTGATACAATGTAATTTAAATTCAACGTCTTTCTGATATCCTGCATATCATAGAGCCGCAGGATATTTTCCCAGATCAGGTTTACATCATAATCTGTATGATTCTTAATATATTCCAGCGCTTTCATGGTATCATTTCCCTGCTCACCCGGATTTTCTGTCAAATGCTTCATTATAAAATTTTTTCTTTTTATAACCGGACAGCGGTATTTTTTGATAAGCTGACAGGCAATATAGTAGTACTGGACAAAGTTCTGCTCTGGCTGCGCTGATTCAAACAATTCTGCCTTCACATAGGTATCTGCAGTAAACCCCTGCGCTTCGAGCAAATGTGTAAATATTCGCTCATGTTTGTTTGTTATATCAGAAAAGATCCATTCCGTTGAGTCAAAGGCATTCCAATATTCCTGAAACCATGGATGGCTCACCAGCCTACGGCGGAACGCATAAAAATAAGACTGTATATACGCTGGTATTTTTCTCTCATAACAGGAAAAATAGTCTGATGATTCCGCCTCCCCGGTCAGTCCCCAGAAATCTGCTTCTCTGCGGTCCATTTCGCTGAACACTTCCTGCCAGGGGTAAATTGGTCCATAAAACGTATCATTAAAAAAAATTATTTCATCATAACAAACGGCTTTTTCCCATCCTATATATTCTGTAAGCGCCATTTTTAAGGCCATGGCGTCAAACCCTTTATTTTCCCGTATGTACAATTCATCTGCAAATTCCCAAAGTATGCTTCTGCCTTCTGCCGTCAATGTTCCATTACAGACAACTGTCAAATCAGTCAGATGTTCACGTATCGTGCGCAGAAGATAACTGACATAGCGGTCCACGATCCCATCTTTATCATAAAATACAAAGATACCCAAACGATTCATGACTTATCCTTTCATGCCGTGTTCCTGATTTAATACTAAGTCTGGATTCTTCCTTATATCCTGCCCAGCATTCAAAATCCCCATTTCTTCTGATAAAATGCCATTTTTCCATAGAATGTACGTCAAAGATAACTGGTCGCGCTTTTCGCCTCTCATATATTCCTCAAACCATTGCTCCATAATCTGATTTCCAGTCTCATTGAAATTATCTCTGACAATCATTCCGCATTCAAACAAACCATACTCCCGGGGCATCCCTTCTAAAATATACCTCACCATTTGTTTTCTAAGCCCCTGGCTGTCGATATTTCCTCTTTTATTCGCCGCCAGCCTCAATCCCTCTTCATAGACACAGTTCCGATAAGGATGCTTATGAATCGCAATGCCTGTTTTCCCTATTTGCTTAACATACTGCGATACCGGATGGATCAGCTGAATGGAACCATCCACATAAATGCAATGCCTGTACCTGCGGAATAACCTGTGCCCATGCATTTTGCACCATCTGTTTCTCTCTGCACTGCCAGTGATGCTGCCCGGAACAAAATCCATGATGTCAAGCTGTCTGTATACCTTCAGATTCTGGTATTTCCTGTCGCTTAACAGATAATAGTCACAGTTCTCTTCCGTAGACAAAGGTTCTCTGATGTCATCATATCCTCCTGTAACACATGTATAAACTGCCACACGCTTCTCTTCCCTAAGGCAAGGCAGCGATATATCCAGCGGGGCAACAGATGCATGGTCACGTATTTTCTGAATACCATAAAATTTTTCCAATACAAAATCCTCTGCTGTAATATCATCAATCGTGATGAGATACAAAAAAGGATTCTCCTCCAGGCACCTGCACGCTTCCTCAATGTACGCCGCTCCTACGCACACAAAAACAAGCATATGCTCCTGCTGTGTAAGCAGACTTTCAAAATCCAGCTTTTTTATTCCAGGGTGATTCTCTATATAATGATCAATGGCAAGTCCATTCTTATCACAGGCATATTCCAGACTGAGTTCCAGCCATTCTAAAAACTGAACTCCCATATCCGTGCCTAACTGTCCCAGCCCATACAGGCATACCGGATAATGGTTTTGTTTTGCGTTTTGTATCTTTCTTTGTATCTCTCCTGTACCAGACATTATTTCTCCTCTTCTTTTTCTGCACAAAAGATGGTATTTCCGTCTTTTATCGTTTCCAACACCCGGATATCTTTGATTCGCTCAGCTTCTATTTCTAAGGGGGAAGCATCTAAAATTACCAGATCAGCCGCCTTTCCCTCCTCAATGCTTCCTTTTAAGTTTTCCTCAAAATATTGATATGCCGCGTTTATGGTCACCGCTTTCAGTGCGTCGTATACGCTGATTTTCTGCTCTTTGCCTATTATTTTTCCTGTACGGCTGGTACGGTTTACTGCACACCACACGGAATGCAGCATATTCGGTTTCGTTACAGGCGTATCCTGATGAAAATTTACGGTTACCTTTCGATCCATCGCATCCTTAACCGGACTGATGTGATTTCCTCTTGCCGTTCCTAAATTCCGCTGATGAACATCCCCCCAATACCATACATGGCCGACAAATATCGAGGCGATCATATGCAGTTTCGCCATTCTGTCCAGCTGATCATTTCTAACCGTCTGGCAATGGATCATCACAGGCCTCAGCGCTGGACGATCCGGAAAGATTTCCATGCATTGTTCATATGTATTCAGAAATTGTTCGGATGCCGCATCGCCGTTGCAATGTGCGAGAATTTGTTTTCTTTCCTGCACAGCCTGCATAAGATATTTCTTCACTGTTTCATCATCATAATATGCACAGCCGCAGTCCTGTCCGCTGCCATTTTCATATGGTTCTGACAGCCAGGCAGATCTTCCCTGGGGCGAACCATCCAGAATAATTTTGTAACCGCCTAATTTTAGATGATTCCTATATTTCTGATCCATCTGCCTGTTTTTTTCAAATATTTCTGTTCCATCCGCATTTATCAGCGGATAGCTTACCACATCTGTTTTTAGCTTTCCCAGGTCTGCCATTTGCTTTAATATCGTAAAGCTTTCCTTTGTAGACGCCCCATCCTGCACAGTCGTTATCCCTTGCCTGATATAAACGTCCTGCATTTTTTCCATCATTAAGGCAGCATCTATATGTATTCTTTCCTGCAGCACGGGCTGCAGCAGCGCTATTCCTGCTTCTTCCATATAGCCGCTTGGCTCATTGCTTCCACAGATTCTGCCAAGCCGTCCCCCTGGCGGATTCTCTGTCTCCTGACTGATACCTGCAAGATTCAGCGCCACACTGTTTGCACAATACAAATGTCCTGAAACATGAATGATAATAATTGGTATATCCGTGCTGGCCTTATCCAGGATTCGTTTGTCAGGATGCGCCTGTTCCTTCAGAAAATTATGATCATATCCAAACCCGACTACTATTTCTCTATTTGTAATCTTATGTTCCGCCGCATATTGTTTAAGTGTATCTATGATATCTTCAAATGAGCAGCATTCCGACAAATCTGCGGTCAAAGACATCTGTCCATTCATCACGATATGGCTGTGAGCATCAATAAACGAAGGCATAAGGCATTTTCCCTGCAAATTCACGCTTCTTACATCACTGGAAAGCCCTCTTGAGACTTCCTCGAGCGAGCCAACTTTTTTGACCAAACCGTTTGAGACAAGAACTGCCTCTGGCCTGGCCGCTTCTTCCAAAGTCTCTTCCGCCATCGTAATAATTTTCCCGTTATAAAATAATGTATCCATATGCCTTTCCTTCCTCTTATTTCCAGCTATATGTTTTTTTGCCCCAGGACTTTGTCAGCCGTAACGCTGCTAAATATACGGCCGCACAGACGCACAATCCTATGACGGTGTATTCCATAGACAAACTGCCTGAAGCCAATGCCAAAATTAAAATGTACACGGGTGTGGAGCACATCATGATGAGATTGCACGCACCTAATTCAACACTGGTTGCCGTCTGAAAATCTGGATCTATAATCCTGATCAGTGAAATTCCGCTTGGTACCGTTCCTGTACAAGTACCGTAGATTCCCAACGTTCTCTCAAAATCATTTGCTCCGCCAATTCTGCATCCAAAATAACAGCATACTATAAAGGTAATGATTGTAATCATCACTGACACGATCAAAATAGGAACCATCCATTTGCTTATGACATTTATAGAAATAGCCATAAAAGAACATACAATCAAATAATCCGAAAACCAGCCAGTAATTTTATTTTGCAATACATTTTCTTGGAGAAAATCAATTTTCAATTTTTTCATGATTGACTTCACAATATAGGCCGCGTACATTCCATTCATAAACATCATATTTTTCATGGAAGTACCCAAAAAACCTGGAATCAGGCCCAGCACTTTCGACAAGCCAACCGCCAGAATATAGCAGCCTCCTACTAAAGCAAAGTGAAATGCAAGCGTTTCAATATTGCTGCTGCATGTCGTATCCTTGACCATATATTCCGTCTGTTCCTCTTTTTTCAGATAACCTTTTAAAATTCTCTCATCAATCTGTCCGCAATGCTTGGCAATCCCTCTTTTTATTCCGATCTTTGCTGCTGGTATTCCTACAAAAAACGCCGCCGCAAACCCTATCGCCGCAAATGTAATCGCCACCATCGAGGCATCTTTCCAGCCATACTGCTCAAAAATCTTTCCATACGTCGCTGCCTGTCCCGGTCCTTGGCAAAATGCAAACTGAATGAGCATACCATACACTGCATTCATGTCAAACGTTTTGCCTAATGCGGCAATCACGGCGGTAGCAGCCACAGGCGTAACCGCATAGAGCAGGCACCATATAAGACCTAACGCTACGACGCCTTTAAAAATTTTCTGGGAATTATTATTTTCTGTCTCTGGAGTGCTTGTCAAACTGATGGAAATAAAGGAAACTGTAAACAAATTGTCGACAACTAACGTATACATCTTTGTGTCAGTTCCCAAATCGATATGGAAATGAAAACAAATATTAACGAATATAAAACCTAAAATTCCGGCTATAATACTTGCGGAGACAAGCATATTTCTCAGGAAAAATACCTTTGCCCGTAAGAAAACTCCCAGGCAAAGCATAATGCTTGCCCAGCCAAACGCCATCATAAAACTCATAACCAACCTCTTATCCGGCAGATACAGCCGTAAAAAATTACGGCTGGCCTCTTGTTGCCTGCTCTTTTGTTAATGCTCCAGATCCAGATGTATCCAGTTTCCCAGCTCAATATCTCTCTCGTACGGCTCCAGTGGAACCATCCCGCCCTGATGATGAAACGTAAATTCACCTAGATAGACCTGCCCGTTTACCTCATAAAAATCAACTCTGACATGGGGAATTCCCAAAGACAGTTTTTCTGCTGTTTCCTTCATTTCAAGATAATGTTCCGGCATATGCGGCAAAACAAGTCCATTCTTATGTCCGCTTCTCATTTCCATATGTTCTAATCTTTCATTGAAAAAGTCTGTTGTAACCTCTCTGTCAGAACTCATCCGCCCCTGGGCGATCAACAGCACTTTGGCAATCCCATGAAAGCAGAAAAATTTATAGTCCCTCAGTTCTCTGTCCTGAGTGTCTTCCAGATATTGTTCGGCAATAATTCTTGGTTTTATGTCTTTATACTGCCATTCTCTGCCTGCCCAATAATAATTATATTTCAAGTTTCTTTCCAGGAGAGTCCTTGCTTTTTCAATGTCAAAACTATTTTTATCTCTGCAGACCACCGTACTTCCAGAATCGTGGGTACATTTCAGCACAAACTGGCGCGGAAGCTTTTCAAAATCAATCTCATCAAAAGTCTCATACAGCCCCAGCGTCGGAATAACGTACTTTGAACCTATTTTTTCTGTTATGTATTTTTTCACCTCGTATTTATCAGCCATCCGCACATATTCTGGATTTCGGACATGCAATTTCAGCCACTGAATTTTTTCATTAAATGTCCGGGGATTCTCCAGATTGGGGCGATAACCCATATGATATTCAAATTCCGTGCTCAGATAATCTTCATCATTGATAATGAATTTAAATTTCTCGTTTAGTTGCGGGTCATTTTTCTCAATAATGTCTTCCATAAATTCCTGGAGGAAAATCTGGTCCATTTCCATAAATTTAACGATCCCGTTTTCTTTTAATTGTTCTCTGATACTGTCTTGATACCTATACGAGACTGCCACAAAGACTGTCACATTATCGTGCAGAGAATATAATTCCTGCGGTGAAATGGTTTTTACCCCCTCTTTTATTTCCACTCCTGGCTGCTTCTTATTGTCACAATAAAAATCAACCTGCGCTTCCATTGCACGCAATATGTCATACACCCACGTAGTACCATATAATCCAGCCCCAAAAATACATATCTTCCCTTTTTCAGCGACGTCTAAATAGTCTTCGAATTCGCGGTATTTCATTGTTATTCACTCCTGCAACGATTTTCTTAGCGCTAAATACGCCCTTCATTTTGTTCCCAGTACACGGAATAGATGCCATCCATGTAATTATGCTTTTGAGAATAAATTCCTTCTTCATCTCCCAATAAATATTTCCAGACTTCCACATGCTTCTTCGCATAGTTTTCCCAGGACCACTTTTCTACAGAACTGCGTATCTTTTCACGCTTATTTTTAAGTGTCAGCAAAACATCACGAAAATCATCTACTGTCCTGCACAGATACGTAGGTGGAACACTCGTGTCTAAATGATAGCCTACCGGTGTAACAATCGTGTCAATTCCCGCATACATAGCGTCCATAAAGCCGCAGCCTGCCTCGTCCCATCCATAGAACATATATAAATCCAGTGTGGGCATAAGACGGGTATATATTTCCAAGTCAAACTCTGGATAATAATCCACTTCAAAATTCTGCTCGCGCAAGGAATCCACAATCTGTTCCCATCTGTCCCCCATGATTACTATTTTAAAATAATCAGGGTCCACCCCCTGCATAATATCTAATAAACAGGTATTTCTCTTCCTGTTATCCTCATGATTCCTGTGTGTAATGCCAAGCACATATTTTTTTGGTTTTATGATTGCATCATGTGCGGGATTGATGTAGCACACTTTATGTTTTGGAATTCCGTTCATCACCAGAAAGTCCATGACATCCTTCGACATGCAGATTCCGATTCTCGCTGTTTCCAGAGCAAATTTTAGCTGTTCGAGCTTATCCTGGCTGATAATATGCGTAATATACAGCACATCACATGTATGGTCATAAAGAGGTTCATATTCTGCGTATGTATAATAATAGTTGATATCCGCATTTAAATCGGGATAATCATCTATATCCGCCTCAATGTTCATTTGATGCAGATTTTCCACCAGCTTATCTGCGTACTTTCTTAAAATCCAACCCTTATCTCTGCAGACAATCCGGACCTTTTTAAGTTTTTTTCCTTTGAAGAGGGCATTTTCTTTTGCCACCTTAGATTGGTAATAATTAAAAGCAATGTTATTACGGGCGTCAAAAATCAGGGCGTCAATATCTAATGTTTGCAGATGCTTATGGACCTGATCCCTGATCCTCTCACTTTCTATCGCAATTAATATAAGCAGCGGCCTGCTCAATTCTTCTAATTGTTCCGGTGAAATCACTTCTATCCCCTGAAAATTTTTTATCTTATCTGCGTTTTTATCACATACATATTTCACATTCGCCAGCCCGGCTAAGAGAAATGCGCCGTCATGTCCTGCTCCATATAGAATCAGATCTCTGTCCCCTTCTTCCTGATACTTTTTGAAATTATCTTCATAACCCATAATTTTTACTTTTGTCTGCATATTCATTCTCTCCAAATCACAATTCTAAAATATCTGTCCTCCAGAAAAATACATGTTCCAGTGTTCCAATCTCTGTTTCTATCGTTTGTTCTATTTCATCTGCAAAAGATGTTGAGGCAACAATTGTTACATCCGTCTTATCATAATATTCTTGAAAGCTTTCAGCAGAAATCACCTTTCAATCACATGATGAAATTTTCTTTTAATCGAATGACAATATCTTTTTGATCCCTCTATCCACATTCCTTTCCAGCCATAATGCAGAAGGCAATGTGTATTGCTTTCCAGGCCATCCTGCACGCCAAACTCTATAAATCTTCCGACAGAAATTCCAAGACGCTTAAATATTTCATGAATGATTCCGTCCTCATCGTTTTGAGAATATACTTTATAGCCGAATCCCTCCAGGTATAATGGATTGTTGAATCTTTCTTTCGTCTTCAAGTCCCAGCAATAACCAGCCGTAGTATTACTTAAAATTTGTTTATTTAACATAATTTGTCTTCTCCATATTTATTATCAATAGGTACAATGGGCTGCTGCACTGATTTTATTATCCAAAAAAATGTTCCTCCAGCATCATGCACAGACAATGGTACACAGGCAAATGCAGTTCCTGTATCAAATATGTCTCATCTCTTGGCACACAAACCGCTACATCCGTAAATTCCGCCAGACGTCCTCCTGTCCTGCCTGTGAGGCCAATGATTTTGATTCCGGACGCCTTGGCAACCACAGCCGCGTTGATAATGTTTTTGCTGTTGCCAGATGTTGATATGCCCAGAAAGACATCCCCGCCCCGTCCATATCCAAAAAGCTGCTGCGCAAACACACCAAGCCCATCTACATCATTGATATATGCAGTCGTCAATGCCTCGTGCGCTACCAGCGGAATCGCCATCAGCGAACATTCCAGGTTTTTGGATAAGGATGCTCCAATTTCCTTATCCACATCGCACATTTTTTTTGAAAATTCTCTGGAAACTGGCCTGGGAATCCGAAACCGCTTCATCAATTCCCCTGCCATATGCTCGGAATCAGCTGCAGATCCGCCATTTCCTGCAATCAATAATTTGCCTCCATTCTCAAAACATGTTTCCAATGTCCGATAAGCGTTAATGATATCTTCTCTGCATATGTTTAATTCCGGATATCTTTTGATTAAATTTTCTATGTGTTTTATCAATTCCTCATCTGTTCTTCTCATAATTTTTCCTGTATATCACTTAATTCCAATATTTTTTCTACAGCATCCGCGAGAGTATTCTCATGTATATCAGCGCGGGCCTGCACCTTATTTCCAATTGCCGCCGTTTTACACCCGGCTTTTGCTCCCGCCAGTATATCCGTGTCGCTGTCGCCAATCATCCATGATTGAGACAGATTGATATTATATTTTTCTGCCGCCTGGACGAATAGCCCCGTTTTAGGTTTTCTGCAATTGCAATCACATTTCAATTCTGCTATTTCTCCAGGAAATCCGCGGTCAGGATGATGAGGGCAAAAAAACAAATCATCGATATAGGCGCCTTTTTCTCCCAATAATGTTTCCATTTTATTATGTATCTCTTTTAATCCGGCACAGGTCAGTTCCCCTCTTGCAATGACAGGCTGATTTGTAACTACAATCGCCAAAAACCCTTTTTCATTTATTCTTTTTACTGCCTCAGCAGCGCCATCCACCAATTTCATTTGATCCATATGCCTGAGAAAACCAACATATTGATTGATCGTTCCATCTCGGTCGAGAAAAATTGCTTTTTGCTGATTCGATAAATTTTTTTGCTGCAGCATGTTATGTTTGATATCTTCCTGCACTTCACAGTAACGTTTAGGTGTTCCCATATCCTTGACATATTCAGGAGAATCATAGACAGCCAGCAGCTTTCTTTCAATCAGCGGCTTTAAAACCTCTCTGTCCAAATCAATACGTTTTTCATGGTCAAATACCGGCAAATCCAACAGCCGCGCGGAACACATATGAATTCCCGCATTGGTCCGGTTCTGGCACCAGGATCGTGGTTCTTCTTTGCTGATCCATTTAACAGCGATTCCTTCCTCGTCTGCCGCAATCAATCCGCTGTCAAAAGGGTGGTCATTCGGATGCGTAAAAATTGTCGCCAGCTTATTTTTAAATTTATGATATTGATACAAACGTTTTAAATCGACGTCAAAGATAATGTCGCCGTTCACTAACAGAAAATCTTCTTCCACCTTCCCCCTCAGCCGTCCTAACGCACCTGCGGTACCCAAAGGACTGTCTTCGACAATGTATGTTATTTCCGCCCCAAATCTTTCTCCCTCTCCAAAATAATCCATAATCACATTTCCAAGATATCCTATTACCATAACGATCTTTTTTACATTCTGGCGGACCAAAGCTTCTATCTGCCATTGTAAAATAGGTTTACCCAAAATCATGATCATAGGTTTGGGAACCTCTGAGTTTACCTCTGCAATACGTGTTCCTCTGCCTCCTGCCATAATTACACAAATCATGCCAACCTCTCTATCTGGTCAAAAACTGTTCACCTCTCTGAATACGTGTTCTCCAATAATTTAATAAATCTTCCATTGTCTGCTCAAAGGAAATTTGCGGTTTCCATCCTGTATGCTCCTGAAATTTACGGCAGTCAGGAACCTGTAAATCTGCATCAATGGGACGAAGTCTTTCTGCTTCCACTTCTATGCGGATTTCATCTTTTTTATATGACATTGAAATCAGAGTATTCAAGGTGTCTCCAACTTTACAGGTATATGTTCCGCCTATGTTGTAATACTCTCCTGCAATCGGACGGACTGTCAGCAGCATATAATATGCTCTCACTGCATCTCTGACATCTGCATATGTCCTTAGCGAGTCCAGATTCCCCACTTTCACCACCGGCGGTATCAATCCCGCTTCAATCATTGCAATCTGCTTTGCAAATGTCGATTCATGGAACACGTCGCCTCTGCGCGGACCAGTATGCGTAAACATTCTTGTAGAAAGAACCGTCATGTTAAACGCCTCTGCGTAATACCTGGCCAGTAAATCTGTTCCCACTTTTGAGATTGCATAAGGTGATGCCGGATGAAATGGGCATTCCTCGTGTATTCCCTCAGCAGGCTTTTTTTCTAATGGAATCTTGCCGAACACTTCTGACGAAGCACACACATGAATAAGAGGATGATATGCATCGTCTCTCTCCATTTCCAGATGAACTGCTTCCAGCAGCCGGCATGTCCCTATAATATTTGTGTTTAGGGTGTCTGCAGGCGCCGTAAAACTTGTCAGCGGATAGCTTTGGGCTGCCAGATGAAAAATATAATCCGGTTTTACGGTCTGAATTACATGAATAAGGGATATCTGGTCATTTAAATCGGCATATTCAAAATATAAGCGTTGTTTTTCATTTGCCCTGCTCAGCAGATGTTCCACATTATCAAGAGGGCTTCTCCATCTGCATACGCCGTATATTTCCCATTCTGTATTCTCCAGCAAAAAATCACATAAATGAGATCCAACCATCCCTGTAACCCCTGTTATCAAAGCTTTCTTCACTTTTAAATCTCCTTTATTTTCAATCTTCTGAATAGTAAATAACTTTACTTCCTTCATTTTCAAATACAAATGGAATCTCAAGTAAATCATCCAGTTTTTTTCTCACGGCTTCCTTTTTATCATCTTCCACGTAGAACAAAAAGAATCCGCCACCTCCAGACCCTAACAATTTTCCGCCCACGGCCCCGGCTGAGACTGCTTCCATATAAATCCGGTCCAAATGATTATTAGAAATATTGGCGCCTGTGCACTTTTTCATTTTCCATGTTCTGTCTAACAGTTCTCCAAATTCATGGAGATCTCTATGCGTGTCAACCAGAATTTTCTGGGCGTCATCTGCCATTTGATATATTTCATCCAAAAAGGGTTCTTTTTCTTTCCCAGTTGTTCCATTTTCTTTATGGATTTCCGAAGAGATTCTGGTAAAGCCAGTAAAGAACAGCAGCAGGTTATGATTCAGCTGACGCTTCCTTTCTTCGCTTATAACAATGGGATATACCTTATAGGAATCGTTCTCAAATTCTATCCGGTTAAACCCGCCGAAAGAAGTGGCAACCTGATCCTGCCAGCCTCCGCTTTCCTGACAGAGAACTCTCTCTAAATAAATGGCGTCGTCTGCTAATTTTTTCTGGTCAGCATAAATTCCTTTTAAGGCATAAAATCCATTCAGCATTCCAACTGCAAAGGAACTGCTGGTTCCCAACCCTGATCTTGCTGGTAAATCTGCATCATAATTTAAACTGATATTTTCTATTTCCAGCCACTTCATCGCATTTCTTATCGCGGGATGCTTAATTTCATTTACATCATTCACGAACTCCTGCTTTGAGTAGGACAATTCCGTAGAATAATCAAAGAAATGTGGTAATTTTCGAATCGTCACATAACAATATTTGTCAAATGTAGTTGAAATGCAGACTCCGCTTTTTTTACGAAAATATTCTGGCAAATCGGTTCCTCCGCCAAAAAAGGACATTCTAAAAGGTGTTTTTGTTATTATCACGTTTCCTCCGTCTCTCACTCTCTGCACAATTTAAGCGTCTCTTTTAACCTCTGTGCAACAATATAAACCTGCTGCTCTGTCATACCCGTTCCAGTCGGAATATATAACCCCTTCTGATACAATTTATCTGCATGCGGACATTTTTCATCTTTAAAGTATCCATCCTTCGTATAAACAGGCTGAAGATGGACTGGATAAAAGAAGTTCCGTGCACCTACGCCTTTTTCCCTCAGCAGAGTAATTAGTTCAGATGCATTTACGGCATAATTTTCTCCCAAAACAATTCCATAGATCCAATAAATATTGTCTGCATATTCTGTCCGGGCTACTGGCAGCGTTATATCCTCAATATCCGACAGCAATTCATTGTATAACTTTCCCTGTTTACGCTTTACCTGCACATGTTCTTCTATTTTTTCCAACTGTGCAACGCCTACGGCAGCCTGCAGATTCGTCATTCTGAAATTACTTCCAATTTTTTGGTGTATATATCTGTCTGCTGTAAAATACAGATTACGGATTTTTCTGCATTCATCTGCAATATTTTCATCATCCGTAAGTATCATTCCGCCTTCCCCGCAGGTGATATGCTTATTGGGATAAAAGCTGAAAATACTTATTTCCCCAAAGCTGCCGCACTTCTTCCCTTTATAAGTCTGGCCATGCATCTCTGCTGCATCTTCAATAATTTTTAAATGATATTTATGGGCAAGATCATAGATCTTATCCATATCCACAGGCAGTCCATAGATATGAACCGCCATAATTGCACATGTTTTAGAGGTAATTTTTTTCTCAATCAGGTCTACATCCATATTCCAGTTATCCGGCCTGCAGTCCACCACGACGGGTACCAGTCCTGCTTTTGTAACTGCCTGCGCACAGGATATAATCGTAAAGGAAGGTATGATAACCTCTGAACCGCTGTCAAAACCCATGGACAGCACAGCCGCCTCCAGCGCTGCTGTTCCGCTGCTTACTGCAACGGCATATTTCCGGCCGACATATTCTGCCATTTCTTCTTCAAACTTCCTTACAAAAGGTCCTTCACTGGAAACCCATCCTGTGTCAATGCATTCACATAAATACTTTTTCTCATTTCCATCAAACAAAGGTATATTTACCGGTATAAATTCTTCCATCATAATCACTCCAATTTAACTGCTCTTTCTTCTCAGCATTTGTACATATCATTTCTTTTTTCTGGCAATAAAATATGCCGTCCACGAATTGTAATCCAGCTTGCCCATCGTTTTGCAGTCACATGCCTTTTCAAGTACGAATCCTTCATGGTTCAGCATATATTCCACCTCTGGTTCAAACAAATACCGCATGGAGTGTATTTCTTCAATGCTGGTCATTTTACTGGTTGATTTTTCTACAATCATTGTCTCGCAGTCAACTTTCACAATGTTCTTATTTGCATCCATCTGCGGTTTAGCGATTTTTTTATAGGTATACTGTTCATCTTCTGCTTCTGTAATCTTCACATATGGATGATCTGTGAGCACACCGGGGCCATACCAGCAGTCAAACACAAACAGACCATTTTCCTCCAGGCAGTTATATGCCGTACGAAAAGCTTTACAGATATCTTCATTTGTATTTTGGTAGCTCAGAACATGAAACAAAGACAACACCAAATTGAACTTTTGTTCACTCTGATATTGTCTGATATCATCCACTGCAAAAGTCATTGTCTCTATCTCTCGATATTTATTTTCCGCAATATGGATCATTTCCTCACTTAAATCAATTCCATGAACCGTATATCCTCTTTTGTTCAATTCAAACGCATGTCTGCCCGTCCCGCATCCCATATCTAAAATCAATGCGTCTTCTTTTATTTTTCCCTTCAGCAAACCCAATAGCGTATCAATTTCGCTTTCGTAATCTTTGTCTCTGTAAAATATGTCATAGTAATCCGCAAAATTTTCAAATACCTTCATAATCTTCTCCCAATCCGTATCAGCTGTATGTTTCCTCTTCATTTTCATAAATCACTTTTTGCAAGTGAAAATCGAACTTCTCCTTGTCCATGCCTTCTGCAAAAGGCCCCTGTTTAATCTCATACAGCTCTGTATCCTCCAGAGCCTTAAATCCATGTGCATTTGACAGCAGTAAAATAACGTCTCCTGTCCGCACAATACAGCTTTTTAAATACTGTTTTTCCTCTGAATAAAAGTCAACTCTGTAACATCCTTTTTTTATTACCAGAATCTCTCTTGTATTATCAATTTCTCTATGTACTTGCTTATGAACATGGGGACAAATATCTGTTCCCTGCGGATGACTCATATATGCTAATTGCTGCTCGCATTCTGAGCCAGTTACAAATTCGATGCCTTCTCCCTGATGGTCCGCTCTTATAATAATTGCCAGCTGCCCATTCTTATCATCCATAATCGTCTGAATTTTACTTACTTTTTCCATGTTTGCTTCTGTTCCTTTCCGCTTTTCCTCTTTCGCTGCAATGCTCAATACAGCCCTTCGCGGCATGTCCGTACGCTGGTAAAAATATATCGCAGATTATTTTAATCTGCGAAAAAAGACACTGTATCAAGTACAGCGTCCGCATATCTAAAAGCGATTCCATTTGCACCTGACAAAATCCATTTTGCTACGGTTATATCTTTTTT
>Ga0224483_100137_pt1 | contig 19182 bp, 33 predicted proteins | sample hydfratestSal1_FD_181453 | JGI IMG/M metagenome (GOLD analysis project Ga0224483, IMG submission 181453) | Metatranscriptome of mouse feces microbial communities from Columbus University, Ohio, United States - Sal1 (Metagenome Metatranscriptome) ... | reverse complement strand
GTTAAATATTAATATTATGAAAAAAATTATTCTTGCGGTTGCGGTAGTTGCAGCCGCCATGACTGCAGCCTGTTCAGGCGAGTCAGCCAAAGTTCAAGACAATGAGAAGGCGCTCAAGGCCAAAATCGAGAATTGCACCAACAGCGATTCGCTTGCCGTCTATGTTGACCAGGCTCGCGCGTATGCACAGCAGCTTGTCAACGAGGGTAAGGTTGACGAGGCAAAGAAATATCTTGATGAACTCACCCCTGCCATTGAGAAACAGGATCCCAGCCTGAAAGAGCAGTGGACAGCAGCCGTCGCCACCATCGACAAGGTATCGACTAACACGGCCGATTCGGTCGGCAGCGCGGTAAGCAATACCGCCGACTCGCTGAAGTCCAAGGCCGAAGACCTCAAGGACGCCGCAGCCGAAAAAGCCGGTGAACTGAAGGACGCGGCAGCCGACAAGGCCGGCGAGCTTAAGGATGCAGCCTCTGAAAAGTTCAACGCCGCAAAGGAAGGGACCAAGAACGCCGTCAACAACGCCGTCGAAAGCACACAGAACGCGCTTGAGAACCTGAAGAAATAACCGCTCAGCAATAAACAGACAAAAAGCGTCCGCTCTCTTGACGAGAACGGACGCTTTTTATTGTCATCAGCTGAATATTATTCGGCCTTGGGTTCCTCTGCGGCGGGAGCGGCTTCGGCAGCGGGAGCTGCGGCCTTCTTGCGCGAGCGGCGGGTAGTCTTGGCTTTTGCAGCGCCTTTGTCCTTCAGCATGGCTTCGTTGTAGTCAACGAGTTCGATGAAGCAGGTCTTGGCGTTGTCGCCGAGGCGGTTGCCGGTCTTGAGGATGCGGGTGTAACCGCCGGGACGGTCGGCAATCTTCTGAGCCACTTCGTTGAAGAGCTCGGTGACGGCCTCCTTGCTCTGAAGGTGAGCGAAAACGAGGCGGCGGTTGGGGGTGGTGTCTTCCTTGGCGCGGTTGATCAGGGGCTCGGCATAGACGCGGAGTGCCTTGGCTTTGGCGAGCGTGGTGAAGATGCGCTTGTGGAGGATGAGTGAGATGGTCATGTTGGCCAGCAGCGCGTCGCGGTGGGCTTTCTTGCGGCCAAGGTGATTGAATTTTTTATTGTGTCTCATCGGAGTTACTCTTTATCTAATTTGTAAGGTGTTATATCCATTCCGAACGACAGGTTGAGGCTCGTGAGCAGGTCTTCGAGCTCGAAGAGCGACTTTTTGCCGAAGTTGCGGAATTTGAGCAGGTCGGTCTTGTTGAAGACGACGAGCTCGGCGAGGGTTTCGACCTCGGCGCTCTTGAGGCAGTTGAGGGCGCGGACGGAGAGGTCCATGTCGACCAGCTTCGACTTGAGGAGCTGGCGCATGTGGAGCTTTTCTTCGTCGAACACCTCGTTGGTGTCGGCCACCTGAGTCTCCAGAGTGATCTTCTCGTCGGAGAAGAGCATGAAGTGGTGAATCAGGATTTTAGCGGCTTCCTTGAGAGCGTCCTTGGGGAGGATAGAACCGTTGGTGATGATTTCGATAGTAAGTTTGTCGTAGTCGGTCTTTTGGTCTACGCGGAAGTTTTCAACGGTGAACTTGACGTTCTTGATGGGGGTGTAGGTGGAGTCGATTGCGATGGTGTCGATGTCATCGTTGGGGGTGACATTTTCCTCGGCGGGAATCCACGAACGTCCCTTGTTGATTGTCAGGGTAATGTTGAAGCTTGCGCTCTGATCCAAATGACAGATGACAAGGTCGGGGTTCATAACCTCGAACCCGCTGAGAGCCTTGCCGATGTCGCCGGCCTTGAATACATCTTTTCCCGAAACGTTGATGGTAACCTTCTCAAAGTCGGTGTCCTCGACGGTTTGCTTGAGGTCTACCTGCTTGAGGTTAAGGATGATGTTGGTGACATCTTCCTTGACGCCGGGGATGGTATCGAATTCGTGTTTTACTCCGTCAATCTTGATGGAGGAGATGGCATATCCTTCGAGCGAGCTGAGAAGAACGCGGCGGAGGGCGTTGCCCACGGTGATGCCATAGCCGGGCTCCAGGGGTTTGAACTCGAACTTACCGTAGAAGTTGTCAGCTTCAAGCATGAGCACCTTGTCGGGTTTCTGGAATGCTAAAATAGCCATGGATCTGATGTATTTATTGATTATTACTTCGAATAGAGCTCGACGATGAGCTGTTCCTTGATGTTTTCGGGAATGTCCTCACGCTCGGGGAGGTGGAGGAACTTGCCGGCCTTGGTGGCTTCGTCCCATTCAATCCAAGGATATTTGCTGTGGTTGAAACCGGCGAGGGCGTCGGAGATAACCTCAAGCGATTTCGACTTCTCGCGCACACCGATAACCTCGCCGGGGGTAACCTGGTAGGAGGGGATGTTCACGATCTGGCCGTTAACGGTGATGTGGCGGTGGAGAACCAGCTGACGGGCAGCCGCGCGGGTGGGAGCGATGCCGAGACGGTAAACCACATTGTCGAGGCGCGATTCAAGAAGCTGGAGAAGAATCACACCGGTGATACCCTTGAGGCGGGAAGCCTTGGCGAAGAGATTGCGGAACTGCTTCTCGAGCACGCCGTAGGTGTATTTGGCTTTCTGCTTCTCACGGAGCTGTACGCCGTATTCAGAGGTTTTGCGGCGCTTGTTCTGGCCGTGCTGGCCGGGGGGGTAGTTGCGACGCTGGAGCACTTTGTCTTCGCCGAAGATGGGCTCGCCGAACTTGCGGGCGATTTTGGTCTTGGGACCTGTATATCTTGCCATTGTATTTAAGAATCAGTTTTATCCGGAACGGCTCCCGGGAGGCCTTTGTCAAGGTGAGGCGACACGGTCACCGCCTGTCGGTGCGATGCCGGAGTCCGGAAAAGTTAATTGTTAAAGTTTGAAACTAAAAGAGAAAGTAGAGATAACTGATTATTAAACTCTTCTACGCTTGGGAGGACGGCAGCCGTTGTGGGGCAGCGGAGTAACGTCGATGATCTCGACAACTTCGATGCCGGCGCCATGGATTGTGCGGATAGCGGATTCGCGGCCGTTGCCGGGACCTTTCACGTAGGCCTTCACTTTGCGCAGGCCGAGGTCGTAGGCTACTTTGGCGCAATCCTGAGCGGCCATCTGGGCTGCGTAGGGGGTGTTCTTCTTAGAGCCACGGAAGCCCATCTTGCCGGCCGACGACCAGGAGATTACCTGGCCTTCGCTGTTGGCTAAGCACACAATGATATTGTTGAACGAAGAGTGAACGTGGAGCTGGCCTTCAGCGCTGACCTTGACGTTGCGTTTCTTCTGTGCGACTGTCTTTTTTGCCATAATTCGTTATTATTTAGTAGCTTTCTTCTTGTTAGCGACGGTTTTCTTGCGACCTTTGCGGGTGCGGGCGTTGTTCTTGGTCGACTGGCCGCGCACGGGGAGACCGATACGGTGGCGGATGCCGCGGTAGCAGCCGATGTCCATGAGGCGCTTGATGTTGAGCTGGATTTCCGAACGGAGGTCACCTTCAACCTTGTAGTCGGCGCCGATTACTTCACGAACCTTGGCAGCCTGCTCGTCGGTCCAGTCCTGAACCTTGATGTTGGGGTCGATGCCGGCGGTCTCGAGGATTTTTTTGGCGGAGCTGCGACCGATGCCGAAGATGTAGGTCAGGGCGATTTCACCGCGCTTGTTCTGAGGGAGGTCAACTCCCACTATACGTATTGCCATAAATTACTGATATTTTTTCTGCAAAAATAACAAAAATTATCCTTGACGTTGTTTGTACTTGGGGTTTTTCTTGTTAATCACGTAGAGGCGACCCTTGCGACGGACGATTTTCGAGTCCGGGGTGCGTTTTTTCACTGATGCTCTTACTTTCATTGTTTCTCTTAGTTATATAGTTTCGTTTTATTTATAGCGGAATGCAATGCGGCCTTTTGAAAGGTCGTAAGGAGACATTTCGACGCGCACTTTGTCGCCGGGAAGAATCTTGATGTAGTGCATGCGCATCTTTCCGGAGATATGGGCCGTGATTTCGTGTCCGTTTTCGAGTTCGACACGGAACATGGCGTTTGATAGTGCTTCGACGATTGTGCCGTCCTGTTCAATTGCTGTCTGTTTTGCCATACTAACTTTAATTCATTTCGGGTTTTGACTCGAACCGGTTGGGATATGCCTGGTGGATGTAGTCGAAAGTGGTGAGGATGTGGGTTTCGTCGTCATAGAGGGCGAGCGTGTGCTCGTAGTGGGCCGACGGCTTGCGGTCGCGGGTGCGGCAAGTCCATCCGTCCTGCTCGATGACGATGTTGCGCGAGCCGAGATTGATCATAGGCTCGATGCAGATACACATTCCGTTGCGGAGCACGGCGCCTGTACCGCGGCGCCCGTAGTTGGGCACTTCGGGGCTTTCGTGCATCGAACGGCCGATGCCGTGGCCACACATCTCGCGCACCACCGAGTAACCCCGGCGCTCGCAGAAAGTCTGGACGGCGTTGGCGATGTCGCCGACGCGCTTGCCGGGACGGCAGGCGTCGATTCCGACATAAAGGCTTTCGTAAGTGGTCTTGCACAGTTCGAAAGTCTTTGGGTCGATGTCGCCGACGGCATAGGTATATGCCATGTCGCCGTTGTAACCGTTGAGCTCGACTACGGTGTCGATGCCGACTATGTCACCTTCCCGGAGGGCGTAGGCCGAGGGGAAACCGTGGACGACGGTTTCGTTGACCTCGATGCACAGCGTTCCGGGGAAGCCTTCATAACCAAGACAGGCAGGCTTGCCACCATTGTCGTGAATGAATTCACGGGCAATGGTGTCGAGCTTGCGTGTGGTAACGCCGGGCTGGATCCAGCGGGCGACTTCGCCCATGGTGCGCGAGACGAGGTCGGCTGCCTCGCGCATCTTCTGAATTTCTTCCGGAGTCTTGAGATAAATCATTGAGCGATTTCTTTTAGAAGCCTTCTTGGCAATCTTTGTCGGGGATTAATTAGTAGGCGGAACCAGTTGTGCGTCCCTTGATGGTGCCTTCTTTCATCAGGCCGTCGTAGTGGTGCATCTTCAGGTGGCTTTCAACCTGCTGGAGCGTGTCGAGCACGACGCCTACCATAATCAGCAGCGATGTGCCGCCGAAGAACTGGGCGAAGTTCTGCGAGATGCCGAAGAAGCGAGCGAAAGCGGGAAGGATGGCCACGACGCCAAGGAAGATGGAGCCGGGGAGGGTGATGCGCGACATGATTGCGTCGAGATATTCGGCGGTTTTCTTGCCGGGCTTCACGCCGGGGATGAAGGCGTTGTTGCGCTTGAGGTTGTCGGCCATGTCGTTCGGACGAACGGTGATGGCGGTGTAGAAATAGGTGAACGCAACAATCAGGAGGAAGAACACGGCGTTGTACCAGAAGCTGTTGATGTCGGTGAAGGCGTGGAGGAAGCCGCTCTCAGCGCCGCGGAAGCCAGCGAGTGTCATGGGGATGAACATGATGGCCTGGGCGAAGATGATGGGCATGACGCCGGCGGCATTCACCTTGAGGGGAATGTACTGGCGCTGGCCTCCGTACTGGCGGTTGCCCACGATGCGCTTGGCATACTGCACGGGCACTTTGCGGGTGCCCTGCACGAGCAGAACCGCACCAACGGTGACGATGAACAGAAGGACAACTTCAACGATGAACATCACCAGACCGCCCTGGCCGCCGGTGGTTCCCGGCAGACGTGAGTAGAACTCATACCAGAGGGCCTGCGGAAGGCGGGCGATGATACCTACAAGGATGATGAAGGATATGCCGTTGCCGATGCCGCGGTCAGTGATGCGCTCGCCGAGCCAGAGGATGAACATGGCGCCGGCGGCGAGGATGATCGTGAGATATACGACGGTCCAGAATCCGAACACCATGGGGTGGGCGGAGTTGGAGGCGCCGTTGACCTGTACCTGGAGGTTGATGAGGTAGGCCGGAGCCTGGAGCACCAGAATCAACACTGTGAGGTAGCGGGTGTACTGGTTCAGTTTTTGGCGACCGCTCTCACCCTCTCTTTGCATTTTCTGGAAAGAGGGCAGAATCATACCGCAAAGCTGAATGACAATCGATGCCGTGATATAGGGCATGATGCCCAGCGCGAAGATGGACGCCTGGGAGAACGCGCCGCCCGAGAACATGTCGAGCAGCTGCATCAGGCCACTTTTGTTGGTGAAGTTGGCGAGGGCGTCAATGTCGGAGGGCGAAATGCCCGGGAGCACGACGTAGCAGCCCAAGCGGTAGACGAGCACCAGCAAAAGGGTCACGAGGATGCGCTTGCGCAGTTCTTCGATAGTCCAGATGTTTTTGAGGGTGTCGACGAATCTCATTATTTTTCGATTTTTTGAACAGAGCCGCCGGCAGCTTCGATGGCAGCCTGGGCTGCTGCGGAGAATGCGTGGGCTTCTACGGTGAGTGCGCGGGATACTGCGCCGTTAGCAAGAATCTTCACGAGCTGGCGGTTGTTGATGTAGCCGGCTGCGCGGAGTTCTTCAAGACCGACTTTCTCGATGCCCTTGGCCTCGGCGAGGGCCGAGATGAGGTCGAGGTTGATGGCCTTGTACTCCTTGCGGTTGATGTTGTTGAAACCCCATTTGGGGAGACGGCGCTGAAGGGGCATCTGGCCACCCTCGAAGCCAATTTTACGGCTGTAGCCGCTACGCGATTTGGCACCTTTGTGACCGCGGGTCGAAGTGCCGCCCTTGCCAGAGCCAGCGCCACGGCCAACACGGGTGTTGGGGCGGACGGAGCCAGCGGCGGGTTTGATATTGCTTAAGTCCATAGTGATAATCAAAAGTTTATTCGTTGGTCACTTCTACGAGGTGGCGAACTACGTTAACCATACCCATCACGTCGGGGGTGTTTTCCTTAACTACCGAGTGATGCATTTTCTTGAGGCCGAGGGCATCGAGGGTGCGCTTCTGCACTGCGGGGCACTTGATGCGGCTCTTTATCTGGGTGATTTTGATTTTTGCCATTGGTGTTGGATTTTAGCCTTTGAATACTTGTTCTACCGACACGCCGCGGTTCTGGGCCACCTGGGCGGGCGAGCGCATCTCGCCGAGGGCGGCGATGGTGGCTTTCACGAGGTTGTGGGGGTTGGACGAGCCCTTGCTCTTTGCAAGCACGTCGGTGATGCCCACGCTCTCAAGCACGGCACGCATTGCACCGCCGGCCTTCACACCAGTACCGTGCGAAGCGGGCTTGAGGATGATGCGCGAGCCGCCGAACTTGGCGAGCTGTTCGTGGGGGATGGTGCCTTTGTGCACGGGAACCTTGATGAGGTTCTTCTTGGCAGCTTCCACGCCTTTGGCGATGGCGGCCTGTACTTCATTGGCTTTGCCGAGGCCCCAGCCTACGATACCGTCCTCGTTGCCTACTACAACGATTGCGGCGAAGGTGAAGGTGCGGCCACCTTTGGTAACTTTGGTTACGCGGTTAATGGCGACCAGACGATCCTTGAGTTCGAGGTCGTTGGTTGATTTTACGCGGTTGTTCTTATTAGCCATAACGATTATCAGAATTTAAGGCCGCCTTTGCGGGCAGCGTCGGCGAGTGATTTAACGCGACCGTGGAAAAGATAACCGTTACGGTCGAAAACTACTTCGGTGATACCGGCCTCGAGAGCTTTCTTGGCGATGTTTTCGCCAACGACGGCAGCGATTTCAGTCTTGGTGCCTTCGGCGATACCCTTTGACGAGGTCGATACGAGGGTCTTGCCGGCAAGGTCGTCGACGAGCTGAACGTAGATCTGCTTGTTGGAGCGGAAAACAGTCATGCGGGGACGAGCAGCGGTGCCGGAGATGCGGCCGCGGATACGGGCCTTGATTTTGTTTCTTCTGTCTATCTTGGAAATCATGATGGTGTCAATTTATTTATTTGGCACCGGCAGTTTTGCCGGACTTACGGCGAATAACTTCGCCAACAAACTTGATACCTTTGCCCTTGTAGGGTTCGGGCTTGCGCAGGGAACGAATCTTGGCGCATACCTGGCCGAGGAGCTGCTTGTCGTCGGAGGTGAGGATGATGAGCGGGTTTTTGTTACGCTCTGACTTGGCCTCAACCTTGACTTCGGGGGGAAGCTTGATATATATTGCGTGCGAGAAACCGAGGGAGAGCTCGAGCACCTGGCCCGTAGCTGCGGCACGGTAGCCGACGCCAACTAATTCCATTTCTTTCTTGTAGCCTTCCGAGACGCCGACAACCATGTTGTGGATAAGGGCGCGGTAGAGACCGTGCTGGGCGCGGTGCTCGCGTTCGTCGCTGGGACGGGTTACGTAAACGTGACCGTCCTTCACTTCAACGTTGATGTCGGGATTTACTTTTTGCTCGAGGCTGCCGTTTTTGCCTTTTACGGTTACTACGTGGTCTTTAACCTCGACCGTAACGCCGGCAGGGATTGCGATGGGAGCTTTACCTATACGTGACATTTGCTTGGTGGATTAAAGATTAGTAAACGTAGCAGAGAACTTCGCCGCCTACTTTAAGTTCGGCAGCTTTTTTGTTTGTCATCACACCGCGGGAGGTGGAGAGGATGGCGATGCCGAGGCCGTTGAGGACGCGGGGCATGTCCTTGTAGCCCGTGTACTGGCGGAGACCCGGACGCGAAACGCGGCGGAGACCCTTGATGGCGTTGACGCGGTCAACGGGATCGTACTTGAGGGCGATTTTGATGGTGCCGGCAGGGTTTTCGCCTTCGATGAACTTGTAGTTCAGGATGTAGCCCTGCTCGAAGAGAATCTTAGTGATTTCTTTTTTCAAGTTTGAGGCGGGAATCTCGACAACGCGGTGGTTGGCCTTGATAGCGTTCCTCAATCTTGTAAGGTAATCTGCTATGGGATCTGTCATTGTTATTGGTTGTTTAAATTGATTGGGAATTGGTTCCCAACAATATTTAATGCTCTTGTGTTTATAAAGAAAAAAGGGAGGGAGCCGACCTTTTCGCTTGAGAAGAAGGTGGGAAGGGAGTGCCGGCCCCCGGATTTTGCATGAATGCTTCGGGTATAAGCGTTAACGACGTGCTTACCAGGAAGCTTTCTTGACACCGGGTATCAGGCCGGCGGAAGCCATCTCGCGGAACTGGATGCGGCTGATGCCGAATTCACGCATGTAGCCTTTGGGGCGGCCGGTGATGGAGCAGCGGTTGTGCATGCGCACGCGGGAAGCGTTCTTGGGGAACTTCTGGAGCTCCTGGTATGCCTCGTAGTCGCCCTGGGCCTTGAGAGCGGCCTTGCGCTCAGCGAACTTGGCGACGAGTTTGGCGCGCTTCACCTCGCGGGCCTTCATTGATTCTTTAGCCATATTACTTCTTTTCGTTTTTGAAGGGGAGACCGAAAGCCTTGAGCAGAGCGTAGCCTTCCTCGTCAGAGTTGGCCGAGGTCACGAAGGTGATGTTCATGCCCATGAGCTTGTTGATATTGTCGATGTTGATCTCGGGGAAGATAATCTGCTCGGTGATGCCGAGGGTGTAGTTGCCGCGGCCGTCGAGCTTGCCCTGGATGCCCTTGAAGTCACGGATACGGGGCAGAGCCACGCGGATGAGACGTTCGAGGAATTCGTACATGCGCTCGCGGCGGAGGGTGACGCGGACGCCGATGGGCATTTTCTTACGCACCTTGAAGTTCGAGATGTCCTTGCGCGACAAGGTGGGAACGGCCTTCTGACCGGTGATTGCGGTGAGCTCATTGATGGCGATGTCGATGAGCTTCTTGTCCTGGGTTGCTTCGCCGATGCCTTGGTTGATGACGATTTTCTCCAGGCGGGGCACCTGCATCACGGTTGTGTAGCCGAATTCCTTGGTCAGGGCGGGCACGATGCGGTCCTTATAGTCTTTGCTGAGTGTAGTTTCCATTATTTGATCTCCTGTCCTGATTTTTTAGCGATACGAACACACTTGCCGTTTTCGCGGCGGAGGGCGATGCGTGTGGGCTTGCCGCTCTTGGGATCGATAAGGCTGAGGTTGGAAATGTGGATGGGTGCTTCTTTCTTGATGAGGCCGCCCTGGGGATATTTGGCTGAGGGCTTGGTGGCCTTGGTGACGATGTTGGCACCCTCTACGATGGCACGGCACTTTGCACGGTCGACGGAGAGAACGCGGCCTTTGTGGCCTCGGTCGTCGCCACTGAGCACGTAAACCATGTCACCCTTTTTGATATGTAGCTTGATCATTGTGGTTGAGTTAGCTTGTTTGAGTGGATAGTGTTACTTAGAGTACTTCGGGGGCGAGCGAGACAATCTTCATGTTCGAGGCGCGGAGTTCGCGTGCCACGGGGCCGAAGATACGGGTGCCGCGGAGTTCGCCGGCATTGTTGAGCAGCACACAGGCGTTGTCGTCGAAGCGGATGTAGGAACCGTCCTGACGGCGGATTTCCTTCTTGGTGCGGACGACGATGGCCTTCGATACAGTGCCTTTCTTAACGTCGGAGCTGGGAATAACGCTTTTAACCGACACGACGATGATATCGCCGACGGAAGCGTAGCGACGGCCGGTGCCGCCGAGGACATGGATGCACAGGGCTTCCTTGGCGCCGCTGTTGTCGGCTACGGTCAAACGGGATTCAGTCTGTATCATGTTTACTTAACTTTTTCGATGATTTCTACTAAGCGCCATCTTTTGGTCTTGCTCAGGGGGCGGGTTTCCATGAGGCGTACGGTATCGCCGACGCTGCATTCGTTGTTTTCGTCGTGAGCGTGGTATTTCTTGGACTTGTTGACGAATTTGCCGTAGATAGGATGTTTTTCCTTCCAGCGGATGGTGACGGTGATAGTCTTGTCGCCCTTGTTGCTCGACACAACCCCGATGCGCTCTTTACGTAAGTTTCTCTTTTCCATGATTAGGTGAGGGGGTTATTGGTTTTTAAGTTCGCGCTGACGCAACTCGGTCTTGACACGTGCGATCATGCGGCGGTCGGCGGTAATCTTAGCGGGGTTGTCCAGGGGCGAAACGGCGTGGTTGACCTTGAGCTGGAGATATTCCTTCTCCATCTGGGCCAGACGCTCGCGCAGGTCGGCGGTGCTAAGTTCTTTGATTTCTTCTTTTTTCATAATCGTTTACACGTTTTGAGTGGGGTCATAGTCGCGGCGGACGATGAACTTGGTGGTCACGGGGAGCTTCTGGGCGGCGAGGCGCAGGGCTTCCTTGGCCACTTCGAAGGGAACGCCTTCCACTTCGAGGATGATGCGGCCGGGGGTTACGGGAGCGACGAAGCCTTCGGGCGAACCTTTACCTTTACCCATGCGGACTTCGGCAGGCTTCTTGGTGATGGGCTTGTCCGGGAAGATGCGGATCCAGATTTGGCCCTGACGTTGCATATAGCGGGTCACCGCGATACGAGCGGCTTCGATCTGGCGGCCGGTGATCCATTTGGATTCGAGGGTCTTGATGCCGAACGAGCCGAAGGCCAGCTGGTTGCCGCGTTGGGCTTCGCCCTTCATGCGGCCTTTCTGCTGGCGGCGGAATTTGGTTTTCTTAGGTGCTAACATTGTTGTTTAGGCAGGGGTTGAGGTTTAACGATTGTTTTTGGCACCGCGACGGAAACCACCGCGACGGGGAGCGCCTGCTGATGCGGGACGGCCTTCCTTCTGGGTGGCGGTGAAGTTGGGGGCGAGGTCGCGTTTTCCGTACACTTCGCCACGGCAAATCCATACTTTCACACCGAGAACACCAACTTTGGTGTGGGCCTCGACGAGAGCGTAGTCGATGTCGGCGCGGAGAGTGTGCAGGGGAGTGCGGCCTTCCTTGAACATTTCGCTGCGGGCGATTTCAGCGCCGTTGAGACGGCCGGAAATCTGAATCTTGATGCCTTCGGCACCGGCGCGCATGGTCGAGGCGATGGCCATCTTCACGGCGCGGCGGTAGGCTACCTTGCCTTCTACCTGGCGGGCGATGGTCGAAGCCACGATCTGGGCGTCGAGCTCGGGGCGCTTAACCTCGTGAACGTTGATTTGAACGTCCTTGTCGGTGATTTTGGAGAGCTCCTTCTTGAGGGCTTCCACGTCTTTGCCGCCTTGGCCGATGATGAGACCCGGACGCGAGGTGCATACGGTGATGGTGATCATCTTCAAGGTGCGTTCGATCACTACGCGCGATACACTGCACTTTGCGAGGCGGACGTTAAGATATTCGCGGAGTTTGTAATCTTCGAGGATGTTGGCGGGGTATTTGCCTTTTTCGCTCCAGTTGGAGTCCCAGCCACGGATAACACCCAGACGATTGCTGATAGGATTAACTTTCTGTCCCATAATTGTTATGCCTCGTGGTTTTTGCTGTTATCAATAGTGTCAACGATGATGGTGACGTGGTTTGAACGCTTGCGGATGCGGTAGCCGCGGCCCTGGGGGGCGGGGCGGAGACGCTTGAGCATGGGGGCGCAGTTCACGTAGATGGTGCTAACGTAGAGCTCGCCGCTCTCGGCCTTGCGTTCGTTTTTTTCTTCCCAGTTGGCAACGGCGCTGCGCAGGAGTTTTTCCACGCGGGCGGCCGCTTCTTTATTGGAGAACTTGAGGATGCCGAGTGCGCGGAACACTTCTTTACCGCGGATCATGTCGGCAACCAGGCGCATTTTGCGGGGGGAGGTGGGGATGTTGAGAAGCTTTGCGAAAGCGATGCTCTTCTGCTCCTCTTTGCGCTTGTCGGCTGATAATCTTTTTCTTACACCCATTTTATTGTTTCTTTTTTTATTCGAAATGTGTTAACTGGGCCCTGGATTATTTTTTCTTATTGCCGGCGTGACCGCGGAAGGTACGGGTGGGAGCGAACTCGCCGAGTTTGTGACCTACCATGTTTTCGGTTACGTATACGGGAATAAACTTGTTACCATTGTGAACTGCGAAAGTGTGGCCAACGAATTCGGGGGCAATCATCGAAGCGCGGCTCCAGGTCTTGATCACGCTGGATTTGCCGGATGCATTCATCGCCTCGACCTTCTTTTCGAGTTTGACGCTGATAAAGGGTCCTTTTTTAAGTGAACGACTCATAATTACTTTGATTTATCAGATTACTTCTTACGTCTTTCGATGATGTACTTCGACGAATGCTTTTTGGGAGCGCGAGTCTTGAGGCCCTTCGAGTAGAGACCCTTGCGCGAGCGGGGATGTCCGCCGGATGCACGGCCTTCACCACCACCCATGGGGTGATCGACAGGGTTCATGACTACGCCGCGGTTGCGGGGACGGCGGCCAAGCCAGCGCGAGCGGCCGGCCTTGCCCGACGACTCGAGCGAGTGTTCGCTGTTGCCGACAACGCCGATGGTGGCCTTGCAGGTTGCGAGCACTTTGCGGGTTTCGCCTGAAGGTAATTTGATAATCGCGTAATTTCCCTCACGGGATACGAGCTGGGCGAAGGTGCCGGCCGAACGGGCCATGAAGGCGCCCTGGCCCGGACGGAGCTCGATGGCGTGGATCAGCGTGCCGACGGGGATGGCGCTCAGGGGAAGAGCGTTGCCGATTTCGGGAGCTGCGTCGGGACCGCTGACTACGGTCTGGCCGACTTCGAGTCCGTTGGGTGCAATGATGTAGGCTTTTGCGCCGTCTACGTAGTAAAGGAGGGCGATGCGGGCCGAACGGTTAGGATCGTACTCGATTGCTTTTACTACGGCAGGTACTCCATCTTTGGTTCTCTTGAAGTCGATGATGCGGTAGTTGCGCTTGTGGCCGCCGCCCATGTAGCGGTTGGTCAGATGGCCTTCGGCGTTACGGCCGCCGGTGGAACGCTTTCCACCGATAAGAGATTTCTCTGGTGCATTAGCAGTGGAGGTGCGCACGATTGTCTCGCCGCCGACTTTAACGGCCTCGGTGCGCTTGAATACACCAATAACTTTGTGACGTTGGCCCGGAGTAGTGGGCTTGAATTTTTTTACTGCCATTTTTTATCAGATGTTGCTAAAAAAGTCGATTGATTCGCCTTCGGCAACCGAAACCAGGGCTTTCTTCCACTGGGCGGTCTTGCCGCGGAGGAGACCGCTCTTGGTCCAGCGCGACTTGTTCTTGGCGCGCATGACGGCGGTGTTCACTCGCACCACTTTAACGCCGTAAAGGGACTCGACCAATTCCTTGATCTGTCCTTTGCCGGCATCGGGAGAAACTGCGAAGGTGTAGACATTGAGCTTTTCAGTCAGTCTCGTTGCCTTTTCGGTGAGGATGGGTTTGATTGAGATTTCCATTGTCTTGTTTCCTCCTGCGTGATTAGAGTTTGTTTACGACTTCAAGGCCACCCTCGGTGAGGACGATGGCATTGTTGTCCATGATTACGTACGTATTGAGGTCGGACGCATTGGCAAGCTTTGCGTTCGGCACATTACGGACTGACAAATATACGGAGTTTTCCTTAGATGACAAAACCAGGAGAACCTTTTTGCCGTCGATTTTCAAATCTTTTGCAAATTTTATGAATTCTTTGGTTTTGGGGGTCTCGAAAGTGAAGTTTTCAACCACAACAATCTGGCCTGCTGCTGCCTTGGCCGAGAGGGCCGAGCGGCGGGCGAGAGCCTTGAGTTTCTGGTTGAGCTTGAAGCGGTAGTCGCGGGGACGGGGACCGAAAACACGGCCGCCGCCTACGAGTACGGGCGAGTTGATGTCGCCGATACGGCTGCCGCCGCCGCCTTTCTGCTTGTGCAGCTTGCGGGTCGAACCGCTCACTTCCGAGCGTTCCTTGGACTTGTGGGTGCCCTGACGGTGGTTGGCCAGGTATTGCTTAACGTCGAGATAGATGGCGTGCTCGTTGGGCTCGATACCGAACACCTCGTCGTTGAGGACTGCCTTGCGGCCAGTGTCCTTGCCTTCTTTAGTTAAAATTGCGACTTCCATGTTATTTCTCAATTAAGACGATTGAACCTTTGCTACCGGGGATAGAACCCTTAATCATTAACACGTTGTGTTCGGGGATGACCTTCACTACCTGAAGGTTCTGGATGGTCACGCGCTTGTTGCCCATCTGGCCGGCCATGCGCATGCCCTTGAACACCTTTGCGGGATACGAGCACGCACCGATCGAACCGGGAGCGCGCAGGCGGTTGTGCTGACCGTGGGTCGACTGGCCTACGCCGCCGAAGCCGTGACGCTTCACAACGCCCTGGTAGCCCTTACCTTTCGAGGTACCGATGATGTCGACGAAGTCGGATTCGGAGAACATATCGACGGTGATGGTGTCACCGAGCTTGTATTCCCCGCCAAATCCTTTGAACTCGGCCAAGTGGCGCTTGGGAGCAACACCTGCTTTGGCAAAGTGGCCGATTTCGGGCTTGGTCAGATGCTTTTCCTTGGCATCCTGGAAGCCGAGCTGGAGGGCGTCATAGCCATCGGTCTCGACAGTCTTCACCTGGGTTACTTCGCAAGGACCTACTTCGATAACAGTGCACGGCACGTTCTTGCCGTCGGCACTGAAAACGGATGTCATTCCGATTTTTTTTCCAATTAATCCTGGCATTTCTTTAATTATTTGATTGGTTGGTTTGGGGTCTTCTTTGTTGAAAAGATTAAGGAGAGAGAAGAATGAGATTTATGGTCGGGGCATCAGACCTTGATTTCCACTTCCACGCCGCTGGGAAGCTCGAGCTTCATGAGGGCGTCGACTGTCTTGGCGGTCGAGTTGTAGATATCGATCAGACGCTTGAACGACGAAAGCTGGAACTGCTCGCGCGACTTCTTGTTGACGAAGGTCGAGCGGTTGACAGTGAAGATGCGCTTGTGGGTGGGCAGGGGGATGGGACCGCTGATTACCGCGCCGGTGGCCTTCACAGTCTTCACGATCTTCTCGGCGCTCTTGTCGACGAGGTTGTGATCGTAAGATTTGAGTTTGATACGGATTTTCTGGCTCATATATTTGTTTGTTTTATTGTTTACTTAAGCAGGTCTACGCGGCCCTGGCATTCGGTGAGCACAGCCTTGGCGATGGTGTTGGACACCTCGGCGTAGTGCGAGAACGACATGGTCGAAGTTGCGCGACCGGAAGTAATGGTGCGGAGGGCGGTAACATAGCCGAACATTTCGGCCAGCGGAGCCTTGGCCTTCACCACGCGGGCACCCGAGCGGGAAGTTTCCATGCCTTCTACCTGACCGCGGCGCTTGTTGAGGTCAGAGATCACATCACCCATCGATTCCTCGGGGGTAACGACTTCGATCTTCATGATGGGTTCCATCAGCACGGGACCGGCCTGTTCGCAAGCCTTCTTGAAGGCCTGGATGGCGCAGAGCTCGAACGACAGCTGGTCAGAGTCGACCGGGTGGAACGAACCGTCGATTACGGTCACCTTGAGCTGCTCGACGGGATAGCCGGCGAGAACGCCGTTCTTCATGGCGTTGGTGAAGCCCTTCTGGATAGCGGGGATGTATTCCTTGGGGATGTTGCCGCCCTTAACCTCGTCAACAAACTGGAGGTTGCCGTCGAAGCCTTCGTCAACGGGCTCAACGCGCACGATGATGTCGGCGAACTTACCGCGGCCACCGGTCTGCTTCTTGAACACTTCGCGGAGCTGAACGGGCTTGGTGATGGCTTCCTTGTAGGTAACCTGGGGACGGCCCTGGTTGCACTCAACCTTGAATTCGCGCTTCAGACGGTCGATGATGATGTCAAGGTGAAGCTCGCCCATGCCCGAGATAACGGTCTGGCCGGTTTCCTCGTTGGTTGCGACACGGAAGGTGGGGTCTTCCTCGGCGAGCTTCTGCAGGCCGACGCCGAGCTTGTCAAGATCCTTCTGGGTCTTGGGCTCAACGGCGATACCGATAACGGGTTCGGGGAAGTCCATGGCTTCGAGCACGATGGGAGCCTCTTCGGCACAAAGGGTGTCACCGGTGCGGATGTCCTTGAAGCCAACGCCTGCGCCGATATCGCCGCAGCCGATACGCTCCATGGGGTTCTGCTTGTTGGAGTGCATCTGGAAAAGACGCGAGATACGTTCCTTCTTGCCGGAACGCGAGTTGAGCACATACGAGCCAGAGTCGATGTTGCCCGAGTATACGCGGAAGAAGCACAGACGGCCTACATAGGGGTCGGTGGCAATCTTGAACGCGAGGGCACACATGGGAGCGTCGGCCGACGGCTCGCGGCTTTCAACCTGGTCGGGATCGTCAACGGCATGACCTTCAACCGCACCGGCGTCGGTGGGGCTGGGAAGGTATGCGCAGACTGCGTCGAGCAGGCACTGAACGCCTTTGTTCTTGAACGACGAACCGAGAATCATGGGAACGATGTCCATGCTCAGGGTAGCCTTGCGCAGTGCGCGCTTGGTCTCCTCGATGGTGATGGTCGAGGGATCGTCGAAGTATTTGGTCATGAGATCATCGTCATATTCGGCGATTTTCTCAAGCATCTTGTCGCGCCACTCCTCGGCCTCGTCCTGGAGGTTTGCGGGGATTTCCTCGACGGTATAGTCAGCGCCCATACTCTCGTCATGCCAGAAGATAGCCTTCATGGTGATGAGGTCAACAACGCCCTTGAATGTCTCCTCGGCGCCGATGGGAATCTGGATGGGGCAGGGATTTGCACCGAGCACATCCTTGAGCTGGCGCACCACTTCAAAGAAGTTGGCACCCGAGCGGTCCATCTTGTTCACATAGCCGATACGGGGAACATTGTACTTGTCGGCCTGGCGCCATACAGTCTCAGACTGGGGCTCCACACCGCCTACGGCGCAGAATGTTGCCACAGCGCCGTCAAGCACACGGAGCGAACGTTCCACCTCGACGGTGAAGTCCACGTGTCCCGGAGTGTCAATCAGGTTGATTTTGTACTTGTCGTTGTTGTACTTCCAGAAAGTGGTGGTGGCTGCGGAGGTGATTGTGATACCGCGCTCCTGCTCCTGTTCCATCCAGTCCATGGTGGCGGCGCCGTCATGCACCTCACCGATCTTGTGGGTCAGGCCGGTATAGAAAAGGATACGCTCCGAAGTGGTGGTCTTACCGGCATCGATGTGGGCCATGATACCGATATTGCGCGTATATTTAAGTTGTTCGTCAGATTTAGCCATTTTGCTTTTGTCTTATCGGATGAAAAATTAGAAGCGGAAGTGAGCGAACGCACGGTTGGCCTCAGCCATCTTGTGCATGTCCTCTTTGCGCTTGAAAGCGCCGCCCTGATTGTTGAAGGCGTCGACGATTTCAGCGGCCAGCTTGTCGGCCATCGTCTTGCCGCCGCGCTTGCGGGCGTAGATGATCAGATTTTTCATCGATATAGATTCCTTGCGGTCCGGACGGATTTCAGTCGGAACCTGGAAGGTGGCACCGCCGACGCGGCGCGACTTAACTTCCACCTGGGGAGTCACATTTTCGAGAGCTTTTTTCCAGATTTCGAGGGCGGTAAGCTCTTCGTTGGGCAGTTTCGACTTCACAGTCTCCAGAGCCGAGTAGAAGATGGTGAAAGCGGTGTTCTTCTTGCCGTCATACATCAGGTGGTTGACGAATTTGGTCACACGCACTTCGCCGAAAACGGGATCCGGAAGGATCACACGCTTTTTAGGTTTGGCCTTTCTCATTGTAGGTTTTTACCGAATTGTGTTTTTGATTGCTTGGTTGCTTGCGTCGGGGACTTCAGCCTTTAATAGTTGCTCGGGGAATGTTCGCGGTGGCGGACTCTTCCGCCGTGCAGGCTTACTCAACCGTTATGTCAGCTTTTCAAGATTTCAAAAACGAGTTTAAAACTTTTTGTTGTGAATTAATCTCGCGGTGCTTTCAGATTTTACTTCACCTTCGGGCTTGATTGCTCAAAGATTACTTCTTGGCTGCACCGGCCTTAGGACGCTTGGCTCCGTATTTCGAGCGACGCTGAGTGCGGTCCTTCACACCCGATGTGTCCAGTGTGCCGCGCACGATGTGATAACGTACGCCGGGGAGGTCTTTCACACGACCGCCACGCACAAGCACAATCGAGTGCTCCTGAAGGTTGTGACCCTCGCCGGGGATGTAGGAGTTGACCTCCTTGCCGTTGGTGAGGCGCACACGCGCAACTTTACGCATAGCCGAATTAGGCTTTTTGGGAGTGGTGGTGTACACACGGACACACACGCCGCGACGCTGCGGGCAGGAGTCGAGTGCAGGCGACTTACTCTTGTCGACCAGAGCCACACGTCCTTTTCTTACTAATTGCTGAATAGTAGGCATCTTAGTTTTTTGGTTTGGTTCTTTAGTTTCTTATCTCTGTTGATACTTTGTTTTCATGTCCAAAAAGCGCCCGACCGCACACCGAACACCCTAACCCACAAAGGATTACAGCCATTCAAGGGACGGAC
>Ga0224483_100134_pt1 | contig 19408 bp, 19 predicted proteins | sample hydfratestSal1_FD_181453 | JGI IMG/M metagenome (GOLD analysis project Ga0224483, IMG submission 181453) | Metatranscriptome of mouse feces microbial communities from Columbus University, Ohio, United States - Sal1 (Metagenome Metatranscriptome) ... | reverse complement strand
TATTAAACGATAAAACAATCTCACAGAAATGGCACAATGGTTTGAGACTAAGGTCCGCTATGATAAGACAATGGATAATGGCTCCATTAAGAAAGTAACTGAGGCATATATGGTTGATGCACTCTCATTTACAGAGGCAGAGGCCCGTATATCGGAAGAAATCGCTCATTTTACCAGCGATTACTCCATCTCGGCGGTGAAGCGTACAAAAATAGCTGAAATTTTCCGTGAAAAGATGGGCGACAAATGGTATCTGGTAAAGGTCGCGTTCATTACTCTCGATGAGAAAACAGCTGTTGAGAAGAAATCAATTTCCCAGATACTTGTGTCGGCTGATAATTTCAAGGAAGCATACGATAATTTCATGGATGGCATGAAGGGCACTATGGCTGACTTTGAAATCAACACCATCCAGGAAACTCTGATTATGGATGTTTATGACGCTGATTTGGGCGGTGAGGATAAAAAAGAAGCTTAATTCCTGAAAATGTCAGTCAAAGAGAATCTACGGCAAGTGCGTGGTTCCATACCGGAAGGTGTGGAACTTGTGGCTGTGTCAAAGTTTCATCCTGTGGAAGCTCTGCAGGAGGCTTATGACGAGGGACAACGTGTGTTCGGCGAGAGTCGCGCCAATGAACTTGTGGCTAAAGCCAAGGTGATGCCGGTGGATGTGAAATGGCATTTCATCGGTCATCTGCAGACCAACAAGGTGCGTCAGATTCTTCCTTACGTTTCCCTGGTCCATAGTGTGGATTCTGAGAAACTTCTACGTCTGATTGACAGCGAATCAGTGAGAGCCGGGAAGGTTACCGATGTGCTGCTGCAGTTGCATGTAGCCAAGGAGGAGACAAAGTTTGGTTTTGCTCCCGAGGAGCTCACAGAGCTTTCTGCCACGGGAATTTTTTCGGAGCTTACAGGTGTAAATGTCATCGGCGTCATGGGGATGGCGTCAAATGTTGATGATGAAAACCGCATACGGGATGATTTCAGAGAAATCCGCAGGACGTTTGACTCGTTGGGCGCTTCGGCATTTGACGGGAAAGATGATTTCCGGGTGGTGAGCATGGGGATGAGTCACGACTGGCATATAGCCGTGGAGGAAGGTGGCAACATGATACGTATCGGTACAAGTATATTTGGAGAGCGGGAGTATTAGCCGGTCTCTATCACGTAATAATAATCATTTATGAGAAAAATAGCCATAGCGACAGGTACACGCGCCGACTGGGGGCTACTCAGCGGCATAGCTAAAGCACTTGATGCACGGGATGACTGCGAGGTGGTGGTCCTGGCTACCAACATGCATCTTTCTCCCCGCTATGGTGATACTATAAATGAGATTACATCCGATGGCTTTTGTCCTGAGAGGGTAGCAATAAGCGATACTACCGATAGCCCTTCAGGTACAGTCAAGGCTATGGCTGAGTGCATGGCAGGGATGGCGGAGGCTCTTGACAGGGTGAGACCTGACCTGCTTGTGATTTTGGGCGACCGTTTTGAGATGCTTGCCACAGCATCGGCCGCACTTATGATGCGTGTGCCGATAGTGCATATTGCCGGTGGTGAGATTTCGGAAGGCGCGATTGATGATTCAATCCGACATGCCATAACCAAGATGTCGGCACTTCATCTTACTGCTACCGAACCTTATCGCCGCAGAGTGATTGCTATGGGTGAGGAGCCGGAGAGGGTAGTGAATACCGGTGCTATCGGTGTCTATAATATCATGCAGGAGCCGCTGATGAGCCGAGAGGAACTGCAGGCATCAATCGGGTTTGAATTGCCTGAGGGTTCATTGCTTGTGACCTATCATCCCGCCACTCTCGATGACGGTGATGTGGCTTCGAGATGCAAGGCTCTGCTGGAGGCTCTCGATGAGTTCCCGGACTCAAATGTAGTGATTACTTATCCCAACAATGATGCCAGGGGTCGAGTGATAATTGACCTTATAGAGGAGTACGGTTCAGCCCGCAAGGAGCGTGTTAAGGTGATTCCCTCTCTCGGGAAATGCCGTTATCTCTCGGCGCTTAGATATGTCAGCGCCGTTGTGGGAAATTCCTCAAGTGGAATAGTAGAGGTGCCATCCATGAAAATCCCTACCGTTGACATTGGTATGCGTCAGCGAGGCAGACTGTGTGGCGACAGCGTGATTCATTGTGGCGATTCGGCCGATGAAATCTCTGCAGCTATAAGATTTGCGCTCAGTGAGGATGGGAAACGCCTCGCCGCAGAGAGCGAGAATCCTTATTATCAGCCCGACACTCTCGGCAAGATTGTGAGGGCTATTGCTGAAACACCGTTGGAAACCCTTCACTCCAAGAAATTCTATGACAGATAATACCACATTATATATAATACCGGCCCGTGGCGGCAGCAAAGGAATACCGCGTAAGAATATAAAGGAATTGTGCGGTCGTCCATTGATACATTATTCCATCGATGTGGCGCGTAAGCTTGCCGATGATGCACATGTGCTCGTGTCGACTGACGATGATGAGATTCGTGAGGTGACCGAAAAGACCGGTCTGAAGGTTAACTATCGGCGCCCTGATTCTCTTGGAGGTGACAAGGTAGGCTCCCGTGAGGTCATTCTCGATGCCATGGATTATGCCGATAGAGAGGGAATCGAGTATGATAAGGTCGTGTTGCTGCAACCTACTTCGCCGATGAGGTCGGTAGATGATGTGAAAGGTTGTCTCGCGCTCTATAAGCCGGGTGTGGATATGGTGGTGTCGGTGACGGAAGCTTCATGCAATCCGTACTATGATTGCTTTGAGACCGGTGCCGATGGTGCGTTGCATGTGTCGAAGGGTGATGGGAAATATACCCGCCGACAGGATGTGCCAAAGGCGTGGCAATACAACGGTGCCGTTTATGTGATAAATCCAGAGTCGCTCCGACGCATGGGACTGGGGGAATTTCCAGTGCGGATACCTTATAAGATGCCGCGCTCACGCTCTATGGACCTTGATACGCCGCTCGATTGGCAAATTGTCGAATTATTGATGAGTCAAAAAACGAAATAAGAGTATGGACAGGCATCTTATCAATGAGGATGCATCGCTATTGGATGCATTGGCACGTCTGAACGCATTGTCGGGTCAGGTAATGACTCTGCTTGTGATTGACGGAGATGGTGTGATGAGAGGTACACTTACAGATGGTGATGTGCGCCGGGCATTGCTGCGTGGGGTGGCGCTTGACTCGCCGGTGACTGATGCCGTGCACCGTGAATTCCGTTTCCTGCGTGAAGGGGAACCTGAAGTGGGTGCTCTCAGGGAAATCCGCAAGCAGGGCATAAGGCTTATACCCGTTCTTGATGCCGACGGTAAGGTGAAACGGATTATTGACACACGTGTCACCCGCACCATACTTCCGGTCAGTGCTATTCTAATGGCGGGAGGCAAGGGTGAACGTTTGCGCCCCATGACTCTTACCACTCCCAAGCCTCTCCTTAAAGTTGGTGAGAAGGCTATAATTGATTATAATATTGAAGCTCTTGCCGGAGTAGGGGTGGAGGATGTATCGGTGACTGTCAATTATCTTGCCGAGCAACTGGAGTCACATTTCTCCACACCTGTGGCAGGGGTGAAAGTGAAATGTGTGCGCGAGACCAAACCCTTAGGCACTATAGGTTCGGCCGCTTTGGTTGAGCTCCCCGAGGAGGGGGCGACAATAGTGATGAACTCCGACCTGCTTACCACTATATCCTTTGAGGATATGTATCTCAGGCATACGGAGGAGGGGGCTGACGTGACTATTGCAGCGGTGCCCTACAATGTATCGGTGCCTTACGCGATTCTCGAGACTGAGGGCTCGTCGGTGAAAAGCCTTGAGGAGAAGCCATCGTATTCCTACTATGCCAACGCCGGAATCTATATATTTTCCAACCGGCTTCTGCGCAGTCTCCCGAGCGACGAGCGTACAGATGCCACTGACCTGATAGAAAATGCCATTGCCGCAGGCAAGCGTGTGACATATTTCCCAATCAACGGCACATGGATTGATATAGGGTCGCCTGCCGACTTCCGCCATGCGCAGGAACTGATGAGGCATATACGGCAGACTCAGGAAAATTGACGGTTCAATCCCCCTTTTTATGAATTGACAATTGACAAATCGGGGAAATAAGTTGTTAATAAATATAAGCGCGGCATAGATGCCAGAAAGTAGCGGCACTATCCGTTATGATAAAGAATAAAATATAATCATCAAAAATAAATTCAGTCATGGCTGATTCCAACTTCATAGACTATGTAAAGGTGCTATGCCGTTCGGGCAAAGGTGGCGCCGGGTCAAGACATTTTTATCGTGCGAAATATATCCCTAAAGGTGGTCCTGACGGTGGAGACGGAGGTCGTGGCGGTCATATAATCCTCAAAGGCAACAGCCACATGTGGACTCTGCTCCCCCTGCGCTACCGTCGCCATATATTTGCCGGCAACGGTCAGAGCGGTTCAGGCGGAAGGTCGTTTGGCAAGGATGGTGAGGATGTGATAGTGGAAGTTCCCTGCGGCACTGTGGTATTTGATGCCGAGACAGGAGAATTTCTCTGCGAAGTCACTTACGATGGCGAGGAGGTGAAGCTTCTTCGTGGCGGCCGAGGCGGTCTGGGTAACTGGCATTTCAAAAGTGCCACCAACCGTACGCCACGCTACGCTCAGCCCGGAGAACCTGCCATTGAGAAAAGTATTATCATGGAGTTGAAGCTTCTTGCCGATGTGGGTCTTGTCGGTTTTCCTAATGCCGGGAAGTCTACACTTCTGTCGGCCATTTCAGCCGCGCGTCCGAAGATAGCCGACTATCCTTTTACCACTATGGAGCCTCAGCTGGGCATTGTGTCATATCGTGGTGACAAGTCATTTGTCATGGCGGATATCCCGGGTATCATAGAGGGAGCCAGCGAAGGCAAGGGACTCGGTCTGCGTTTCCTCCGTCACATAGAGCGTAATGCTGTGTTGCTTTTTATGGTTCCGGCCGATGCCGATGACATAAAGGCGCAGTATGATATCCTTGTTTCAGAGCTTGAACAGTTCAACCCGCAGCTTGCCGACAAGCCTCGTGTGCTCGCGATATCCAAGAGCGATATGCTTGATGAGGAGCTTATGGCGGAGATTGAGAAGACACTTCCAGAGGGTGTGCCACATCTGTTTATTTCAGCTGTCACCGGTATGGGTATAACAGAATTGAAGGATATGCTCTGGAGCGAAATTACCGATGAGCGCAACCGCATTGAGGTCGCTCCGATTACCCACCGTCCGCTCGATGGACATCACCGTGTGCGCGAGGAGGATGAATTTATCTTTGAGAATGTCCCCGCTCCTATTGACGATGAGGAATTTGACGATATCGAGGATGAAGGATTCGACGACGAGGATTACGGCGGCGTGATGCTCGATGAAGACGAATATGAGTGTTGATAACTGACTCCACGGGTTATGGCTGAACACAATGAAGTGGGAAAATGGGGAGAGAAGGTGGCGCGTGACTACTTTCTGACCCAGGGTTACGCCATAGCCGGAGAGAATGTGAGAATCTGTAAGGTAGAGATTGACCTCATAGTCATTAAGGATGACAGAATCTGTTTTGTTGAGGTCAAGACTCGTTCCTCAGATTTCAAGGACCCTGCAGAGGCGATAGATAAGCGGAAGCGGGCACGGATGACTATGGCTGCCGATTCCTATATGCGCGCCTACGACGTCCCTCACGAACCGCAGTTCGATATATTTCTTATAATCGGCAATCCTCAGAACTATAGGATAGAGCATATACCCGATGCGTTTTTCCCTCTGCTCAACAACGGTTATTGATTCTCAGGATGGATTAATGGTCGAGAGGCAAAGGGATGGTGTGGGAATTTTTCACCTCTCCAAGCACAAACGAACTGCTCAGTGACCCTATGCAGTCGAGGTCGCCGAGTATACGGAGTATGAATTTCTGATATGATTTCATATCCTCCGCATATATTTTTAAAAGAAAATCATAATCGCCGGATATGTTATAGCATTCGGCGATTTCTTTTATTTGCTGTACCGCTTCCATGATTCTCATGCTGTTTTCATAGGTGTGCTGCTTCATTTTCAGATAGCAGAAGGCAACGAAACCGCAGTTGAGCTTCTCGGCATCGAGCACAGCCATATATTTTTTGATGTACCCTTCCCGCTCGAGACGTTTCATGCGCTCAAATGTAGGAGTGGTGGAAAGATTGATTGCGGCCGCCAGTTCCTTGGTGGTGAGACGGGAATTTTCCTGCAATTGTTGCAGCAGCCTGAGGTCAGTGTGGTCTATTTCAGTTGACATGATGGGGAATGATATTCTGCAAAGCTCCGTATTAAGGACTGCGAATCAGAAAAGTTATGTTGTGATGCAGACAAAAATAGTATAATTTTCTAAGTTTTGCAATTTATTTGGAATGATATTTCGGCGATTGTAACTTTGCGATATAAAAATCAATAAAATATCATATAATTATGGCAAACAAGAATCTCCACTTTGAAACTCTCCAACTCCATGTCGGACAGGAAACTCCCGACCCCGCTACCGATGCCCGTGCCGTGCCTATCTATCAGACCACATCATACGTGTTCAGAGACTCACAGCATGCTGCCGACAGGTTCGGACTGCGTGATGCCGGAAATATCTACGGACGTCTCACCAACTCAACCCAGGGTGTGCTTGAGGAGCGAATAGCAGCCCTCGAAGGCGGGGTGGGGGCACTCGCCGTGGCAAGCGGTGCGGCAGCTATTGCCTATGCGTTGGAAAATCTGCTCCAGTCAGGTGACCATCTCGTGGCTGCTGACAATCTGTATGGCGGTTCATACAATCTGATTGCACATACTTTTGCTCCACGTGGCATCAAGTCGACATTTGTCAATGTGCGTGATTTCAGGGCAGTGGAGGATGCCATAAGGTCCAATACCAAGGCTATTTTTGTGGAAACTTTCGGAAATCCCAATTCCGATGTGACCGATATTGACGCAATCGCCGCGATAGCGCATAGACATAATATCCCTCTGATAGTCGACAATACTTTCGGAACCCCGTATCTGATACGCCCGATTGAACATGGTGCTGACATAGTGGTGCATTCAGCCACAAAGTTTATCGGAGGTCATGGCACAAGCCTCGGAGGGGTGATAGTCGACAGCGGCAAGTTTGACTGGAGAGCCAATGCGGAGAAATTCCCTACATTGGCAAAGCCTGACCCAAGCTACCATGGTGCGGTGTTTGCCGATGTCGCAGGTGAGGCTGCCTTTGTGACACGCATACGTGCGGTTCTTTTGCGCGATACAGGTGCAGCTATTTCGCCGTTCAACGCTTTTATACTTCTTCAGGGTGTGGAGACTTTATCGCTGAGAATCGAGCGTCATGTGGAGAACGCGCTGAAAGTAGTGGAATTTCTTTCGGACCATCCGAAAGTGGCTAAGGTCAATCATCCCTCGCTTGCTGACCATCCTGACCATCAACTTTACACTTCACTTTTCCCCAACGGAGCCGGAAGTATCTTTACTTTTGAAATCAAAGGGGGGCAGGATGAGGCATGGCGATTTATTGACTCGTTGCAGATATTTTCGCTTCTCGCTAATGTGGCAGACGTAAAGAGTCTTGTGATACATCCTTACACCACCACTCACTCGCAACTTTCAGCTGAAGAGCTGGAGGCACAGCATATCACTCCTGCCACCATTCGTCTCAGCATCGGCACAGAGCATATCGACGACCTTCTCGCTGATATAAGTCAAGCGCTCAATCAAGTTTAAAAGCTGGTATCTTGTGTCGTATGAGGATATGGGATGGATTGGAAAAACATGTGTAAAAATCGTGGATGGAAAAATTGATATGTACGAGCGAGTAGTCCAATGATATTTGTCAGGAGCGTTTTTTCTTGAAGTAGGGTATGTTTTTTAATAAGGTGTGTTCTTTTTAAGCAAATTTCTGTGTAACTTTGTAGCTCTAAAAACAGACACATACAAGATATGGACTTATTTGACAAAATCTCGGCTGATATCAAAGCCGCAATGTTGTCTCGCGACAAGGTGAGACTCGAAACCCTGCGTGGCATAAAGAAAGAATTTATCGAAGCTAAAACCGCCAAGGGTGGCGACGGCTCGCTTTCGGATGAAGCCGCGCTTAAGATTTTGGCTAAGATGGTGAAACAGCGCCGCGAGACTGCTCAGATTTACGATGAGCAGAACCGTATTGACCTGCGCGACAATGAGCTTGCCGAGGCAGCTGTAATCGAAGAATATCTTCCCAAGCAACTTACCGATGAGGAGCTGACCGAAGAGCTTAAAAAAATCATAGCTCAGGTGGGTGCCACTTCGCCCAAGGAGATGGGTAAGGTGATGGGTGTTGCTTCAAAAGCACTTTCGGGAAGAGCCGACGGTAAGGCTATATCCGCAAAGGTGAAAGAATTGTTAAACAACTAAAACTGAAATAAAGATGCTTACGCTCCAACAGATAAAGGAAGACCCCGAACGTATCATTGCCCGTCTTGCCATAAAGGGCTTTGACGGAAAGCAGGGGGTGAACGACGTGATTGATTTCGATGATGAACGCCGTAGCCTGCAATATCAGAACGATAATCTTGCCGCTGAACTTAAGAAGTATGCTGACTCCATCGGTAAGCTGATGAAGGAAGGTCGTGCCGATGAGGCAGCCGAAGCTAAAAAGAAAGTGGCTGAAATCAAGGCTGAGCAGAAGGAGATAGCTGACCGTCTGACTGTGACCGAGAATGCTATCCGCGACATACTCTTGGGTATGCCTAACGTTCCTTGCGATGCTGTACCCGAAGGTAAGACTGCTGAGGATAACGTTGTGGAAAAGACTGGCGGTCCGATGCCAAATCTTCCTGCCGACGCCCTGCCTCACTGGGAACTTGCCAAGAAATATAATCTAATCAACTTTGACCTTGGCGTGAAGATTACCGGACCCGGTTTTCCGGTATACTTCGGCAAAGGTGCCCGTCTGCAGCGCGCGTTGATTCAGTTCTTCCTTGACGAGGCTGGTAAGGCCGGTTATCTTGAAGTGCAGCCCCCCTACGTGGTAAACGAGGCTTCGGGTTACGGCACAGGTCAGCTCCCTGACAAGGAGGGACAGATGTACTACATCAACGAGGACAAGCTCTATCTGATTCCTACAGCTGAGGTACCTGTCACAAATATATATCGCGATGTGATTATCCCTGCAGAGCAGCTCCCTATCAAGAACTGCGCTTATTCAGCTTGTTTCCGTCGTGAGGCCGGTTCCTATGGCAAGGATGTGCGCGGTCTTAACCGTCTGCACCAGTTCGACAAGGTGGAGATAGTACGCATTGAGAAGCCTGAGAATTCCTATGCTGCTCTTGAGGAGATGAAGGACCATGTGCAAGGTCTGCTCGAGAAGCTTGGTCTTCCCTGGCATATTCTACGTCTCTGCGGCGGTGACATGAGCTTCACTTCTGCTATTACATTTGACTTTGAGGTTTATTCAGCCGCTCAGGGCAGATGGCTTGAGGTTTCATCTGTGTCAAACTTCGAGACATATCAGGCAAACCGACTCAAATGCCGCTACCGCGCCGAGGATAAGAAGACCCGTCTTTGCCACACCCTCAATGGCTCGGCTCTCGCACTCCCACGTATCATGGCGGCGCTGCTTGAAAACAATCAGACACCCGAAGGAATTGTGGTTCCTGAATGTCTGCGCAAGTACACCGGTTTTGATATAATCGACTAACCGTAGCTTACTTATAGTAAAAGGGACCTGGTTAGGAGTCATTATCCCCCTAAGCATGTCCCTTTTATCGTATGGTGTAAGCAAGAACTTTGTAAGGCTGCCGGCGTTTTTAAATTGAATGGTTACTTATCAAAGTCAACATTTTATAAAAAGTTTAAATCAGTTCAATAAATTGCTGAATTATGGAAACAACACGACAAGCCAAGATATCCCGGCTTCTGCAGAAGGAGCTGAGTGAAATATTTCGTTTACAGACAGCTAAGACCCACGGTACTCTGGTGTCGGTAAGCATAGTCCGCGTCTCGCCCGATTTGAGCGTAGCCAAGGTTTATCTCTCTATCTTCCCGCCTGAAAAGTCGCAGGAGTTGCTTGAGAGCATCACTGCCAGCGCGAAGACTATCCGCTATGAGCTTGCTCAGCGAGTGCGCTTCCAGCTCCGTAAATGTCCGGAACTGGCTTTCTATCTCGACGATTCTCTCGATTACATCGAGAATATTGATAAGCTTCTGGAAAAATAATTTTTGACCGGAAGAATGTTTCTTCTGATTACCTGCTGATTCTCACACCATCATAACCAATCACCGATGTTAGCGCTCCGCATAGCTCTCCGCTATCTGCTTGCAAAAAAAAGTCATACTGCTGTAAATGTGATTTCGCTTATTTCCATGGCTGGAATCGCTGTGGCGGCTATGGCGATGATTTGTGTATTGTCGGTGTTCAACGGTTTTTCGGATTTGGCGTTTGAGCGGCTGTCGCTGGTCGACCCCGATGTGAAGGTCACCCCTGTCAGGGGAAAGGTGATACTTAACGCCGACTCTCTTGCCGGGGTGGTAGGTAAGGTGGATGGAGTGCGTAGTGCCGTTGTCACGGTCGAGGACCAGGCATTGGCTATATTTGACGGTGCGCAATCACCGGTGGTGATACATGGCGTTCCAGCTGACTATTCTGAACTGTCGGCAATCTCCTCGCTTGTGATTGATGGCGAGTTTGTCGATGAGGTTTCGGGCAGACCCTGTGTGGCTTTGAGCGTGGGGTCGGCTATCAATCTGGGCGCCCGTCCCTCGCTGGAGAAACCTTTTGTACTTACTGTGCCCCGCCGTCTCGGTAGGATTAACCCTGCATTTCCTCTTGCTGCATTCTGTACTGATACATTGCTTGTGAGTGCTGTCTATCAGACCAACCAGGCGGAGTTTGACAATGATATGCTCTATCTTCCCCTCGAGTCGGCGCGCAGTTTGCTTGATTACACCACTGAGGGTTCGGCCATTGAAATCGCTGTGGCCGACGGTGTCAATCACGATGATGTGATAGACAGGCTGCAGGAGTTGTTGGGCGATGGGTATGTGGTGGCTGACCGTCTGCACCAGCAGGCCGATTCTTTCCGTATGATTTCGGTGGAGAAGTGGATTACATTTCTCATGCTTGTGTTTGTGCTGGTGATGGCTTCGTTCAATATCCTTTCAACCATGTCGATGCTGATAATTGAAAAGGAGGACAATCTTCGCATACTCCGTTCACTTGGTGCTACGGAATCATTGTTACGGCGAATATTTCTCGACGAGGGGTTGCTCATAGCTCTCCTTGGAGGCGCAATCGGTCTGGCTGTGGGAGTGGCGCTATGCCTCGCGCAGCAGCAGTTCGGTCTGATATCTCTTGGCGGTGACCACGCGCAGATGTCGATAGATGCGTATCCATGTCGGCTCGCCCTTTCCGACCTGTGTATAGTCATAGGTGTTGTGGGTGTGATTGGACTTCTGTCCGGTTTTGTCTCCTCGCGCAGCCTTCCGGCCGATGTGGTTAAATAGGAGGCTATTTTAGCGGGGTATCTGTAATTTTTTTGTTTCAACTATTGACAAAGGGCGCTAAATTTTGTATCTTAGCACCCCTAAACATTCTACGTTTCGGTTTTAAAGAGTTACTTAATTTTTAAAATTTTTATCTTGATATGGCATCTCATAGATATTGTGTCATTATGTGTGGTGGTGTAGGCAGCCGTTTCTGGCCTTATTCCCGTGAGAATCGTCCCAAGCAGTTCATTGATTTTCTTGGCACCGGGCGTTCTCTTCTGCAGATGTCTTACGACCGCATACTTCCGATTGTTCCTAAGGAGAACATAGTGGTGGTGACCAATGAAAAATACGCAAACCTTATCCGCGAGCAACTTCCGGATATATCACCGTCTAACATTCTGCTTGAGCCTGCACGTCGCAACACTGCTCCTTGTATCGCTTGGGCGGCATATCATATAGCAGCCATTGACCCGGAGGCGTCGATGATTGTGACTCCGAGCGACCACCTCATCACCAATGAGAATGTATTCATGGATTGTGTCAGAAAAGGATTTGAGTTTGTGGAAGGTCGCGATGCGCTCCTGACTCTTGGCATCACTCCCGTGCGTCCCGAGACCGGCTATGGTTATATTCAGATAGGACAGGCGGCTGAGCCCGGCATACTGAAGGTGAAGACCTTCACAGAGAAGCCTAATCTCGAGCTGGCTAAGGTGTTCCTTGACTCAGGTGAATTTTTCTGGAATTCCGGTATATTCCTTTGGAAAGCGTCGTCGATTATAGAGGCTCTGCATAGATATGACTCTGACCTGACTACTCTTTTTGACAAGGGTAAGGGATGTTTCGGCACTCCGGATGAAACAGCGTTTATAGAGAACAATTTCCCATCATGTCCGGCTAATTCAATTGACTATGCCGTGATGGAGAAGGCCGATAATGTATATGTGGAGTGCGTGAATTTCGGTTGGAATGACCTGGGGACATGGAGTGCGCTTTATGACAACTCTCCCAAGAATCGCGATGCGAATGTGACGCAGAATTGCCATGTGCTTACCTACGACTCTACCGGCAATATATTTGCGGTGCGCGATGATAAACTGGTGGTGGTGCACGGACTTAAGGATTATATCGTGGCTGACACGGGCGATGTGTTGCTGGTATGTCCTAAGAGTGAGGAGCAGAGGATAAAGCAGATGGTCAATGATGTGAAACTGGCTTACGAGGATAAGTATCTTTAATAGACCGGCTCTGAGAAATTTTTAGAACAGATTCTTAAATCTTATTGAAAAATAGCGATGGAACAATATAACAAGACTCCCGAGGAAGAGGAACGATTTGTAGAGGCGCAGTTTCGTGAACTTCTTGATGGCTATCTTGCCAGTAACCACCGGAAGAAGGTTGAAATCATAGAGAAAGCGTTCAGATTTGCCAAGGAAGCGCACAAGGGTGTGCGACGCCGCTCAGGAGAACCGTATATATTGCATCCCATCGCTGTGGCAAAAATCGCCTCTCAAGAAATCGGACTCGGTTCCACTTCGATATGCGCGGCGTTGCTTCACGACGTGGTGGAGGATACTGAGTATACCGTGGATGATATCGAACAGCATTTCGGTAAGAAGATAGCCCAGATTGTCGAGGGGCTTACAAAGATTTCCGGTGGTATCTTTGGCGACAAGGCCTCAGCTCAGGCCGAGAATTTCCGAAAACTTCTGCTCACCATGAGCGAGGATATACGGGTGGTGCTCATAAAGATGGCTGACCGTCTTCACAACATGCGCACACTCGGCTCTATGGCGCCTAATAAGCAATATAAGATTGCCGGTGAGACTCTCTATATCTATGCTCCGTTGGCGCATCGTCTTGGTCTGTTTGCCATAAAGACTGAATTGGAGGACCTGAGTTTCAAGTATGAGCATCCGGCTGAGTATGCGCGTATATCAAATCTTATCCGCCAGAGTGAGGAGCGGCGGGAGATTGTTTACAATGATTTCGCTGACCCGATACTGAAACGTCTCGACTCGATAGGGGTGGTGTATGAGGCGAAGGCGCGGTTGAAGTCTGTCTACTCAATATGGCGCAAGATGGAGACAAAGCATGTGCCGTTTGAGGAGGTGTACGACCTTTATGCCATGCGTATCATTTTCGAGCCTCCGAAGGATGTGTCGGAAAAGGAGATGTGTTACAAGATTTATTCATCGCTCACCGACCTTTACCGCCCGCATCCCGACCGCACCCGTGATTGGATAACCACGCCTAAGGCTAATGGCTATCAGGCGTTGCATGTCACCCTCATGGGGCCCGATGGCAACTGGGTGGAAGTGCAGATTCGCAGCCGCCGTATGGATGAGATTGCTGAAAAGGGTTTTGCTGCTCATTGGAAGTATAAGATAGGGGAGAGCGAGGAGGAGAAGGAGCTGAATGTCTGGCTGAAGACTATCAAGGATATTCTGGATGACCCTACACCAAATGCCATTGACTTCCTTGACACCCTTAAGCTCAATCTTTTCGCGTCGGAAATTGTGGTGTTCACTCCAAAGGGTGAGTTGCTGACTCTTCCTGCCGGAGCTACGGTGCTTGATGTGGCGTTTACGCTGCATTCGGAGATTGGTGCGCATTGTATTGCGGGTAAAGTTAACCATAAACTCGTGCCGTTGTCCCAGAAGCTCAATTCGGGCGACCAGGTGGAAGTGCTTACCTCTCAGTCGCAGAAACCCAAGCTTGAATGGATGAATTTCCTTGCCACTGCCAAGGCTAAGACGCGTCTGCGCAAGGAATTGCGACGCATACAGATGCCTGTGGTTGAGAAGGGTAAGAAGATTTTTGACGATTTCCTGGTTCAGAATGACATTATCCTGAATAATAATGTGATGACCAAGATTCTCGGCACATACCAGGTGGCGAGCCGCGAGGAGCTTTTCCAGAAGTTGGGCTCTGGTGAGGTGTCGATTGATGATTATCTGAATGTCAACACATCCAAGGGTGCGCGTTCTCTGGTGTCACGTCTGTTCCGTCTCGGTTTTGGTGGAGATAAGACCTCGAAGAAGAAAAAGCCAGGTGAGGAAGTGTCGTTGCTCCCTGTGCCTGTTGAGAAAATCAATACGAAGGAAACGTATGTATTGAAATTCAACGACAAGGAACGAAATTTCAGCTTTGCCGATTGTTGCCGGCCGATTCCTGGCGATGAGGTCATGGGATTTATCAACGACCGCAATGAGGTGGAAGTGCATGCCTTGACTTGTCCGCGCGCGCAGGTGCTCAAAGCCAGCTACGGACCTCGGATTCTTGCCACGCGCTGGGATGAGGTGGCAGGCAAGTTCATGGCGAGCATCCGTATTGAGGGTATTGACCGACATGGTATCCTCTCGGAGCTTACACGCATGATATCTACTGCGCTCAACATTGATATCCGTCGGCTTAATATTGAGGCGGAAAAGGAGGTATTTACATGCGACCTCGGAGTGCTCGTGGGCAGTACCGCTGATGTGGAGGAATTATGTAAGAAAGTTCTTAAAATCAATGGCGTCAAGCGTGCCGACAGAGTGAAATAGCCATTTACCCACCCTCGTGACGCACCCGCCGATAAATGTCGGAGCTGCCGCTTGCTTTAATGGAGTGACTTGCTTTAATGGATTCATAAGATATAATCCAATAAAGGCGTTTCAATTCTTCCAAGGAGCAGCCCACGCTTGCCTCCGCAATGGCAGGTTCGTGAAGTCTGCCCCTCCAAAGAGCAGCCCTTCCTTGCCCTCCCTAATGTCAGGTTTATGAAGTCTGCCCCTCCAAAGAGCAGCCCTTTCTTGCTCTCCCTAATGTCAGGTTTATGAGTAATCCCCTCCAAGGAGCCGTCCTTCCATGCCTCCCTAATGGCTGGTTTGTAAAGTGGTCCCTCCAAGAAGCAGACCACCATTGCCTCCACAATAGCAAGTTTGTTAAGTAACCCCCGAGGAGCTGAGTGCCCTTACCTCCTTATTGGTAGGATTGTGGAATAAACCCGGTAATGAGGATATCGTAAAACAGATATTCGGAACGCTGATAACATAAAACGCTTTAGTCAAGTCACCAATATCCACCATTCTGGAGATATTTAGGACAAAAAACATACTAAATTACGCCAACGAGTAAAAAAGTTCATAAATAATTTGGAAAGTATCCAAAAACTTCCTACCTTTGCAACGCAAAACACGAAAGACAGCATCTTAACGATGAGAACACCATAGCATCGCAAGAGCAAACGTTCAAATCAGCAGTCTTTCCACCAAACGATGGTGCCATAGCTCAGTTGGTAGAGCAAAGGACTGAAAATCCTTGTGTCCCCGGTTCGATTCCTGGTGGCACCACCTCAAAAATCGCCAAGTATCTAAATCACAGATGCTTGGCGATTTTTGATTTAACGAGATTCGGGTGGGTTCCCTATAAAGTTACCTATGCCAATGCCGTTTGAATTGCATTGGATTGGAGTCAACTCAACTGAATGAATCGAAATTGAATTCTTTAACATTTTTCAATACAATGGCATTGATAGATCAGCAATACATATTTGGCATTAGAGTTAACGGAGCCTCTCAGCTTATTACAAAACTCTCCATATCAGATAATCAAAGTGACTATGATTATATTTGCAATGTAGCCATCGAAAATCAATGGAACGGTAATGGCCGTTTTGGTTTGTCTATCGTTAATTCTGATAGAATTGAGGGGATGCCAATTGGAAGGTGGACTCTACTCAATGGACGTATAGGATATGACTGGGGCGGCTCTTCCGCTTCCTTTATAATGGAGGATGAAAATGGGAATCTAACCGATCGAATCTCCGCAGGGACTGGAAAAGGGAGTGCAAGTGGATTTAGTGTGGAGACGTTGGCTCGCTCAATTTTTACTAAGGCGAACGAAATTGTTGACCGCTTTCCTTCTGCTCAGATAGTCAATGCTTATCTAAGGGTCGAAGATGAGAAACCGACAGCAAGCCCCTTCTCATGTATAAAGAGACTGATGATAAGAAATATTTCATTGATAGATTTGAAAATTATACAATTAAACCACTGTCAACTTATTTAGAGAGATTCCGAGAATTAGAAGTCCTTTTGAAAGGAAGTGAAGACATAAGGTGTAAAAGATTGCTTACCCAAGTCACAGATGAGTGTGTAAAGATTATTAAGATGTTACACTAATATACCTCCCGGCTCATCATGCTTCGGCATGGCGAGTCGGTTTTTTTCGTTTAGCGGCTATGAGGGGCTGTGAGCGGTCACGTAGTCCGATACTGTCGCGGAATTTGGATTTGGGAGTAATGGGAATGTATCTTTGCATCAAAACCGCGTCACTTTTGGGCAATGCTGGGCAAGATGTGCCTATGCGGCCTGAAAATTTGGATTCGGAATGGATCGAATTGTAACTTTGCAGAGTCGCGTCACTTTGAGGCACTGCGAGGCAAGATAGTTCCATGTGACCTGAATATTTGAATGGAGGTATGACTCTGACTTAACTTTGCATCACAATAATCGACCGCAACAACGAGGTCGCGATTTTGTTTATCTGAGAAATTATTGTTGGGCAATGTTGGGCAAAGTGTGTGCAACCGTGGGAAATGCACGGAAAACCGAAATCTTTTCCTTTTGATGGCTTGTTTCTCTTCTGAAATCCGAATCATTGTAGGCGGAAATATGCGACATTTTCTATACTTTATGCGGCCAAGGGGTCTGAAAATTTGGAAATCGAAGACCGCATGTTGTATATTTGTCGGGCATTACGGTGAATGAAGCCCTCTTTGCGTTCAAGATATTGTTTGCAGGAACGGCAAAAGCACGGCTTCCGTAGGTAGTAATGCGACGCTTATCGGACAACTCTGGAAATTAAAAAGAATATTCAAGACATTCGTCGGACGCCGTCGGACTTTTCTCAATACTTAACCACTTATGTTTGAGTAAAGGTAAGAGGTAAAACGCTGAAATATAGCAATGTCCGAGGTCTGTCCGAGGCAAACCAAGCGGTTACGACACGTGTTTTACATACGAAGGCCGACCGAAAGTCGAGCGTTGAAATCAAGATGAATCCTCATCCGGCACATTCAAAATTATACTCTGAGGAATTGCTGCCCGATGTTTTTCTCTTGATGAAGACATTTGACTGAGAAAGGTTCTCAACCAACTGACCCACGGCGGGTTAATGCCGACATTATTTCTCAATGGCACAATAGCGCTATCGGGACTGCCATGGAAGTCCTGATGCCGGAGAGAAGCCAATTCCATACCAATGCTTGAGGCAGTGGGATAGCCAAAGAGCCACTGGAATTCTTTTTATCGTAGTGAGGGGCGCGTGACCCCGTCCCATTTCAATCCTTTTCGTGGACATTCCGCAACTTATCCGACCGCCCCGGCAGTTGGTACAGCCACCGCTATGTCTTTTCGGAAAAATGTAACTTTCTTCTTATGGAGCTGTGGCGCATCACTCCGCCAACGCCACAGTTTCTTACACTCCGGCGGAACCCGATGATTTTATGAATAATATCATGACTCTCATAGAGAGTGGAGTCACCGGTCTGACCCTCACTCTGACAATCGAAGACCTCAAGGCCTTCGCGACCGATATGATTGAGCAAGCCAAGGCGCAGCTTCTGCCCGTAATGGTCAGCGCCTCGCAGGAGAGCTGCATCCCCAAGAAGGAAGTGCTGGAAATGTTCGGCGTTTGTCCCACGACTCTCTGGAATTGGGAACGATCCGGCTATCTTGTCCCCGTCAAGATGAAGTGCAAGATTCTCTACCGCCGCGCCGACGTTGACCGTCTGATAATCGAAAGAGGAAGACAGTGATGGACGCTAAAGAACTTGATGCGCTATGGCAATCCTCGCAAATCCGCGTAACCGATGAATTGGCGATGGCTCCGGAAGTGTTGTTCTGCAACGGCTCTGTTATCGGCACACTCGGCAACTTCTCCGCCTCCACAGGCAAAGCCAAGAGCAAGAAGACTTTCAATGTCAGTGCCATCGTAGCCGCAGCACTTACCAACGGCGAATGTCTCGGATATTCTGCCGAGTTCCCGGATGACAAGCGGACAGTGCTATACTTCGATACCGAGCAAAGTCCATACCACTGTCAAAAGGTGATACGCCGAGCCATTGAACTCGCAGGTCTGCCAACCGACCGCCACCCCGACAACCTGTTTTTCTCGCAGTTGAGAGCACAGGTTCCCGACACCCGTCTGGAGATAATCGACCGGGCGATAGCCACAACGCCCAATGTCGGCCTGGTAGTGATTGACGGTATCCGCGACCTGATGTTCGACATCAACAACGCCACCGAGTCATCGCGCCTCATTAACAAACTGATGGAATGGACTGACAACAATCAAATCCATATCCACACGGTGCTCCACCTCAACAAGAGCGATGACAACGTGCGCGGTCATGTCGGTACAGAACTGAACAACAAGGCAGAGACGGTCCTGCAAGTCAGCAAAAGCGCAACCGATGATGAAGTGACAGAAGTGTCGGCATCCTGCATCCGTGCAATGGACTTCTCGCCATTCGCCTTCCGCATCAACGACAACGGTTTGCCGGAGATAGCCGCCGGCTATACCTTCAACCGTCAGAAACCGCAGACATTCTCCTACAATGAACTGACTGACGAACAGCATCGCACGGCACTGGAAAAAGCATTCGCTAACGGAGCAATCAAAGGTTGTCAGAACTGCGAGGACAGAATCAAGGAGGCGTATGCCGCCTGCGGCTTCCCATTCGGCGACGGCAAGGTGACGAAACTGAAAACATTCCTTATGAACAAGCGGATGATTGTCAGAGAAAACGGAACCTACGCCTACAACCCCGATTTCTACTACTGATTTCAGTTCAGTTTGGAACGGAGTGTATATAAGCGAGCCAAACCTGAACCGACAAACCATTTTTAACCCCTTTG
>Ga0224483_100129_pt1 | contig 19926 bp, 15 predicted proteins | sample hydfratestSal1_FD_181453 | JGI IMG/M metagenome (GOLD analysis project Ga0224483, IMG submission 181453) | Metatranscriptome of mouse feces microbial communities from Columbus University, Ohio, United States - Sal1 (Metagenome Metatranscriptome) ... | reverse complement strand
GTTGTCATTCTAAAAATGTGGAGGAGATACGCCGTGAAGATAAATGAAGGAAGGACCAGTATCCAGACATCCAGGGAACAGAATGATCTTGTATTCGCATTGGATATCGGGACCCGCAGTATCATCGGTCTGGTGGGAGCTGTCAGGGATGAGAAGCTGCATGTTTTGGCGATAGATAAGGAAGAACATGCCCGCAGGGCGATGATAGACGGGCAGATTGAGGATATCGAGCAGGTGGCGAAGGTTGCCCGGCATGTGAAAGAACGTTTGGAAAAGAAACTGGAGTGTACCTTAAAAAATGTATGCGTGGCGGCCGCAGGAAGGGCATTGAAAACGCAGAAAGCATTCTGCGAGATGGAATTTGACAAGGCGCAGCGTATAGATGAGGAGATCATTGGTCGTCTGGAGGCAGGTGCGATCGAGCGGGCGGAGGAGGCTTTTGCTCAGGAGATGGATCAGGCGGGGAGACAGTTTTTCCTCGTGGGTTACACGGTGACCCAGTATCTCCTCGACAATTATCCGATCTCAGACCTTCTTGATCATCAGGGGAAACGGGTCAGCGCGGATGTCATCGCGACTTTCCTGCCCAGCGAGGTTGTGGAGAGTCTGTATACGACCATGAACAAAGTGGATCTGGAAGTTGCGAGCCTGACTCTGGAGCCGATTGCCGCTATCAACGCCGCAATCCCGGAGAATATCCGGCTGTTAAATCTGGCTCTGGTGGACATCGGGGCGGGCACGTCGGATATCGCTATCTCAAGGGACGGCAGTATCGTGGGTTATACCATGGCCACAGTTGCAGGGGATGAGATCACAGAAGCACTGATGCGCAATTATCTTGTGGATTTCCAGACCGCGGAGCGTATGAAGATGGATATCCAGGATCATGAGAATATAGAATTTACAGATATCCTGGGACTTCCCCATACTGTACCCAAGGAGGAGGTCCGCACCTGTATCGACGGCTCGTTTAAGATTTTGTGCAAGGAAATCTCAGAAAAGATATTGTCTGTGAACGGCAACGCTCCGTCGGCCGTCTTTTTGGCGGGCGGCGGCAGCAAATTGGCCGATATACGGGATTGCGTGGCAAAATATCTGGAGATGGATATGAACAGGGTGGCTATTGCGGGAAATAATTTTTCTGTCAATGCAGTTTCCGAAGAGTATGATCTGGATAATCCGGAATATGCCACACCCCTGGGCATCGCTGTGTCGGCGGGCCTGAATATGATCAATGACAGTTGCCATGTCATGCTCAACGGAAAGCGTTCAAAACTGTTCCGCAGCGGCAGCCTGACTGTGCTGGATATACTCATGATGAATGGCTACCGCTCTCAGGATCTTTTGGCACGGTCTGGACGGAATGTGGTGATCCAGCTGGACGGAAAGCGAAAGATCTACCACGGTACGCCGGGGATCCCTTCCAAATTGCAGGTCAACGGGGAGGATGTGAAGGTTTCCTGCATAGTGCATGCGGGTGACCAGATCCATTTTACACCGGCATCGGATGGAGAAAATGCAAAGATAACATTGGCAGATATCGTTGAACCTGGATATGAGAGCAGGACATCCGTGAACGGGCGGATCGTTCCTCTGGATACGGTCTTGAAGACGGGGGATGTGGTGATCACGGGAAAAGGGTCTGATATCCCGACACAGGAAGCTCCCGTAGCGCAGAACGTGACGGAAGTGAAAAAAGCGGAAGAGGTAAAGAAAGAGGTCAAGGCAGAAGCCAGGCCGGAAGCGAGAACGGCAGTAGTCAGGGAAAAGCCGAAAGATCCCGCGCCTGTGAAACATGTCCAGTCTTCCCAGGTATGTAAATTCCTCTTGAACGGGGAGCCGTTGTTCCTGATCAAAAAGGAGGATAATACTCCTTATTTCCTGATGGATCTGGTGGAATATTCCGGTATTGATCTGCAGAACCCGGGTGGGCTGCTGAAACTGCAGGTCAATGGGGAGGATGGTTCCTTTCAGCAGGAATTGAAGTCAGGGGATAGGATAGATATTTATCTGCAGAAAAATGATGTGGGGGATGCATGATGAGGGAATGGGAAAATAACGTCAGGAAGGTGGTCCCCTACACACCTGGCGAGCAGCCGCAGGATCAAAGGGTCATAAAATTGAATACAAATGAGAACCCCTATCCACCCTCTCCGGGATTTCTGCAGGCGGCGCGGGAATGGGCGGGGGAGGAACTCCGTCTTTATCCGGATCCATCTGCGAAGGTTTTGGTGGATGCGATCGCGGCATATCATGGGCTGCAGCCGGAACAGGTTTTCGTGGGCGTTGGGTCGGATGATGTCTTGGCTATGTCTTTTTTGACATTTTTTAATTCCTCCAAGCCTATATTGTTCCCGGACATCACCTATTCATTTTATGATGTGTGGGCGGAGCTGTTCAGGATCCCGTATGAGCGGCCGAGACTTGCGGAAGATTTTTCAATTGTTCCCAAGGATTATTTCGGTGAAAATGGCGGTGTGATATTCCCTAATCCCAATGCGCCTACAGGTATGGACATAGGCTTGGATATGGTGGAAGAGATCCTGGAGCACAACCGGGATGTTGTCGTGATCGTGGATGAAGCCTATGTAGATTTTGGTGCGGAGTCGGCGCTGCCACTCATTGAAAAGTATGAGAATCTTCTGGTCGTCCGTACATTTTCAAAATCCCGATCCCTGGCAGGGCTGCGGATCGGATATGCGATGGGAAGCCCTGTCCTGATCAAATATCTGAATGATGTCAAATTTTCGTTCAATTCGTATACGATGGATCAGCCGACGATCTGCCTGGGCGCGAAAGCACTGGAAGATGAGGAATATTTTCAGGAGACGCTGCGTAAGATCATAAATACGAGGGAATGGGCAGAAAAAGAATTGCGGGCATTGGGATTTGAATCTGCGGATTCGAAAGCAAATTTCATATTCGCCACACATAAAGATCATCCGGCGGAAAAGATATATGGTCTTCTGCGGCAGTCTGGCATCTATGTAAGGTATTTTGACAAGGATCGGATACGGGAGCATCTGCGCATCAGTGTGGGGACACAGGAGGAGATGGAGACTCTGATCCGCTTTCTTCAGGAGAATCTCTCATCCATATAAGGAGGTTTTATGGAATCACTGGTACAATGGTTTACGGCGAACCTTTCACCCTATATCTCGGAACAGGCAGTGGTATTCCTGATATCCATGTTCCCGATCCTTGAACTGCGCGGGGGGCTGCTCGCGGCCAGTCTTCTGAAAGTTTCGGCGGTACAGGCAATCCCGATCTGTGTGATTGGGAATATCATCCCCATTCCGTTTATACTCCTGTTCATCCGGCAGATCTTTAAATGGCTGAAAAAAGTCAGGATCTTCCGGCCGATCATTGTGAAGCTGGAAGAGAAAGCCATGGGCAAGAGCGACCAGATACGGAAATACGAGTTCTGGGGATTGGTGGCTTTTGTGGGGATACCGCTGCCCGGGACAGGGGCTTGGACAGGGGCGCTGATCGCATCCCTCTTGGGGGTGGATATCAAGAAGTCGTCGGCCGCGATCTTGCTTGGGATTGCTGTGGCGACAGTCATCATGTATATATTTTCTTATGTCATCGTCGGGAATGTGGTGGGGTGAGTGTTTTTTTAAGCCCCCCATCCTATAGATGAGAGGCTACAGATCAAAAGGAGGATTCCCACCGCCCTGATGAGCCGCAGGGGATGCACAGTCCTGTGGAGGTGACAGGGAGTCCGAGTTCCTGTGAGTCTGTGTTCCCGGCGTAGTCTTTTAACGCGGTGGATATCATGTAGGTAAGGACGGAGGGAGCGAGCCCGGTGGTATAAGAGCTGACCAGGAAGAAAAGAGGCTGCTCGTTCAGGAGGAGAGCACACCGCTGGATCAGGGAGTAGACGGAATCCTCCAGCTTCCAGATCTCTCCTTTCGGTCCGCGGCCGTAGGAGGGCGGATCCATGATGACTGCGTCATAGTGATTGCCCCGGCGTATCTCGCGCTCCACGAATTTTATGCAGTCGTCCACCAGCCAGCGGATGGGAGCCTTTTCCAGACCGGAGGCGATGGCGTTCTCTTTCGCCCAGGTCACCATGCCTTTGGAGGCATCCACATGAGTGACCGAGGCACCGGCCGCGGCTGCGGCCAGGGTGGCCCCGCCTGTGTAGGCGAACAGGTTCAGCACTTTGATTTTCCGTCCGGCATTTTGGATCTTTTCTGTGATCCAGTCCCAGTTGGCTGCCTGCTCGGGGAATAGTCCCGTATGTTTAAAATGGAAGGGTTTCAGATGGAAAGTCAGTTCTTTATATTGGATGGACCACTGTTTTGGCAGATGGAAAAATTCCCACTCTCCACCTCCTTTTTTACTCCTGTGGTAGTGTCCGTTTTTTTGATCCCATTCTTTCAGGGTGCGGGGAGTATCCCAGATGATCTGCGGGTCTGGGCGTATCAAAATATATTTTCCCCATCGTTCCAAGCGTTCGCCCAAGGAAGCATCTAGTAACTGATATCCTTTCCAATTGTCAGCAGTCCACATATTTTAAAATTTCCTTTCTGTATTCCAAGATTGTTGTTGAATAGGCTTTTAACAGGGATTATAACATACCGGGGCGTCTGTTTGCAATCATTGCACAAACTAATGCTTGACAATCCATAAAAGGGCATACTAAAATTAGGTGATCATACAGCAAACATAATCAGCTAAGAGGGAGGTTATTATGGAAACGTATCAACATATGAAGAAAGAGGAACTGTTGGCATTAAGGGAGAGATTGGCGGCCAAGTATGAGGAAATCAAAGGGCTCGGTCTGTCCTTGGATATGTCTAGGGGAAAACCAGGTGAAGAGCAGCTGGCTTTGTCCATGGGAATGCTGGATACGATAAACAGCGGTTCTGATATGAAAAACGATACGGGCGTGGATATCAGGAATTACGGCCAGGTAGACGGTCTGCCGGAAGCAAAGAGGATGCTGGCGGAGATGGTGGGGACTGATCCGAGCCAGACGATCGTGTTCGGCAATGCCAGCTTGAGCATTATGTTTGATGCAGTATCCCGTTCTATGACCCATGGCGTGATGGGCAGTACTCCCTGGAGCAGATTAGATAAGGTGAAATTTCTATGTCCTGTACCGGGTTATGACCGCCATTTCAGTATCACAGAATATTTTGGCATCGAGATGATCCTTGTGCCGATGACGGAGAACGGCCCGGACATGGATATAGTGGAAAAATTGGTGAAGGAAGATGAGACCATTAAAGGGATCTGGTGTGTACCGAAATATTCCAATCCCCAGGGATACACATATTCCGCGGAAACTGTGGAGAGATTTGCCCGCCTGGAGCCGAAGGCAAAAGATTTTAGGATCTTTTGGGATAATGCATATGCAGTGCACCATCTCTATGCAGAGGAGGAAAAACAGGATCAGCTCCCAGATATCGTCTCCCTCTGCAGGGAAGCGGGACATGAGGACATGGTCTATGAATTTGTCTCCACATCAAAGGTGACGTTTCCCGGTTCTGGGATCTGCGTAGTGGCGACCTCCGAGGGGAATCGGAAAGAGTTTCTGCAGCATCTGAAGATGCAGACCATCGGACATGACAAGATCAACCAGCTGCGCCATACGCGTTTTCTTAAGGATATGGATGGAGTCCGGGAACACATGAAGAAGCAGGGCGAACTGACCTTTGTCAAATTCAAAGTCGTCTGGGATGAACTGGAGCGCGAGTTGGATGGCATGGGGATTGGGACATGGACATATCCCAGGGGTGGTTATTTCATATCTTTTGAGGCTATGGAAGGTTGTGCGAAGGCGATCGTCGCGAAGGCAAAGGAAGCCGGATTGGTGCTGACCCCGGCCGGCGCTTCGTTCCCGTATGGAAAGGATCCCAAGGACAGCAATATACGGATCGCGCCCACATATCCGTCCCTGGATGAACTGGAGAAGGCAGGGCAGCTGTTTGTTCTCTGTGTGAAATTGGTGAGCATTGATAAGATATTGGAGAACAGATGATAAAATGATCAGGAGGGATCATATATGGGGAGAGGAAAGAAGATCTTAATAGGGATGATCGTGTTGTTTGTGTTGGCCGCGGCGGGTATCTATGGGCTGGGTGTCTATTTTTTCTCAAGCCATTTTCTTCCGGATTCCTCGATCAATGGCCTGGATATCTCCTACCAGACGGCAAAGAGCGTGCAGCAGGCGATCGCGGATGAGATAGCCACTTACACTTTGACTGTTTACGAGATGGATGCGAAAGAGGAGAAGATCGTAGCAGAGCAGATCGGACTGCAGTACGAGGAAAATAAAGACATCGGCCATCTGGTCAGCAGTCAGAAAAAGTGGACCTGGTTCCTCTCTTTAAATGATCCGAAAAAATACACCACGGAAGCGATGACGACCTACGATAAGAAGAAATTAAAAAAGACGGTAAAAGCCCTGGAGTGTTTTAAGGAAATGCAGGCTCCTGCGGATGCATATATTGAGAAGACAGAAAACGGTTTCGAGATCGTCCCGGAGGTGGAAGGGGATACCCTGGAGCAGAAGAAAGTGATCGCCCAGGTGCAAAAGGCAGTGGAAAACGGCCAGCCCGTCGTGGATCTGGTGGAGAAAGAGTGCTATGTGCTGCCCCAGGTGTACCGGGATGATGAGACACTGGTGCAGCATAAGGAGCAGCTGGACCGCCTGGCCACGGCCAAGATCACGTATGATTTCCAGGACCGGAACGAAGTCCTGGATTCTGAGATCCTGCAGGACTGGGTGGTGCAGGGGGAGGACGGAAAATATCAGCTGGACGAAGCCCAGCTGAAAGAATATGTCCACCAGCTGGCTGTAAAGTATGATACATATGGCAGTGAACGGGATTTCCGAACAGCCGAGGGGAATATGATCAAGGTAAAAGGCGGCGATTACGGCTGGGTCATTTATGAGGAAAAAGAAGTGGAAGCCCTGCGGGCGAACATCGAGGCCGGAGAAGAAGTGATCCGGGAGCCGGAATATCTGTACCGCGGCTATAACCGAGAGGAGAATGACATCGGCGATACATACGTGGAAGTGGACTTGACAAAACAGCGGATGTGCTTTTATCTAAACGGCACACTTCTTGTGGATACGCCTGTCGTGACCGGCAGGCCGGACAAGGACCGGGTGACGCCCACAGGTGTTTATGCCCTGGATAATAAGAAGTCGCCTGCTGTGCTCAAAGGGGAGGATTATGCTTCCCCGGTGACTTACTGGATGCCTTTTAATAAAGACGTGGGGATCCACGATGCCGCGTGGCGGTCGGAATTTGGCGGGGAGATCTACAAGAAAGACGGATCCCATGGATGTGTCAACACACCGCCTGATATGGCAGAGAAAATCTATAATAATATTGAGATCGGCGTGCCTATCATTGTTTATTGATAGGGACGGACGCGGGAAGGAGGATCAGAAGATGAAGATCGTAGTATTAGCAGGGGGGACCAGCTCAGAGCGTGCCGTATCGATCGTCACGGGGACGGAAGTGTGCAGGGCGTTGAGGGAAAAAGGACATCTCGCTGTGCTGGTGGATGTGTTTGCGGGACTGGAAGAGCAAGATCCAAAAGAGCTCTTTTCTGCAGACTATGGATTGGAAGAGACGGTCTCTTATATTGAGAGCTGGAATGATAAGATCAAAGACTTAAGCAAAAGCCGCAAAGAATTTTTTGGTCCTTATGTGCTGGATATCTGCAAATGTGCAGATATGGTCTTTCTCGCCCTCCACGGGGCAAACGGTGAGGACGGGAAGATCCAGGCCGCGTTCGATCTTTTCGGTATCCGTTATACAGGGACTGGGGCCATGGGGAGCGGCATGGCTATGGACAAAGGGATCACAAAACAGATCTTTGCGGCGGGGGGTGTTCCCATGCCCAGGGGCATCATGCTCTGGAAAGGGGAGGGCAGCTGCTGTCTGAAAGATCAGGGGATGGATTTTCCGGTGGTGGTCAAACCCTGCAATGGAGGTTCCAGCATCGGGGTGTCGATCGCAGCGGACCAGGCGTCTTATGAAAAAGCCCTGGAGGAGGCTTTTGCCTGGGAGGATAAGATCATTGTGGAAGACTACATAGAAGGCCGGGAATTTTCGGTGGGCGTGATCGACGGGGAGGCGCTGCCTGTCATAGAGATCGCGCCGCTGAAAGGCTTTTATGATTATAAGAATAAATATGAACCGGGTTCTGCTGTGGAGACCTGTCCGGCGGACCTGCCGGAGGAAAAGGCCAGGGAGATGCAGGGCTATGCGAAGACGGGGCACCGGTTGCTGGCGTTAAAGGCGTACAGCCGTCTGGATTTCATGATGGGGGCGGACGGGAAAGTGTACTGTCTGGAAGCAAATACCCTTCCAGGAATGACGCCCACCAGTCTGCTGCCCCAGGAGGCCGCTGCCCTGGGAATGGGTTTCCCGGAATTGTGTGAAAAGCTGATAGAGGTTTCCATGGAGAAATATGCATCTGATACAGGGAGGCATGCATGAAAGATCTGACATTGGGCAATCTTGCCAGGGTCTGTCGGGGCACATACTGCGGCGGGCCAGAGGAAAAAGACCGGGAGGTGGAAAGTATCGTCACAGACAGCCGGCAGATACAGCCAGGCGCGCTGTTTGTAGCGATCCCCGGGCAGCGGGTGGATGGACATACATTCATCGAAGATGTGGTAAAAAAAGGAGCGGTGGCAGTCCTCTCGGAACGGGATCTGGGGCCGCGGCCTTATCCGTATATCCATGTGGAGTCCTCCCTTCAGGCTGTGAAGGACATCGCGGAATTTTACCTGGAGACCCTGGCCCTGCCGGTAGTGGGGATCACTGGGAGTGTGGGGAAGACCAGCACAAAAGAAGTGATCAGCGCTGTTTTGGCCCAGAAATATTGTGTGTTAAAGACCGAGGGGAATTTTAACAATGAATTGGGCCTCCCGTTGACCGTATTCCGTCTGCGCCCGGAGCATCAGATTGCTGTGCTGGAGATGGGGATCAGCCAGTTTGGTGAGATGTCCAGGCTGGCTAAGGTCGCGAAACCAGACACATGCGTGATCACCAACATCGGCCCGTGTCATCTGGAATTTCTGGGGGATCGGGACGGCGTATTCAAAGCGAAGACGGAGATCTTCCAATATATGAAAGAGCGGGGATGCGTGATATTGAATGGAGATGACGATAAATTAGCTGCGGTGGGAGATGTGGGCGGCAGAAAGCCGGTATTTTTTGGTATGGACAGCAGATCCGACGTATGGGCGGATGATCTGCTGCCCCACGGATTGACAGGGACACAGTGCCGTATCCATATGGGGGATGAGGCGTTCTCCGTGCGGATCCCTATACCGGGCCGTCATATGGTCTATAATGCATTGGCTGCAGCCGCCGTGGGAAGGCATTACGGTCTGTCGGCAAAGGAGATACAGCGGGGTATCGAGAGCCTGGAGGCCATCGGCGGCAGGCTGCGTATGATACAGGCCGGGCCGCTCACAGTGATCGACGACTGCTATAACGCCAATCCAATCTCTATGAAGGCATCCTTGGAAGTGCTGAAAAATGCGCCGGGGAGAAAAGTGGCGATCCTGGGGGATATGGGTGAACTGGGTGCGGATGAGATCGATATGCACCGGGAGATAGGTGTCTGTGCGGCGTCTTTGGGCCTGGATCTGTGCATATGTGTGGGAATGTTATCCTGCCATATGGCCGCGGCCGCCCGGCAGGAAGATCCAGATCTGGAGGTCGTGTACCTGGAGGATCTGGACGGTCTGCTGTCTCTTCTGCCGGATCTGGCAGGAGAGGGCGGCACGGTGCTGGTGAAAGCTTCCCATTTCATGGGGTTTGAAAAAGTCATAGCCTTTTTTGAAAATATCCGTCAACATTGATGTCATTGTTGAAGATGACAAAGGCGTGGGGATCTGCCTGGTGGATCTGCCGTTTGAGCTGGCCTGTCTCGTATTTTGACAGGACTGTCAAATAGATATAGGTGGGCTGGTGGGTGTAGCCCCCCTCCCCCTCCCAGACAGTCACGCCCCTTTCCAGACTGTGCAGGATTATATCCCCCACCGCTTGATTTTTCGTGATGACCATGGCGCTGGTCTTGATGTTCTGGTAATGGACATGATCCAGTACGTTTAAGAAGACGGTGGAGTAGATGGCAGAGTAGACCACTGTTTCCAGGTCATACAGCAAAAGGCACACGGAGAATACTGCCGCGCTGATGATCAGGGACACTTTGCCCACGCTGAAATCCGGGTACTTTTTCGTACAATACATGCCGAGGATATCGGTGCCGCCCCCGGAACTGCCGCTGCGCAGGACCAGCCCGCTCCCCAGGCCGGAGATGAGTCCCCCGATCACACAGCAGGTCAATGGATCCGAGACCGGCGGTTCGACCGGAACGGGGATCAGGGAGAGGAACAGGGACTGTACCGTTATGGAGATCAGGCTTTTCATAAAGAAGCTCTTTCCGATCTTCTTCCAGGCCAGTATCATCAGCGGGATGTTGATGATGTATAAAAAGATACCTGTCAGGTCAAAAGTTGGTTTCCAAGATGCATACCGGGCCAGCAGCGTCTGGATGATCTGAGCGATCCCGGTGAAGCTGCCGCTGTAAAAATGCTGCGGAATGATGAAAACACAGAAACCCAGAGCGAACAGGAAACAGCCGACGCAGGCAACGGCCTGTTGTTTCCAGAATTTAGCTGTTCTCCATTCTTTACTCAGTTCTTTCATGATACTTACTTCCTTTCTCTGGTAATAACCTCTTAAATCTACACGAAATCGATGGTCTAGTCAACCCTGAATTTATGGACAGCAAAAAATGAACAGCTGCATATAGTAATAGTATATTTTGCGTGCAAGATGTATTTGGAAAGGAAGACGACAGTTATGTATCATGATAGATATTTTCCTTTTTATATGGACTACTCAACGCCATTGTTCTACGAGGGGGAGAGCCAGCAGGAGAGGGAATTCCAGCTGATAAAGACTTATTATCCCAGGACAGCCCAGCGGATACAGGAGAAGGTGGAGGAGATATGTGACCACATGGATTACCCGGGCAGTCCGATCTACGATGAGTACCCAGATCGGTTCACGATGGATAGGATCTGCAGGCGTGTAGCGGATGAGATGGAGACGGAGGAGCTGGCTGCGGCATCCCTGGAGGATCTGGTCCAGGTGCTGTTGTTTCAGGAGATACACAGGCGGCGGTGCCGTTCCTGCAGGCGCAGGTATTTTTAGAACATGTTATAAAGATCATTTACGTCACCTGCATGCCCTAGAGCGTGTCTTAAAACCCATTCACGCCACCTGCAAGCCCCACTTTGCGGCAGATCTGGCCCGCTTTCGGTCAGCGTAGCCCGCTGCGCCTTCCTCCTTTGGGCCAGATCTTCCACAAATTGTGACTTACAGTTGACATAAAGCGGTTTTCAGACACACTTTAGAGCGTGATATCTGTCTTGCATTTGGTCAGCGCAGCCCGCTGCGTTTTCCTCGGGGCATGCAGGACTGCATGGAGCTTTGCCCGCAGCTGCGGTGGATTTAACAGCTACGAATTATCTATAAAAGACTTGTGGTTTTGCTCCAAAACATTTACAATATTGGGATAGACAGGTAAAGGACAGGAGAGTCTGTGATATATGAAGAAAATATTAAAACGGATATTGATACTGCTCGTGGTCTTTATCCTTGGGGTGGCAGTATCGTCTATACTTATGAACGGGGAGATATCCAGTGGTACCGCGGAGCTTGCGGATGCATCGTTTCCCGAGGTGATGGCGGAGATTGGCGGTACATATGTGAACCGTATGCACGGCTATGCAGAAAAGATGCAGGTGGATTTTACCAGGGACAGCCTGACGCCTATGGATACGTCCAGGAGTATCACGCTGGTGGTCAATCCTTATTCCTGCGACCTGTACAACCTATCCTATGAGATACGCACTTCGGACGGGAGCAAGGTGATTGAGAACAGTTCCACGCGCAAGCTGACCAGCCAGGATTCTTATTTTAAAGTCACGCTGGATCTGAAGGCGGAGGATATGCTGATGAACCAGGAGTATTCCCTGCAGATCACGTTGGATACTTCTGTGGGCGAGGTCTACTACTACACAAGGATCATCCAGCGTTCCCGTCTGAATACGGAACAGTATGTGCGGTTTGTACAGAGTTTTTATGAAAAATGCATGATCAAGGATTCCACGGCAGAGTTGGCCGCTTATGTGGAGTCGGATGATTCGGTTGCAGATAATAGTTTTACATCTGTGAATATCCATTCCTCTTTGGATATGATCACTTGGGGGGATCTCTCACCGACAGTCTCCAGGAAGGCTGTCCCGGTGATCAAGGATATCAATGAGACGACGGGGAGCATCGCCCTGGATTATGAGATCACGGCCCAGAATGAGGAAGGGCAGACGGAGAGTTACGGGGTCACGGAGTTTTATCGGATGCGTTATACAGAAAACGGTGTGCTGCTGCTGGATTTTGAGCGGAATGCCCAGCAGGTCTTTGATGGCAGCCTGCCGGTGGTGGATAATGACGGCCTGGCCATCGGTGTGGGTTCCAGGGACATGCAGTATATGAGCAATCCCAACGGTGAGATCGTAGCCTTTGTGCAGCAGGGAGATCTGTGGATGTACAACCGGAGCGCGAACCGTTTTACCCAGGTGTTCAGTTTCCGCCAGGCTGAGGGCGGGGACGGGCGTGACACCAACAATGCCCATGATATGAAGATCGTCCGTGTGGATGAATCCGGGGATATGGATTTTGTGGTCTACGGGTATTTTAACAGGGGGGATCACGAGGGCATGGTCGGCGTGGGCGTCTACCGGTACAGCAGTGATCAGAATGTGGTGGATGAGCAGGTCTTTATCCCCAGCACCAAGTCTTATGAATTTTTAAAGATGGATCTGGACAGCCTATCTTATGTAAATGAACAGGACCAGTTGTTCCTGTTCATGGGTGGGAATCTATATCAGGTGGATATCGAAGGGCACAAGTATGAGATCATCCAGAGTGGGATCAAAGCGGGGCATTTTGTTTCCTCCACGTCCAACTCCAGTGGGGCTTGGATGGAAGGGGAAGATGCTTACCACTGTACAAGTATCGGGGTCATCAACTTTGACACCGGCAAGATGCGGAAGCTGCAGTCGACGGAGGGCGTGTATATCAAGGCGCTGGGATTCCTCAACGAAGATCTGGTCTACGGATTTGCGCAAAATGAAAACGTTGTGGTGGATGCGACGGGCAAGATGATCTTTGCAATGGATTCTCTGCGGATTGAGGATTTTGAGGGGAACATCGTAAAAGAATATGCCCAGCCGGAGCAGTACATCGTCGACGTGCAGATGAGTGATTCCCTGATGGAGATCCAATTGGCGCGATGGCAGGACAACGCGTATGTGGCCGGGAATTTGGACAATATCATGAATAACCGCAAAGCGGAGGAGCAGGTGGTGTCTTTGAGTACCATGTACACGGCGCGCAGGGGATTTATCATCCATCTGAATCTCGGGCAGATGATAAAGGATAACATGCCTGTGGTGGTCCTGGCGAAATACCGGGATGACGGTGAACAGACCGTGCTGGATGTGGACACCCAGGTGCCTGTGGAGGATATCTACTATGTGTATGCAGGCGGAAATCTGGACAATGCATACACGGATGCGTCCCAGGCGATCGCTCAGGCGGATGCGAGATTGGGCGTGGTCCTGAACCGTTCGCAGCAGTATGTCTGGGAGCGGGGAAATAAGAAGGTGAAGATCCAGCTCAATCAGAGCGATGTGCCAGAGGCCATCTTAAAAGGGACATTGGATTTCGAGACTCTGAGCAAAGATCTGGCTGCGCAGGGGCAGGCGTTGAACTTAGCTGGCTGTACCCTGGAGCAGGTGCTGTATTTTGTCAGTGCACAGCGGCCGGTGATCGCAGCCAGGGGGGACGGCGGGAGTTATGTGATCGTGGGTTACGATCAGTATAATACGATCGTCTATGACCCGGACAACCAGGAGACAAAATATATGGCGATGGATGACAGTACGGAATTGTTCCAGTCCGCCGGGAATGTGTTCTACAGTTATATGGGGCTTATCGCGAAATGATCGGTGCCGCCGGTCTGGCGGCAGATGTTCACAGAAAAGGAGTGAAGAAAGATTTGGATAACAGGATCACAAAATTAGCAAGACTTCTGGTCAACTATTCCTGTAAGGTACAGCCGGGAGAGAAAGTCTATATCCATTATATAGGAAAGGAGACCAAAGATCTGGCCAGGCAGCTGGTGAAAGAGGTGTACCAGGCAGGCGGCGTTCCCTTTGTGCATTACACGGAACCGCAGCTGCAGAGGGAAGTCCTGCTCTCCTGTACGAAGGAGCAGATGGAGATGATGGCAAAAGTGGATGCGATGGAGATGTCTATGATGGATGCATATATCGCTGTCCGGGGCAGTGACAATGTGTCAGAGTTATCGGATGTGCCGTCAGATAAGATGAAGTTGTATGAAACGTATTATTCCACGCCTGTCCACCACGATATACGGGTGCCGAAGACAAAATGGGTGGTGCTCCGCTATCCCAATTCGGCCATGGCACAGCTGTCCAACACCAGCACGGAAGCCTTTGAGGATTTTTATTTTGATGTGTGTACACTGGACTATGCCCAGATGGACCGGGCCATGCAGCCTCTGGTGGACTATATGAAGAGGACGGACAAGGTACGGATGATCGGGCCGGGGACGGATATCACATTTTCCATCAAAGGTATCGGTGCGGTTCCCTGTTCCGGCCTGCGCAACATCCCGGACGGGGAGGTCTATTCCGCGCCGGTCAGGGATTCGGTCAATGGGACGATCACATACAATACGCCTTCCGTGTACCAGGGCTTCACCTTTGAAAATGTGTCCTTCACCTTCAAGGATGGGAAGATCATAAAGGCGACGGCCAACGACACGCAGCGGATTGATCAGGTGCTGGACACCGATGAGGGGGCCCGGTATATCGGGGAGTTTGCCATCGGTGTGAATCCGTATATATTGGAGCCGATGAAGGACATCCTCTTTGATGAAAAGATCCAGGGATCCATCCATTTTACGCCGGGCAACTGCTACGAGGAGACTTCAAACGGCAACACATCCGCGATCCACTGGGATCTGGTCTGGATCCAGCGTCCGGAGTACGGCGGCGGTGAGATTTATTTTGACGATGTGCTGATCCGCAAAGACGGCCGTTTTGTCGTCCCAGAATTGGGATCTTTGAACCCTGAACATTTAAAATAGTGTATATCCATTAATTGTGATAATGAAATTGCCGATAATCAATATATGGAGTGCCAGTTCTATATACACTGGATCCATGGGGCTTTTAGTTAGTCAAACGAGTGAAAAAGGAGGTTCGCTTATGAGGATTGCAACAGGGAGTGTTGCACTAAGTTCACAACGGGATTATCACAAGAAAGTGGATGTGCGCACAGAGACCATCCAGAAAAACGAAAAAACCGGATTGACCAGAGCCACGGTGAATTATATGTCCACAGAGGTGCGGGAAGGCAGTTTCGACCTGGGATATCAGGATGGCAATGGGAACAGTCTGGAAATGTCCGCGGAGGGCAAGACGTACACATTGAAGTCTGTCCGCGCTCAATCCTCCGGTTTTGTGACGGGCGGTATGCCCGGGCTGGAAAGCAGGGTATTCACCAGTGTTTTTGACCGGTTGATGGAAATATTCAACACAGGATTTGGAAGTACCAAGTTGTCGATGAAAAATTTCCTGGGCAACCGGACGGGGAGCACATCGGACAATCTCATGGCACAGATGTTTGCCATCCAGAATTCTTCCCAGAGTGATCCGGGCATTGCCGTTGGCGGACAGTCGACGGTCATGGAGACAAAACGTGTGTCCTCCACCCTGGTGGAACAGGAAGCGGTCAATGTCCTGGCAGGCGGGCATGTGCAGACGGAAGATGGACGGAGCATATCCTTCGGGGTCAACTTAAACATGAGCCGTGAATTTGCCAGCCAGGTCAATATCGAGACGACACAGCAGGTGGTCATGACAGATCCGCTGGTCATCAACATGGATAACCTTCCAGCTGGTGTCAAAGACATGACCTTCCAGTTTGATATCGACTGTGACGGCAAGATGGATGAGATTTCCATGCTGCGGGAGGGCAGTGGCTTTTTGGCTCTTGATAAAAACGGTGATGGGAAGATCAACGACGGCAGTGAGCTGTTCGGTACTCGTTCCGGCAATGGTTTTGCCGACCTGGCTGTCTATGATGAGGACGGGAATGGCTGGATCGATGAGAATGACGAGATCTTTGACAAACTGCGTGTCTGGTCGAAAGACAAGGATGGAAAAGATGTGCTCAAGACCTTGAAAGAGGCGGATGTGGGCGCGATCTATCTGGGCAGTACCAACAGCCAGTTCAGCCTTACAGACAAGAAAGACAATGAAGTCCTGGGGGCAGTCCGCTCCACAGGGATCTATCTGAAGGAGAGCACGGGTATGGCCGGGACGGTGCAGCAGGTCGACTTGGCAAACAGGGAATATATTGCCTGACCTAAGAGGATGAGAGAGGCAGGCGGCGGCCCATGGGTCCGCGGCCTGTCTTTTGTTACGGGAGGACAAGATGCGTTTTATCCATTTGGCAGATGTACATCTGGGGGCTGCTCCCGATGCGGGTTCCCCCTGGTGTGAAAAACGGGAGAATGAGATCTGGGAGACTTTTCAGAGGGTGATCCAGGATGTGCGCGAAAAGCAGATACAGCTCCTGCTCATCTCCGGGGATCTTTTTCACAGGCAGCCCTTGAAGAAGGAACTGCGGGATGTGGATTATCTGTTTAGCACCATACCGGATGCGAAAGTGGTGCTGATCGCGGGCAACCATGACTATCTGAAAGAGGATTCCTATTATCGTACGTTCCCCTGGAGTAAGAATGTCATATGCTTGTTCGGTGAGACTTACGATGCTGTGTATCTGAGGGAGCTGGATACATACGTCTATGGACTGAGTTATTATTCTCAAAAGATCGACAAGCCTTATTACGATCATGTGCAGCCCTTGGCAAAGGACGCATGCCATATCCTCCTGGCCCACGGGGGCGACGCCCATCATATCCCGATCAACATGGAACGCTTGAAGCAGGCCGGTTTTGATTATGTCGCTCTGGGCCATATCCACAAACCTCAGATCATCCAGGAGGATGCCGTCGCCTACGCGGGTTCCCTCGAACCTCTCGACCGCACGGAGACGGGGGCGCACGGGTATATCCTGGGGGAATATGTGGACAGGCGGGTCCATATCACATTCTGCCCCTGTGCAAGAAGGCAGTATATCTATCTGGAGCTGCAGGTCGACGGGGATACCACCCAGCTCTCCCTGGAGGATACCCTGCGGCAGGGGATCCAGGAACAGGGCCCGGAGAATATCTACCATATCACGCTGGTGGGGCTGCGGGACGGGGACACTACTTTTTATCCGGAGCGGATCCAGGCGCTGGGGAATGTGCTGGAGGTGGCGGATCTGACAGAGCCGGATTATGATCTGGAGAAATTGAAAGAACAGTACCGAGGAACATTGATCAGCGAGTTCATCGGATATTTTCCGACAGAAAGGACGCCTCTGGAGACGAAGGCATTATATTATGGGATACAGGCGTTACTCCAGTCCAGAGGGCAGCGGTGATACAGGATATGATCATTGAAGAGCTACATGTGAAAAATTTCGGAAAGCTGCAGGATACGAGAGTGCCTTTCCAGGAAGGGCTGAACCTCATCTACGGGCCGAATGAGAGCGGCAAGACTACGCTCCACACCTTTTTAAAATGTATGTTGTTCGGTATGCACCGCGCCAGGGGGCGGGCGGCTGCCAGGGATGTGTATAGCCGGTATGAACCGTGGGAGTATAGCCATTACTATGCGGGCTCCATGCGTTTTTTCAGTGGTGGAAAAGAGTTCTGTCTGGACAGGAATTTCCAGAAGGACAATATGCGCGCGGAACTCTTCTGCGTGACGGATGGGGAGCGGCTGTCGGTGAAGCACGGGGATCTCGCCGTGCTGCTGGGGAACATCAGCGAGATCGTATATGACAATACCATCTCCGTCGGGCAGACGAAAGGGGTCACGGATCAGGATCTTGCTCTGGAATTGCGGAATTACATGGCGAATTACCAGGGTACCGGGGACAGCGATTTAAATCTGGGTAAGACGTCACAGATCCTGAAAGCACAGAAAAAGGCGTTCCAGAGTGAGTTAAAGCTCAAGCAGTCTCAGGAGGATTCCAAAAAGAAGGAGACAGCCACCCAGTTCTTGTATCTGAGGGAGGAGACTCAGGAGTTGGGAAAGAGGATCAAAGTCTCGGAACAGCAGCTTGCGCAATTGGAGCAGAGAGAAAAAAATCTGGCAGAGGACGCCGGTTGGCAGGAAGTTTTGAAAAAACAGATATCCCGGCGCAGGAAGGTCAGCCTCGTGGCGGCGGCGGTCATCGTCCTGCTGGCAGCTGCGGTTCTTTTTTTGCCCGGGCTGTACAGGATAGGCGCGGCTATTGTGGGTGTACTGGCTTTGGGCGGCTGTTTTTTCATACATAGAAATGTGCAAAAAAAGATCGCATCCATACGGGATGAGGTGCATAAAGGCCAGGATGCGTTGATGCGTCAGATTGAGCGGGTAAGAGGAAGGCTGCATGACCAGCAGGAAGACTTAAGGGAGAAAAAGCTGAGGCAGGAGGTGCTGACTCAGAAACTGCATGGTTATAACCAGGAGGCCCGCGGCGAGGCATTGCACAGTAAGGACCCATTGGAGGAGGAGATTGAGAGCATCGACTTGGCGATGGATGTCATCGGGGTGATCGCCAAACGCCTCCAGGATGAGATTGGGGATCAGATCCGTGACCGCACATCGGAGATATTGGCGGAACTCACCGAGGGAAAATACCATCAGGTGGTGGTGGACAAGGATCTGGAGATGGGGGTCAGCACACAGGAACGGTACATCCCGGTGGAGCAGTTGAGCCGGGGCACGATGGAACAGGTGTATTTTGCGCTGCGCATGGCTGTGGGGGATGTGCTGTGCAACCAGGAGCCTATGCCGGTGGTGCTGGATGATGTGTTCGCCATGTATGATGAGCGGCGGCTGATGGAGACGCTGCAGTGGCTGATCAGTCATAAGCGGCAGATCCTGCTGTTCACCTGCCATAAGAGGGAGGAGGAGATCCTCAATGCTTATGGGATGCCTTTCCACCGGGTGGGTGTGTTTGATCCGTGACGCATTTTTAAACATTTCCATTGTGGGGCATATACTGGAATATGTCTGAAAAAAAGGAAGTGTCTGTCATGGAAAACCAGAAGACGGAGGATCTGCTGAACCTGGCCGTGGACGCCACAGCTGAGGAGCGGGCAAAATCCCTGGAACTGGATGTGGGCTATGAGTCGGAGGCCAGGCTGTGGGAAGTGATCATAAAATATTCCGGTGTTCTTCCGGATCTGGCGGGTGAGGGGATCACGATCGTTCCCCTGCTCAATGGGTATGCGGTGGCTACGGTTCCCCAGGACCGGCTGGATGCTTTTATCAACCTGCCGTATATTGAATATGTGGAAAAACCGAAGAGGCTGTCCTTTGCCGTGAATCAGGCGAGGGCGGCCTCTTGTATTACCCCGGTGCAGATCCCTCCATTGAGCTTGAGCGGGCGGGGGATCCTTGTGGGGATTGTGGACTCGGGGATAGATTATCGTCATCCAGATTTCATCAGGGAGGATGGGACCACTCGGATCCTCCGCCTCTGGGATCAGAGTGTGGCGGGGAATCCGCCCCAGGGGTATGCGATGGGCAGTGAGTATACATCTGCGCAGATCGATCAGGCTCTGGCGGCGGCTGATCAGCGGGAGGCTTATCAGATCGTGCCCAGCAGGGATAGCAGCGGTCATGGGACGGCGGTCGCGGGGATAGCAGCCGGGAATGGCCGGTCCTCAGAC